>ERZ772812.2867-NODE-2867-length-10480-cov-12.814580_pt1 | contig 10480 bp, 9 predicted proteins | sample MGYA00511343_ERZ772812 | MGnify/ENA primary metagenome ERZ772812 (study PRJEB29015, sample SAMEA2737706) | human gut metagenome | biome: human gut; feature: human-associated habitat; material: faeces | place: China | collected 2012 ...
CCCGGCAGCTTCAACCGCCGCGAGGGCCGCCCCGGCGAGAAGGGCATCCTGACCAGCCGCGTCATCGACCGCCCCATCCGCCCGCTCTTCCCCTACGATTTCCGCAACGACGTGTCCATCATGGCGACCGTCATGGCGGTCGACCACGACTGCTCTCCCGAGATCGCCGCGCTCATCGGCACCTCCGCCGCCCTCGCCATCTCGGACATTCCCTGGAACGGCCCTGTCGGCGCGCTGAAGGTCGGTCTCGTCAATGGCGAGCTGGTCCTCAACCCCACGAGCGAGCAGCGCAAGGTCTCCGACCTTGACGTGACCGTCGTCTCCACCGGCAAGAAGGTCGTTATGATCGAGGCGGGCGCGAACGAGGTCGATAACGACACGATGTACCGTGCCATCGAGCTGGCGCACAACGAGAATCAGAAGCAGATCGAGCTGATCAACCGCATGGTCGCCGAGATCGGCAAGCCCAAGTTCGACTATCCCCACGCGAACTTCAATCAGGAGCTCTTTGACAAGATCGTTGCCGACTTCATGGACGAGGCCAAGGCCGCCATGGATACCGACGACAAGAACGTCCGCGAGGCCCGCTGGAACGAGATGATCGAGCACTGGCACGAGAAGTACCTCGAGGAGTATCCCGACATGGATCAGTACCTCGACGAGTTCACCTATAAGTTCCAGAAGAAGATCGTCAAGGCGTGGCTGCTCGAGGGCCACCGCGTCGACGGCCGTCAGAAGAACGAGATCCGTCCTCTCGCCGCCGAGGTCGGCGTGCTGCCCCGCGTCCATGGCTCGGGCCTGTTCACCCGCGGTCAGACGCAGGTGCTCTCCGTCTGCACTCTCGATACCCTCAGCGCCAACCAGAAGCTCGACACCATCTGGGAAGAGACCGAGAAGCGCTATATGCACCACTACAACTTCCCCGGCTACTCCGTCGGCGAAGCCAAGCCCGCCCGCAGCCCCGGCCGCCGCGAGATCGGTCACGGCGCTCTCGCCGAGCGCGCGCTGCTGCCCGTCATTCCGCCCGTTGAGGAGTTTCCCTACGCCATCCGCGTGGTGAGCGAGGTCGTGTCCTCCAACGGCTCCACCTCTCAGGGCTCCATCTGCGGCTCCACGCTTGCGCTGATGGACGCCGGCGTGCCCATCAAGGCGCCTGTCGCCGGCATCTCCTGCGGCCTCATTCAGGACGGCGACGATTTCACCACCTTCATCGACATTCAGGGCGTTGAGGACTTCCACGGCGAGATGGACTTCAAGGTCGCCGGTACGAAGAAGGGCATCACCGCCATCCAGATGGACCTCAAGAACGACGGCCTGACCATGGCGATCATCAAGAACGCGCTGGACATCACCTACGACGCGCGCGTGCAGATCCTCGATCAGATCATGCTGCCCTGCATCGCCGAGCCGCGTCCCGAGGTCAGCCCCTACGCGCCCAAGATGATCACCATGAAGATCGATCCCGACCGCATCCGCGAGGTCATCGGCAAGGGCGGCTCCGTCATTCAGAAGATCGTCGCCGACACCGGCGCGAAGATCGACATCGACGACGACGGCACCATCCACATCGCCTCCGCCGACGCTGCCGCCTGCGACGCCGCGAAGAAGTGCATCGACGACATCGTGTTTGTCCCCGAGGTCGGCAAGCTGTACTACGGCCGCGTCGTGCGCCTGATGCAGTTTGGCGCCTTCGTGGAGATCGCCCCGGGTAAGGACGGTCTGGTCCACATCTCCAAGCTCGACAAGAAGCGTGTCGAGAAGGTCGAGGACGTGGTCACCGTCGGCGACATGATCTGGGTCAAGTTCATGGAGATCGACGAAAAGGGCCGCTGGAACCTCTCCCGCAAGGATGCTCTCCTCGAGATCGAGGCCCAGCAGGCCGCGGCCGCCAAGGAGCAGTAAGCGGCAAACCGAAATTTGATATGCGGCGTCCTTTTTTGCCCTTGTGGGGAAGTGCGGAGTATGATACAATAAAAACGATAATATATTCAGCTGGGAGGTCAACCGGTGAAAGAGATCAAAAGTATACTGATGTCAGAGAATGGAATGAAGATCGTAAATGCGTTGTTCCTTCTAAGTATATTAATCCGGAACCGCGGCATTATTTTTGCGCTCTACTCCTGCTGGATCATCTATTTGGTATATTGCATCAGGAATACAAAATCTAAGGCCATGCAAATAAGCTGGGCGGTGCTTATTGCGTTTGCCGTTGTGATGATTTGTGTAAACATCTATTTTTATTGCATCTCACGCTGATTGCCGATCGGTGGAATACAAAAAAAGGGACACGGCTGCGCCGTGCCCCTTTTCAATTTTTCCGTTTTGTGGTATCATACAGGCAAATACCGGCTAACATCAAGGAGGAAGCATTATGCCCGACACCATTGCTGCCATCGCCACCGCGTCCGCGGCCGCCGCGGTCGGCATCGTGCGCCTGAGCGGCGCGGAGACGCGGCGCGTGCTCGCGGCGCTGTTCACGCCGGTGAACGGTCGTTCGGCCGCGGAGCTTCCGCCGCGGCGCATGACCTACGGCACGGTGCGCGACGCCGAGGGCCGCACGCTCGACCACGCGCTGGCGGTGGTGTTCTCCGCCGGACACAGCTACACGGGCGAGGAGAGCGCGGAGCTGCACTGCCACGGCTCGCCGGTCGTTTTGCAGGAGGTCCTGCGCGCCGCGTTTGCCGCAGGCGCGCGGCAGGCGCGGGCGGGGGAATTTACCGAGCGCGCGTTTCTGAACGGCAAAATGGACCTCACCGAGGCAGAGGCGGTCATCGACCTCATCGACGCCGAGACCGCTGAGGCGGCGCGGAACGCCGCCGCCCAGGTGGACGGCGCGCTGCGCCGCCCGCTCGAACAGGTCTACGACGCGCTGCTGGGCCTCACCAGCCGCTTCTACGCCGTGGTGGACTATCCAGACGAGGACATCGAGGACCTCACGCTTGCCGAGACGGAGCGGACGCTCACGGAGAGCGAACAAACGCTCGCGGCGCTGCTCGGCACCTTTGCGCGCGGGCGCGTGCTCAAAAGCGGCGCGGCGACCGCCATCGTCGGCGCGCCGAACGCGGGCAAAAGCTCGCTGCTCAACGCGCTCGTGGGCTACGACCGCGCCATCGTCACCGATCTTCCCGGCACGACGCGCGACACCGTGGAGGAGAAGGCGGTGGTCGGCGGCGTGCTGCTGCGGCTCATCGACACGGCAGGCATCCGCGAGACAGACGACGCCGTGGAGCGGCTCGGCGTGGAGCGCTCGCGCCGCGCGGTCGAGAGCGCCGATCTGGTGATCGTGGTAGCGGACGGCAGCCATACGCCGCTCACTGTGGAGCCAGACATTCTCGCACTTGCCGCCCGGGCGCCGCATTGGATTCTGGCCATCAGCAAGGACGATCGAAACCCCGCCGTAAAGACCGCCGTTTGGAGACTGCCGGACGGCGCGCCTGCGCCGGAGCATCTGGTCTCCTTTAATTCCGTAATGCCCGGCGGGCTGGATGCGTTGATCGACACGATCGGAGACTGCTTTCCTGCCGGCGTTCCCGCGGGCGGTACGCTGCTCACCAACGCACGGCAGGCCGAAGCCATCCGCCGTGCGCTCGAGAGCGTCCGTGCGGCGCACGAGGCGCTCACCGCCGGGCTGACGCCCGACGTGGTGCTCACCGAGGCCGAGGGTGCGCTTGACGCGCTCGGCGAGCTGACCGGCCGCACGGCGCGCGAGGACATGGTAACGCGCATTTTTGAACGCTTCTGCGTCGGAAAGTAAACGGAAAGCATTGTTTACAGAAAATGATTGATATTATCTTAACGTTCTGCTACAATACTGCCATTCTAAGGAAGAATCGACTCTATTCCCCAAAAGGGGCCGTTTGTCTGCGGCCCGGAAAGGAACGCCATGCGTGACTATATTATCATGACCGACAGCTGCTGCGATCTGAACCAGCAGGAGGTCGACGAGCTCGGGCTTACCGTTCTGCCGCTTTCCTTTACGATCGACGGCAAAACCTATCTCAACACGCCTGACCATGCCGAGATGTCCCCCGAGGAATTTTTCGCAAAGATCGCTGCGGGCGAGAACAGCACTACCGCCGCCGCCAATGTCGGTCAGTTCGACGAGGCGATGCGCAGGGCGCTCGACGCGGGCAAGGATATCCTGTGCATCTGCTTCTCCGGCGCACTGTCCACCACCTACCAGTCCGCCTGCATCGCGGCGGAGGACCTGAAAAGCGAGTACCCCGACGCGAAGATTCTCGTCATCGACTCCCTCTCCGCCTCGCGCGGACAGGGGATGCTGCTCTACCGCACGGTACAGGAGCGCCGGAGGAGCAGCCCCGACATCGAGACGCTGGCGGCATATGTGAGAAGCATCCTCCAGACCCAATGCCACTGGTTCATCGTGGACGATCTCAACCACCTCAAGCGCGGCGGCCGCGTGAGCGCCACGGCGGCCTTCGTCGGCACGATGCTGGGCATCAAGCCCGTCATGCACACCGACAGCGAGGGCAGGCTCATTCCCATGAGCAAGGCGCGCGGCACGAAGGCTGCGCTCAAGGCGCTGGTCGACAAGGTGGAGGAGCTGGGCGTCGAGCCGGACAAGAACCAGCCCTTGTTCATCTGCCACGCCAACTGCCCCGACTCCGTGGCGTATGTCAAGGAGCTGCTGGAGGAGCGCTTCGGCGTGACGGACGTCCGCGCAGACTTCATCGGCCCCGTAATCGGCGCACACACCGGCTGCGGCACGCTGGGGCTGTTCTTCGTGGGGACGCAGCGATGAAGTGGCTGGAGCTGCATATCGACACCGCCCGCGCCGGTCTGGAGCCGGTCAGCGAGCTGCTGCGCGAGCAGGGCGTCGAGGGTCTTGTCATCGACGACGAGGCGGACTTCAAGGATTTTCTCGAAAACAACCACCAGTATTGGGACTATGTGGACGATGAGCTGCTGGCGGAGAAGCACGGCAAATGCCGCGTGACCTTCTACCTCGAAGAAAGCGAGAGCGGTTTTTCCACGCTGGCGCAGGTGCGCATCGCGCTCTCGGCGCTCAAGAAGCAGCATCCCGAATACGCGCCGCTGCTCCTCACGATGGAAAACGTGGAGGACGCCGACTGGGAGAACAACTGGAAGCAGTTCTATAAGCCCATGGAGATCGGCGAGCGCCTGCTGGTCATTCCCGAGTGGGAGCAGGCGAAGCCGACGGAGCGAGTGAAGCTCATCCTGAATCCCGGGCTGACCTTCGGCACGGGCAGCCATGCGACCACACGCCTGTGCCTTCAGGCACTCGAAAAGCACATTCGCGGCGGCGAAAAGGTGCTCGACCTCGGCTGCGGCAGCGGCATCCTCTCCATCGCGGCGCTGCTGCTGGGCGCGCGGGACGCCTTCGCCTGCGACATCGACGACAAGTGCGTGGGCGTCGCCTACGAGAATGCCGCGCTCAACGGCATCGGGCGGGAGCACTACACCGTCCGCGCGGGCGACGTGCTCAGCGACAAAAGGCTCGCGCGCGAGTTCGGCGGAGACTATGATATCGTCGTGGCGAACATCGTGGCGGACGTCATCATCGCGCTCGCACCGCAGGTGCGGCCGCTGCTGAAAAAGGGCGGGCTGTTCCTCTGCTCGGGCATCATCGACGACCGCGCGGTCGAGGTCGCGGACGCGCTGCGTCTTGCGGGCTGGGCGATCATGGAGGCCCGCGAGAGCGAGGGCTGGTTCTCATATTTGTGCAAATAACAGCACAGCAAAAGGGGAGCGTTCTCTGCCATAGAGAACGCTCCCCCTGTTTGGTGCCGTATCGCGTGCAATTTATTTCCTGATTTTTTGCAGCATCCTTGTGAATTCATCCGGCAGGGGACAGGAAAGCTCCATGACCTCGTGCGTGCGCGGATGGAGAAAGCGCAGGCCGACCGCGTGCAGGCATTGCCCCGTCAGACCGGCAACCTCTTTTTTTGCGCCGTACACCGTGTCGCCGAGAATGGGATGCCCGATGTAGGCCATGTGGACGCGGATCTGGTGCGTGCGTCCCGTCTCGAGCCGGCAGCGGACGTGGGTATAGCCCGGATAGCGGGCGATGACCTCCCAATGCGTGACCGCCTCGCGTCCACCGGCGACCACCGCCATGCGCTTGCGGTCGGTCGGGTGGCGCGCGATGGGCGCGTCCACCGTGCCGCGGTCCTCGCGCAGAGCGCCCACAACGATGCACTCGTAGGTGCGCGCGAGCGTGTGGTCGGCGAGCTGTGCGGAGAGGTACTGGTGCGCCGCGTCGTTCTTCGCCGCGATGATGAGACCGCTCGTGTCGCGGTCGATGCGGTGGACGATGCCCGGGCGCAGCGCGCCGCCGACGCCCGAGAGCGTTCCCGCGCAATGGTACAGCAGCGCGTTGACGAGCGTGCCGTCCGGGTGCCCCGGCGCGGGGTGGACGACCATGCCGCTGGGCTTGTTGACCACGATCACGTCCGCGTCCTCGTACACCACGTCGAGCGGAATGTCCTGCGGCACGACCTCGACCGGCTCCGGTTCGGGCAGCGTCACGGCGACGTCCTCGCCGCCCGCGAGCTTATAGCTTTTGCTGACGGCTCTCCCGTTCACCGCGACCTCGCCGCTCTCGATGAGCCGCGTCGCCTGCGAGCGGGTCAAGCCGTCAAGGCTCGACGCAAGAAATGCGTCGAGCCTTTGATTTTTGCTTTCTTCACTTGCCCTGAGCAGGATCGGTTCCATGGCCCTTCTCCCAATTCTTCGCGTCGGTGTTCGGGTAGATCCAAATGTAGTAAACGAGTGCCGCGATGGTGCCGCAGACCACAAAGCAGTCCGCAACGTTGAAAACCGGAAACTCGATGAACGTGCAGTCGAGCATATCCACCACATAGCCGAGGCGAACGCGGTCAATAAGATTTCCCACGCCGCCGCCGATCACGGCGATCAGCGCCCACACGCCGAGCGGGTGCCGCACGATTCGCGCGAGCAGCCATGCGAGCGCGAGCATCCCCACGCCCGTCACGCCGATGAGCAGCCAGCGCTCGCCGGAAAAGCTCGACCATGCCGCGCCGAAATTGCGCACATAGTGCAGCCGCAGCAGCTGTGGGAGAAAGGGCTTGCTCTCGCCCACGGCGAAATGGGTCACGATATAGGCCTTCACCCACTGGTCCAGCGCGACGATGGCCGCGATAGCCAAAGGGCAGAGCCACAGCGAACGCTTCTTCACGGCTGCGGCACCTCGCTGTCGTCATTGGGATAGACGAGCACCCACTCCGCGTCCGCGGGGGCAAGTGCGAGCGTTTCCGCCTGCGCCTGCCTCATGCCGAGGCCCTCCGGCAGGTCGCGCAGCGCGGCGATAGGGGCATAGTAAAAGCCCGCGTCGCCGTCCTTCACGCCGCCGCTTGAGAGCACATAGTCCGTCGCGCCCGCGCCGTACAGCTCAAACATCGGCAGGCCGTAGTCGGCTGCCAGAAATTTACCCTCTCTTCCGCTCTCGCCGATGGGAGCGGTCTCGCAGTAGTATTCTGCCTCTGGGCTGCCGTTTTCCAAGTCAGCGGGTGCGTTTGCGGTCTTGAACCCGTCCGCCGCCGCGCCGCCAAGCTGGCGGTCATAATACGGGCTGGACTGCACCGTTTCACAGCGCTGCTCGGGATATTCCACCTCGGCGTCCGTATCGGGCAGCGGATCGCTGGGCGGCGCCGCCATCGAAAACATCGCCTGATCCTCCTGTGCGGCAGGCGCGGCAGGTGCAGCGTCGTTTGCTTCCTGCTTCATCGCCGTTCGCGGGATCGTTACCGCCGCCGCGAGCGCGACGATCGCCGCGCAGGCCGCCATCGGCATCCACCGCCGCCACGTGCTCCGCTTTTTCACCTGCGGCTTTGCTGCCGCCTTTTCCGCGCGCACCGCCGCCATCACGCCCTCCGTGAAGCCTGCGGGCACGTCCTCGTCCTCCAGCTCGCCGAGGGCGGCGTGCAGGGCCGTCAGCTCACCGAGCAGCCTTCTGCATTTCTCGCATTCGCTCACATGAGCGAGTACCTCCGCACGCTCCTCCTCCGTCAGCTCTCCGTCAACAAAGGCCGAGAGCAGCGGCGCAAATTCTTCACATTCCTTCATATTGCGTTCCTCTCCCCTCCGACAGTCTGATTACATTCTGTAACCTTTGACGCTGGCTTTTCAAAAAAGTTCCCGTCTGCCGCCAAATAATTTCGCAGCAGCAGCCGCGCGCGGTTGATGCGGCTCTTCACCGTGCCGAGCTCCAGCTCCGTGACCTCGCAGATCTCCGCATAGCTGAGCTGATGCAGCTCGCGCAGCACGAGCACGCGCCGGTAATCCTCCGGCAGCGCGGCAAGCCCCTCGCGCACCAGCCGCTGCGTCTCCCGGCCCTCGACGTGCTCCTCCGGCGTGGGCGCACGGTCGCGCACCTCAAGGTGTACGTCCTCATCGTCGAGCGATATGCCGTCCACCGTGCGCTTGTTGCGCCGCAGCAGGTCAATGCAGGCGTTGCTCGCCAGACGGTAGAGCCAGGTGGACAGCGTCGCGTCCTCGCGGAAGCCCTCCAGTCCGCGCCAGAGGGCGAGGAAGGTATCCTGCGCGGCTTCCGCCGCGTCCTCGCTGCTGCCGCACATACGCAGGCAGAGGTTGTATATTTTCTTCTCATGCAGCCGGACGAGCTGTTCAAAGGCTGCCTCGTCGCCGCCCCGTGCGGCTTGGATCAGTTCACTTTCGTTCATGTCCGCTCCGTGTGTTCAGTCGCTCAGATCGCGCTTGATGCCCGCCGTGACGCGGTAAAGATCCTCAAGCGTCTCCATGTGGTTGATCTGGTCTTTATAGTAGTTGGCGTATTTCACGCCCTTGAGATACCAGCAGTAGTGCCGCCGCGCTTCGAGCAGCGCGACCTTTTCATTGCGGAACTCCGCGCTGCGTTCGATCTGGCGCACCAGCGCGTCGCAGCGCTCGGCAAGCGGCGGCAGCGGCGGAACGGGCTCGCCCGCGAGCGCGGCCCTGCATTGCTGGAAGAGCCACGGATTGCCGAAGCAGCCGCGCCCGATCATCACCGCGTCCGCGCCGGTGAGTTTCAAGGCTTTTATCGCATTTTCCGGGGTAAAAACATCGCCGTTGGCGATAACGGGGATCTTCACCGCTTCCTTGACCGCGCGGATGGTCGACCAGTCTGCCTGCCCGCCGTACATCTGCACGCGGGTGCGCCCGTGGACGGTGATCGCCGCGACGCCCACGGATTCTAACAGCACCGCCAGCTCCGGCGCGTTGATGCTGCCCTTGTCCCAGCCGCGGCGCATCTTCACCGTGACCGGAACATTTACCGCCCTGACCACCGCCTCGGCGATGCGCGCCGCCTTTTCGGGGTCGCGCATCAGCGCCGAGCCGTCGCCGTTGTTGACGACCTTGCCGACCGGACAGCCCATGTTGATGTCCAGAATGTCCGCGCCGCTCGCCTCAATAGCGATCTGCGCGGCCTCGGCCATGCAGACCGGGTCGCTGCCGAAGATCTGGGCCTGCATCGGATGCTCGCCCGGAAAGGGCGCGAGCAGTGTGCGGCTCTTTTTATCCTGATAGCACAGCGCCTTCGAGCTCACGAGCTCCGTGCACGTCAGCCCCGCGCCGAGGGACGCGCACAGCTCGCGGAAGGCCGCGTCGGTCACGCCCGCCATCGGCGCGAGCGCGAGCTGCGAGTTGATCTCCACTGTACCGATGCGCATGGACGTTCCCTCCTTCTCCATGTTTCATAGAAGAAAATTATACCACAGCTTTCCCAAAAGCGGAAGTCCTTATTTTTGCGCGGCAAAACGCGGCAAAAAAGGGCGGCTCCGAAGAGCCGCCCCGGTATGTCGGATGCTGTTTTGCTCAGGCTGCGTCGCGGCTCTCGCCGGAATAGCTGCTGCCGTAGTAGCCGTTGCCGAAGAAGCTATTGAAGAAATCCCAAGGATTGTAGTAATAGCCGCCGTTTCCGCCGCTATTGCCGCCCTGTTGCTGCTGGCTGTTGTCCTGCGCCGTCTCCTGCGTCTGAGGAGCGGCGTCGAAGGTCAGCTCGACCTCCTTCGTTCCACCCGCGCGATAGATGGTCAGCGTCACGGTATCGCCCGCGCGGTAAGACTTCTTCGCGGCGTTCAGGTCGTTCATGTCGCTGATCGCCGTGTCGCCGATCTTGGTGATGACGTCACCCATCTGAAGGCCAGCCTTTTCCGCGGCGCTGCCCGGCTCGACCGAGCAGACGAACACGCCCTGCGTGACATCGTAGCGGTACTGCTGCGCCATCTGTGCGGTCATGTTCTGCGGTGTGATGCCAATGTAAGGCTTGTTGGTCACATAGCCGTCGGTCATAATGTCCTTGACCATGGCGAGCACATCGTCGATGGGGATGGCGAAGCCGATGCCCTCAACGGTGGTGTTGGAGTAGCTTGAATACTTTGCCGACACGATGCCGATGACCTCGCCGTAGCTGTTGAAGAGCGGGCCGCCGGAGTTGCCGGGGTTGATGGAGCAATCGACCTGGATCATGTTGAAGGGC
>ERZ772812.2870-NODE-2870-length-10476-cov-2.832646_pt1 | contig 10476 bp, 4 predicted proteins | sample MGYA00511343_ERZ772812 | MGnify/ENA primary metagenome ERZ772812 (study PRJEB29015, sample SAMEA2737706) | human gut metagenome | biome: human gut; feature: human-associated habitat; material: faeces | place: China | collected 2012 ...
TCGGAGGAAGTGTGGAACAAGACGATCAAGCCGCTGCGCGAACGTGCGGGAGTGAAGTATGTAAAACCTACGGCTATCGATCCTAATTTTACCGACTATGGCTATGCGTTGACGCCCGTTCTTCAGGAAATCCGTCGCGAACGCCGCGTAGAGTTCTCGATGGAGTATTGTAACTGGTATGACATGGTATCGTGGTATCACTGGAAACCCGACTACATGCTGAATTACTTCCAGAACCAACACCGCGGCTACACAGTAGACCTCATCGTGAAAGACGAAGACGGTTACCTCCACTTCGGCAAGAAAGAAGGCGACACTTTCCTCGAAGGCATAGAAAATTGGCAGGAACCGGGCGAGAACATCGAAATCCACCACGGCAACATCCTGATGCCTTATCCGGAAAGCGATGTCATCCAGAATCCGCTACTGAACGAAGAACCGGTAGCATACGAATTCAGTGAATAAACCAAGTTATACATTCATTATCTCAAATAACGACTTTAATATGAAATATATACATTTTCCTTTTGTGTTGCTCACCATCCTGTTGGCATGCAACCTTTTCACCGCCTGCAACGATGACGAGGGCGGCGGTGTTCCCGTAATCCACCACATCCGTCTTGTCGACCCAGAGAAGGCCGACAGTACGTTCACCGATGTAAATCCGGGCACCATGATTGTAGTCATCGGCGAAAATCTGAATGATGTGCGGAAAGTGTTCATCAACGAACAAGAAGTTTCGTTCAATAGCAACTACGGCACTTCCACCAGTCTCATCCTCACTATCCCCGGCGAATTGCAACTGACGGGTGCCAACCCCGAACTGAAAGGCGAACTGCGTATCGAGACCTCGCACGGCATTGCCACGTACTCCATGCATGTACTCTCGCCCGCACCCTACATCACCCGTGTAGCCACAACCTTCCCCGTGGAGACGGCACGCCTCTGCGCATCGTGGGCGGTAACTTCTACGAAATTCAGCGCGTTTATTTCACCACTGCCGTGGACGACATCACCAATGCACCTGTTTCGGTAGAAGTAACGGACTACACGGTAAACAAGAACTTTGACGAAATATCATTCAATGCTCCCGCAGGCATGATTGATGAAGGCAGTCTGGTAGTGGAGTGCTATACCGCATCCGCATTTACTCCCTTCCGTCGCACAGCCCTCCCACCAAGTATCAGCAAGGTAAGCTCCATGATGCCTATCACGGGTACCACAGTTACCGTACTGGGACAGAATTTTATGGATATCGCCTCCATCACAATGGGCAATCGCTCGGTAGATCTCTCTACTGTTACCGTAAGCGAAGCTAACGATATGCTTACCTTTACCATGCCGCGTGCACCGCAAGGCACTTGCTCACTCGCCATTACCACAATGGGCGGTACTGCCGAAGTTCCGGGCTTCTATCCTTTGGAGAATATAGTATTGAACTATGACAACATCGGTTGGTTCTCCTGGGGCGGGCAAGCTGTACCCGTCACTGCCGACGGTACAGCAGCTCCTTTCTTCTCGGATGGTAAATGCTACAGCATATCAGGGGAACTTTCAGCATGGAATTACTGGTGGGGCCAATTGCAGAACGGTGCCGTATGGGGCATTGACACAGCCTTCCTGCCTACCGATACACCGACTTCCGAACTGGCTTTGCAGTTCGAATGCTTCGTGGCAGTGGAATATGGCGAAGGTCCTGTATTCCGCATCTACCTCAAAGGGAATGAGGCTCACAACTACACGAACTATCGTCCGGTGAGCGACTTCACCGGAAAAACCGAAGTAGGCCAATGGATGCAGTGCAGCATTCCGCTCTCCGAACTGGTAGACGAAACCACTTGGGGCGAGTTCCAAAAACGTGACGGTGACGAGTTGGCACTCCAGATGACAAACCCCAGCGAAAACGGTCCATACAACATCGAAATGTATTTTGATAATTTCCGAGTTGTCAAGATACAATAATTTGAATTAAATTCTGGCACAGGATTACACAAAGTGACACCTTCTTTTAAACTCTTAGACGCTGATTCAATTGAATCAGCGTCTAAAAATAAATACACCGAAATTATTAAAACGAAATTTTACCGATACCATGACACAAATCTTCAAGAAAACCTTATTAACCAGCCTGGTTCTATTTCTGATGACAGCTTGCTCTGACGATAAAAAGGAGCTGAAAATCATCGTAGAGCCTACTTCTTTCCATTTTGAACAAACGGGTGGTAGCAAGAAATTCGGTATCACCCCCAATGAACCAGCCACTTTCCAAAGTTCGGAAGCATGGTGCAAAGTAACCTCGGAAAGCAGCACTCCCGTACAGGCAATCTATAACATAACCGTAGAACCCAACACTACGCCCGACGTGCGCAACGCCATCATCACCGTCAGCGTAAAGGAGCATATACAAGAAATCAACGTGGAGCAGGCGGCCTATATCCAAAGCGATGAACCGGAAAAATACACTGTACGCGAGAATCTCACAACCCACCAACTGATTAACGAAATGGGACTGGGCATCAACCTAGGCAACACGCTGGATGCCGTGGGCGACTGGATAGACCCAAGCAACATTCTCAATTACGAACAAGCATGGGGAAGCCCTATTATCACACAAGAAATCATTGAAGGATATGCCAAAGCGGGCTACTCATCTCTGCGCATACCGGTCAGCTGGGGCAATCTGCTGTCCGACGACTTCAAAGTGCATCCTGACCTGATGGACCGCGTAGAGAAAATCCTAAACTGGACCCTCGACTGTGGCATGGTGGCTATCATCAATATCCACCACGAAAACGAATGGATTAAACAAGTACCCACCGACAGCAAAGCAAAAGAAAAATTCACTTCCATCTGGAAACAGATATGTGAACGCTTCGAAAAGTACGGTGACCACTTACTGTTCGAGCCAATGAATGAAATCGGATACGATGAGATTTGGACTCCGTGGGGCGGTAGTGAAGCCGACAAGGCAAAGGCACTGGGATACGTGAACGACCTCAACCAGCTCTTTGTCGACATAGTAAGAAACAGTGGCGGCAACAACGCCAAACGTCATCTGTTGGTGGAAATCTACAACACCAACTTGGAGTATGCTTACGACCCCTTGTTCAAGATGCCGAATGATCCCGCAAACCGACTTGCTCTTACAGTGCATTACTATACTCCCGCAAACTTTGCCATACTGGGTGGAGGCGAGGTTGTCGATTGGGGTGTAGGCCGGGAAAGCTGGGGAACGGAAGCTGACTTCAAGGAACTGAACGACAATATGGACCTACTGAAGAAGAATTGCGTAGACAAAGGAATCCCCGTCATCATAGGCGAATATTGCGCCGACTCCAGAAACAGAACAAAGGAAGTGATAAGACTCTTCTGTGTTTCCGTAACCGAAGCCATCTACTCGCGCGGCATGTGCCCAATGCTATGGGACACTCCGGGGGGACAATACAACCGACAGACTTGCCAGTTCGACGACCCTCTCTTCTTAGAAGAAATGATGGCTATTCCGGTTAAATATCCACGGAATTAAACAAATATTCATAATCAATAATCAAATAAAAATGAACAGAATCAGCACTTGTTTCGCCAGCCTATTGCTTTCTTGTGCATTGACGGCACAAGCACAGCAATATCAACTGAATTCACCGGACGGAAAACTAATTGTCAACATCGAAGCCGGACAAGCCCTCAACTGGGCGATTGCCCACGACGGTACCACCGTTCTTTTGCCTTCAGACATTGCCATGCAATGCACTGAATCTGAGGGAAAGCCCATTGCTTTCACCTTCGGCAAAGATGTGAAGGTGACCAAAGCTACCCGCACTTCCGTCGACACTTCCTTCCCCACTCCTTTCTACAAAAAGGCGAGTGTGAAGGACACTTATAACCAACTCACGCTGAAATGCCGTAACGGCTATAGCATACAGTTCCGCGCCTACGACGACGGAGCCGCCTATCGTTTTGTTTCCGAACTGCGCAAACCTTTCTGCGTGAAGGACGAGATTGCCGAGTTCAACTTCGACCGCGATTACCACGCTTTCGTGCCCTATATTAACGACAATCGCGCCGGCGAGCGTTACTGCTACTCCTTCGAGTCCTACTACGATGAGGCCCCCCTCTCTCGCATGTACAAAGACTCGCTTGCCATTACTCCGCTGATGGTAGAACTGGAGAACGGAAAGAAAGCCGTCATTATGGAAGCCGGATTGTCCAACTATCCCGGCATGTTCCTCACTGCCAACCCACAGATGCCCCACGGAGTGAAGGCAGAATTCGCCCCCTATCCACTGGAAACAGTCATCGGAGGCCATGACCGCCTGAACCTCGTCCCTACCAAACGTGCCGACGTTATCAGCAAGCCCAACAATGCCCCCTACTTCTGCCCCAACGGGCGTCCCACAGGGAAACAGACCTATCCTTGGCGTGCCGTGCTTGTTGTTACCCACGACACACAACTCGCCAACAACGACATGATGCAACGCCTCGCACCCGAATGCCGCATCGCTGACACATCCTGGATTAAACCCGGAAAAGTGGCATGGGACTGGTGGAATACTTGTAACCTGACCGGCGTGGACTTCAAGGCAGGCATGAATACGCCCACCTATAAGAAATACATCGACTTTGCCGCCGAAAACCAGCTGGAGTATATCATCATCGACGAAGGTTGGAGCGGAAAGGAATCATTAATGGAAGACATCAGTCCCGAAATCAATCTCGAAGAACTGGTGGCATATGGCAACAAAAAAGGCGTAGGTATCATCCTCTGGGCAAGCTGGCGCAATCTTACGGGAGGAGGCGACATCTCCCCTGCCGTGGAACAAGTTATCAGCCACTACGCACAAATGGGAATCAAAGGTTTCAAAATTGACTTCTTCGACCGCGACGACCAACTCGCCATCTCTTCTACCGAACAACTCGCAGCATGTGCCGCCAAGCATCACATGTTGCTTGACCTACACGGACTGAAACCCTTCGGCATCCAGCGCGCCTATCCCAACATCCTCAACTTTGAAGGTGTGAAAGGACTGGAAAACAGCAAGTGGGAGCCCATCGTGAACGGTGCACCCTTGCATGACTTCCCGCGCTACGACGTTACCGCCCCCTATCTGCGCCAACTCGCCGGTCCGATGGACTATACGCCGGGAGCTATGGTAAATGCCACCCGTTCCCTGTTCCGCTCCGTCAACGACCACCCCATGAGTCAAGGTACACGTGTACACCAGATGGCTATGTACACCGTCTTCGAAGCACCCTTGCAGATGCTTGCCGACAGTCCTAGCAAATACATGAAGGAACAGGAATGCACCGACTTCATCGCCAAGGTTCCCACTACCTTTGACGAAACCATTGCTCTTGATGGTAAAATAGCCGAATACATCACGATAGCACGCCGCAAAGGAAACACTTGGTTTGTAGGCAGCATGACCAACTGGACTCCGCGTAGCTGCACCATCGACCTCTCCTTCCTCAGCGAAGGCAACTACGAAGCCGAAATCTTTGCCGACGGCATCAATGCCGACCGTGAAGCTACCGACTATAAAAAAGAAGTACGCATCGTCACTGCCAAAGACAAACTCAATGTACAACTGGCACCCGGCGGTGGATGGACAGCACGAATTACAAAAAAATGAATCTGAGAAAACTGTTTCTGCCATTGTGTTCAGTAGCCTTGTGCCTGCAATCCTATGCACAAGACAAATCCTTCCTTAAGGATATGCTCTGGTATATAGACAACCCTTCTGTATTTGAAAAAGGACAAGAGGAAGGACACGCTTGGCATATGCCCGAAAAGAGCATGCTACTGAATGGGACATGGAAGTTTTTCTGGTGCGATACACCGGAAGGGATACCTGCACACTTTTTTAACCCCGAATTCCCGGATAAGCAATGGGGCGACATCAAAGTTCCCTCAAACTGGGAAATGCAAGGTTATGGTGACAAGCTGTTCAGAAATGTATCTGCTCCCTTCGGGGTGAATCCACCACATGCTCCCAAAGAGTATAACCCTACCGGACTATACCGGCGAACATTCAAGGTACCTGCAAGTTGGGCAGCAAAAGACCAGATATTTTTAAGGTTCGAGAAAGTGGCATCCGCTTCTTTTGTATGGGTCAACGGTCATGAAGTGGGCTACAATGAAGGAGCACAAGAACCTGCCGAATACAACATCACTCCTTATTTGAAGCCGGGCGAAAACACGCTGGCTGTCTGTGTACTAAAGTATTCGGACGGCTATTACCTGGAAGGACAAGATTATTGGCGACTGGCCGGAATCTTTGACGACGTATGGTTGTACGCCACACCTGCTGTCAGGATATTCGACTGGCAAGTAATCACAGAGTTTGATAATACGTATACCGATTCGCAGTTAAGTATTCAGGTAAAAATCAAGGACTACCAAAAGAAGCCAAATGAGAATTATGGATTGAAAGCTTACTTAAAGGATAAAAACGGCAAGATTATCTGTAACTTTTCCGCAGCTCCATTTGAAATGGACGCTGCGGAAAAGACAATACAGTTGCATACCTTGGTACAAGAACCCCGGAAATGGACAGCCGAGACACCCGAGCTTTATACGCTCGGTCTGGAATTATCCAATCCGGCCGGTCTGCAGAAAGACAAGATAGAAACGGTCATCGGATTCAAAAAGACGGAAATCAAAGACGGTGTTTTTTATCTTAACGGTATCCCACTGAAAGTCAATGCACAAAATTCGCACATGCAGCATCCCGAAGAGGGACATGTCATGGACGAAGCCACCATACGCAAGGATTTTGAATTGTTGAAACAGTTTAATTTCAATGCCGTACGTACCTCTCACTATCCTCCGGTGAATAAGTATTTGGAACTGGCCAATGAATACGGGCTTTATATCATAGACGAGGTGGGCGATGAAGCCCATGCCTCGGAATGGATTTCAAGTCTCCCGGAATACGAAGAGATGTATCGCGAGCGATGCCGCAGAATGGTGTTACGGGACAGAAACCATCCCTGCGTCTTGTTCTGGAGCGCAGGAAACGAAAGCGGTGAAGGTATCAACATTACCCACACCATTGAAGAAGGGAAATCGCTGGACCCCACCCGCTTCTGGATGTATGGCGGAAATGCATTCTCCCATCCGGCAGAAGATATTATCGGACCCCGTTACCCTACTCCTATGGAACTGGAAATGCAGGTAGGCATAGGAGAGGATTCCCGACCATCGTTTATGGATGAATACTTATCGGTTGCAGGCAATGCCGGCGGTGCCCTGGACGATTATTGGGAAGCCATCTACCGACATCCCCGCCTGATAGGAGGGGCCATCTGGGATTTTGTAAGTCCGGGACTGACCGAACGGATAAGGCAAGTGGACGACCTTTCGCCCTTCCATACTCCCGCCCATCTGATGGGAAATGCCCGCTTGGTGAAGGAAGGAAAGAACACGGTGCTGGACTTGAACGGTCACGACCAATGGGTAGAGGTCTATCGTGCAGACAATGTGGAGTTGAACAGTAATGAACTGACACTCACTTGCAGAATCTACCCCCGGAAACTGGTAAGCAGTTGCGGCTCATTCATCACAAAAGGCAATTATCAGTTCGGGCTGCAACAACGCGGTAAAGACAAACTGGAATTTTATATCTATACTGATAAAAAGCATTCCGTATGCGCCTCCTTGCCTACTGACTGGGAATACAACTGGCATCAAGTGACGTGCGTCTACGACGGACAGAAAATGTCCATCTATATAGACGGAGCAGAAAAGGCCTCCACACAAGCATCGGGCAATATCCGGAACTTCCCCTACCCCGTCAACATCGGTCGGAATGCAGAAACACACGGCCAAGAGACTTCGGTCTACATCTGCGATGCTCAAATGGACGAAGTCGGCATTTTCGCCAAGGCACTGACTTCCTCTTTTCACCCGGAAGAAGCCGCTCTGTGGCTAGATTTTGAGCAAGAGACGGAAAATGGTACATTCTACAGTTACGGCATCGGTGCACGTACGTACGGCAGCATCTGGCCCGACCGTAGCGTACAGCCCGAAATGTGGCAAATGAAGAAAACCGGACAACCTCTTTCTTTTTCCATGTCGGATGTGACAGAGGGAGTCGTTGAGTTATGGAATCGCAATCATTATACAAATGCTTCCCGATATGCCATACGATGGGAATTGAAAGAAGATGACAAGGTTATTCAATCGGGCGACTTGGCACTCTCAACAGCGCCGCTTAGCCAAGAGCTGGTGCACATACCTTATAAGAAGCCAGCCCTGATTCCCGGCAAAGAATACCGCCTGATGCTTCATGCCGTCCTGAAAAAAGATGAATTGTGGGCAAAAGCCGGACATGAGGTGGCATGGGAAGAACTTGAACTGCCTTGGAGCCTGCCATGCTCTTCGGAAGAAAAGGCTCAAGGCGTACCTTCCTATTCACTTTCGGAGAAAGAATTGGTTGTCTCCGGAGATGGCTTCAAATATGTATTCAACCGTACCGACGGACAACTGACGTCGATGGTTGTTCAAGATATGGAACTGCTGGAATCACCGCTCCGGCTGAATCTTTGGCGTGCCCCGCTGGCCAATGAGCTGGACAACTGGAATGCCTCCAGCGCCCGCTCCTCCAACTGGAAAGAAGGTTACGGATACACGGTAGCCACAGAAATGTATTCTGCAGGGATTGACCGCCTGACACATCAGCCCCTCTCTTTTTCGGTGTCCGAAACCACCGAAGGCGTACATATACACATCATTGATGCGGAATTGATGGGCAAAGGAGAAAAAGAGAAAAAAGACCTCTACATCGAAGGAGTACAGAACAACGGCATCATCAACCACTATGAGTATATTATCAATAGTGAAGGGACGATAGAGATACGCCATGTATTGAAGCCTGAAGGGAAAATGCCGCTTTGGTTTCCTCGCATAGGACTTACGCTGACCGTAAGCGATGCGCTCGACCAAGTGAAATGGTACGGCCGAGGACCGCAAGAGAACTATCCGGACCGGAAAACCGGCTATCCGATGGGGATATATGCCTCTACCGTACAAGCTATGTACGAGCCCTATCTAATGCCACAAGATTACGGATTGCGGACAGATGTACGCTGGCTGCAACTGACCACGGACAAAGGCATCGGCCTTCAATTCAAGATGAACGAATGGTTCAACTTCAACATTTATCCGTACAGCACAGACAATCTGACGAAAGCGATGTATACCTACCAATTGCAGAAGCAGAAAGGCATGACCCTGAATCTCGATTATGCCACTACCGGGGTCGGCTGTACGGCCCGCGGTGTATTCGGTGCTTACAAGGCGATGCCGCAGGAATATCGGAGAACCATCAGCATAAGACCTATGATGAAATAAAAATATTGTATCGGACTGGTAAGATTATGAAAAACAAAAATTACTTTATTCTATTAGTGTTGTTTTTAAGCGCTTTACAAATAAAAGCGCAGTATTCATTCGACAACGTGCTTTATGGTGCAGCCTACTATCATGAATATATGCCCTATGAGCGACTGGATGAAGATATCCGGCTGATGAAAAGAGCCGGCCTGACAGTAGTGCGCGTTGGAGAATCTGCCTGGGGAGTATTTGAGCCGCAAGAAGGAAATTTTGAATTTGAATGGATGGACCGCATTCTGGACAAGATGCATGCAGCAGGAATCAAAGTCATCTTGGGAACTCCCACCTATTCCATTCCTGCATGGCTGGCATACAAACACCCGGAAGTGCTGGCAGAACACGCCAAAGGAAACAAAGCCTATTATGGAATCAGACAGAACATGGATTTTACAAACCCGACCTACCAATTCTATTGCGAACGGATTATCCGCAAGATGCTGGAAAGATATGCACAGCATCCGGCAGTCATCGGGTATCAAGTGGACAACGAAACAGAAGCGCGCGGAGTAAACAACAGAGACTATTTCTTCGGATTCAGGAACTACATCAAACAGAAATTCAACAATGACCTGAATCTGCTTGCCAAGGAATGGGGAATGAACTACTGGGGAATGAACATCAACACCTGGGAAGAGTTCTATCCGCGCGATGGAGTGACAAGCCCCTCGTACAAGAATGAATGGGAACGCTATAACCGGAAGGAAGTGGCCGATTTTCTGAATTGGCAGTGCGACCTTGTAAATGAATACAAGCGTAAAGACCAATTTGTCACCCACTGCTTTATGCCCGACTTCCATAATATAGACCAAGTGGAAAGTTTCAGGCAGATGCAATATCCTGCCATCAATGTCTATCACGATGTACAGGATAAACAAGACGGCCAGCGCATCGCTTATGCCGGTGACTTCGTGCGCACCGTGGCCGACAACAATTACATCGTCATGGAAACCAACGCACAAGGCATCGGCTGGGATGCCCGCACCCAGTTTCCTCCCTACGACAACCAGTTGCGGCAGAATGTGTACGCACATTATGCTTCCGGAGCCAATATGGTGGAATACTGGCACTGGCATTCCATCCAC
>ERZ772812.2871-NODE-2871-length-10471-cov-4.149482_pt1 | contig 10471 bp, 9 predicted proteins | sample MGYA00511343_ERZ772812 | MGnify/ENA primary metagenome ERZ772812 (study PRJEB29015, sample SAMEA2737706) | human gut metagenome | biome: human gut; feature: human-associated habitat; material: faeces | place: China | collected 2012 ...
CTTGCATGTGTTAGGCACGCCGCCAGCGTTCATCCTGAGCCAGGATCAAACTCTCAAATAAAATGTTCAAGATGTCAGATCAAGGTCCAGAACCACTGGTTCTTTTCCTGTCATTACTGTTTATTTAGGTTTTGAACTTTCGTTCTGTTCCATGGACTTTCCTGCAGACATCACTCTCAGGAAAACCCGAATGAAATTTGAATTAACGTTCAAGGTTGTTTTGTTATTCAGTTATCAAGGTTTTGTGTGTTCTTTTTTTGTGACACAACTTCTTTATTTTATCTCATTCAGAAGTTTTTGTCAAGAACTTTTTTATTTTGCTGTTTCTTTCTTCCGAAAACAGCTTGTACATTTTATCATTCTCTTTCAAGAATGTCAAGTACTTTTTTGTGATTAATAATCACAACGGAGAAGAAGGGATTTGAACCCTTGCGCCGCTATTAACGACCTACTCACTTTCCAGGCGAGCCCCTTCGGCCTCTTGGGTACTTCTCCAAATAGTCAACAAAACTTATTCAAAGAGGATGTACAAACCAATGACTTCCTATTTAAATAGATGATACGGAGAAGGTGGGATTCGAACCCACGGTACCTTTCAGTATCACTGGTTTTCAAGACCAGCTCCTTAAACCACTCGGACACCTCTCCATATGTTTTTTATTTTGTTGCGCTCTCACAAGCGACTCACTTATATTATCACTTCTTTTTGCATATGTCAACAACTTTTTTCAATTTTTTTTATTTTTTTTGATTTGCTTTTTTAATAGACGAAAAGTGCAAGTTTGCGGGTTTCTTTGGTTCGTCTGTTTATCCTCATCCCAAATACTTTCTCATCTTCTGGTTAAGTTTCTTATAAATTGGTTTCATCCACGCTTCTGTGGATGAACGTACCGCTTCATCTGGAGAAAGCCAGTCCACCTTGCTGTTTTCCTCCGGGCAGATTTTTAATTTTTCTTCTTTTGTGTTATAGAGAAGAAAGGTGTAGTTTAGATGCAGGTGTGCGCTGACATATTTCTGTTTTTTATAATGTGGCTGGACTCCTAGAATTTCGATGGAAATTGGAGAGTCTGACAGTGGTTTTAAGGAAACAAGGCCGCTCTCCTCTTTTACTTCTTTCATTGCAACAGATAAAAGGTCACCTTCTCCATCTGCATGACCTCCGCTCCAAGACCAGGACTGATAAATATTATGGTAGAGCATCAGAACTTTATCCTTAGATGGGTTTAATACCCATGCAGATGCTGTAAAATGCATTTTTACATTATCACGCAGTAAAAGATTCGGTTCTTCCTCTAAAAACTGTCTTATGTACTGACAGTCCACTTGTTCCTGTTCATTAAAAGGTGTAAATGTGTTAAGCCACTCTTTTATCTTTTTTAAAGAATTCATTTGCTACCTCACTTTTTACTTCATATACTTTCACAATTTCTATTTTATAGCTCATTAAAAAATATGTTTAAAAAATATTTTCTAATGAGATAAAGCGCGTTTGGAATATACCCGAAAAGTGCACCAGTCTGTTCATTTTAATTTATCAACAGACCGCTGCACTACTTTCTATATGTATGAATTGGAATAGTTATGTACTATTTTCTTCTTTCCCTGATATTATTTAAATGTTTCATCACATCATTTATACCAGTTCCAAAGTAAGTATGCAAGGTTTTATATTCTTCATAGAGTTCATTATAGATTTCAACGTTATCCTGATTTGGCTCCCAGACTTTATCTTTTACTTTTCCAAGCTTCTTTGCTGCTTCATTAGCATTTTTAAAACCTGTAATACGCTCCGGAGCCGCTGCTGCACCTAAAATTGCCGCACCAAGGGCACTTGATTGTGTGGAATCAACAACTTTAATTTTTCGATTACATACATCAGAATATACTTGTACAAGCATTTCATTTTTGATCGGAATACCACCACTTAATGTAATGTCTTTTACTTCTAAGCCGGCTTCCTCAAATCCTTCAATAATCATACGGGTTCCGTATGCCGTTGCCTCAATAAGAGAAAGATAGATTTCTTCTGGTTTTGTTAAAAGGTTCATTCCCATAATAAGACCATTTAAGTTAAAGTCCATTAACGGAGTACGCACACCATTAAACCAATCTAATGCTAATAATCCACTTGCACCTGCTTTGTATGTGGACAATTTTTCAGAAAGAAGCTGATGGATGGAGATACCACGAACACGGGCTTCCTGTTCATAACTTTCCGGTACACAGTTTTCAACAAACCATGCAAAATGGTCACCAACACAGGACTGGCCTGCTTCATAGCCAAAATATCCTGGCATAATTCCGTCTTTTACAGTTCCTGATGAACCTTTGATTGCGACTTCTTTTTCACCGAGCATCATATGTACAGAAGATGTTCCTACAATAATCATCATTTTACCCGGCTCTCCGATTCCACAGCCTGGTAAGGATGCATGTGCATCAATAATGCAGGTTGCTACTGGGATTCCTTCCATGAGCCCCATTTCTCTTGCCATTGAAGCTGTTAAATGTCCCGCTTTTTCTCCTACTCCTTTAATTGGAGCATCTAATTTATCAGCAACGATATTTTCCATTCCTGGGTCTACCGCTTTAAAGAAATCTTTTGATGGATATCCTTTTTCATGATGATAATATGCCTTATATCCTGCGCAGCAGGCACTTCTTGTTTCTTCTCCTGTCATCTGCCAGATAATCCAGTCTCCTGCCTCCATAAAACGATCAGCCGCATCATAAACTTCTGGCGCATGACGCAGTGTTTCATAAATCTTTGGATACATCCACTCACTGGAAATTTTGCCACCATATGTCGGAAGCCATTCTTCTCCACGTGCTACAGCAACATCATTCATCAATTTTGCTTCTTCTTCCGCACCATGATGTTTCCACAATTTCACATAAGCATGTGGTTCCTCTTTAAATTCTGGAAGATGACATAGCGGTGTTTTGTCTGCTTTCACCGGAATTACCGTAGAAGAAGTAAAATCCACTCCAATACCTACAACTTCCCCCGGAAGAATTTTATTTCTTGAAACAACATCTCTTACTGTAACAAGTAATCCTTCCAAATAATCTTGTGGATCCTGTAACGCCCATCCTACCGGAAGCTTTTTTCCTGACGGAATATGTTCTTCCATAACCCCATGTGGATATTCATAAATACTTGCAGCCACTTCTTCGCCTGTTTCAATATTTACAAGAAGTGCGCGCACTGATAAAGTACCATAATCAATCCCAATCGCATATTTACTCATAAGTATTCTCCTTCTCTTTCCCAACCGATACTATTCTGCTAAAGAAAAATCATTCCATGTAAAGTCTTTCCACGGAATATTTACTTCTGCTCCCTGATTGATGATTGCATCTACATGCATCAATAATGGGAAGTCCTCTAAAGAAACAATTCCTCTTTCTGCAAGCTTTCTTACGGCTCTTGCTGTTCTTGTGGAAATAACGATAGACTCTAATGTTACCCCCTGTAATTCTGCCATTGCTTCCTCAAAAGAAAGTCCACGTCCTAATAAAGTACCAATCTTACGAGTTCTTCCACCAAAAATTGTTACATATAAATCGCCTGCCCCGTGAATGATATTTTCTGGCTTACCACCGATTAACTCAAGCAGTTTTGTCATTTCTTTTACGCTCTGTCCAAATAATGCTGCCTGAGAATTGTAATGCTGGCTTCCAATCTTTCCATCTCTCTTTTCTGCAAGACCTACCGCAAGACTTACACCTAATGCATATGCATTTTTCATAGCAACGGCACACTCAACACCAACAACGTCTGTAGAAAGGGAAATATGATAGTAATCTGTCTCTAAAAGAGATTTGATATATTTTAATGTCTCGATATCTTTTCCACAGAAAGCAACATGGCTGTCATCATGGTCTGCTAATTCATAACTTGTACATGGACCACCGATTGCATTTAAATTAAGACATTTGCCCTCTGGCTGTCTCTGTGCAAAAATGTGCGGATAAGGAACTAATGTACCATCTTCTAAGTCAACCATTCCTTTTGTTACTGTAAGAACTGGAACGTCTTCTGGTAATACTGGAAGAATCTCATCACAGAACCAGTCAAGACCAAAGCTGCTCACACCGCCAAGAACTAAATCTGCTCCCTTTAATGCTTCTTCAAGTTCTTCAATCTGATAATATTTGATACCGTCATGAAGCGTTCTCTTTAATGTGATGTGGAAATTATCTTTCTTTAATCCATCGATAATGTCTCTGTCAAGAGGGGAACCAACTAATCTTACCTCATGACCATTTTCAAAAGCTGGAAAAGTAATTGCTGAATTCATCTGACCTGCACAAACAAAAGTAATAACACTCATTTTAAATCCTCCTGTAAAAAATCTTAAATAACATCTTTGCTTTGTTTTTTGTTTCGTTATCTGATGACTACATGTAACCACATTTTTTTCATAAAGTCAAACGACAGAATCCGCTTATTTACTAGGTATTCGCGTGCTTTTTATTAATCATTTCATTTGATTAATCCCCTGTTTTTTCGCTCCATTTTTCTTCCTGCCAAAAAAAGGAAATGCAAACATAAGGAAATGCCTTGTAAAATGAATTAATCAATACTATAATATTATTAATCAAAAATGTACTAAGATTAATACGCAGCTATTAATTAAAATAAATCAAAAAAGGGGTATTTTTTATGGGAAAAAGGAATCGAGTCACTACCAGAGACATCGCCGAGGAACTTGGAATCTCCCAGTCCACTGTCTCTATGATCCTCAGTAATAAAGCGAATGTGTCCTTTACCGAAGAGACCGTACAAAAAGTAAAGACAAAGGCAAAAGGGCTTGGATACAAAAAACCTGTACCAAAAGAACTGGTACAGGAAAAATCTCTTGCAAATACAATTGTCGTGCTATGCCCAATGGTAACAAATGGCTATTACTCGATGATGATGCAGTCTATCACTGACCATGCGAAAGAATACGATTATACTGTCATGACTATTTCAACCGGAAGAGATGCCGCCACAGAGGAACTCTATCTTGATTTATTTGCCCGTGTGCAGCTTGCCGGCATAATCTGTCTCTATCCACTGTCAAAAATCCAGAAAATCAATGCCCTCTCAAAGCGTTTTCCGGTTATCTCTGTTGGGGATAAGCCTCTTTCCTGTCAGTTTGACTCTGTGGAACTTGACAGCCGCAAACAGGGACATATTATGGCAAATTATCTGCTTTCGCTTGGGCACACGGATATTACTTACATCTCTACGCCGATTCGAGGAAAGGAAATTGGACGAATTCACCGGCTTGATGGTGTTAAATCCAGTTTCCGGGAACATGGTATCCCTTTAGACCACCTTACTGTCCTCTATCAGAGTCAGCCTGCTTTTGACCGCTATCCACTTGAAAATGCGGAATACCAGAATGGTTATGATCTGTCCACACGCGCTTTAGAAGAACATACCTCTTCCACTGCGTTTATCGGCAACAACGACATGGCTGCCTTTGGAATCATGGCGGCAATTTCTGACCACGGTTATCGGATTCCTGCAGATTTTTCTGTCTGTGGCTTTGATAACATCACCTTATCTGCCATGCCACAGATTGCACTGACTACGATTGACCACGCTTCGGTGCGAAAGGGCGAAGAGGCGGTGGATATGATTCACCGAAAGAATACGCAGAAGAAAGATGAGACTTCTCACGCTTATATTATGCGGCTGGAGTATGAACCACAGTTAATTGTGCGCAAATCTACGGGGAGAAAATTCTAGTTGCCGTAGGCAAATCAGTATTCATTCAACGGTACATCTTCATCAAAGGGTTCAATTTCCTTAATCTCAACATAATACCCATACTGTGCATTTACCGGAATATAGACTCTCTCGCCCTTTTTATGTCCGAGGAGTGCCTTTCCTAACGGAGATTCAATACTCACACGGTTTTGCATCGTATCTACGAGTACGGTAGTTACGAAGGAGAATTTATCGGTTTCGTCATCTTCTTCAAAGTAGAGTGTTACTGTTTTGTTTAAACCTACCTGATCGGCATCAGAGTGGTCTTCTACGATTTCACAGGTTCGGATCATTCTTTCAAGGTAACGGATTCGGCTTTCGTTTCTGTTTTTTTCTTTTTTGGCAGCGTGGTATTCGAAGTTTTCGCTTAAATCGCCATGTGCTCTGGCTTCTTTTACATGTTCGAGCAGTTCCGGTCTTACTTCGACTTTGCGGTGTTCGATTTCTGCTTTCATTTTATCTACATCTTGCTGGGTGAGTTTATGTTTCATGATAATTTCCCTTTCTGATATATTTTTTGCATTACAATTCAATATATCTATTCTGTTACGAAGAAATACTCTTTAAAGATTGGACATTATTTTTATAATTATATCCTATTGCCAGTATCCTTACCTTTTATAGTCTGTATTGCTTTTTCTGCTTTATCTACCTGATAAAAATATATTAATACGATTTCAATTCCTTCCACAGCCGATTATAATACTGATCTGTCTTTTCACCAAGATATTTATATACTTCGCATTTATCCAATGTAGCTTCTTCCGGGAAGATAGTGTAATCTTCTTTGGTTTCATCATCTAAGGTGTCATATACAGCTTTATTTGGTGTTCCATAGTAAATGTAATCAAAGTTTTTCTGGGCGATGTCCTGACGGTTCATGTAGTCGATAAATTTTTCGGCAGCTTCTTTGTGTTCGGCTGTTTTGGGGATTAAAAAGCAGTCAAACCAGACGTTAGAGCCTTCTTTTGGGACAACGTAGTCGAGGTCTTCGTTTTCTTCCATGGCAACGGTAGCATCGCCGGAATAAATGACGGCCATGGAGGCATCGCCAGAAACCATGGCATCTCTTGCCTCATCAACAAGATAAGCTTCTACAATTGGTTTTTGTTTTAATAAAAGGCTCTGTGCCTGTTTTAATTCCTTTCGACTGGTTGTGTTTAAGGAAATGCCGTTCCATTTGAGCGGAACCATAAACGCATCTCGCATACTGTTTTGCATAACAATCTGGTCATCGTATTTTTTGTCCCATAAAATGCTCCAGCTATCGACTTTTTCTTTTATGACTTTTGTATTATAGAGGATTCCTACAGTTCCCCAAAGGTAAGGGACTGCGTATTCATTAGTCGTGTCGAATGCCTTACAGAAATCTAAATATTTTTCGTCGATATTTTTATAGTATTCCATAGAAGAAGTATCAATTTTCTGTGCTTCGCCCTCCTGCATCATTTTCTCTACCATGTAGTCGGATGTACAGATGACATCGTAGTTAATGACACCTGATTTATATTTTGTATACATATCTTCTGGGGTGACATATTCTTCGTATTTTACTTTGATGCCGGTTTCTTTCTCGAAAGTTTTCAGCACACTTACATCAATATAATCTCCATAATTAAATACGGTAACCGTATTTTTGTCATCGCTCTTTTTTCCAGAAGAAAAACAGCCGGTAAAGGCAATGGTTGAGATAATTAACAATACTACGAGGACGAAAATACCTGCCATCAGCTTTCCTTTTCCCTGCAGATAATATTTTTCCAGTAAATTCATCGATCTTCCTCCCTGTCTGCTTTTTTCTGTTTTGTTGCGGACATATGGTTAATGAGTCCGAGTAAAATAAGAATTGTCAAGAATAAAAGGGTTGAAAGTGCATACATCTGTGGGTTGATTCCTCTTCTAAGCTGCTGGTAAAGCATTGTGGAAATCGTGTTGATTCCCGCTCCCTTTGTGAAGTATGTTACGACAAAATCATCCATAGATACCGTAAATGCAAAGAAAAATCCTGAAAGGATTCCCGGGATAATTTCCGGCAGGACAACTTTGACAAAGGCGTATACTGCGGATGCACCTAAATCCTGTGCCGCCTCGTATACATTTTTATCCAGCTGCTGAAATCTCGGCATGACATTTAAAATGATATAGGGTAATCCTAAAGTTACGTGTGCTATCAACATGGAAGTGAATCCCAGTGACATGAAATGCACAAATAAGAGCATGATAGCCACACCGGTTACGATATCGGCATTTAATAATGGGATATTTGAAAGTCCTTCCATTACCTTTTGGAAACGGAGCTTCATCGCAGTCATTCCGATACACGCAAGTGTTCCAATCAATGTAGCGATTAAAGCCGCCAATGTTGTAAGCAGCAGGGACGTTCTTACGGCTGAAAGTACTTCCTCATTCTGAAATAAATCAGTATACCAGTGCAAGGTGAAGCCGCCCCAAACGGTTCTTGATTTAGAATCGTTAAATGAGCAGACAAATAACACAAGTAACGGCGCATACAGGAGAAACCCAATAAATGCCACATAAAATTTTTCTATAAAACTTTTTGCTTTTACCATAGCATGTTGTCTCCTTCCTCTGACGCGTGGCGGTTCATAATTGCCATACTGATAAAAATAAATATCATAAGTACAATAGAAAGCCCGGAACCTAAATTCCAGTTATTTGCCACATTAAATTCCTGGTCGATAACATTTCCAAATAAAAGAACTTTGGACCCACCTAAAATATCAGCCACAACGAACTCGGAAATGCTTGGGATAAATACCATAATAATTCCACTGATCACTCCTGGCAGAGAAAGTGGAATGATAATCTTCTGGAATGTCACCCTTGCGCTTGCTCCCAAATCATGTGCTGCTTCGATAACGTCTTTGTCAATTTTGCAAAGGGCATTGTAAATCGGCAAAATCATAAATGGAATATAGTCATAAACCATTCCGACCAAAACTGCTCCTTTTGTATACATTAATTTTTGTAAAGGAAGTCCAAAAAATCCGAGAATGGCATTTAATATTCCTGTTTTTGATAAAATAACCTGCAATGCCAGTACACGAAGAAGGAAGTTAATCCACATTGGCAAAATAAACAGCATAATGACAATGCCGGAACCTCTATGTTTTCCCTTACTTAAAATATATGCCAAAGGATACGAGATAACGAGACAAATGAGTGTACTTGCTAACGCAATCCAGACAGAATTCCAGAACGCTTTGTAGTGAACGGAATCAGCCATTGCGGTAATATTAGAAAGGGTAAAGCTTCCGTCGCTTCCTGTACAGCCATAATATAGCACCATAAATAATGGCAAAATGATAAATGCTGCTCCCCACACAATGTAAGGAGTTGTAAGAACTTTTCTACTCATCTATCGTCACCGCCTTTTCATCTTCGGATTCTGGCTTATGCATAATCTGAATATTAAACGGAATGACGGAAATGCTTACTTTAGATCCTACTGGATGACAGTTTGTGCTGTGAACAAGCCACTCATATCCATTTGCCTCCACTTCCATCTCGTAATGTACGCCCTTAAAAATAAGAGAAGTAACCACACCATCAAGGATTCCCTGACCTTCCTCACCAAGAACCACATCCTCCGGACGGATTACAACGTCAACCGGACGATTTCTTCCAAAACCTTCATCTACACATTCAAACTTTGTTCCAAGAATCTCTACCAAACGGTCTTCTAACATAATACCGTCAATAATATTACTGTCACCGATAAAATCAGCCACAAATGCATTTTCCGGCTCATTATAAATGTCTTCCGGTGTTCCCATCTGCTGGATGTACCCTTTATTCATAACGATAATCTTATCAGACATGGTAAGTGCTTCTTCCTGGTCATGTGTAATATAAATAAAAGTGATTCCCAGTTCTTCTTTCAAACGCATCAACTCATACTGCATATCCTGACGAAGCTTTAAGTCAAGCGCACCAAGCGGCTCATCTAATAACAAGACTTTCGGTTCATTGACAATCGCTCTTGCAATCGCGATTCGCTGCTGCTGTCCACCACTTAAAGAAGTTGGCTTTCTCTTCTCAAATCCTTCCAAATTCACAAGCTTTAACGCATATTTAATCTTATCCTTAATGTAGGAATCCGATTTATTTTTAATCTTTAAGCCAAATGCAATATTTTCCTCAATCGTCATATGTCCAAATAACGCATACTTCTGGAAAACCGTATTCAGATTTCGCTTATTCGCTGGAACATTTGTAATATCCGCTCCGTCAAAAAAGACTTTTCCACTGTCTGGTTTCTCAAATCCACCGATAATACGAAGCGTTGTTGTCTTTCCACAGCCGGACGGACCAAGCAGTGTCAGGAACTCATTCTCTTTTACCTCTAAACACAACTCATCTAATACTTTGGTTGAACCAAAAGACTTTGAAACATTCACTAACTCAACTAACTTATTCTTCATTCCCATTTCCTCAATAAATTTTACTATATTTCCTGTCTAAAAACTTGGCGGCGAAGTCACCCAGATTAATTCCGTCCGCTCAATTCCCTTTAAATAATGCGTCTTATCTGCCCTGTAATAAAAAGCATCTCCCTTTTGGGCAATACAGATTCGCTTTCCCAGATGGATTTCTACTTTACCCTTTAAGATATAGCCAAACTCTTCTCCCTCATGCGGATTGTCGGGGTATGTTTCCCCGCCTGGCTCCAGTGTCAGAAGA
>ERZ772812.2872-NODE-2872-length-10470-cov-5.736438_pt1 | contig 10470 bp, 9 predicted proteins | sample MGYA00511343_ERZ772812 | MGnify/ENA primary metagenome ERZ772812 (study PRJEB29015, sample SAMEA2737706) | human gut metagenome | biome: human gut; feature: human-associated habitat; material: faeces | place: China | collected 2012 ...
GTGTATCCAAGATGATCGGATCGCCTCCGGGGTATGTGGGACATGAGGATGGCGGCCAGCTCACCGAATCGGTCCGGCGGCATCCCTACTCGGTTCTCCTGTTCGACGAGCTGGAGAAAGCCCACCCCGACGTGTGGAGCCTTCTGCTCCAGATCATGGAGGACGGGGTGCTCACCGACGCCCACGGCAAGCGGGCGGACTTCCGCAACACCGTCATTGTGATGACCTCCAACGTGGGCGGGGAACGGCTCTCCGCCGGCACGCCCTTGGGCTTTTCCACGGGAGAGGCCTCCGACGCGGCAGAGACCGCCGCTCTCCAGCGGGAACTTCGCCAGGTCTTCCGGCCGGAGTTTCTCAACCGGCTGGATGAGATCGTCCGCTTCCGCCCCCTGGGCGCGGGAGAGATGGACACCATTGCCCGGAAACTCCTGTCCGGCTTCGCCCAGCGCCTGGCCGCCACTGGGGTGGACTTTCTCCCCTCGGACCAGGCCATCCGGCTGCTGGCCCAAAAGGGGCTGGACCCCCGGTACGGCGCCCGTCCCCTCCGCCGGCTGATTCGGAACCAGGTGGAAAACCCCGCGGCGGAGCTGCTGCTCCGGGAGGACATCGCCCCGGGAGAAACCCTGTACCTGGAGGAAAAGGGCGGTCAGCTGGTCCTCTCCCCCCTTTCCTGAGTCCCTTGGGGCATTTTTCTAATTTTTCCTTGTGATTCTCTCTCACCTCTGGCACAAGTTTTCTGTTGTTTTTCGACAAAGTGTACGTTATAATAGGGAACGCACATTAAATATATATAAAAAGAGGCTGCAAACGCACGTTCCATTTCGAGGTGAGATCATGGCATTGCGTATCGGAATCGACATCGGCTCCACCACCGTTAAGGTCGTGGTGCTGGATGCACAAAATAAACTGCTCTTCCGCTCCTATGAGCGTCACTATTCCAAAACCCGGGAGCGCACCTGTGAGACCCTGCGGGGACTCCGGGGCCTTCTGGGGGGACAACAGGTTCAACTGCTCATTACCGGCTCCGCGGGACTTGGCGTGGCCAAGGCCGCGGGCCTGGATTTTGTCCAGGAGGTTTACGCCACCGCCGCCGCGGTACGGGAGTTCATTCCCGGTACCGACGCCGTGATTGAGCTGGGGGGAGAGGACGCCAAAATCATTTTCTTCGGCAATACCCTGGAGGAGCGGATGAACGGCTCCTGCGCCGGGGGCACCGGAGCCTTCATCGACCAGATGGCCACTCTGCTGAACGTATCCGTGGATGAGCTGGACGAACTGTCCCTGCGGCATGAAAAAATTTACCCCATCGCCTCCCGGTGCGGGGTCTTTGCCAAAAGCGACATCCAGCCCATCCTCAACCAGGGCGGGCGCAAGGAGGACGTGGCCGCCTCCATCTTTCAGGCGGTGGTGGACCAAACGGTGGCCGGCCTGACCCAGGGCCGGGAGCTCAAGGGCACCATTGTCTTTCTGGGCGGTCCCCTTCACTTCCTGGCCGGCCTGCGCCAACGGTTTGTGGAGACCCTGCATTTAGACCAGGACCACGCCATCTTCCCGGAAGACGGCGACTGCTTCGCCGCCATCGGCGCCGCCCTGTGCACCGAGGACAGCCAGCCCCGGCCCTTCGAGGAACTCCTGGACCTGCTGGAGCACGCGGCCACGGTCTCTACCCCGGTGGACACCATGGACCCGCTGTTTACCTCCCAGGCCGACTACGAGGCGTTTTCCGCCCGGCACCAGGCCATGGCCGTCCCCACGGTGGACCTGGCCACCTACACCGGGCCGGCTTACTTAGGCATTGACGCCGGGTCCACCACCACCAAAATGGTGCTCATTGACCCGGACTGCAATCTTCTCTACTCTTTTTATCACTCCAACCAAGGAAACCCCGTCAGCATCGTTCTGCCCCAGCTGCGGGAAATTTATGCCCAGTGCGGCGGCCGGGTGACCATCCAGGGCGCCGCGGTCACCGGCTACGGAGAAGACCTCATCAAAAACGCCTTCTCCTGCGACCTGGGCCTGGTGGAAACCGTGGCCCATCTCAACGCCGCCCGGCACTTTACCCCTGATGTGGACTTTATCATCGACATCGGCGGCCAGGATATGAAATGCTTCAAGATCCGCAACGGCGCGGTGGACTCCATCCTCCTCAACGAGGCCTGCTCCTCCGGCTGTGGTTCTTTCATTGAAACCTTCGCCAAGGCCCTGGGCTACACCATTGCCGACTTCTCCAAGATGGGGCTGTTCGCCCGGCATCCGGTGAACTTGGGGTCCCGGTGCACGGTCTTTATGAACTCCTCTGTCAAGCAGGCCCAGAAGGACGGGGCCTCTGTGGAGGACATCTCCGCGGGGCTGTCCATCTCCGTGGTAAAGAACGCCATCTACAAGGTCATTCGGGCCGCCAGCGCCGATGATCTGGGCCAGCACATTGTGGTCCAGGGCGGCACCTTTCTCAACGACGCGGTGCTGCGCTCCTTCGAGCTGGAGATTGGCCGGGAGGTCACCCGCCCCACCATCTCCGGCATGATGGGGGCCTATGGCGCGGCCCTGGCCGCCAAGGACGCCGGTCTGACCCAGTCCACCCTGCTGTCCGCCGAGGCCCTGGCCTCCTTCACCCATGAGGCCCGGCCCGCCACCTGTAAGCTCTGCACCAACCACTGTTCCCTGACCATCAACCGCTTTGACGGCGGTCGGAAATTCATCTCTGGCAACCGCTGTTCCCGGCCCCTGGGCCAGGAGAAAGTGGACATTCCCGACCTGCTGAAATTCAAGTACCAGTATCTTCGCTCCCTCCAGGGCAAGGGCGAGGGGGACGGCTCCCGGGGAAAAATCGGCATTCCCTTTGGGCTGAACATGTATGAGAACCTCCCCTTCTGGTTCACCCTGTTCACCACTTTGAACTTTGAGGTGGTCCTCTCCCCGGAGTCCACCCGGAGCCTGTACCTCAAGGGGCAGCAGACCATCCCCTCTGATACGGTCTGTTACCCTGCCAAGCTCCTTCACGGCCACATCATGGCCCTGCTGGAGGAGGGCATCGACACCATTTTCTACCCCTGTATGTCCTATAACTTCGACGAGCATTTGTCGGACAACCACTATAACTGTCCCGTGGTGGCCTACTATCCCGACCTGCTGGGGGTAAACATCCCCGCCCTGGAGGACATCAAATACCTCCATCCCAACCTGGGCCTGCACCGGCCCAAGGATTTTGAGAAGAAGGGCGCCCAGCTGCTGGAGACCGAGTTTGGGATTCCCAAGCGGGCCTCTGTCAAGGCCATCCGCAAGGCCTACGCCGCCTACGAGGACTTCCGCCGGCTGGTGCAGAAGAAGGGTGAGGAATACATCTCCTTTGCCCGGGAGACCGGCCGGAAAATTTTGGTGGTGGCCGGGCGGCCCTACCACATGGACCCGGAGATCAACCACGGCATCAACGACCTGATCACCTCCTTCGGCTTTGTCCTCATCACTGAGGACGCGGTGTTCCAGCACATGGACAAACAGCCCCGCCGGGTGCTCAACCAGTGGACCTACCACGCCCGGATGTACAACGCGGCCCGGTATGTCTGCACCCAGCCCGACATGGCCTTCATCCAACTGGTCTCCTTCGGCTGCGGGGTGGACGCCATCACCACCGATGAACTCCGCTCCATTCTGGAGGAGGCCGGAGAGCTGTATACCCAGCTGAAAATCGACGACATTTCCAACCTGGGCGCCGTGAAAATCCGCATCCGCAGCCTAATGGCCGCCCTGGATGCCCGGGACGCCCGGAACCAGAAAGGAGGCCAATGATCCCATGGCAAAATTGGAATACGACGAGACTGGCCGCCTGCTGTTTACCCAGGAGATGCGCAAGGAGTACACCATCCTCATCCCCCAGATGCTGCCAGTACACTTTGGCTTCTTCGCCAAGCTCCTGGAACGCACCGGCTACCACGTGGCCATTCTCAACAACGACGGCCGGTCCGTGGTGGACAGCGGCTTAAAATACGTACACAACGACGCCTGCTATCCCGCACTGCTGGTCATCGGCCAGATGATCGACGCCATTCAGAACGGAGGCTATGACCCCCATAAAGTGGCCCTGCTCATCACCCAGACCGGCGGGGGCTGCCGGGCCTCCAACTACATCCACATGCTCCGCAAGGCCCTGGAAAAGGCGGGGCTGGACTATATCCCCGTCCTCTCCCTCTCCTTTGGCCTGGAGAAGAACCCCGGCTTTCACTGGACCGTGGGGCTCATCCGCCGGCTGATCTACGGCATGATGTACGGGGACCTCATCATGAACGTGGCCAACCAGGTGCGGCCCTATGAGGTCAGCGCCGGGGACACCACCGCCAAGGTGGAATTCTGGACCAGCGAGCTGCTCAACCGCTTCGACCGGGGAGAGGGTATGTCCCGGAAAAAGATGCGGGGCATCTTTGAGGAGATCTGCGCGGATTTCAAGTCCATTCCCGTGACCGGCGAGGAGAAGGTCCGGGTGGGCGTGGTGGGGGAAATCTACATCAAGTTCTCCTCCCTGGGCAACAACCAGCTGGAGCAGTTTCTCCTGGACGAAGGGGCTGAACCGGTGGTCCCCGGTCTGACAGACTTTCTGATCTTCAAGATTTACAACCGGGTCTCCGACGTGGAGATGTTTGGCGGCAGCCGGGCCAAGCAGGCCCTGTGCAAATTCTTCATGGGATATGTGGAGAAATGCCAGCTGGACATGATCGGCGCCCTGAAAAACTCCGGCTTCCGGGCCCCCGGCACCTTTGCTGAGCTCCATCAGTTGATTTACGGCTACCTCAACGACGGGTGCAAAATGGGCGAGGGGTGGCTCCTCACCGCCGAGATGCTGGAGCTCATCCACTCCGGCACCCCCAACATCGTCTGTGCCCAGCCCTTCGGCTGCCTGCCCAACCACATTGTGGGCAAGGGCATGATCCGGGTCCTGAAAGACGACTACCCTGACTCCAACATTGTCGCCGTGGATTACGACCCCGGCGCCACCAAGATCAACCAGGAAAACCGCATCAAGCTCATGCTGGCCAACGCCAAGCGGCGGGCGGCGGAGGAGAAAAAGGCGGGCCAGTCGGCCGCCGTCCTCTCATCATCCACCCATGTGGTGCACAACTGAAACAGGACAGAGGCGGTCAATCCTTGGGATTGGCCGCCTTTTTCCATCACAGCCCTTCGCTGTCCCCCCTGCAGAACGGAAAAGAGGGAATACAAAAATGATTCTTAGACAAGAACTTCCAAAGGACTATGAGACGGTCCATCACCTTATTGCGGACTCCTTCGCGACAGCGGAGCACTCTGACGGAAATGAGGCAGATTTAGTCGCCGCTTTAAGAACGGGGCCTTCCTTTGTTCCCGCCTTGTCCCGTGTCGCCGAGGTTCAGGGCGAGATCGTAGGCCATATTTTATTGACAAAAGCCCATGTGGGCAGCACCACGGTGCTTGCCCTGGCCCCGCTGTCCGTCAAACCCCAATTCCAGCGGCAGGGCATTGGAAGGGCCCTCATCCTGGACGGGCATGCCGTCGCCAAGCGCCTGGGCTTTTCGTATGTACTGGTCCTGGGAAGCCGGGCTTATTATACAAGGTTCGGATACGCCCCAGCGGCGCGGTTTCACATCGAAGCCCCCAAGGGGGTCCCTTCCGACCATCTCATGGCAATCTGCTTGTGGGAAAACCCAGGTCCCATTCACGGAACCCTGATCTACGGGAAAGAATTTAGCCTGTAACATCTATTAGAACCTACGCCTCCTCCTCAAAAGAACCAGCTACCCATGACCAGTGTAATTGGGAGGTGTACTGGAACCCTTGGTCGCTGTGGAGGTGGAGTTCTGCAGCGACCCTCTTTTTCTCCTTAAGCATTGCCTGGCGGATGGTATCCAGCACCAGGTGCACCGTCTGCTGTGTTGCGGTCTTATAAGCCACAATGCTGTTGTCATAAAGATCCCGGACCATGGACAGATATAATACGCCCTGTTTGGTTTGAATATAGGAAATATCAGTCACCCATTTGTGGTTCGGTGCCTCAGCGTGAAAATTCCGGTTGAGAAGATTCTGGTATTTGTGCAGCTGCTGGCCCATCTGCTGCCACTTCCTGCGGCGGCGAATTTCAGCCAGCAAGCCATATTTCTTCATGACATGGAGGATGGTTTTCGGATTGTGGTGGATCCCCACATTTCGTTCCAGCCATTGCCACATCCGTCGGTAGCCGTAGGTATGAAAGCATTTGACTTGTTGCTGCCGGATTGTCTGGGCAAGGGAAGCATTCTTTTCAGGATGCTTCATCCGCTTTACAAAGCTGTAATAGCCGCTTCTGGACACTGCAAAGAATTGGCACATGACGAGTACTGGATACTGTTCTCGATGACGGTAAATCACCGCGTACTTTGCCTTCGCGCTCACTTCCTTTCTGTGGATCGCAGAAAATCCCGCAGCAATTCGTTCTCCATCTTCAGACGTTTATTTTCCTTTTCATAATCCTCTATTGTCTTTATTTTGCCCGGTCGGCCTTTGCGTAAAGGTGCCGCCTGCCTCAGCTTTGTCTCGGGCCTGAGGCCGCACCAGCTCTGTACCGTATAACCGCTGATTCCATATCTGCGGCTGATTTCTCTTTGACTTTGGCCTGCCTGAACTTCTTTGCGTACCTGTTCTTTTATTTCTTCACTATACCGAATCATTCCTTTTTTGCCTGACATAACAATTCCCCCTGATGTAGTACTTTTATTTTCCTACATCAGGGGGCTTTTTGTCTATTGTACGTTTTTTATGGAGCAGTCCACCCCGGGCAGGGGGCTTTTTGGTTCTTATGATAACAGAGTTGTTAACTTAAATTGCCAATGGTAATGACATACATATTTTCGCTTGACAAAATATCTGCACAAAGATATCTTCCTGTTTTTTCAAACCCGTCGGCAATCTTGACAAAGATTTTAGCACTTCCCGTTTTTTCGCTTACTAATTGAGTATAAGCATACGCAGCTACAGCATGTGTACCATAATAAGAGTGCCCTGTTACTGTTAAATAGATCGGTTTATATGCATTTATTGCATTAACGATTGTCCCACTATATGCAACGTTTTTTTTGACACTCGTCGAAATCCCATATTTTTGGAAAGAATCCTTTATGTAAGTTGCTGTTGTTGCATGTGGTGTTCCTTTGCTTGTATAATATCCTTTTGACTTTCCATAGTCCGCAACTGTTTTAAATATAGCCTTGCCGGATGTGGAAGTTACCTTTGAATGATTTCGATATTTTCCAACCATCCTGATTAAATTTGTAATCGCTGTCGGACCACAGTGACTTGAATATGTAGTTCCATTGACTGTTTTAAAATCGGATGTCCTCCAAAATTCGCAGTAATCCTCGAAAGAGTTCTTCCAGGATTTAGCATAGAATGGACCCCCATAATATTTATTAGCCCAAGCGATAGGATCCTTAATAGGATATTCATAATCTCTAAAAGAAGCGGGCAGATACTTTTCACTTCTTATACTTTCTAAGGGGGTTTCTATTTGATTCTTTTGAAGAGTTTTTCCATTCACTGCAAAGAATGTCCCATCTACAGACTCCTTAAAGTAGTTTAATCCTCCTGTATATATAATCTTTTCACCAACACTCAGGTTAAAAGGCTCATATACTGGCGTAGCAGTATCCGAAAACTCAAGTATCACATTCTCAACATCCGGATAAGCCGATACTACAATATACCCACTCTCTACCCCACTTGTCGCTAACTCAAACGAATAAGCCGAAATTTCTTCCTCCAGATTGTACATTATCACACTGTTAACAATTGCAGTGTTAGTGTCCCAGCAACATCCTGCTTCATCTTGATAGTCTCTCAGAAAATACGATGCAATAATCTGTGCCACTTCCTCTGTAATCATCGGTGCCTCTGATTGAATCTCTCGCTCCGCTGCATAAGCATTTATTCCTAAAATGCTTATCATCATAGCACACGCAACAATACATGATAATAGTTTCTTCATAAGTTCTCCTCACTTTTCACTCTGATACTCTGCTCTTTGAGATTTTTCTCATATTTTGTATATAATCATACTTTTCTTTATATGTCAATATTTTTAAGTAGTTGTTTTTTTAAAATTCTATGTTATTATTATGTTATACAATATAAAACACTATCATTATAGGAGGTTTTTTATGATGTATTGGTTGAAGCTTGTTTTCTTCTTCCTCCTATGCCTTCCACTTTGCGCTTGCACCTGCACGCCACCAAATCCTGGCATTGACAGTGATGAAGGATATTTTTCTGGGACGCTCCTTTCCCTTACTCCTGAACAAGCTGTAGTACAATTGGATACAACAGATTCCACAATAGAACCCACGTTGATCCAGTCTTATTCTGAAATTCAGTTTTTTCCTCATCTGGATGGAGAATTCTCACCTCTAACCCCCAAAGTTGGTGATCGCATCTCCGGTTCCTATCCTATGTCCCATCCCATCAAACAAATAACAGATACTCGAGTAGAAATCGACATCTATAACTGGGAACTGGATGATCAAAGATTAACAGGCACCGTACTTCGCATAGAAGACAATTGGGTGGTTCTGACCCCCGCAGAATCCGATCCCCTTCGCAAAAAAACGGATGAGGTTTGGCTTTCCCGCACAGAGTTGCTCTCTGCAAAGTCAGGAAATGAGGTTCGTCTTTCTCTTGGGGATCAGGTAGAAGTCTTTTACGTGCGCGAGTTATCTACTTTCTTTCCCCCTCAAGTTACTGTAATAGACTGGGGAATCTTGTGATCACAACTTCTCTTTGTCCATTAACACTACAGCTGTCTAAAACAGGCTGTAACGTTTTTGTTGTGCTCCTCTTTTCCTTTCACTGGAACCCATTTTTATTTTTACCATGGGGACTTTATTGTTGATTCTTCCCCAAAAACGTTTATAATAAAGGGTAGACTACGAAAAGGAGGTTTTTTCTATGCCGAGAAAACCGAAGGGACTCAACAAACCCATCGCAAAAACGGCTGCCCGGATGTCTCGGAAAGCCGCCCTGACCCCGGCCCAGCTGGAAAAGCTGGACGCCTACTGGCGGGCTTCCAACTATCTGTCCGCCTGCCAGCTGTACCTTCTGGACAACCCCCTGCTGAAGCAGCCCCTCGAGCCTGCTCATATCAAGAAAAAGATCGTCGGCCACTGGGGCACCGTCCCCGGTCAGAACTTCATCTATACACACCTGAACCGGATCATCAACAAGTACGACCTGGACATGATCTACCTCTCCGGCCCCGGCCACGGCGGCAACGCCATGGTGGCCCAGACCTATCTGGAGGGAAGTTACAGCGAAATCTATCCCAACATCAGCCAGGATTTGGAGGGAATGCAAAAACTCTTCAAGCAGTTCTCCTTCCCCGGCGGTATCCCCAGCCATGTAGCCCCGGAGACACCGGGCTCCATCCACGAGGGCGGAGAGCTTGGGTACTCCCTGTCCCACGCCTTCGGTGCGGTGCTGGACAACCCCGACCTCATCGCCGCCTGCGTAGTGGGGGACGGTGAGGCAGAGACCGGTCCCCTGGCCACCGCCTGGCACGGGAACAAATTCCTCAATCCCATCGGGGACGGCGCGGTGCTCCCCATCCTCCATCTGAACGGGTTTAAGATCCACAATCCCACCATTCTCTCCCGCATCTCCCACGGGGAGCTGGAGAGCTTCTTCCGGGGCTGCGGCTGGGAGCCCCGCTTTGTGGAGGGGGATGATCCCAAGACCATGCACCAGACCATGGCCGCCGCCCCGGTGACCATGGGAGCCGCCATGGAGGTTCCTGTCATATAGCTGTATGTGTTTCCCGGCGTGGTACTTAAGATATAGCTTCCCGGCGCAGCCAGGTCCACCGATTCCACGCCGTAGTTGGAGCTTTCGTGGAGTTCTCCCCCGCAGGATATATTGGCTGCGGAGATCACATTGTCCAGCTCATAGGAGGCCGGATAGACCGGCGTCCTGTCGATATCCTTCCCGTCGTTTCCCGCTGCTGCCACAAAAAGCATGGAGGAATCCCGGATGGCGCAGTACAGGGCCTGGTCATTGGTAGGAGAAGTAAGGCTCAGATTGCAGATCGAAGCTCCGTTGTCCTCCGCATAGCGGATGGCCTTGATGAGAGCCGCTGTATTTCCTTCACCGTCCCCGCCTCCCAGAGCCTTCACCGGCATGAGCTTCACCCGGTCCCCCGGGATCATCCCAGAGATCCCAACACCATTGCCGGAGGACGCCCGGATGGTACCGGCCCCGTGAGTGCCGTGGCTGTCCTCGGAGCCATTATAGATCTGGTTATTGTTATGGTAAAAATTCCAGCCGTTCACATCATCCACCAAACCGTTTTTATCATTATCCTTTCCGTCAACTTTTTCCTTCGGGTTACTCCAGATTGCCTGCTTTAAATCCTCATGCTCAACATCCATTCCCGAACCGATCAAGGCAACCACGGGTCTTTTTTTCATCTTTTTCCCTTTTAGGAAA
>ERZ772812.2882-NODE-2882-length-10443-cov-5.137755_pt1 | contig 10443 bp, 6 predicted proteins | sample MGYA00511343_ERZ772812 | MGnify/ENA primary metagenome ERZ772812 (study PRJEB29015, sample SAMEA2737706) | human gut metagenome | biome: human gut; feature: human-associated habitat; material: faeces | place: China | collected 2012 ...
TTTTTGTCTGGGATTACGCTTGGTTCAGCTGCCACTGGGCGCTCTGGCTCTGGAGCTCCACCATGCGGCGGTAGAGTCCGCCGCGGGCCATCAGCTCGGCGGGGGTGCCCTGCTCGGCCACGCGGCCGTTGTCCAGCACCACGATGCGGTCCGCCCCGGCCACGGTGCGCATCCGGTGGGCGATGACCAGCACGGTTTTGCCGGCCAGCAGGCGGGAGAGGGCGCCCTGGACCTTGGTCTCGTTCTCCACATCCAGGCTGGCGGTGGCCTCATCCAGCAGGACGATGGGGGCGTCCTTCAAAAGGGCCCGGGCGATGGAGATGCGCTGGCGTTCCCCGCCGGAGAGCTTGGCTCCGTTCTCCCCGATGGGGGTGTCATAGCCCTGGGGCAGCCTGCGGATGAATTCCCCGCAGTTGGCGGCCTCCGCCGCAGTCCGCACCTCCTCGTCGGTGGCCCCCCGGCGGCCCAGCCGGATGTTTTCCATGACGGTGTCGTCAAAGAGCACCACATCCTGGAACACCATGGAGTAATCCCGCAGCAGGGCCTCCGGGTCCACGGTGGAGATGTCCACCCCACCCACCTGGATGGTGCCCTCGGTGGCGTCCCACAGCCGGGCGGCCAGCCGGGCGCAGGTGCTCTTGCCGGAGCCGGAGGGGCCCACCAGGGCGGTGACCTCCCCCTCCTTGGCGGTGAAGCTCACACCGTCCAGGACTTTTTTCTTGTCGTAGGCAAAGCCCACCTGGCGGAACACAATGTCGTGCCCCTGGGGCTGGAAGTGCGCGGTGCCCTCCGCCACCGGCGTGTTGTAGATTTCCGTCATGCGGTCGGCGGACACCTGGGAGACGAACAACTCCGCGATGAGGGCCAGGCTCTGGTCGAAGGGGGCATAGACCCGGGTGATGACCAGCAGGAACAGGAAGAGCAGCATGAAGTCAATCTGGCCGGAGAGAATCCGGTCGGCGCCCACCAGGATGGTGGTGGCCACGCCCAGACGCATGATGACGCTGGCGGCGTTGACAAAGATGCCGGTGCCCAGTTCGCCCTGGATGGTGACCTTCTCGTGGTCGTCAATCTTCTGGTTCAGCCCGGCCAGATACCGGACCTCCTGGTTGGTGGCGCGGATCTCCCGGACATTCTCCAGGGCCTCCTGGATGCCATCGGAGACGCGGACGGCGGCCTTTTTCGTCCGCTCAGAGCTGCGGGCGGAGAGCCTGCGGGTGCCGAACAGCAGGCCGAAGGCCACGGGCACCCCCCACAGGCAGGCGATGGCCAGTTGCCAGTCATACACCAGCAGGCACACCGCGATGAGCGCCGTGGAGAGGTAGGAGCCGTACAGATAGCCCAGCACATGGGACCAGACGTGCTCCATGCGGTTGACATCCCCCATGAGGGTCTCGGTGAGGTCGGCCAGGTCCCGCTTGCCGAAGTAGCCCAGGGGCAGCTTCCGCAGGCGCTCGGCCAGGCTGAGGCGGGTGGCCTTGACCTCGTTGTAGACCAGGCCGTAGGTTGCCTTATACTGCTGCAAATGGGTGAGGAAGGACAGGAGAACAAACAGAACCACCAGGCCGAGGAGTGGAGGGGCGCTGGGCAGCGGCCGGCCCTCTGTTAAGGTGTCCATCAGCTTGTACATGAGCAGGTACAGGATGCCCATGCCGCCCATGACGATCAGGTTGACCAGAAAGGTCCAGAACGTGCCCTTCTTGGTGTTCCGCACGCCTTGGTCTGTCAAGGCGTATTTGCGCTGAAAGTTTTGACCGAACATTACTCTACCTCCCTTTCGCTGGTGATTTTCCACTGGACTGCCTGGTTATAGTCCGCCCACATCCGGGCATACAGTCCGCCTGCGGTGGAGAGCACCGAATGAGACCCCTGCTCCACGATGCGGCCCTTGTCCAGGACAAGAATCTGATCCGCCCCCACCACGGTGGACAGGCGGTGGGCGATCATAATGACCGTGCGGCCGCGGGTCAGTTCGGACAGGGCCTTCTGGATCAGTGCCTCGTTCTCAGGGTCGGCAAAGGCAGTGGCCTCGTCCAGCACCACGATGGGGGCGTCCTTCAGAATGGCCCGGGCCAGGGCCACCCGCTGCTGCTCCCCGCCGGAGAGGTAGGTCCCCTCGGAGCCGATCTGGGTGTCCATGCCCTGGGGCAGTTTTTCCAGGATATCCCCGCACTGGGCGGCCATCAACGCCGCCTCCACCTGCGCCCGGGTGGCCTCCGGGCGGGCGGCCCGGACATTTTCCAGAATGGACGTCTTGAACAGGCGGCTGTTCTGGAAGACAAAGGCGATCTGGTCCATGAGCACATGGGGGTCTATCTGCGTCACGTCCACGCCGCCCACCTTCACCACCCCGGAGGTGGCATCCCAGAACCGGGGGATCAGGCTGGCGGCGGTGGTTTTGCCGCCGCCGGAGGGCCCCACCAGGGCCACCGTCTGCCCCGGCTCCACGGTGAAGGAGAGATGGGAGAGGGCGGGGGAGGCCGCGCCGTCGTAGGTGAAGCTCACGTCTGCAAACTCCACGCGGCTGTCCTGGGGTTTCTGGGGCCGGGGAGGCTTTTTCAGCGTGGGGGCGCACATGACCTGGTCAATGCGGCCCAGGGCGGTGCTGGCCAGCATCATGCCGGCGGAGGCAAACATGATCCTGGCGAGGGCCGTGGAGAGGATGGCGGAGAAGACCGCGTAGAAGGCGAAATTGGTGACAAATCCGGCAAAATCGCCGCCGGCCAGGGCGCTGGGCGCCAAGAACAGCGCCACCGGCACCAGGAACACGAAGGCCCCTTCGGTGAAGGTCAGGTTGAGGGACTGGGGGACCCGGCACACCTTGTCCTGGTAGTATTCCGATTTGCTGCTGTACGCCTCAATGGCCTGCTGGAAAGCCTTGAAGGAGTAGACCGTCTGCTGAAAAATCTTGACCACCGGGATGCCCCGGACGTACTCCGTGCCCGCCTTGGTCATGCGGTCCTGGGCCGCCTGGTACTCCGCCATCAGTTTGGCGTTTTTGCCCCCCATCATGGAGAACATGGCCGCCACCGAGATCACCGCCGCCAGCAGGCAGGCGGCGCCCATCCGCCAGTCAAAGAGGAACATCATCACCAGCATGGACACAAACAGGGTGATGGTGCCCACGATGTCCGCCAGGTTGTGGGCCAGCAGCGTTTCCGTCTCCGCCGCCGCCGCGTCCAGCCGCCCCCGGATGAGGCCCGAGGCGTTGGTGTCGAAAAAGCCCAAGGGGGCCTGCATCATGTGGGCCACCCCCCGCTTGCGGATGTTGGACGCGGTGCGGAAGGCCGCCAGGTGGGTGCACATGAGCCCCGCGAAGTACAGCAAAATGCCCCCCACCGCAAACGCAAAGGCCAGCCAGCCGTACCGGGTGATGCCCTGTGCCTGGGTCCAGTCCGGTGCCACGGCGATCAGGTCCCGGGCCACCAGCCAGATACAGAGGTAGGGCACCATGCTCAGCAGCATAGACACCGCCGACAGAGCCAGGCCCAGGAAGGTCAGCCCCTTGTGGCTGCCTGCATAGTCCAGCAGGATTGCCACACTGCTCTTCTTTTTTTCCTTCATTGAGAAACCTCCTTTTTGGTTAGCTTAAGCTAACTTAAAATCAAAAAAGATAGGGGCCGCTGCCCCTGCGGAAGTCTGCCGCCTGCCGCGAAAGCCCCTGCACGACCACAGCCCGGGCGGCGCAGAACGGAGTTTGCTTACGCTAACCGAAGTATAGCACACAAGAGCACCGGGGTCAATAGAAATCGGGGGTTTCAGCGTTGCCGGGGAGGCAGATGCCTCCCGTTGTTTCGAGGAGCGGGGCCATTTGCCGGGGAGGCGGGACGGTGGACGGACCAATGGTGCAGCGCCCTGCCCGCCTGTTTAATTTGTAGCTGATCCTCTGACTGGATGATCTTCTTTTTATATATAAGGTATGAAAAAATAGAAAGTATGCGAAAAACCGTTGACTTGAATATTCGGGGGGCTTATGCTATAGTTGTCTTTGTATGATTCCACGGATCACCAGGTCCGTGATCTTGTCAAACCTGACTGCCATGCCGGAACGGGGCAGGCGGTCAGGCGGGGTCCAGGCGCAAGCGGTATGGCGCGTGCCCGGGGCCCCGTCCCATGGAAATATCAACAATACAGCATACCGGCAGGGATTCTGCCGGTATGTTGTGGCATTCCCCGCCCAAGAGGCGGTTGGAGGAGCGATGGAGAGTATTACAAGCAGAACCAATCCCCTCATCACCCGCATCCGCAAGCTGACCGGGGACCGAAAGTACCGGCGGCGGGAGGGGGTCATGGTGTGTGAGGGGCCCAAGATGCTGGCCGAGGCCCTCCGGTGGGGGGCCGGGCTGGAGACCATTCTGTGGCAGACCGGGACCCATCCCCCCGCTGGGATTCCCCAGGGGGTCCGCCAGGTGGAGGTGCCCGGGGACCTGCTGCGGTCCGTGGCCCCCACCGAGACGCCCCAGCAGGTCCTCTTTCTGGCGCGTCTGCCCGCCCGGGCCCTGCCGGAGGAGCTGACCGGCAGCCGGTATTTGGTGCTGGATGGCCTCCAGGACCCGGGGAACCTGGGAACCTTGTGGCGCACGGCGGACGCCTTTGGGGCCGACGGCCTCCTTCTGCTGCCCGGCTGCGCCGATCCCTGGAGTCCCAAGACCCTCCGGGCCACCATGGGGGCCTGCTTCCGCCTGCCGGTGTGGGAGGGGAAGCTGGAGGACCTGCTGCCCCGGCTGGCCCGGGCGGGCCTTCCCCTGTATGCCACTGCCCTGGGGGAGGACACCCAGGACATCCGCACCCTGCCTCTGGGCCGGGCCGCGGTGGTCATCGGCAGCGAGGGCCGGGGGGTGTCGCCGGCGGTGCTGGCGGCCAGTGAAAAGACCTTGCAAATTCCCATGACAGAGCGCTGTGAGTCCCTCAACGCCGCGGCCGCCGGCACGGTGGTGCTGTGGCAGATGGGGTTCGGCCCGGTGGGATGAGGATATTGTGCCATCGGCAGAAGGGAGGGGCGGCAGTTGAGCAGTCTGCGCCACTGGGTTTGGCTGAGCACCCGGGGACCTGCCCCGGGGATGTACGCTGCCCGGATTCTGCATCATTTTGGCACCCCGGAGGGGGCCTACTTTGCCGGGCGGGAGGAGCTTCAGGCCTGTCCGGGCCTCCCGGAGAAGGTCCGGCAGGCCCTGGAGGACAAGGACTTGTCCCAGGCGGACCAGATTCTGGCCCAGTGCGAGGCCCTGGGCATCTGGGTTCTCACCTGCCAGGACGCGGCCTATCCCCAGCGGCTGGGCCAGCTGGACAGCGCTCCCTGCGTGCTCTATGGCCGGGGAAGGCTGCCCCAGATGGACCAGGAGGCCGCCGTGGCCCTGGTGGGGGCCCGCCAGGCCAGCCCCTATGGAATCATGGCCGCCGGCCGGCTGGGGCTGGATTTGGCCCGGCAGGGGGCCCTGGTGGTCAGCGGCATGGCCCAGGGGGTGGACGCCGCCGCCCTCCGGGGGGCGCTGCGGGGCGGCGGCCGGGTGGTGTCGGTGCTGGGCAGCGGCATTGACGTGATTTATCCCGCCGGACATGGGGACCTCTATGAGGACGTGGCGGCGGCCGGGGCGCTGCTCAGCGAGTATCCCCCGGGCACCCCGCCCACCGGCCCCCATTTTCCTGTGCGTAACCGCCTCATCGCCGGCCTGAGCCTGGGGGTGCTGGTGGTGGAGGGGAGCCAGACCAGCGGCGCCCTCATCACCGCCCGATGGGCCCTGGAGCAGGGGCGGGATGTGTTCGCCGTCCCCGGGGGGATCGACGCCCCCCTGAGCCAGGGGCCCAACGGCCTGATCCGGCGGGGAGAGGCCAAGCTGATCCAGGACGCCTGGGACGTGGTGGAGGAATATGCGGCCCTCTACCCGGATAAACTGCATCCAAAGACACCCTTGGCCCCCGGGGCGGCCCGGGCCCGGCTGGAGGGGCGGGAGAGTCCGCCCCCAGTACCGCCCCAGCAGAAGGAACCCGCCCCGGCCCGCCTGGTGGTGGACCTGGGCAAGGACCCGGAGGCCCTCACCGACGACCAGGCCGCCCTGCTCCGGGCGCTGCAGGCCAGGGGGGAACAGTCCGCCGACGACTTGGTGGAGGCCACGGGCATTCCCGCCCGGCGGGTGCTCTCCGCCCTCACCCTGCTCCAGGTCCGCCAGTGGGTGGCGGAGGCGGGGCGGCGGTTCACCACCCTGGTGGAGCTGAAAGAAGACCGTACCCATCCCCCCAGGGGATGAGACCATACAGGCGGGGACAGCGGGGCCGGCGCCCCCTGAACCCCGCGGAACCATTGTGCCGGCGCCGGGAGACGCCTGGTACCGGCAGAACAGAAATTCGGAGGGAATCGTGTGGCGAAAGCAAACTTAGTAATCGTAGAGTCACCGGCCAAAGCGAAAACCATTGGAAAATATCTGGGGCCCACCTATCAGGTGCTGGCCTCCATGGGGCATGTCCGGGACCTGCCCAAGAGCAAGATGGGGGTGGACCTGGAGACCGGGGAGTTTGAGCCCCAGTACCAGCCCATCAAGGGGAAGGAGGAGACCATCGCCCAGCTCAAGGACGCGGCGGACCACAGCAAAAAGGTCTACCTGGCCACCGACCCGGACCGGGAAGGGGAGGCCATCTCCTGGCATCTGAAGGAGCTGCTGGAGCTCCCCGATGACAAGACCAGCCGGGTGACCTTCAACGAGATCACCAAAAAGGTGGTCACCGAGAGCATCGCCGCCCCCCGGGAGATTGACCAGAACCTGGTGGACGCCCAGCAGGCCCGGCGGGTTTTGGACCGGATTGTGGGCTATGAGCTCTCCCCCCTGCTGTGGAAGAAGATCCGCCGGGGCCTGTCCGCCGGCCGGGTCCAGTCGGTGGCCACCCGTCTGGTGGCCGAGCGGGAGGAGGAGATCCGGGCCTTTGTCCCCGAGGAGTATTGGACCCTGGAGGTCACCCTGGACCGGATCGCCCCCAACCAGGGCAGCTTTAAGACCCAGTTTTACGGCCGGGAAAAGAAGCTGGAGCTCAAGTCCCGGGAGCAGGTGGAGGAGGTCCTGGCCGCCATCCAGGACGCCCCCTTTTCGGTCAGCCGGATCAAGCGGCAGGACAAAAACCGCTCCCCGGCGCCCCCCTTCATCACCAGCACCCTCCAGCAGGAGGCCTCCCGGAAGCTGAACATGAGCCCCCGGCGGACCATGTCCATCGCCCAGCAGCTGTATGAGGGCGTGGACATCGAGGGGGAGGGGACGGTGGGTCTCATCACCTACATGAGAACCGACTCCCTGCGCCTGTCCGACGAGGCGGTGGCCGCCGCCCGGTCTTTTGCTGGGGCCCGGTATGGCCAGGACTACCTCCCGGCGGCCCCCCGGCAGTTTAAGGCCAAGGCCGGGGCCCAGGACGCCCACGAGGCCATCCGGCCCTCCAATGTGGAGCTCACCCCGGAGAGCATCAAGAAGGACCTGACCAGCGAGCAGTTCCGCCTGTATAAGCTCATCTGGAGCCGCTTTCTGGCCAGCCAGATGGCCGCGGCGGTCTATGACAGCGTGGGCATCGAGGTGACCAGCGCCGGTTATGTGTTCAAGGCCAGCCGGTCCGAGGTGAAGTTCCCGGGCTTTCTGGCGGTGTACGAGGAGGGGCGGGACGAGGACGGGGGAGAGCTCCAGACCCGCCTGCCCAACCTCCAGGAGGGGGAGCCCCTGACCAAGGCGGCCACCAAGCCCGAGCAGAAGTTCACCCAGCCCCCCACCCGGTACACCGAGGCCACCCTCATCCGGGCCCTGGAGGAGAAGGGGATCGGCCGGCCCTCCACCTACGCCCCCACCATCACCACCATTATGAACCGGGAGTATGTGGTCAAGGACGGCAAGTACCTCCACACCACCCCCCTGGGGGAGGTGGTCACGGGCCTCATGAAGGACAAGTTCCACGACATTGTGGACTATGATTTCACCGCCGACATGGAGAGCCGCCTGGACAAGGTGGAGAGCGGGGAGGAGAACTGGAAAAAGGTCCTGCGGGACTTCTACCAGGACTTCAGCCAGGAGATGAACCAGGCGGAAAAAGATCTGGATGGCACCCGGATCAAGGTCCCCGACGAGGTCTCCGACGAGGTCTGCGACGTGTGCGGGCGGCAGATGGTGGTGAAATCCGGGCGGTTCGGCCGCTTTTTGGCCTGCCCGGGCTTCCCCGAGTGTACCTTCACCAAGCCCCTGGTCATTGAGATGCCTGGCAAGTGCCCCAAGTGCGGCAGCCGGCTGCTGAAAAAGACCTCCCGCAACGGCTACACCTACTACGGCTGTGAGCACAACGGGGACAAACTGGGCCGGGCCTGCGACTTTATGACCTGGGATGTGCCGGTGAAGGAGACCTGCCCCGAGTGCGGCCAGACCATGTTCAAGAAGTCCGGCCGGGGCTTTAAGAAGCCCTTCTGCATCAACGAGGCCTGCCCCGCCTTTGTCCCCGAGGAGAAGCGGGGGGGCTACCGCAAAAAGAAAACCGAGGAGGCCAAGGCCGAGGACCAGGCCGCCCCCGCCCAGGAGACCGCCCCGGCGGAAGAGGCGGCGGAGAAGGCCCCGGCCAAGAAGCGCACCGCCAAGAAGGCGGCGGGGGAGAAGAAGACCGCCGGGAAAAAGCCGGCGGCCAAGAAAACCGCCAAGGCCGGGGAGGCCAAGCCGGCGGCCAAAAAGACCGCCGCCAAGAAGACCAAGAAAGCCCCGGAGGAGACCCCGGGAGAGCCGGAGGAGACGCCATGAGAGAGCCTGTCACCGTCATCGGCGCCGGGCTGGCCGGCTGTGAGGCCGCCTGGCAGCTGGCCCAGGCGGGCATCCCCGTGGTGCTGCGGGAGATGAAGCCCCGGAAAAAGACCCCCGCCCACCATGCCGACCTGTTTGGGGAGCTGGTGTGCTCCAACTCCCTGAAAAGCATGAAGCCTGACAGCGCCGCGGGCATGCTCAAGCACGAGCTCGACGCGCTCGGTTCGCGCCTGTACGCCTTCGCGCGCGAAAGCGCCGTCCCCGCGGGCGGCGCCCTCGCGGTCGATCGCGTGGCGTTCTCCGAAGCCGCGACCCGGGCGGTCGAGGCGCACCCGCTCATCGAGCTCGAGCGGCGCGAGGCGCGCTCGCTCGCCGAGGAGGCGCGCGGGTCCTCCGCCGTCGTCCTGGCGACCGGCCCCCTCACCTCCGATGCGCTCGCCGACGATCTGGCGCGCTATGCGGGAGGCGAGCATCTGGCGTTCTACGACGCCGCCGCTCCCATCGTGATGGCGGATTCGCTCGACATGGGCAAGCTGTTCCGCCAAAGCCGCTACGAGGACGCCGAGGCGGGGGCGGGCGACTACCTCAACGCCCCGTTCTCGCGGGAGGAGTACGACGCCTTCATCGCGGAGCTCGTCGAAGCCAAGCGCGTCATCATGCGCGATTTCGAATCGAAGGACCTCTTCCAGGCCTGCCAGCCGATCGAGGAGATCGCGCGCAAGGGCCATGACGCCCCGCGTTTCGGCACGCTCAAGCCCGTCGGGCTCACGGATCCGCGCACGGGGAGGCGCCCGTGGGCTGCGGTGCAGCTGCGCGCCGAGGACGCCCAGTGCCAAAGCTACAACCTCGTCGGCTTCCAGACCAACCTCACGTTCCCCGAGCAGCGCCGCGTTTTCCGCATGATCCCGGGCCTCGAGGAGGCCGAGTTCGCGCGCTACGGCGTGATGCACCGCAACACGTTTTTGGATGCCCCGCGCCTGCTCGATGCGAACCTGCTGTTCGCCGAGCCCTCCCGTGCGCTCGGCGTGCCCGTGCACGTCGCCGGGCAGCTTGCGGGGACCGAAGGCTACTGCGAGGCGATCCGCGCGGGCTTGCACGCCGCCATCGCCGTCGCCGCCGAGCTTCGCGGCGCGACCGCGCCGAAGCTTCCGCGCGACACCGCGTACGGGGCGCTTCTCGCCTATGCGACCGATCCCGCGACGATCGACTACCAGCCCTCCCACGTCAACTTCGGCATCCTCGTCCCCTTCGATCCGCAGATCAGGAACAAGCGCGAACGCTACGCCGCCTACGCCGAGCGGGGCGCCCGTGCGCTCGCCGGCTATCTCGACGACCTCGCCGAGGCGGGGCTCGCCCTGCCGGATCGGGACGGCGGGCGATGAGCCGGCCGCACGATGAGGGCGCCTGCGACGCCGCCTCCTCGGATGCGGAGGCGCTCGCCGAGCGCTTCTGCGCTTCTCTGAGAGCCGAGCGTGGCCTGTCGGAGCACACGGCGCGCGCCTACCGGGTCGACGTGTCCGACTACCTCCGCTGGGCGGCGCGCCGCGGGATCGATCCGATCGCTGCGACCCATCGCGACCTGCGCCGCTACCTCGGCGAGCTCGACCGCGCCCAGTACAGCCGCACCACGGTCAACCGGCGGCTCTCCGCGCTGCGCGCGTTCTTCCGCTGGCTGATGGGCGCCGGCCTCGCGTCG
>ERZ772812.2892-NODE-2892-length-10409-cov-3.161580_pt1 | contig 10409 bp, 3 predicted proteins | sample MGYA00511343_ERZ772812 | MGnify/ENA primary metagenome ERZ772812 (study PRJEB29015, sample SAMEA2737706) | human gut metagenome | biome: human gut; feature: human-associated habitat; material: faeces | place: China | collected 2012 ...
CAGCATAGAAGTTGTCGGTATAGGGCACGACGCTCCCGAGGTATTTTTTCACCAGTTCGGGGAAGTCGCGCAGCGCCTCGGAGATCGAACAGAAAACAATCCCTTTCTCGGCCAGCACCTCCTTGAAGGTGGTCTTGACCGAGACGGAGTCCATCACGGCATCGACCGCGACGCCCGCCAGCGCCATCTGCTCCTCGAGCGGAATGCCCAGCTTGTCGAACGTGCGCTTCAGCTCGGGATCGACCTCGTCCATCGAGCCCAGTTGCTTTTTGGGCTTCGGAGCCGCATAGTAGATGATCTCCTGAAAGTCGATCGGCGGGATCGTCAGGTGGGCCCATGTCGGAGCCTCCAGCGTCAGCCAGTGGCGGTAGGCCGCCACGCGCCGCTCGGTCATCCACTCCGGCTCGCCCTTCTTGGCGGAGATCAGCCGCACGACATCCTCCGAAAGCCCTTTGCCGATGGTTTCGGTCTCGATGTCGGAAGTGAAGCCGTACTTGTATTCCTGCTCCCCGATATTTTCCAGTATGTCTTTTTCGTTTTCAGCCATTGTGAGCGAAATATCTTGTAAAGATACGAATAAGAACGGACAGGTGCAAGACCGAACCGCATCCGGTTCAGCCGAACAGCCCGAATCCTAAAAGTGCCGTTACGGCACCAAAGGTACAAAAATCCATTTACTTTTCACAATGCACCCCTGCAAATCCGGTTCCGAAACGGTCAAACGGCAAAAAAGAGGTGCGACCCGAAAGCCGCACCCCTTGACCGATTTATCGAAAAGTCAACTTATTTCACATAGACAATCTCCATGGAAATAATCTTCAGGTCATCAGTTCCTCCCTGAAAATCGAATGTCCCGTCATTCCCATCCGAGAAAGTGAATTCATGGGTCAACGCCCCCTCATCACTCACCGGCGTAACGGTCTGTTTCTGACCTCCTACATTTTCCGACATCGTAAATTTCGTGGATGCTTTCCAAGCCTGCATCACCATTTTAACGCTTTTGATAGTGCCGATAGACGATGAGGTTTTCAGGTAGTTAACACCTGCCGCAGTCTTTGCGCTGCCATAAAAGTAGAGAACACCGACACCGCCTGTCACACCTGCGGCCATCGCCGACTCATATCCGATACCGTCGTACGACCACTGTACGGGTCCTGTAATGCCTTCTTTACCAGTAGGTAAAGAAGGATTGACCGCTAAAATGACTGCCTTAGTCAACGTCGTGGTCACAGGCTCTGCCTGCCCACCACCCTCGGAGACATACTCGATGCTGTAGAAGCGCAATCCGTTGACCGTGGAATAGATGTAGATCGTGGTTTCCCCCGTCACCGCGATGTCGAACTCGCAGGTCGTAGGATTCCCGCTACCTGATCCGGCGTCCTTGCTCTGCGCTCCGGCCACATCATCGCCGATCTGAACCGTCACGGCACGCCCGTCCGTAGCTGCACTGCTGCCCGTATTCGAAGCCACGACCTTCAGCTTGCCCGAAGCAGAAGCCGTAAACGAGAAACTGCGAACCAAAGCAGAGCCTTTGCCGCCAGTCTGAATATAACTGACACCGCTGCTCGTTCCGCCACGGAAATGCGATCCGCCGGATAAAATCCGCAAGCCATCGATCGTCTCGTCGACATCGGACAGCCCGGTAGAACCGGCTGCCGTAAGGCGTGTAATCAGATCACTGAAGACCGACGAAGAGAAATCCCATGTGAAGTTGTCACCACCCGGAGTCGTAGCCTCGGCAACGGTCAGTTTGGCCGTACCGGGATCGGAAGCCTGCGACAAGGCATCGGCAGGATTGGCAACGACCGAGATCGTGTAATCACCCACGGCAAGTGCGGCGACCGTCGCGGCAGCGATCGTATAGGAAGTCGCGGTCACTTTCTCGGCAGCACCGTTATTGAAAGAGACATCATACGACGCAGCACCTTCAACGGCATCCCACGATGCCACAACCTCCGTCTGTTCGCCGATGGTGACTTTCGCAGGCGTGAACTTCACGACGGGAGCCGCCAGTTTGGTGTCGTTGACCGTCAGCGTGGCGCTGCCGGCGGACGATGGTTTGTAGAGGTAGTCGGAGGCGGCCGCAGCGGTCACCGAGATCGTATAGGTTCCCGGTTTGAGTCTGGCGACGGTCTCGGCCGGAACGGTCATCTGGGTCGCGGAAACGGTCTCCGAGAAGCGAACGACCTCTTCGGTCTCACCATTGAGCGTCGTCAGGGCGAGGCGGTAGGTGTAGGTCGCGGCGTTGGGTACGGCGTCCCACGAGAAAGTCACGGGGGCATTGTCGCCCTTGGTCACCTCGGCGGGAGCGGCCGTTACCACGGGAGCGGCGAGCGGCGTGGCGTTCTGCCCCGGAGCCTCCGATCCCTCGTACCAGCCGATGCTGTAAATGTGATTGATCGTCGCGTCGGTCCAGATCGAAACCTTCGCCGAAGCCGGGATGCCCGGGCAGGGAATGTACACCTTACCGCGGTTGTCGGCCGTGGGAGCCTCGAAAGGCCCGAAAGCCTTGCCCAGCGCATCGACATAGGCGTAGAAGTTGCGACCGGCACCGTTGGCATAGCAGTCGATAGCGATCACGCCCTCGCCTACCACCGAGAACTGCACGGCACGTTCGGTGGGCACTCCGTCTTTGAGGGTCGATTTACCGCGCAGGTCGAGGAAGTTATAGCCGTAATCGGCATCCGCCTGAATCTGGACATTCTTACCCGAAGCGGCGAGGATCGTAAGGCCGTCGATGGTCTGGTTCGATTCCCAACTGGTAATCGCCCAACCCGTCGTGAAATCCCAGTAATTGGACTGTCCGAGGGTTGTGACGACCAGACTGCCCGATTCGACGCCGTCGATGAAGACCGTGATCGAATATTCGGTGCGCTCTTTCAGACCCTCGAAAGTATAGGTATGCGCGGCGATCTCGGCGTCGGTCAGCGTGATGTCGCGCTCGTCGTCGCCGCCTTTCAGCGCAAGGCTCGTAACCCGCTGGTCGGCGCCCCACGAAAGGGTGATCGAAGCCGCAGTCTTGTCGGTCACGTCGACGTCGATCTTGTCCGAAGCGACGAACGTGACGGTTCCGCGCACGGCCTCGTCGCGCAGCAGCTCGACGGTATAGGCCGTACCGGTGGTCAGTCCGGTAAGCTCGTATTCGCCGGCGGCGATCTGGGCGGCGGTGAGTCCGATCTTACCGACGTCGGGCGTCACGCTGAGGTCGGTGACGTTCGAGCCGGCAACCCAGCGCAGCATGGCGGTGGTGGCCGTAATATCCTCGTCGGGGACCTTGCCGTCGTTCAGGAAGAGGTTCTCGACGCCCGTGGCGAAGATGCAGACCGCGGGTTTCGAATCGGCGACGCCCGAGCGCTGCGAAACGGCGACCAGTTCGGCCTTCCATGCGCGGTTGCCGGGAAGCTCCTTGAAGGAGTATTCCATCGTCTTGGCCGTCGTGCCGTCGCTGCCGAGCGGGGCGATCAGGTCCACCTCGTCGTAAACACCGCCGTCGCCGTCGGTATAGGAGAGCGTCAGCGTGTAGTCGGAGATGCCGGTCATGACCGTCCATGAAAAGGCGACGTTCACGTTGTTGGTCAGCGTATAGGTAAAGTTCAGCGGGGAGAATTCGCGGTCGTAGGCGATATCCTCGATGATCCCGTCGGGGTCCGAACAGCCGTGAAGCGACACCGCACCGGCGAAAAGCGTCACGAACAGCAGGAATTTATTGATAATCGTTTTCATACGTTTCTTGTTTTTTCCTTTTTCAGGTCACTATCGCACCGGATAACCGTAATCGTTGGCCAGCATGCTGTTGGGAGTCAGCGACATCTTGAAAAGCGGCCAGAACATGTGCACGTCGGGATCGTACTGATAGATCATGTCGATACGCGCCGTGGAGGTCGTGCCGCTCTTGATATACTCCTCCTCGGTAGATCCGTCGGTCTTCTTCGAGGTGTAGAGCGTCCAGCCCGCGCCTTCGGGTTCGCCGGCCTCGCCGAAGCCCAGTCCGTGGAGCTGGATCGTCTCGCCGTCGTCGGCATACTTGTAGTAGACCTTCGTACCGATAGTCGAGAAATCATAGCTGTCGCCCGTAACGGCCGAGGTGTAGGTCGTGTGGTCGAGCATGGCCTTCATCTTGCCCTTCACGTCGTCGAGCGACTTCTTGAGCAGTCCCCAGCGGATGAGGTCCTGCTTGCGGACCTGCTCGCAGTTGAATTCGAGCATACGCTCCTTGTAGATGGCCCAGAACATATCGTCCTTCGAAACGATGCCGTCAAGATAGGTGTCGACCGCATCGTTGGATTTGAAGGCGCGGTAGCGGACCTTGCGCAGTTGCGTCTTGGCATAGGGCAGGTCGTTGAGCTCGTTGGCGGCCTCGGCGGCCATCAGCAGCACGTCGGCATAGCGCATCACGATGGGCTTGATGCCGCAGTCGTTGCCCGAGACGACCTCGTTCATCCACTCGTAGCGGTACTTGCCGCAATACCATTTCTGGATGTTCTCCAACTCCTGCTTGCCGCCGTTCCAGCGGTAGGGAACGCAGGTGACGTCGCGGCGGCGGTCGTTCTTGTCATACTCGTAGAAGAGCGTGGGAACCGGGCCGATGGTGCCGCCGGCATTGGCCTTGCCACAGTATTTGTCGGCCGTGGTGTGCTTGACGGCGTAATTGTTCATCCACTGGCCGCGGTTGTCGGCGAAAGGAATCACGAAAAGCGTCTCGCCTCCAGCCGTGACCTCGCGCTTCATCATGTCGCGCCAGATCTCGTCGAAGGAGCCCTCCAGTTTCACCGAAGCGTTCTCCTTGGCGATCACCTCCTTGCAGGCAGCGAGCGCCTTGGTGTAGAGGGCATTGCCGCCCCACTCCTGACCCGCCTCGACCAGCTTGCTGCGGCGGTTCGAGCCCACGTTGCCCGTACCGATCCGCCCCTCGTCGGGACGCTGCGCATAACCGGCGGCCGAAAGGCACACGCGGGCCAGCAGGCCGTAGGCGAAGGCTTTGTTGACACGGGTCACGGTGCCCGTCCGGGCACCCTCGTTGGGCCAGTCGACATAGTTCACAGCCTCCTCGAGGTCGGCGATGATCTGCTTGTAGATCTCGTCGCGGTCGCTCTTGGGCTTGTTCACATCGCCCGTTTCGCCGATGGGCTGGAAGCGCGCGGGAACGTCGCCCCAAGCCTTGATCAGGTCGAAATAGAAGAACGCGCGCAGCACGAGCGATTCTCCCAGCAGGTAACGCATCCCGGCGTTGGCCTCGACATTGCCGTACTTGCGCAGGCCGGCGACGGCGAGGTTGCAGTTCTCGATGGCGGTGTAGGCCAGCGCATACTGTCCGCCGTCTTCGTTGAGCTGGCTGCCGGCATCGTCATAGGTAGCGTTGTAGGTATAAATCAAGGTCTTGGTATCGGTGGCTTTGTCGGGCGACGCCGAAACGTACCACTCCGAATCGGTGTTGGCACCGTAGTAGACCAGCCAGCGGTTGCGGTAGGACTTGTCCACACCGAACTGGCGGTAGATGTTCATGACGGCCGCCTCGGCATAGGTCTCGTTCGAGAACATGGTCGCCGAATCGGACGACGAGGACGACCGGGTGTCCAGCAGCTCTTCGCCGCACGAAACGGCCATCAGGCCGGCGCAGGCAAGGATATAGATTAACTTTTTCATCGTTGAGTTTTTTTCAGTCGGTTAGAGGTTAGAAGCTGATGTTCGCACCGAACACCCACGAGCGGCTCTTCGGATAGGCCGAGTAGTCGACATTGGGGGTCATGGGCGTCGCGCGGCGCGTGTCGACCTCGGGATCGAAGCCGCTGTACGGCGTCCAGCAGAAGAGGTTGGTTCCGGTGGCGTAGAAACGCACCTTGCTGATGCGAATCTTGCGCGTCCAGCTCGCGGGCAGCGTGTAGCCGATCGTCAGCGACGAGAGGCGCAGGAACGAAGCGTCCTCCAGCAGCCAGCTATGCACGACCGTCTGCGGCATGTAGGGCGACCACATGGTCGTCGTCCGGTTGGCGGCCGCCAGCGCTTCGGGATCGGTAATCACGTCGCCCGTCGTCCAGTCGACGTTAGTCCAGCGCCTGCCGAGGGCCATCACGTCCGACAGGTTGCGGATCACGCCCTTGCCCGTGTATTTCTGCGAGGAGGTGAACTCGACGTTGTTGGCGTTGAAGACCTTGTTACCGTAGGAATAGGTGAAGTTGGCGGCGATGTCGAACCCGTAGGCATAACCCGAGAGCGAGAAACCGCCCGTGAACCGGGGCTGCACGTTGCCGATCTTGCCCTGAACAGGCGTGCCGTCGGCGTCGCAGAGCAGCTTGAGCGAACCCGGACGCATGTCGCCGACCACGCCGGCGCAGTTCGAACCGTCGAGCGTCTTCCATTTGCCCGTCTCGGCATAGTAGTCCAGATCGAAGTCCTCGACCTCGTAACGTCCCAGCGTCGTGTAACCGCGGACATCACCGATAGCGCCGCCCAGTACGGCATAGTAGTCGACTACATTGTTGTTCCAACCCGACTTCTGCGAATAGGTTTCCAACCCGGCCAGATCCATGATACGGCTGCGGTTGAAGGCGATGTTGGCGTTGAAGTTCAGCCCGTACTTGGCCTTCTCGAGAATCACGGCCGAAACCGAGACCTCCAGACCGCGGTTGCGGATCGTACCGGCGTTGCGGTACTGGAAGCCATAGCCCGAACCCGAAACCGGATAGCGCATCAGAATATCCTCGGTAGTGTTCTGGTAAACCTCGACCGACCCCGAGAGGCGGTTGCGCCAGAATCCGAAATCGAGGCCCAAGTTATGCGAATAGGTGGTCTCCCACGTCAGGTTGGCATTGGCCATGTAGCTTTCCTGAACGCCGTTGCCGTTGGGCGTCCAGTAGATCGGATCGCCGTAGATGAAGCTGGCGCCCGTGCCGACCTCGTAGAGCTGCGTCAGACCGCCCATGCCGGTCGGGATGTTGTTGTTGCCCGCCGTACCGAAGCTGTAACGCAGCTTGAGGTTGTCCAGCCACCGGAGGTCTTTCAGCCCCCACTCGTCGGAGATACGCCACGAAGCGGCCGCCGAGGGGAAGTAACCCCATTTCTGACCTTTGGAGAACTTCGACGAACCGTCGCCGCGCATCGTGGCCGAAACCATGTACTTGCCCTTGAAATCGTAGTTGACACGTCCGAAATAGGAGAGCAGAATGTCGTCGGCCGCATAGTTCATGTTCGAGGAGCTGGCGTTGGAGCCCGCGCCCATGAAAGCCCACGCCTGCTCGGCGGTATAGAAATCGGGCAGACCGTCGACCCATGTGTTGAACGTCCGCTGCTCGGTGATGATGTACTCCTGTCCCAGCAGCACGTTGAGGTGGTGGTTGTCGTTCGAAATCAGTTTCTTGAAATCGTAGCTCAGCGTATTGGTGTTGCGCACGCGGCGGCGCGTCACATCGTTGTAGTTGGTCGAGGGGGTTCCCGGAACGGTCGAACCCGAACCGCCGACCTTCGAATAGTAGGTCGTGACGCCGTAGAAGGAGTTGGTCTCCTGCCGGTACTCCTCCATGCCGGCCTCGACCTTCAGGTTGAGGTTGTCGACGATCTCCCATGTGAAGCCGCCGTTGGCGGTCCAATTGGTGCGCTCGCGCTTGCGGTCCGAATCCGAAACGGCGACCGTCGGCATCACGGCGTCCGAAGAGTTCTCCTCCAAGTCGTCGCCGCCCTCGATCTGGGCCTTCAGCGGAATGGGCGTGTAGAGCATGGCGTTCTTCAGACGACCCGTGGTCTGGGCACCCGAGTCGTTGAGCGAGTTGGCGCCCGCGCCGCGCACCTTCATGCGCGAATAGCGGATGTTGAAGTCGAGCGTGATGCGCTTGTTGGGCTTGAACTGCGTCTTCAGGCCGAGGTTGTCGCGGCTGTAATTCGAACCGATCATGATCGCCTTGTCATAGAGACGCGCATAGGTGGCGTTCCACTTGAACTTGTCGCCGCCGCCCGAAACCGTGAGGTTGTGATTGAACTGCTCGCCCGTGCGGCCGAAAAGTTGGTCCATCCAGTCGTTGCCCTTCACGTTGTCGTAAAGGTCGATGTCGGAGAATGCCCCGAAATAGGGCTCGTAGTTGTCCGACACCTTGTTTTGGACGGCGGCCAGTTCATACTGCCACTTGGCGAACTCCGAGGGGTTGAGCGCCTGCACCTGATTCTTGCGGGCGATATCCTTGAAACCCCAGTATACATTATAATTCACGTTGATCTTGCCCTTCTCGCCGCTCTTGGTGGTGATCAGCACGACGCCGTTGGCACCGCGCGAACCGTAGATGGCCGTCGAGAAAGCATCCTTGAGGATGTCGATCGACTGGATTTCCGACGAGGAGATGTCGCTGATGCTCTCCACCGGGAATCCGTCGACGATGTAGAGCGGCGCGCCGTCGGACGAGAACGTGCCCGCACCGCGGACGCGGATGCGGATTTCAGCGTCGGGATCGCCCTCCGTGGCGGTGATCTGCACGCCGGCCATGCGGCCCGTCATCGCCTCGGCGACCGAAGCCACGGGCATCTGCTGGAGCGTCTCGGCGTTGACCGAGGCGACCGAACCGACCACGTCGCGGCGCTTCACGGTGGCGTAGCCCACGACCACGACGTCGTCCATGGCCGTCGATTCGTCTTCGAGCTTAACGTCGATTTGCGTCCTGCTGCCGATGGCGATGCGCTGCGTCTTCATACCGATGTACGAGATCACCAGCGTCTTCTTCGAAGCGTCGGGCACGTTGAGCGACCACTGGCCGTCGACCCCCGAACTTGCTCCCAAGGTCGATCCGTCGACGATCACCGAAGCTCCGACGACCGGTTTTCCCGCCGAATCCCTGACGACTCCTCCGATTTTCTGAGCCACGGCCGCGGAGGCCAGACTCACACCCAGCAGGAACAACAGGGCGAACTTTAGAGTAAAGCTTTTCATATAAAAGGTTTTGGTTAATAATTAGGTTTTCGCTTTTTCCGTAAAAAGGGGCATTTCCCTATACAAAAATAAATTGCCCCGGAGGATTCGACAGGTAATTTTTATCACTTCTCATGGATAATTTGTCAACCCCGGCCGAATGGCCCTCCAAAGCCCTGAGAAAAGGAATACGGGGCAAAAAATCCTCCCTTCTCGGGAGGATTTTCCGGAAAAAGATTTTCAGATCGGGCGAATACATCGGGCTTCGCATATCGGCAGCGGAGAACCGGATCAGAGAAGAGCGGACCAGCCATCGCCCCTGTAACCCGGCTCTTAGCCGGGGCGCAGAACCGGACCGGAGACGCATTAACGAACATCCACCCCTAAATCCGGCGTCTTACGCCGGTATTCCATCGACGCCCAGATGAAGGGCCCCACGCCCTTGCAGTCGTTGTCGATCACCGGCTCGGAGATGTAATATTCGAACGTGCCGCTGCGCATCCCCTTGCCGCCCAGCCCGGCCACCGAACAGCAGTCGGTCAGCGAGATCGTGCCGTCGGGATTCTCCCGCACGAAACGGTCCACGAACTTCTCGTAGAGCCGCCGGGCCCCGGCACCCATCTCCACGGGCAGGTAGCCCAGCCGCACCCCTTTGAGCATGGCGTAGACGAACATCGCCGAGGCGGTCGATTCGAGGTAGTTGCCCTCGCGTCCCGGCTGGTCGAGGACCTGATACCACATGCCGGTCGCGGGATCGGCATATTGGGGCAGCACCTCATAGATATGGTTCAGAATATCGACCATCGGGCGCGTCGTGTCGTCCACACCGAGGTATTGCAGCGTCTCGACGATGGCCATGGCGTACCACCCCATCGCCCGGCCCCATGCGTGCGCCGACTGGCCGGTGGTCTTGTCGCACCAGAACATCTCGCGCGAATCGTCGTAGGCGTGGCGGTAGAGCCCCGTCACGGGGTCGTAGGTATGCGCGGCCACGACGACGAACTGGTTGACGATGTCGTCGACAGCCTTTTTGTATTCGGCACCCGAGAGGTATTTTTTGGCATATTCGGCATAGAACGGTTCGGCCATGTAGAGCCCGTCGAGCCACATCTGGTGCGGATAGACCTCCTTGTGCCAGAAACCGCCGTCGGGGTTGCGGGGCTGCTCCTGCAACTGCCGAAAGAGTGTGTCGAGCACCATTTTATAGCGCGCCTCGCCCGTGCGGTCGTACAGGTCGAAGAGCTTGCGCCCCGGACAGACGTGGTCGAGGTTGTACTTCGAACGCTTATAGGTCAGCACGCTCCCGTCGGGCTGCACGATCGAATCGAAATAGCGGTCGGCATAGGCCGTGAGCTCCGGAATACGGTAGGCCGCGCCGGCGTCGGCAACGGCGAGCAGTTCGAGCCCCGTGGTGTAGTTCCACTTCACCTTGCCGGCGGGGATGCCGTCGAGCGTCATGGGCGAGGGGTTGCGGGCGATCTCACTTTGGGCCATACGCACGGCAAGCGGCGTCGAGGAGTCA
>ERZ772812.2893-NODE-2893-length-10404-cov-9.762489_pt1 | contig 10404 bp, 6 predicted proteins | sample MGYA00511343_ERZ772812 | MGnify/ENA primary metagenome ERZ772812 (study PRJEB29015, sample SAMEA2737706) | human gut metagenome | biome: human gut; feature: human-associated habitat; material: faeces | place: China | collected 2012 ...
AAAAGGCGGGCCTGTGCTTTGCGGACGTTTCCACCGGTACGGCGCATATCACCGAGCTGGCGGCAGATAAGATCGCCCCGGCGGTCATTACCGAGCTGTGCCGTTACCACCCCAGCGAGGTGCTGTTGAACCCCGGCTTGCTGGACTGCCGCGAGGTGACCGCCTACATCAAAAAGAACATGAACTGCTCGGTGGAGCTGGTCGAGGACGAGCGCTATGCGCCGGGGCTGGTGGCGTCTGCGCTGGAGGAGCAGTTTGGCCGCGACTGGCCGCAGACCACCGGCATGGTCGCCGAGGGCCTTGTGCGCTTTGCCATGGCTGCGCTGCTGGAATACCTGCACGATACCCAGATCAAGGGTGTGGAGCGGTTAAAGACGGTCATTACTTACAACGAAGCCCAGTTCATGCGGCTTTCGCCGGTTACCCGGGCAAATCTTGAGCTGACCGAGACTCTGCGCGGCCGCGAAAAGCGCGGCACCCTGCTGTGGGTGCTGGATAAGACCAGCACTGCCATGGGCAAGCGGATGCTGCGCAGCTGGATCGAGCAGCCGCTTATTTCCAGCCCACTCATCAACCACCGCCTGAACGCTGTGGAGGCGCTGGTGCGCCAGACCATGGTGCGCGGCGACCTGACCGAAGAACTGCACTACATTGCGGATCTGGAGCGCCTGATGACCCGCACGGTGTACGGCTCTGCAACCCCCAAGGAGATCTACACCCTTGCCCAGACCTGTGACCGTCTGCCCGGTCTGCGCAAGCAGGCAGAGGGCTGCAACTGCCCGGAGCTTGCCGAGCTGGCCGCAAGTATCGACCCGCTGGAGGATATCAAGGCGCGCATTTATGCCGCAGTAGACCCGGATGCCCCCTCCACCCTCAAGGATGGCGGTGTCATCGCCAAGGGCTACCATGCCGAGGTGGACGAGCTGCGCTCCATCCGCGATAACACCAAGGGCGTGCTGGCGCAGCTGGAAGCCCGTCTGCGGCAGGAGACCGGCATCCCCAAGCTGAAAATTGGCTATAACCATGTGTTCGGCTACTTCATCGAGGTGAGCAACTCCTACAAAAACCTTGTGCCGGAGACTTACATCCGCAAGCAGACCCTCACCTCCGGCGAGCGTTACATCACGCAGGAACTGAAGGAGCTGGAAAGCAAAATTCTTGGCGCGCACGAGCGGCTCATCTCGCTGGAACGCCGCCTGTTTGACGAACTGCTGGAAAGCATCGGAGCCCAGCTGGATCGCATCCAGCGCACCGCCAACGCTATTGCACAGCTGGACGTGCTAGCTGCGCTGGCGCAGGTGGCTGCGGAAAACAACTACTGCCGCCCCGTGGTGGACGACAGCGATGTGCTGACCATCACCGAGGGGCGTCACCCGGTGGTGGAGCAGGTGCTCAAGGGCAGTATGTTCGTGCCCAACGATACCACCCTCAACTGCACCACCGACCGCTGCCTGATCATCACCGGCCCTAACATGGCGGGTAAATCTACCTATATGCGTCAGAATGCCCTCATTGCGCTAATGGCGCAGATCGGTTCCTTTGTACCGGCTGCCAGCTGCCATGTGGGCGTGGTGGACGCCATCTTCACCCGCATCGGCGCCTCGGACGACCTTGCTGCAGGCCAGTCCACCTTTATGGTGGAGATGACCGAGGTAGCCGAAATTCTGAAAAACGCCACCGCCAAAAGCCTTGTGGTGCTGGACGAGATCGGTCGTGGCACCTCCACCTTTGACGGCATGAGCATTGCCCGCGCCGTAGTGGAGCATATCGCAGACCCCGCCAAGGGGCTGGGTTGCAAGACCCTGTTCGCCACCCACTACCACGAGCTGACCGAGCTGGAAGGCACCGTGGAGGGCGTAAAAAACTACAATATCGCGGTCAAAAAGCGCGGTGAGGATATCACTTTCCTGCGGCGCATCGTGCGCGGCCCCGCCGACGACAGCTACGGCATCGAGGTGGCAAAGCTGGCCGGTCTGCCCGGCAGCGTGACCCGCCGCGCCCACGAGGTGCTGCGCACGCTGGAAGCATCTGCTCCCAAAAACAAGGTGGAGCAGATGGATTTTGACGCCTTGCAAGAGTATAATTCCCCGGCAGTGCCCAGCGAGATGATGGAAAAGCTGGAAGCTGTGGATGTGGAAACGCTTACTCCCATTGAAGCACTGAACTTTTTGTACGAGCTGAAAAAGACCCTCAAGGGCAGCCTGAACGGCTGACCGCAAAAATCAATCACAGGGGAGGGAAAAGACCATGGCAGTCATCCATGTTCTGGATAAGCATACTGCGGAGCTGATCGCCGCCGGTGAGGTGGTGGAGCGCCCGGCATCGGTGGTCAAGGAACTGCTGGAAAACTCCATCGATGCCGGTGCAACGCAGGTCACCGTCAGCATTGAATCCGGCGGCGTAAAGCTGATCGAGATCAGCGATAACGGCACCGGTATTGATGCTGAGTATATCCCAACGGCTTTCATCCGCCACGCCACCAGCAAAATTGAAAAGCCGGATGACCTGAACAGCATCCATACGCTGGGGTTCCGGGGTGAGGCATTGGCTTCCATTGCCAGCGTAGCGCGGGTAGAGCTGCTCACCCGCACCGAGGTGGACGAGTTTGCCACCTGCTACCGCATCTCCGGCGGTGAGGAGCAGGGCAGGGAGCCTGCCGCCCGTGCTGTGGGCACCACCATCCGGGTGCAGGATTTGTTCTACAACACCCCCGCCCGCATGAAGTTCCTCAAAAAGGACTCCAGCGAGGGCACCTTTGTGGCAGATAACGTAGGGCACGTGGCGCTCAGCCACCCGGAGGTCAGTGTCAAGTTCATCCGGGAAGGCAAGCTGCAATACGTCACCCCCGGCGATGGTCAGCTGCGCAGCGCCGCCTACGCGGTGCTGGGGCGGGAGTTCAGCCGCGACCTCATCGAGGTGCACTTCGAGGAAGGGCTGTACCGGGTTACCGGCTTGATCACCCCACCCAAGAGCTGCCGCGCCAGCCGCAGTATGCAGCATTTCTACATCAATGGCCGCTATGTGCGCAACCGCACCATCATGGCGGGCATGGAAATGGCCTTTAAGGGCACGACCATGCAGGGCAAGTTCCCGGGCGGCATCTTGCTGCTGGAAATGCCCACCGATCTTGTGGACGTCAATGTCCACCCTGCAAAGATCGAAGCCCGCTTTGCCCGGGAAAATGACGTGTTCGATGTCGTTTACCATGCGGTCAAGCTGGCGCTGGCACAGCCCGGCACCGGGGAGCGCCGCTTTACCTTTGAAGCAGACGAAAAAGAGAAGACTGAAAAAGAAAACGATATTAAGGATGAAAATTCTGTAAAGAATAATTACTTTACAGGACTTTCTGCCGTCATTCCGGGTCAGGCAGACCCCGGCACGCTGCCCGCGCAGCGCTGGGAAGCCCCGCAGCCGCCGCGCCCTGCCGCTGCACCGGTGAAAACCCCGTCTTTTACGGCAGACACCCCGCCGGTACAGCCCGCACCGCCTGCCCGCGCGGCGGCTGTGCCTTCGTGGCGGCAGTCTGCCCCCGCAGAGGATATTCTGGACCCGGTGGTCACCCTTCACAGCCCGGAAAAGCCAGATGCAACCGAAGTCCAAATCGCACCGCGGCTCTTCCGGGCAGCAGCCGGTGAGGCGCAGCTGGACGTGCACCCGGAGACGGACGCCACAGCCGACCCGCTGCTGGATCACATGGCAGCATGGAACACCGTGCCTGCCGCCCCGGAAATCGAAGCCGCAACGGTGCCCTATCAGCCGGAGGAGCCGGTGCAGTCCGAGCAGCCGGAACAGCTGGGCTTTGATGTGCCGCAGGGGGAAGAGCCGCTGCGGTACGTGGGCGAGGTTTTCCGCACCTATATTTTGGCGGAGCGGGGAGACGAGCTGTGTCTGATCGATAAGCACGCCGCCCACGAGCGTCAGCTGTACGAAAAGCTGGCCGCGAACTACGGCAATGTGCCCAGCCAGCTGCTGTTGCAGCCCGCCGCCATCGACCTTTCCGCAGAGGAAAAGCAGGCGCTGCTGGAAAATCAGCCCCTGCTGGAAAACGCCGGGCTGGATGTGGCCGACTTTGGCGGCAGCACTGTGCTATTGCGCGCTGTGCCTGCGGACGTAGAGCCGCAGAACGCTGAGGATTTGCTGGTGGAAATCGCCGACCGCCTGCTCAAGGGCAGCCGGGACGCGCTGAACGAGCACACCGAGTGGGTGCTGCACTCCATCTCCTGCCGCGCCGCCATCAAGGCGGGGGATAAGTCCTCCCCGCAGGAGCTTATGGCACTGGCCGAGAAGATCCTCTCCGGCGAGGTGCCGCCCTTCTGCCCCCATGGCCGTCCCTGCGTGCTCAAGCTTACCCGAAAGGAGTTGGAAAAGCAGTTTGGACGCATCGTATAATGCAAAACCTGCCGTGGTGGCTGTGGTAGGCCCCACCGCCACCGGCAAGACCGCGCTGGGTGTTGCGCTGGCGCAGCAGTTCTCCGGCGAGGTCATCAGTGCCGACTCCATGCAGATCTACAAAGGTCTGGATGTGGGCACCGCTAAGGTCACCCCGCAGGAGACCTGCGGCATCCCGCACCACGGCGTGGGCATCCTCACCCCGGAAAAGACCTTCAGCGTGGCGGATTTCACCGCGCTGGCAGGGGAGTATATCCAGGATATCACTGCCCGGGGGCATCTGCCGCTGCTGGTAGGCGGCACCGGACTGTATGTGCAGAGCCTTTTGTACGGGGTGCGCTTCACCGCCGAAAAAGCCCCGGATGGTCTGCGCGAGCAGCTGACCGCTGAACTGGAAGCCAACGGCCCGGAAGCCATGTACGCAAAACTGCAAGCCGTGGACCCGGAAGCCGCCGCTGCCATCCACCCCAATAATAAGGTACGGGTGCTGCGGGCGCTGGAACACTACCGCGCCACTGGCAAGCGTCTCAGCGAACAAAAGGCCGATTCGCTGCCGCCGGAGCGCCCCTACCGCAGCCTTGTGCTGGGGCTGGATTTCCCGGACCGCGCAGCGCTGTACCGCCGCATCGACCTGCGGGTGGACAAAATGCTGGAGGCCGGGCTTTTGGCCGAGGCAGAATACGTCTGGCATAACCGCGAAGCCTTCCGCACCGCCGCACAGGCCATCGGCTATAAAGAATTTTTTCCGTATTTCCAGCAGACCGCCACGCTTGAGCTCTGCACTGAAAAGCTCAAACAGGCCTCCCGCAACTACGCCAAGCGCCAGCTGACATGGTTCCGCCACATGGACGGGGTTACATGGCTGGACGCCGGGGCGGCGGACGTGCGACAGACCGCTTTGCGCCTGACCCAAGACTTTTTATTGAAAGGATGATCCTTATGCCGGAAACCCCTCAGGAACCGCGCCACAAGTTTTCTGCGCTTACCACGCTGGCGGCTGTGCTGGCCGCCTTTTTGCTGGCGGCGGCAGCGTATGTCTGCTGGCAGGCGGCGCACATCCTTTTCCCCCAGAACGTCTACGAAACGGCGCTGCCCATCACCATCTCCGATACCATTGAAGCGGACGGCGTGCTGCTGTTTGACGAGACCTGCATTTCCGGCAGCGGCAATCTAGGTTACCTTGTCTCGGACGGCGAGCGGGTGTCGGCAGGCACTGCCGTTGCAGAGCTGTATACCGACGCCAATCAGGCGGTGCTGCGCCAGCAGCTGACCCAGCTTACCAGCCAGATCGACCTTTTGCAGCGCTCCCAGAACACCGCAGCCACCCAGCTGGACGGCCTGCTCAAGGAGCGCTCCGGTGCGCTGTATGACCTGCTGGACGCACTGGACACCGCCCAATACAGCGATGTGGACGAAAGCACCGATGCCTATTTGCTGGCGCAGAACAAGCTGTGGATCACCACCGGCGATACCGCCGGCTTTGCGGATCAGATCGCACTGCTTGCCCAGCAGGCACAGACCGTGCAGGCACAGCTGGGCAACCCCACCCAGATCGCCGCCCCCACTACCGGCTACTTTGTCCGAGCTGCCAGCAGCGGACGGCTGAATGCCGGTGCTGCGGACATTTTGGCGCAGAGCCCGGAGCAGCTCAAGGCTTATCTGGACTCCGACCCCGAGATGCCGCTGGATGGCTGTGTAGGTAAGCTGGTGTCCGGGTTCAGCTGGCAGTACGCCGGGGTGTGCTCCGCAAAGCAGGCCGAAAAGCTGCTGGGCGCGGACGGTAAGCCCCTGCGCACGGCGGTGGAAATCAGCTTCCCCGGCCAGAGCGATGCCGCCTTGCGCGCCACCGTTTCCGAGGTGACCATTGATGCAGAAAAGGATGTTGCCCGCTTTGTGCTGCAATGCAACTCCATCAACGGCGATGTGCTGTGCCTCAACCACGCCCGCGCACGCATCAGCACCGGCGAGAGCACCGGCCTGCGGGTTCCCGCCGCAGCGGTGCACTACCTCAAGGAGGACGGCACCGAGGCCGAGACGCAGGGCGAAAACTATATTCCCGGCGTGTACGTCAAGTACGGCAACATCGCCCGTTTCTGCAAGATCGACCCGGTGGATGCCGACCATCCGCTGATCTCGGAAGACGATTACATCCTTGTTTTGCCCAAGGGAACGGACGGTTCTGTCAGTCAGGTAAGGCTTTATGACGAAATAATCGTCTCCGGACAAAATTTATATGACGGAAAACTTTTGTAGTTATTGACATCTGCTGCAAAAAATCAGATAATAGTAAAAGCTATTTGCATTCTTTTTGCAAAGAACGCCAGGCAGCCGGGCGCTGCCCGAATGAAAGGAGCAGATAATTATGTCTTTGCTGGATAGCATTAAGAAGGGCCTGATGGGCGAAGGGGACGAGTACGAGGACCAGTACATCGATGACGGCCCCCAGATGGTGAACAACAACAGCGGCGTTGGCATCGGGATGGACGAAGAGACCGAAGAGCCTGCCGAGGGCACCAGCAAGAAGAACAAGGTGGTCAACATCCATGCCACCACCCAGCTCAAGGTGGTTCTGGTCAAGCCCGAGCGGTTCGAGGATGCCAGCACCATTGCCGATCATCTGAACAACAAGCGTACCGTGGTGCTGAACCTGGAGTCCACCAACAAGGAGGTCTCCCGCCGTCTGGTGGACTTTTTGTCCGGCGTGGCCTATGCCAACAACGGCCAGATCAAGCGCGTAGCCAACAGTACCTTTATCATTACCCCGTATAACGTGGATATCATGGGTGACCTGCTGGACGAGCTGGAGAACAATGGCGCATTCTATTGATCCGGCAACCGGTGCGGTGCGGGGTTTTGTGCCCGCCCGCAACGATGAGGAACGCTATCTCATGCGGCATATCGAGGATCTTGCCGATGCGGCTTTTTCCCGCGGCATAGCCCGGTACTCTGCATTCCTCAGCGACCGGGAACAGGATCTTGCCCGGGCGGCACTGGGGCGTGTCGGTGTGCGGGACGGCTGGCGTTTTGACGGCGGCTGGCCCGAGGCCGAGCGCCGGGTGCTCTGTCTGGAGCCAGAGTACAGCTATGGCGAGTGTCCGGTGCGCTGCGTACAGCTGCAATGCCGGGCACTGCCCGGTGCGGCGCTCCCCGCGCACAAGGATTATCTGGGCAGCCTGATGGGGCTTGCCCTCAAGCGCGAGGCACTGGGTGATATCCTGCTGCCTGCCGATGCGCCGGGCACGGCCTATGTGTTCGCGCTGGAACCGGCGGCAAAGCTTATCTGCCGGGAGCTGTGTCAGGCGGGACGCACAGAGGTGTCCACCCGCCTGCTGGAGCCGGAAGAGATCCCGGCCTTCCCGGCACCGGAGCGGCAGCTGCTCACCGCCACCGTGTCCTCCCTGCGGCTGGACGCGGTACTCTCTGCCATGCTGCACGTCAGCCGCGGCACCGCTGCGGAACTGATCGAGGCGGGCAGGGTAGAGATCAACCATCTGCCGGTAGAAAAGCCCCATGCCCCCGTATACGAGCAGGATGTGTTCACCGTACGCGGCAAGGGCCGCTTCCGACTGACTGCATTGCCCGGGAAAAGTAAAAAAGATCGTTCTATCATTGAGTTCTTTCAATATTAAAAGCTATGGGAGGAAATGACTATGCTGACCCCGCAGGATGTCCGCTCTGTACAATTTGAAAAAAACCTCCGCGGCTACCGTACAGAGGACGTGGATCGTTTTCTGGACAAGGTCGAGGAGCAGCTGCAGCAGAACGATGCGCAGGCAGAGCAGCTGCGCAAGCAGATCGCTGATCTGACCGCAGAGAACCAGAAGCTCAAGGGTGAGCTGCAAAGCTTTGAGGCCGACGGCGATATGCTCAAGAGCGCGCTGATCAACGCCCAGCGCATGGGCGAAAACGTGATCCGTGAAGCAAACCAGAAGGCTGAGGAGATTATTCACCGCGCAAATCTGCGGGGCGATGATATCATCCGCGATGCCAACGAGCTGCTGCAGAAGGCAAGCGACCGCGCAGACGAGATCGAGAACGAAGCCAACGAGAAGCGTCTGGCTGAGGAGCGGGAGTATGACCGCGTTCGTCTGGAGGTCACCCGCTTCAAGGCGGATGTGCTCAATTTGTACCGCAGCCATGTGGAGTCTTTGAGCCGTCTGCCGGAGTTCCAGAAGGACGCTAAGGAAGCCGAAAAGGACGCCCCCGTACAGGATGCAGAGCCTGTGCAGGAAGCTGCCGCAGAGCAGTCCGCCGCACAGCCCGAGACTGCCCCCGCAGCCGATGCCGCAGCAGCCCCGGCCGAGCAACCTGCCGAAATGACCGAAACCACCGAACCTGCCGCCCCTGCCGATGACGACAAGGCGGCTGACAGCAGCGAGGATTTCTGGGCAAAGGACGAAAGCCAGCTCAAGCTGGACCCGCCTCCTGCTGATATGAAGCCGGACGAGCCGGACTACGACGCTTTTCAGGGCGTAAAGTTCAGCGAGTAAGGCACCCAACGCAAAAATAGAGGAGAGTGTAAACCATTGGCTAAGAACAAATCGCAGTACGACAGCACGTTGAATCTGCCCAAGACCCTGTTTGAGATGCGCGCCGGTCTGCCCAAAAAGGAACCGGTCATGCTCAAGGACTGGGACGACAACGACCTGTACAACCAGCTCATGAAGCACAACGAGGGCAAGCCCCAGTTCATTCTGCACGACGGCCCTCCGTATGCAAACGGCAACATCCACATGGGCACCGCCCTGAACAAGATCATCAAGGATATCATCATCCGCGAAAAGAACATGGAGGGCTATCAGGCTCCCTATGTGCCCGGCTTTGATACCCACGGCCTGCCCATTGAGCTGAAGGCCCTGTCCTCGGTGGGTGACAAGAAGAAGGACATCTCCAAGCTGGAGCTGCGCCAGATCTGTGAAAAGTTTGCCACCGAGCACATTGACATCATGAGCGACCAGTTCAAGCGTCTGGGCGTTATCGGCGATTTTGAGCATCCCTATCTGACCCTCAAGCCCGAGTTTGAGGCCCGTCAGATCGAGATCTTCGGTGAGATGGCCAAGAAGGGCTATATCTACAAGGGCCTGAAGCCTGTATACTGGTGCTATACGGATGAGACGGCACTGGCTGAGGCCGAGATTGAGTATCAGGACGATCCCTGTACCACCATTTTTGTCAAGTTCAAGGTCAAGGATGACAAGGGAAAGCTTGCTTCCCTGACGGATCTCGCAAATACCTATTTCGTAATTTGGACCACCACCGCATGGACCCTGCCCGGCAACCGTGCGATCTCGGTGAATCCTGAGTTTACCTATGCGCTGATGAAGGCGCCCAACGGCGAGGTCTATATTGTTGCAAAGGATCTGGCGGAGGCGGTTGCCAAGGCCGCCGGTATCGAGGACTATGAGATTATTGCGGAGCTGCCCGGTTCTGAGTTGGAGCTGATGACGGCGCAGCATCCTCTGATGGATCAGGAGTCTGTGGTGCTCTGCGGCGATCATGTTACGCTGGATGCCGGTTCCGGCTGCGTTCACACCGCTCCCTCCTTCGGCCTGGACGACTTCCTCGATCAGCTGCAGCAGGTGCGCAAGCTGGGCTCAATGAAGTCGCTGCTCGGCATGATTCCGGGCATGGCCCAGCACCGCAAGGAACTCGAGCAGTTCGATGAGAGGGAAATCGACCGCACCGAGGCGATTATTCGCTCGATGACCCCGGCCGAGCGCCGCGATCCGTCGATTATCAATGGTTCCCGCCGCGCCCGTATCGCCTATGGTTCCGGCGTGACGGTTTCTCAGGTGAACGCTTTGCTGCAGCGTTTCGAGCAGGCCGCAAAGATGATGAAGCGCATGCTTCCATATTCAAAATAATAGAAGGAGGAACGTAATAATGGCACGTATTAAAGGCGGATTAAACGCAAAGAAGAAGCATAATAGAGTATTAAAGCTGGCAAAGGGATACAGAGGAGCAAGATCTAAACAGTACCGTGTTGCAAAGCAGTCTGTCATGAGAGCACTTACC
>ERZ772812.2896-NODE-2896-length-10386-cov-13.300165_pt1 | contig 10386 bp, 7 predicted proteins | sample MGYA00511343_ERZ772812 | MGnify/ENA primary metagenome ERZ772812 (study PRJEB29015, sample SAMEA2737706) | human gut metagenome | biome: human gut; feature: human-associated habitat; material: faeces | place: China | collected 2012 ...
CGGGGACCTGCTTAACGGAAACGATGATCTTCATTGTTTTGTTACCTCCTCTTTCTTAGTTCACGCCGAGATACTTGGCGACGACCATACGCTGGACCTCGGAAGTACCCTCATAGATCTCGGTGATCTTCGCGTCACGCATCATGCGCTCAACGGGATACTCACGGGTGTAGCCGTAACCGCCGAAGAGCTGGACCGCGCGGCGGGTGACGTCGGAAGCGGTCTCCGCGGCGAAGAGCTTGGCCATGGCAGCGTCCATGGAGTAATCCTCATGGTTCTGCTTCTTGCAGGCAGCGGCGTAAACGAGGTACTGAGCAGCCTGGGTGCGGGTGTGCATATCGGCCAGCTGGAACTGGGTGTTCTGGAACTGGCTCAGGCGGCGGCCGAACTGGACGCGCTCCTTGGTGTACTTGACCGCCTCGTTGATGGCGCCCTCGGCAAGACCCAGAGCCTGGGAAGCAATGCCGATACGGCCGCCGTCGAGGGTCTTCATAGCGATCTTGAAGCCCTCGCCTTCCTTACCGAGCAGGTTCTCCTTGGGAACGACGCAATCCTCGAAAACGAGGTCGCAGGTGGAGCTGCCGCGGATACCCATCTTCTTCTCGTGCTTGCCGGTGGAGAAGCCGGGGAAGGTGCTCTCGACGATGAAGGCGGAAATGCCGTGGTTGCCCTTGCTCTTGTCGGTCATGGCGAAGACGACGAAGGTGGAGGCAACGTTGCCGTTGGTGATGAAGCACTTGCTGCCGTTGAGGACGTAGTCGCCGTTCTCATTCTTGACAGCGATGGTCTGCTGGCCGGAAGCGTCCGTGCCGGCGCCGGGCTCGGTCAGACCGAACGCGCCGATCTTGCGGCCGGAGAGAAGGTCGGGCAGATACTTCATCTTCTGCTCCTCGGTGCCGTTCTCGAAGATCGGGGCGCAGCACAGGGAGGTATGAGCGGAGACGACGACCGCGGTGGTGCCGCAGACCTTCGCCAGCTCCTCAACGCACATGGCATAGCTCAGAACGTCGCCGCCCGCGCCGCCATACTGCTTGGGGAAGTAAATGCCCATCATGCCGAGCTTGGCCATCTTTTCGACGGTCTCCATGGGGAAGCGCTCTTCCTCATCGAGTTCTTCGGCTAAAGGCTTGACTTCGGTTTCTGCAAATTCGCGATACATTTTGCGAACCAGCAGATGCTCTTTGGACAGATGGAAATCCATAGTCTTTTTGCTCCTTCACTATAAATTATTTGGATTGTCTAATTTTTCACAAATCAGTCCCGTTCTTCTGTATTATAAGCTCTCGGCGCTCAATACGCAAGAAAAAGTCTCAAATCATTTCTCGATTTGAGACTTTCACCAAATATGCGGAAAAATTTTTGTCTCTTCTGCCCTTTTTATGAAGGAATCCTTTCATAATCGGAATCCTCTGCATTTTTCATTTTCATAGCAGGCGAAAACAGCACCGCCGAAGCGGCGCTTCGGCGGTGCTGTTTTCTCATTTGGCGTATTCGATGACCTTCGTCTCACGCAGCACATGGACCTTGATCTGACCGGGATACTCAAGCTCGCTCTCGATGCGCTTGGCCAGCTCGCGGGCGAGGATGACCATATCGTCCTCGCTCACCTGCTCGGGCTTGACCATCACGCGGACCTCGCGGCCCGCCTGAATGGCGTAGGAGGTCTCGACGCCGGGGTAGGAGCCGGTGATCTCCTCGAGCTTTTCGAGGCGCTTGATGTAGTTCTCGATGTTCTCGCGGCGGGCGCCGGGACGCGCGGCGGAGATGGCGTCGGCGGCCTGCACGAGGCAGGCGACGACGGTCTGCGGCTCGACGTCGTTGTGGTGCGCCTGCACCGCGTGGATGACGTCCTCGCGCTCATGGTACTTGCGCAGGAACTCCACGCCGAGCGCGACGTGGGTGCCTTCGAGCTCATGGTCGACGGCTTTGCCGATATCGTGCAGCAGGCCGGCGCGCTTCGCCGTGGCGACGTCCGCGCCGAGCTCGGCTGCCATCATGCCGGCAAGATGCGCGACCTCAATGGAGTGCTGGAGCACGTTCTGACCGTAGCTCGTACGGTAATGCAGGCGGCCGAGCAGCTTCACCAGCTCGGGGTGCAGGCCGCGCACGCCGGTCTCGAGCACCGCGCGCTCACCCTCGGACTTGATGACGGCGTCCACCTCGCGGCGGGCCTTGGCGACCATCTCCTCGATGTGGGTGGGATGGATGCGGCCGTCGGCGATCAGTTTTTCGAGCGCCAGACGCGCGACCTCGCGGCGCACCGGCTCGAAGCAGGAGACGGTGATGGCCTCGGGCGTATCGTCGATGATGAGGTCGACGCCCGTGAGCGTTTCAATGGTGCGGATGTTGCGGCCCTCGCGGCCGATGATGCGTCCCTTCATCTCGTCATTGGGCAGGGGAACCACGCTGACGGTGATCTCGGCGACGTGATCGGCGGCGCAGCGCTGGATGGCGGACGCTACGATCTCGCGGGCATACTGGTCCGCTTCGTCCTTGGCGCGGGCCTCGATCTCCTTGATCTTGAGGGCGGTCTCGTGGGTGACCTCGGACTCGACCTGCTCGATCAGGTACTTCTTGGCCTCGTCAGCCGTAAAGCCGGAGATGCGCTCGAGCATCTCGGTCTGGCTGCGCTTGATGATCTTGATCTCTTCGTTCTCCTTGTCCAGAGCGGCGTGCTTCTGGGCAAGGGCCTCTTCCTTCTTCTCGATCGCGTCGGTCTTGCGGTCGATGTTTTCTTCCTTTTGCTGTAAGCGGCGTTCCTGCTTCTGCAGGTCGGCACGACGTTCCTTTTCTTCCTTCTCGTATTCCTTGCGGGAGCGGAGGATCTCCTCCTTCGCCTCCAGCGTGGCCTCGCGTTTTTTGCTCTCGGCGCTCCTGATGGCATCGTTGATGATGCGCAGCGCCTCCTCTTCGGCGTTGGCGATCTTTTCCTTATCGTCCTTCGCCTTCTTGTTGCGGTACAGAATACAAGCAAGAATACCAATGAAAAGTCCCGCCGCCAAGCCGATGACAAGGCTGGGTATATTCATTTGATTCCTCCTGTGTCCACTTTTGCTTCCATCGGAGCGGCCGGTCCGACCGTGTCCCGATGGTATATCAAAACGGGTTTTTGAATCAACAAACGGGAGAGCCCCTTCTCTCCCCTCCATAAATCCACCGAATATTGTAACCTTTTTGTAAACAAGTGTCAAGCAAAAACTATTTGTCGAAAAAGCGCGTGGGGTCAGCCGCGCGACGCACGGCTTTTGTCAAAGGGGTAATTCTCTTCCGAAGAGAACCACCCCTTTGGAACCCCAAGAGAACGCAAGGGGCAAGCCCCTTGACCCCCGGACCCCAAATCTCGACCGGATCTTCGGGAGCAGTGTGCTAGTTTTTCCGAAAACGATCCGGTCTGCTTCTATTTCCGCTCGGCCGCTCCTGCGGCGTGTTTCCGCACTGCCCAATTAAAAAGCGGCATTCCCGGCTGCCCGTCAGCTCTCGATATACGCCTCGGCGGCGTAGCCGAGGTTCCCATTGTACTCTACCGTGTTCCAGCCCTGCCAGGTGCCGTAGACCGTGACCGACGCGCCGTTCGGCATGAGCGCGATGGTCTGCCCCGCGGCACTCGGGTAGGCGCGCAGGCGCAGCGGCGAGCCGCTCGTGGAGACAGTCCCCTGCACGACCGGCTGCGGCTCGATGAACGGCAGGCCGAAATACTCCGTCAGCGAGCGCGCCAGCTCGCGCGCGATGGCGTCCATATTGTTCTCGACCCACGCGGCGTCGGCATAGTTGTCGTGGTAGCCCAGCTCGAGCAGGTTGGCCGGATACTTCGGCTGACGCACCTCGCCGAGCGCGGTGGTGGACACGGTGCGCACGAGGTCGGGCAGCGGATAAACACGTTTGAGGTTCGCGGCGAACAGCTCCGCCGCGCGCTTGCCCTCCGCGCTCGTCGGATAGTAAAACACCAGCACGCCGCGCACGCTGCCGGAGTTTTCCGGCGCGGCGGCGTTGGAGTGGAGCGCGAGATAGAAGTCAAAGCCGCCGAGGCGGTTCGCCTGCGCGATGGAGGACGCGGCGGTCATGTCGGGCGTGTTGCGCACAAAGCGGATGCCATTGGCATAAAGATACGGCTCCAGCGCGTCGGCGAGCCGGTTCATATTGTACTCCTCGCTGCCGCTTCCGGTGATGTAGGGATTGGACTCCTGCGTGGAGGGGCTGAGATAGATCTTCGGCATAACGACGCCTCCCTTTCCCTGCATTTTATGCGCCGCCGCGCCGTTTCATGTGCTGACTTCCCGACCTTGAGGGGCGATCGGGCAAAAATAAAGAGACGCCGAAGCGTCTCTTTATTTTCTCGTGTTTTCGGGAGATCAGACCGCAGCCTTCTTCTCCTTCTTGTTCTCAGCCCTCTGGATGAGCAGGATAACGATCAGAATGGCGAGGCCGGCGAGGTCGGTGACCGTACCGGGGATGACCATCAGCAGACCGCCGGCGATCAGCGCGATACGGGAGTACCACTTCAGGTCGTGGATCAGATAACCCATGAAGCCGGAGGCGATGGAGGCCATGCCGAGCGTCGCGGAGATAACGATGGAGGCAACGCCGAAGAAGGTGACATCGCCGACGAAGATCATCGCATTGTTATAAGCGAAGATGTAGGGGATGATGAACGCGGCGATCGCCAAACGGGTGGCGTTGAGCGCGGTCTTCATCGGGGGCGCCTTGGCGATGGCAGCACCGGCATAAGCCGCGAGCGCAACGGGAGGCGTGATGTCGGCGACGATGCCGAAGTAGAACACGAACATATTGGCAGCCAGGATGTGCATACCCATACCGTTGATGAGGATAGGCGCGCAGGTGGAGGCCATGATGATGTAGTTCGCCGTGGTGGGAACGCCCATGCCGAGGATGATGCAGCAGATCATCGTGAGGAACAGGGCGATGAACAGGTGGCCGTTGGAGAGCTTAACGACGTAGGTGATGAGCTTGCCGCCGAGACCGGTCATCGTGATGCACACGGAGATGATGCCGGCGATGCCGCAGGCAATACCGATGGACAGGCAGTTCTTGCCGCCGTTTTCAAGGCCGTTGACGAACTTGCTCGGGGTCATGCGGTCGTCCTTATTGATGATGCCGACCGCGATGGCAACGATGGTGCCGTAGATGGCGCTCTTGGCCATGGTCTGACCGGCAATGACCATCCAGGTCAGGACGATCAGGGGCAGGAGCAGATAGATTTTCGGCAGCAGGAGCTTCCACTTGGGCAGTTCCTCACGCTTGAGGCCGACGAGACCGAGCTTCTTGGCCTTGAAGTGGACGCCCAGGAAGATGCCGAGGAAGTACAGGAACGCGGGCAGGATCGCACGGACGATGATGTCGGAATAGTCATAGCCGGTCATTTCCGCCATGATGAACGCCGCAGCGCCCATGATGGGGGGCATGATCTGGCCGCCGGTGGAGGACGCAGCCTCGACCGCGCCGGCAAACTCTCCGGGATAGCCGGTCTTCTTCATCATCGGGATGGTCACGGAGCCGGTGGTAACGGTGTTGCCGACGGAGGAACCGGAGACCATGCCGCACAGGGCGGAGGAGACGACCGCGACCTTCGCGGGACCGCCGGACGCCCAGCCGACCAGCGCGTTCGCGCAGTCGATGAAGAAGTTGGCGACACCGGTCGCCTCAAGGAACGCGCCGAACAGCAGGAACAGCGCAATGTAGGTCGAGCAGACGGAGATCGGCGTACCGATGATGCCGTTGGTGGTATAGAAGATGTTGTAGACCACCAGGTCCAGGCTCATGCCGCGGCCGATGAAGGCGTAGAGCACAAAGCAGCCCGCCACGACCAGAATGGGAAGGCCCACCGCGCGGCGGCAGCACTCCGCGAGCACCAGCGTGCCGATGATGCCAAGGATGACCTCGGTCTGGCCGATGGCGATGCCCATCGCCACAATCCTCTTGAAGTTGGCAACATAGTAGAAATAGGGAATACAGCCCGCGACAGCGAGCAGGATATCATACCACGGCATGGAGTTGGGCTTTACATTGCCCTTCTTCACGGGGTAGATAAAGAATGTGAACAGGATCACAAATCCGACGAACAGGCAGCGGCGGATCTGGCCGCTCCAGGTGGCCCACAGGTTCATGTAGACCATAAAGAGCATAAAGGCGGCCAGCACATAGCGCAGGATCTTCTTCGGCGTGCCCTCCCAGACACGGGTGTTGGACTCGCGGTCAAACTTTTTCATGATCGCGTCAACGTCTTCCATCGTACCGACTTCAACGTCTACGCTTTCAACGACGACCTCTTCGTCCAAGACTTTCTTTTCAGCGTCAGTCATTGGTGTTTTTCTCCTCCTTTTTATTGGTGAACACTGTGACGTCAATAGAGGAAGAACTCATAATTGAGCGTCACCAGCGAATTTCTTCCACACAAATCACGCAGACTGATATCCGGACCGTCCTTTACCTTCAAAAAGAAGTCGTAAACGGTGGCCACGGCATAACAGACTCCGGTTCTATCCTGATGTATGCCGGTGATGAGCATGGCTCCGTCGTCGGTATAGCTGAGCTCCTCTCCGGGATTCAGCTCCACCTGCACGCCGGCGCCGTAAGCATAGTACTTACACTCCTCGGCATAGATCTTTCCTTCACTGATCTCAAAGGTGTCCGTCAGCGGATATTGGTTGACGGAATGCTTAAAGGTAATGGAAAAGCGATCCCCCTCGTCCATGCGGTAGCGCGCATAGAGCTCGCCGCTGTCCTTATTGCGGAGCGTCAGGTAATAGCCGGCGCGGGGAATCAAGAGGGAGGCCGCTGCAATAATCAAGACTATTGCAGCGGCCATGCTTATGCGTTGTCGCAGTTGCACTTTCGCACTCTTTCAGGATTGGGTGTTCTTACAGAACGCCGATCTCCTTGTAGTACTTCTCGGCGCCGGGATGCAGGTCGAAGGAGCCGGCAACAGCACCCTCGGGGCTCAGGAAGCCGAACTTGGCCTGAGCTTTGGCCAGGTCAGCCTGATTGTCGAACATGGCCTTGGTGATCTCATAGACGACATCCTCGCTGAGGTCCTTGGAGGCGGTGAAGACGGCCTTGACGGCGACGCAGACGGTCTCGTCCGCAACGCAGGTGTAGGTGTTGGCGGGCAGGTTATCCTGGACCAGGAAGGGATAGTTGGTAGTCAGATAGGAGACAGCCTCATCGCTGAGGGAGGGCATATTGAAGTTGTAGGCGGTGGCGAGGTCGGTCAGAGCGGGGGTGGGAGCGCCGGAAACGGTGAAGGCCGCATCGCACTGGCCGTTCTTGAGGGCCTCAGCGCCGCCGGAGAAGGAGTCGTACATGACCTTGATGTCGTCGAAGGTCATGTCGTAGGCCTCGAGGACCTGAGCCGCGTTCAGAGCGGTACCGGAGCCGACGTCGCCGACGCAGACGGTCTTGCCCTTGAGGTCTTCAATGCTGGTGATGGAGGGAGCGGTGACGAGCTGGACGGTCTCGTTGTAAACGCCCGCGACCCACAGGGAGTTCTTGTCGGCAGCGCCGTCGAACATGGTCTCACCGCCGGAGCCGTTGTGAGCATAGTTCAGAACGTCGGACTGCAGGATGGACATCTGGGCCTGGTTGGCGGTGACGAGCTGGACGTTCGCCTTGGAGGCGCCGGAGTCGACAGCGGTGAGCTTGGACAGGCTCAGCTTGTCGCCGATGGTGGTGACGAGCGCGTTACCAACGGCATAGTAAGTACCGGTGGTGCCGCCGGTGGCGATGACGATGTCAACGGGAGCGGCGGGGGTATCGGTCTGCTGGGTGTCGCCGTCGGTGTTGGGGGTATCACCTTCCTTGCTGCCGCAGGCAACAAGAGCGAAGATCATAGCGACGGACAGGATGAGGGCTAAGAACTTTTTCATACGCAATCTCCTTTTTGTTTTACCGTTTCGGCAACGTTACCGCCGGTCGGGGACATTCTGCACAACGTTGTCCAATGTTGTGCATGAGCGTCGGCCGGCGCTTCTTCGTTTTGCAAAACGGCCAATGTACCTCTTTGAGGCATAGCTATTATAACTTATTGCAAGTTTTATTGCAAGATACTTTTGCACTTTTGGCTATTCGCACAAAATTAAGACGGAATCCATTTTTCTTAGCCCTTTCTTTTTCCGCTCGTTCCGTTATTTCACACAAATTTTTTGGTGACGACAAATTTTTACTTTTTCTTCATATGTAAATTTTTCATGCACCTTATTCGAATTTATGCAAGTTTTCCTTCATCGTCTGTCATTTTGGCTAAATCCAAGGCAAAAAAACAGTCACTCTGACGAGTGACTGTTTTTCCAAAAAGATCGGTTTACTTCTGCTCCTTGTTGTCCACAACGCGTTTGAGCAGGGCGGAGAACTCGTCCACGCTCATCGCGCCAAGATCGCCGTCCGCGCGGTGGCGCGGGGAGACGGTACCGTTCTCCATGTCGCGGTCGCCGACGATGACCATGTAGGGCACCTTCTCGGTCTGCGCGTCGCGGATCTTGCGGCCAATCTTCTCGTTGCGGTAATCGACCTCGGTGCGGAAGCCCATGTCTTCGAGCTTCTTGGCCTGCTCGGCGCAGTAGTCGGCGGCGCGATCGGTGACGGGCAGGAAGCGCACCTGCTCGGGCGCCATCCACGTCGGCAGCGCGCCGGCATACTCCTCGATGAGGTAGGCGAGCGTGCGCTCGTAGCAGCCGAGAGAAGTGCGGTGGATGATGTACGGCAGCTTCTTCTCGCCGTTTTCGTCGATGTAGTACATGCCGAAGCGCTCGGCGAGCAACATGTCGATCTGGATGGTGACGAGGGTGTCTTCCTTGCCGTAGACGTTCTTATACTGGATGTCGAGCTTCGGGCCGTAGAATGCGGCCTCGTCGATGCCGATGGTGTAGTCGACGTCGAGGTCCTTGAGGATGCGCTCCATCACGCTCTGGGCGTGATCCCACTGCTCCTTCGTGCCCTCGTACTTGTTGTTCGGGTTCGCGGGATCCCACTGGGAGAAGCGGAACGTGCACTTGTCAAGAAGGCCGACGGTGCCGAGGCAGTACTTGGCAAGGTCGAGGCAGCCCTTGAACTCCTCTTCGAGCTGGTCGGGACGCAGGACGAGGTGGCCTTCGGAGATCGTGAACTGACGCACGCGGATGAGGCCGTGCATCTCGCCGGAATCCTCGTTGCGGAACAGCGTCGAGGTCTCGCCCAGGCGCATCGGCAGGTCGCGGTAGGAGCGCTGGCGGTTCAGGTAGACCTGATACTGGAACGGGCAGGTCATCGGGCGCAGGGCGAAGCACTCCTTCGTCTCGTCATACGGGTCGCCGAGGATGAACATGCCGTCGAGATAGTGATCCCAGTGGCCGGAGATCTTGTAAAGGTCGCGCTTGGCCATCAGCGGGGTCTTGGTGAGAAGATAGCCGCGCTTCTGCTCGGTATCCTCGACCCAGCGCTGGAGCACCTGCACGACGCGCGCGCCCTTGGGCAGCAGCACCGGAAGACCCTGACCGATGCAGTCGACGGTGGTGAAATATTCGAGCTCGCGGCCGAGCTTGTTGTGGTCGCGCTTGACGGCCTCCTCGCGCTCTTTGAGGTAGGCGTCCAGCTCGTCCTTTTTCGGGAAGGCGACGCCGTAGATGCGCTGGAGCGTTTCACGCTTGCTGTCGCCGCGCCAGTAGGCGCCGGCAGCGGAAAGGATCTTGCTGGCCTTGGAGAAGCCGGTGTGCGGCACGTGGGGGCCGCGGCACAGGTCGGTGAAATCACCGCAGGTGTACAGGGAGACCGTGTCGCCCTCGATGCCTTCGATGATCTCCACCTTGAAGTTCTCGCCCATCTTGCTGAACTTCTCGATGGCGTCGGCCTTGCTCATGGTGGTGCGCACGAAGGGCAGGCGTTCGTTGACGATGCGCTGCATCTCGGCTTCGATGGCCGGGAAGTCTTCACTGGAGAAGGGCTTTTCCACGTCGAAGTCGTAGTAGAAGCCGTTTTCCACAGCGGGACCGATGGTCACCTTGGCCGAGGGGTAAAGCTTTTTCACCGCGGCGGCCATGACATGGGCCGTGGAATGGCGGATCATGCTCAGGCCTTCGGGAGAATCGGCGTACACGGGAGTGATGTCGGTACACTGGGCGGGAACGGTGGCGGAAAGATCGCACAAAGTCTCCGTGCCCTCTGCGGTCACACGCGCAGCCACCACGGATTTGAATTTTTTGCCGCTCAGCGCTTTCTGCAGAACAGCGGCCACATCACCCTGTTCGGGGGCGTCCACCACCTGTCCTTCCACGCGGACATCCATGCTTATACTCCTTCAGGCGCCCTTGTCGGGCGTATGGTACAAAAAAAGGAATGGGGAGGCTGAGCCGCAAGTGATCTTGGAACTGCCAGAAAAGGTTCTCCTTGTATTCCGGAAAT
>ERZ772812.2897-NODE-2897-length-10386-cov-5.252154_pt1 | contig 10386 bp, 9 predicted proteins | sample MGYA00511343_ERZ772812 | MGnify/ENA primary metagenome ERZ772812 (study PRJEB29015, sample SAMEA2737706) | human gut metagenome | biome: human gut; feature: human-associated habitat; material: faeces | place: China | collected 2012 ...
CCATATGAATTATCTGGCGGTGAAAAGCAGAGAGTTGCCATATGTCGTGCTTTGATCAACAATCCAGATTTAATCCTTGCAGATGAGCCAACTGGAAATTTGGACTCAAAGTCAGGAAAAATTGTAATTGATGCATTGAATAAGATTTCATCGGAATATAAGAAGACGATTGTCATGGTAACACATGATCCGCAGATGGCAAGTTATTGTGACCGGATTATTCTGTTGAAGGATGGAAAGATTTTGGAAGAATTAAAGAAGGGTAGTAACAGAGAAACATTTTATCAAACAATCCTTTCCAAAATGGCGGAATTATAAAAAGACCAATGCCTGTATCAGCTATATTTGAATTCAAGATTATTGTAAGGGGTGGGAAGGTATATGCTGCATAAAATAATTTACAAAAATTTTAAAAGCAATATACGGAAATATATTTTATTTTTTGTCAGTAACATTATAGCCGTAGCAGAATTATTTATCTTTTGGGGATTGAATGATGTTGTAGTGCGGGCAGTTACAGAACCTTCGATTATGATGGGAATAAAAAGTGATTTTATGATAGCGGTTGGATTAATAACTGTTGTTACAATACTTTTGATGGTATTTTCTATGCGCTATTATATTAAACTCCGGGCAAAAGATTATGGAACTTTTATTATGCTTGGGATGAAAAAGAAGATGTCTTATATGCTTCTTTTTGCGGAATACATTATAGGATGTATAGGTTCACTTTTAATTGGCATTTTGTTAGGAAATCTGCTCCTATATGGAATTTTATATTGTTTAAATCAATACAATCCTCAGATTATTACATTACAAAAAGTGGATCCGGTCGTATATAAAAATACAATTCTTTTGTGTCTGGGAGTTATGCTTGGAATCTTTATAATTCTCCTGGTGTGGATGGACGGAAGAAATTTAAGCTCTTTAATGATGAAAGAGGAAATAAAGGAAAAACGCCCCGTCAGTTCAAAATGGCTGTTGCTTACAGGGTTAGGGATTGTATTTATAATACTTGCAATTAAACAATATAAGCCAGGAACATGGGGATATTATTTTGCACATATATATTTTCTGATAGGCGGAATTCTTATTATTACTTTCAGTGGTGCATTTATTCTTGAACAGGCGAAAAAAGGACCTTTTTACTTTCGGTATGCATTGAAAATCAATCAACTTGATAGTAAATATCAAAGTAATATATTAATTATTCTGATGTTATTTGTAATACATTTTTTTGCTCTTTCTTATATCGGTACACAAATAGTAGAGATTCTGCCTCTTGACAAGACAAGTAGTAATTATCCTTATGATATAATCTGGATGGCACGCCAGAACGATGAAAAATACAGTGAAAAAATAGCCGAAAAATATAATGGGACAGTTAAACATATTCCGATGATCCGGGCAACAATGTTTTATTCACAGGAAGAAATTGGAATATCTGAATCCACATATAAAGAACTAACAGGGAAGGCTTATGGTTTGTCTGGGAAAGAAATTGTTATAGGAATTGAGGACCAGAATTATCAAAGGGAAGAAAAAGTAACTGATAAGGTTCTTTATGATTTATTTGGATGGCTGTATATTGGTAAATTTAATCCGAATAAAAAGGAATTTGAATCTTCCAATATTTTAAAAGATGCGAATTATCAGTATAGGATAAAAGAAATTCATACACAAAACGTATTTGGAAAATTCGTACCAGAAGATGCCGGTGAAGGATGTGAAGATACAGTTATATTTTCGGATGAATATTTTGATAAACAATGGGAAAAACAGGCAGCAGATGATGAAGAAGTTTCAATGTTAGAAACATTTTCTTTTCCAAAAACAAAAGAGCAGATGGCATGGAAAGAGATAAAAGATCACGCAGATAAAGAAGGAATTACTGTATTCCAACCAGATGACAGTCATTCGCCACATGCTATATGTTATAATAAGACTGTGTTTTTAAAAGAACAGAAAATAAGTAATATATTTTTGCTTTTTAGCAAGCTGTTTATTCTGATAACCCTTTTAATCAGTGGTGTTTTTATTATGGTTGTTAAAAATCTGGCCGAAATGTCTTCTTACCAAAGACGTTATGAATTTTTTCATTCTATGGGTATGAAACAAAAAGAACAAAAGAAGAATTTAAGTTTTGAGATTTGCAGCGTGGGGAATATAGCATTAGGTACAGGTATTTGTTTGGCTCTTTTATATGTAATGACCTATTCACATTGGTATGAGGCAATGGGTGAAAAGATCTCAACTGCTTTTTGGAGTTACTGGCTTAAACTTGTTGGAATTTATATAATTATTCAGATAGTTGTGCAGAAATTATTTGTAAGGTATGTGAACAAAAGAATTTAGAAGAAAGGCTCAGACGAGGTTTGTTGTGTCAAATTTTGAATGCGATATAAAAATACGCATATAATATTTTGCTGACAAATGTTTGCAAAAATCACTTGCCTTTTGTAAAGGTTCGTGATAGAATTTTTGTCAGTGATCAGGTTGCAGAAACTTGCGATGCCTGCGACCGGACGGAGGACCTGAGGGCCCTCCGTTTTTCTATATATGCAGATTTTTATAGAAGGTGAAAAATGACAGAAAAAGCGTTAAAACCGATAAAACCGTTTTTGAATTATGAAGAACAAATCAATAATCTCATCGAGCAAAAAGGAATGATTGTTAATGATCATAAATTTGCTGTGTCCAAATTAGAAGATATCAGTTATTTTGCTTTAATAGATGGATATAAAAATCTGTTTTATAATCCTATGACAAGAAAATATAAGGAAGGCACAACCTTTGAGGATCTTGTTGCTTTATATGAATTTGATGAAAAACTTCGTACATTGATCTTCCGGTATCTTTGTCATTTTGAGCAAAAAATGAGATCGCTGATTTCTTATCATTTTTGTGATACTTATTCAGAAAAACAGGAAGATTATCTGAATGCTGTACATTATAATAACTCGGGAGCAAATAAAAAGAAAATTGCTGCTTTAATAGCTATACTGGATAGAGAAGCAAAGAAAAGCACAGATCACGCTTATGTAGTTTATCAAAGAAAAACATATGGAAATGTTCCTATGTGGGTCATTATGAAAACTTTAACATTTGGACAGATGTCAAAGATGTATTCATTTCTGACGACCAGTATGAAAACGAAAATTAGCCGACATTTTGATTATGTAAGTGAAAAAGAACTAATTCAGTACATGAAAGTGCTTACCTTATATAGAAACGTCTGTGCTCATAATGAAAGGTTATTTTCATATAAGAGCAGGTTTGATATCCCTGATACAATATTACATAGAAAAATGAAACTTCCGCAAAATGGAAATAAATACAAATGTGGAAAAAACGATTTGTTTTCTGTTGTGATTGCTTTTCGAATGTTGCTGGCAAAAGAAGATTTTGCTGAATTTAAAAAATCTTTGAATCAGATAATTAAACAGTATATGAAAAAGACGGGCAATCTAAACCAGGATTTATTTTTCAAAGCAATGGGATTCCCGGAATGTTTGTTCATAATTTTGAAATTTTACACATGCGTTTGGATTATCGCCATGTGTTCCGGAACCCCCTCCTGAGCATCCAATTGTTTGTCCGTTTCCGAAATAGAAAACAACATGCTGGATACCGTTACAAATAATGATATCTCCTGGCTACAAATCATTCTTATCATTTACTTCATATTTTGTTCCGGCAAATTTCGCAACAAGACCAAATGTAGTCATATATGGACCTGTTTTAAAACAGATGTCTTACCAGCTCCACAAGGACCTGCTGCCAAAGCACCGGAAAAAGGCCGCAGCGCCCTGGATGCCGCTGAACTCATGAATGTAGGCGTCAATTATCTCCGTGAACACGTACCGGGAGATGTCCGTATGCATTATGCCTACATTGATAACGGCCTTCCGGCAAATGTTGTTCCGGATATCGCGAAGACAAATTATTTCATCCGCTCCTACTTACGTTCCCGCACCGAAGATGCAAGCGAACGTGTAGACAATTGCGCAAGAGGTGCCGCTCTTATGACAGACACCACCGTCGATATCGAACTGGTTGCAAGCTGCAGTGAGATGAAAGTTAACCGGGTACTGACAGAATTATATTACGATGCCATGACCCAAGTCCCGACACCGACTTATACACCGGAAGAACTGGATTTCGCAAAGCAGATTACAGAAGAAGCCGGGCTCATCAATGACGGGACACTATTTTCCGGCCTGGAACCGCTTGAAGATGAGCCGGTTCCGATCGCTATCGGCACGGACGCTTCACAGGTCAGCCACACTGTCCCGTTGATCACCTTAAGTGCCGCTACGATGTGTAAAGGTACCCCGCTTCATCACTGGGCTGCTGCCAAACAGGCCGGTATGACTATCGGACAGAAAGGTATGCTCTATGTTGCAAGATGTATGGCAGAAGGTACGAAATTATTGATGGAAACACCGGGAAGTATTGAGAAAGCGTGGGAGCTTCATAAGCTGACTCCTTAAAGCTTCTGTTCATAAGGAGACGGAGGATTTTTATAAATTCTCCGTCCCAAACAAAAAAACTATAACAATTTATCCCCCAAGGAGGTTATAACTATAGTCACAAAAAAGCGAGATCATTCTTCTTGCCGTAAAACCACAAAATGTACCAGAAGCTCTGTCACAGTGCAAAAAAGCCCTGGATGGAAAAGCTTTGATGTCCATCGTAGCCGGTGTCACTGTCGAGAGACTCCAGAATATGATCGATGGCACACCTAGAATTTTAAGACTTCTTCCCAACACCCCTGCAATGGTATACGTGGTGCTGTAATTGAATGCATCAATGTAAGTACAGAAAAATCCCGTTCATTATAATCATTGTCATTCTATGTCGATTAATGCGGCGGAATTATCAGACAAAAGAGGAGTTATCCACAGTTTCCCGTGGATAACTCCTCTTTTGTTGGGGATAACTGGAATTACTCTGCAAAATTTGTCGTTAAAATAAGCCGGGAGATTTTCAGAAATCTACCGGCCTATTTTACATTTTTCTACATTTTCATCCTCTTTATTACTTTCAACCGCGTAAATTCTTCTCTCTCTTTCTCCTCCAGTGCATTACTGATCGTATGCACCAGATTCGTATACATCGGTATCGTAATATTCTTAAGCGCATTCGCCCGCTTCTGTGTCTTCTTGATATTTGCGGCCAGACGGTACGCCGAGTTCTCCACCTCAGCCAGCTTGATCGTAAGTTCCTTCACTTCCCGGAAAGCTTCTCTTGCAATATCCACCGACTCATGTGTCGTGCTGAACGAATACGTCAGATCATTCTGCTTCGCATCATACTTGATGTGCGGGATCTCCGTTCCCATGATGCTTCTGGTCTGCATCTTCAGAGAATCCTCGATTGGAACAGTAAATGCCAGTTCCTGGACTTTACTGATCCCGTGTTCGATATTGGCACGCTGCAGGCAGGCATATGCTTTTGTAAAGGTTGCATCGATCTCTTCCTGAATGTCTTTCGCCTCATCGATCAGTCCCATCAGCTCTTTCAGAAGAATATTCCGCTTTTTATCCATCAAGTCATACCCCTGACGTGCAAGCATCAGAGAATTCTTTGCAAGCATCAGATTTCCCTTGGTAGGAAATTCTCTCGGATCCATATGCATCCCTCCTACTCTTCTGTCTCCAATGTCTCTTTCGTATCCTTCCAATACTTCTCAACCAGCTTCGTATCAATACGGTCCAGTTCTTCCTTCGGCAGAAGTCCAAGCAGTTCCCAGCCAAGATCCAGCGTCTCCATCATCGTCCGGTTCTCCGCCGGCCCCTGGCCAATATAGCGTCTCTCGAATTCTTCACCAAACTTCAGATACTGTTTATCGATTGGTGACAATTCATCTTCTCCGATAACCGAAGCCAGATTTCTCGCCTCTCCAACCTTTGCATAGGCAGAGAATAACTGGTTCGCAAGATCCTGATGATCTTCCCTGGTATATCCTTTTCCGATGCCGTCCTTCATCAGTCGTGACAGCGATGGCAGGATACTGATCGGCGGATAGACTGCCTGCCCGTGCAGATTACGGTCCAGTACGATCTGTCCTTCTGTGATATATCCGGTAAGGTCAGGGATCGGATGTGTAATATCATCATTCGGCATGGTCAGGATCGGAAGCTGTGTTACGGAACCATTTGCCCCGTCCACAATACCGGCACGTTCATAGATCGTTGCCAGTTCACTGTATAAATATCCCGGATATCCTTTTCTTGACGGAATCTCGCCACGGGAAGAAGACACTTCACGCATGGCTTCCGCAAAAGAAGTCATATCCGTCAGGATAACCAGAATGTGCATATTTTTCTCAAATGCCAGATACTCTGCTACCGTCAGTGCTACCTTCGGCGTGATCAGACGCTCCACCACCGGGTCATTCGCCAGGTTCAAGAACATACACACATGGTCTGCCACACCGCTTTCCTCGAATGTCTTACGGAAGAATTCCGCCACATCGTGCTTCACACCCATTGCTCCGAATACAACTGCGAACTGTTCATCCGAATTGTCACCAAGCGAAGCCTGCTTTACGATCTGTGCCGCGAGCTGGTCATGTGGCAATCCGTTTCCCGAGAATATCGGAAGCTTCTGCCCGCGGATCAGTGTCGTCAGACCGTCAATCGCCGAGATTCCGGTACGGATATAGTTTCGTGGATACTCCCGTCTGACAGGATTCAACGGAAGTCCGTTTACATCCCTTTTTTCTGCATCTGCAATCGGACCAAGTCCATCGATCGCTTCCCCGATTCCGTTAAATGTACGTCCCAGCATTTCCTCCGATACAGTAACTTCCATCGGATGTCCCGTAAGTCTTGTATGGGTATTATCCAGTGACATATTTTCTGTCCCTTCAAATACCTGGATCACAGCCTTGTCTTCATCCAGCTCCACGATACGCCCCATTTTCCTCGTATTATGATCTACAATAAATTCTACGATCTCATCGTAAAATGCATTTTCCACGCCTTCCAGCACGACGAGAGGGCCATTTATACTGCTCAGTCCAAGATATTCTATTGCCATCTTACGTCCCTCCCTTTACGCATTCTTCTCGATGACGCGGTTATAGAAGTCATCAATGTCTAATTTATACAGATCCAGTAACTGCAGGTTGTCATTCGGCACATCATACTTGATCGCAATGACCTTTTCAAATATACCTTCCGCCTTCAGTACCGACATCGGCATTCCCATTGCCACCAGTTTCCTACTGGTCTTATACAGATACAGGATCACGTCCATCATCTTGAACTGCTTCTCCAGCGATACGCACGTATCATCCTTATGAAATGCATTCTGCTGCAGGAATCCCAGACGGATCACCTTTGCGATCTCCAGGATCAGTTTCTGATCATCCGGAAGCACATCCCCGCCGATCAGTTTTACGATCTCCATCAGACTGCTCTCCTGGTTCAGGATCGCCATCAGACGGTTCCTGTAATCAACAAATTTCGGCGACACATGATCCGAATACCAGCCGCTTAAGTCATTCAGATATTCACTGTAACTCGTCAGCCAGTGGATCGCAGGGAAATGTCTCGCATACGCCAGGGATTTATCCAGTCCCCAGAAGCAACGCACGAAACGCTTCGTATTCTGCGTAACCGGCTCGGAGAAATCTCCCCCCTGCGGAGACACCGCTCCGATGATAGAGACAGATCCGGTTGCACCATTTAATGTCTGCATCATGCCGGCTCTTTCATAGAATGCCGACAGTCTCGATGCCAGATATGCCGGGAACCCTTCCTCCGCCGGCATCTCTTCCAGTCGTCCGGACAGCTCACGCAGTGCCTCTGCCCATCGGGATGTCGAGTCCGCCATGATCGCCACATCATAACCCATGTCACGGTAATATTCCGCCAGTGTCAGTCCGGTATAAATGGACGCCTCACGGGCAGCTACCGGCATGTTCGATGTATTGGCGATCAGCGTCGTTCTGTCCATCAAAGGATTTCCTGATTTCGGATCGACCAGCTCCGAAAACTCTTCCAGAACCTGCGTCATCTCATTTCCACGCTCGCCACATCCAATATATATGATAATATCCGCATCCGACCATTTTGCGATCTGATGCTGGGTCATCGTCTTACCCGTTCCGAATCCTCCCGGGATCGCAGCCGTTCCACCTTTTGCAATCGGGAACATCGTATCCAGAATTCGCTGTCCTGTTACCAGCGGCACACTTGCCGGGAATCTCCGGCTCACCGGTCTCGGTACACGGATCGGCCAGTGCTGTGTCATCGAAAGTTCTCGTTTTTCTCCATTGAACAGTTCAATCGTAACCAGCGTCTCATCAATCGTATATTCACCATCCGGAACCACAGATATAACAGTTCCTTCCACTCCCGGAGGAACCATACATTTGTGCACGATAGCCCGCGTCTCCGGCACTTCCGCAATGATCGTTCCACCCTGTACCATATCGCCTTCCGCCACTGTGATATGCGTCTCCCAGAGCTTCTGGCGGTCCAGTGCATCCACACTGACACCACGGGTGATAAATGCCCCGCCCTTGTCAGCGATCCGCTCCAGCGGTCTCTCAATACCGTCAAAGATATTATTCAGGATACCGGGTGCCAGCGTAACCGACACTGCCGCTCCCGTACCTTCCACAAGTTCTCCCGGATGCAGTCCGGAAGTCTCCTCATACACCTGTACCGTCGTCCGGTCCTTATCCAGGGAAATAACTTCGCCAACCAGCTTTTCCTCTCCCACATGGACCATTTCCGACATCTTAAAATCCGTCTTCCCTTTCAGGTAAATGACCGGGCCGTTGATGCCATATATCTTTTCTGTCTTTCCGCTACTCACCCTTTACACCTCCCCGGAACCGGAATTTCTGGTATTCATTTTCCAGTGCCCCTTTGAATGCATAATCCACCAGAACATTCTTCTCAGGCACAACCGCACGCACACCGCCGATGAAATCCACTTTGCTGATCGTCAGCGTCATTCCCGTACGTTCTTCCAGATATGTCTTCTTGTCTGCATCAGACGGATTGATATAGATCGTCATCGCCATCCCGGATGCAAACTGTGCTGCTTTCTCTATATAACGGATCAGAACTTCTTTATACTCTTCCGTTCTCATGAACGCCAGAAGCTTTAACTGTACTTCTTCGAACAGTTCTGTCTTAAGTTCTGTCTGTATCTTACCCATCTCACGTTTTAATTCAAGCTGCGCCTTTGACATCGCCATATTCAGCTGCTGTTTTGCAGTCACACTCTCCGCACGCACTCTCGTCTCCGACTGCCGTCTGGCTTCGATCCGGTGCTGCTCGAACACACTTCTCAGCGCATCCTCATGCTGCTTTATGATCGCATTCGCCTCCGCTCTTGCCTCTTCCATCGCTGCCGTGCGGATATGCGTGATCTTTTCTTCGTTTGTCAAATGTGCCACCTTCTTCCTGTCTATAATTTCAACCCTATCGCTTCATTTACATACGACGTGATAAAATCTTTCTTACGTCCGGTCCCGTGTCTGTCAGGAATCTCGATCAGAAGCGGCATTGTCCGCTCCAGCTTGATCTCGTCAATCAGGTCCGGGAATTCTCTTCCGAATTTCTCCGTCAACAGAATCACACCTACATCTTTATCCTCCATGGCATTCTCGATCGCACACCGGAGTTCTTCTCTTTCATGTACCACGATTCCGTCTACCCCTGCGAGACGCATTCCTGTCAGAGTATCGATATTATCACTGATCAGATACATCTTCATCTTACAATTTACCCAAGATCATGAAGGAGATGATCAGTCCGTACAGACACACACCTTCTGCAAGACCTACGAAGATCAGTGACTTACCAAGTGCACTGGAATCTTCACTAATTGCACCCAGAGCCGCACTTGCTGCACTTGCAACGGCGATACCACCGCCGACGCAGGAAAGACCGGTTGAAAGTGCTGCTGCCAGGTATCCGAATCCTGTTGCGTTCGACGCCGTATTGCCGGCTGCTTCCGCTGCCTGTACCGGATCTCCCGCAAAAAGCATGATCCCTGCGATCAGAACAGTGCTGAAGAAAAAGAATATATTTGTGCCGATAGCCCTCTTATAACGCTTCTTCGTCCTCTGTCCGATCAGAAAATATCCAAATGGAATTACAATACTCAGCAACAATGTTACAACGAATAATACTCTAACTGTCAGGCTCATATTTTTGTCCTCCTGTAAATATATCTTTGAATTTTATTACTTTCTGTCACTCTGACTGTGGAACGGCTTAAATTCCCGTCCGGTTCCTTTATAGAAACGGCTGAACATCTCATAGTATTCCAGACGCAGTACCTGGATACCAACGACCAGCCCTTCCAGTCCGCACACCAGCACATTTCCAAGCACGAACACGATCCAGTTCGTGT
>ERZ772812.2904-NODE-2904-length-10358-cov-3.276813_pt1 | contig 10358 bp, 6 predicted proteins | sample MGYA00511343_ERZ772812 | MGnify/ENA primary metagenome ERZ772812 (study PRJEB29015, sample SAMEA2737706) | human gut metagenome | biome: human gut; feature: human-associated habitat; material: faeces | place: China | collected 2012 ...
AAATCCGGACGGCCTTTTCGATATACATTTCCGCCCTTTGCCGGATCATTTCAGCCCCGGCGCTATTTTTTAAATCGGCCTGTTCGTGGGGAACATCCGCCGGTTCGTTGAATTTATTTTCATCTGGAACTCTCCTGCCCTATTTTTGCTTCCGACGCTTAAAATATTTGACTATGAAGAGAGTATCCACCACAGAGGAGGGGAGACCGCGCTATGTCGCACCCCGGATTGAACAGATCGACGTGCAGATCGAAAAAGGATTTGCCGACTCCTATCCCGGCGGCGGCGTAGAGCCCATGAGTTCCGTCTGGACGAATTACGAAGATCCCGAATAACGAACAAAACGACAAACCATGAAAACGATTTATCAGGCAATTTCGATCGTTCTCGTCGCCTTGTTCGCAAGCTGCAACAGCGACGAAACCGATGCCCCGGCAACGACCGGCGGCACTACCCTTGTCCGATTCCATGCCGCGGTCGACGAGGACAAGACCCGCGCCAACATCGACGTGGACGGCGACCGGTTCACCGGGACGTGGGAAGAGGGAGACGCCATGGGCGTGCTCTACTCCGTACCCGGAAGCTCGGCATTCTCGGAACCCAAGCGGTTCGTCTACAACGCCAACGCGTTCTCCTTCGAGGGCGAACTCCCCGCTGCGACCGGCGAGTGGCAGTACATGGCCTTCTACCCCCATGCGGCGGTCAGCGGAAACACGGCCGGCATTCCCTTCGGAAACCTGCGGAGTCAGAAAGGCAGCGAGTTCAACTGCGCATCGGACGCCCTCGTGGCCGAGGTGCTCGGGTTCAGCAATGCCAAACAAGGTGAAACCGATGAAGGTGAAAAGATCAGATTCCGCCTCAACCGCCTCACCTCGATCCTCAACCTGTCGGTACAGGGCGGAGCGGGCGCCGGCGATGCGGTCCGCCACATCCTGCTGACGTCGGAGAACGACGAACAGCCGCTCTCGGCCCAAAGCATCGACTTCGACATCTCGACCCTCGGGGCTGACGTCGTCCTCAACGCCGGGGCCCGGTCGAACGTCATCGCTCTGGGCTTCGACTCCGGAACGGCTCCCGCAGCCGACGCATTCGAGGCCTACTTCAATATTCTGCCCGGCAACTACGACCGGCTCACGTTCGACGTCATCACCGAAGCGAAACAAATCGGCACGGTGACCGTCACCCGCGACGATCCCGAACGGAAATTCGCAGCCGGCATGCTCTACCGGAAAGAGGCCGCCGACATCACCTTCCGGCCGGCCGGGGCTCCTTCGTTCGACTGGCCGGGACAGGATCTGGACGCCACACACGACATCACGGTGGATGAGGAGAGCAACCTGACCTACCCGGCGGCGATCACGATCAATGCTCCGGCAGGCATCGCGGGACTTCGCATCGAAGTCACCTCGGAGTTCCTCAACGAGGAGATCGGCATAACCGACATGGACATCTTCAACGACGAAACCATTCAGACCGCTGTCGGAGAACTTCCGTTCTTCGAGCTCGAACTGGCCTGCACGACGCAGGTGCAGTACAAAAAATCCACGGTGTTCGACATCACCCGGCTTCTGCCGATGATCCTCATAGGCGGTGCGGAAAACAGCCTGCACGTCTTCGAAGTCCATGTGACCGACCTCGCCGGGCAGGAGACCGTACAGGCGCTGACCTTCAAGGTCCCGGAAGCGCCTCTGCTCCCGGAGGTCGTCTACAATAGCGATGCCGACCTCTGGACCAATACGGCGACGCTGACGGTCGGCAATGCCGATCCGGCGACGGCCGTGCTGGAGTACCGGGCCGCAGGCGAACAAACATGGCAGACGGCCTCGCTCACGCCCAATGAAGACGGAACGCTCACGGCGACGATCGCCCCCGTGTGGATTCAGAGCCAGAATGGAGCGAGTGAGGTTGTGCACCAAATCACCCCCGGAACGGGCATCTTTGCAGGCCAAACCTACCAGTACCAGTTGAAGGTAAACGGTTCGGTCGAATGTTCGGACTCATTCACGACCGCCCCCGGCGATACGATTTACAATGCAGGTATGGAACACTGGTCGACCTATAAAGTTACCGGAAGTCTCATCACAGGTGGTACGGTTCCCTTCCCGAATGAAAGCGGCACGGAGTTCTGGATCGGCGGCAATAACAATCAAACCAAATCGCTCTGTACCGGTGTCACGGTTAACGGCAGCAACGGCACATGCGCACAGTTGAAACCCGATGTAAAGGTTAACATTTTTGCCGCCGGCAACCTCTTTACCGGGTCCTTTGACTGCGGAACAGGATTCCTTGATACGTTCGGCTTTGCCCGCTTCGGGGTCAAATACGATTTCTCGGCCCGCCCCCGGGCCCTGCAACTGCGCTACAACGCCACAATCTCCAAAGTAACAAATGTAGGCAAAAGCGACCTGACCACCGACGACATCGACAAGTCGCGCATCTTCGTCTGCGTCATCGACTGGACAGGACGTCATGCCGTGAAATCAGGAGCGGCATTCGATGTAAACACGTTCTGGGACCCCGAAAAGCAGTCATCAGTCAGCGAAGGTCCGATACTCGGATACGGGTCCGTGACATTGGAACAGTCGTCGAACGGATGGGAAACGCTGACGCTGCCGATCAACTGGTACGATCAGACGGCATTCCCGACCGCCGGAAACTATTCGCTGGTCATCTCCTGCGCCACGAGCTACAAAGGCGACTATGTAGCCGGCAGTACGAATAACGTCCTCTATGTGGAAGATTTCGAGTGGGTCTACTGATCCCGCCGGAAAATCCGAACCGCATACACAGCCTCCCCGCCCCTCGGCAGGGAGGCTTTTTCATATACCCGCTCCGTCCACCGCTCTTAAAACACTGTTCATGATGAAAAAACAAGCGTTCGTTGAATTTATTTCCGCAAACCCTGACGCGTACCTATTTTTGTACACACTGCAAATAAAAGACTTCATTCTATGCGACGATTTTGGACAACCCTGCTTGCGCTGCCTCTGGCATTCGCGTCCTGCTCCGACATGCCGGAAGCAGACACGAAGCCCGCAGCAGGTACCATCGAAGTTTCGATAGGCTCGGGCCCGAAGATAGACATCCGGACCGAGGCGCAGACCCGCACCGAACTGGGCGAGGACGGCGTAACGGTCCGGTGGGCCGACAACGACTGCATCGCACTCTGGGCCGTCGATTCCCAAGGTCAGAAAACGATCGACCAACAGGTCTTCAAGCTTTGGCACTACAACGAGGAGTACAATACGGCCAAATTCACGGCCACCGTCCCGGAGATGCCCGAGGACACCTATACTTATTACGCCGTATCGCCCGTGCCCTTTGAGGCCAACAGGTTGGAGGAGGCCCTCTACCGGATTCCCGCCGAGCAGGACGGCACGTTCAACGGCGACTACGACATCATGGTCGCCCACCCGATCGAGGGGTCCGCATTGCAGCAGGGAGACAACAGCCAAACGGTGAATCTCCAGTTCGAGCACAAGGTCCATGTACTGAAAATCCACATTCCGTCGAACAACCTCGGCGAAGACATTTCGAAAATCACGCTGACTTTCCCCGAACCCGTCGCAGGTGTTCTGAAGGTAAACGGCACCGACCCCACTGCCGCGCCGCAACTGACCAGCGGCAGCAATGTCCTGACGCTCACGTTCGACACCCCGAAAAAACCCGGCGACACGGTTTTCGCCGTCATCGCCCCGGTAGAGCTCACGTCAGCGCAGTCCGTAACCATCACCGCCACGGGAACCACCCGCGAATCGCGGCCGCGGGAGTTTGCAGGAAAGAATTTCACCGCAGGCCACACCACCCCGATCGCGTTCAACATTCCGACCGTCGGTCCTACCACCCTGCGCATCCATCTGTCCAACATCGGCGATGAGAAAGACAACAACGGCGAGAGCATCAGCCTCGGTGAAAAGATCGAGAGATTCACGCTGACGGCAGCCGAGGGCGTCGATCTGGGCGAAGGCTCGAACGTGCGCGTGTTCCCGGTGGAGACAGCCGGTAACTTCGACTTCGTTTTCGAAGAGTTCCCCGAAAACCTCGCAGGCCAGTCCGTCACCGTCAGCTACGAATCGGAGAACGCCCTGCTCAGCGGCGGTTCGTTCACCATTCCGGATTTTATGGCCGGTGAAACGAAAACAATTACAACCCTGAGCGTACCCTATCTGATGGAGGAGGATTTTAATAATATAACAGGCTATAGTGACCACGACAATGCTGAATACGGAACTACGATTGACGGGACTACTACGGCCTCTGATCTTTCTCAATACGGACTCATTGGCTGGACGGGAGCACGCACCGGAGTTCAGGAAAAAGGTGAAGGAAATGAAGGATCCATTCGTGTCTGCTGCCGTTCGCAAAATGCCTTTGGCGTTTCCCGGTACCACGGACGTTTGGATTCGGCTCCGCTCAATGGCATAAAACCAGACAAAGCCCCTACGGTAAAAATATCATTCAACTATGGCGGTGGCCGTGGTGGCAACGATAGTTACAGCCCAATCGCCGCATACGGATATACAACTACGCAAGGCAAGATAGACAGCAAATCGGACAGTAAACAAAACTGGTATATCAGTGGTGCCAAGGTCTTAGACGACCTTCCGCTCGACTCAAGTTTCAATTCTATACCGAAAGAAAAAACATACACTATCGAGAATTGCACCAATCTGCATCGTTTGTCTTGGGAGGTAAATTCTACAGGAAGTGCATGGGCTGCCAATGCCAATTCGTGGCTCTACCTCGACAATATCAAAGTATCCATCGTACCTGCCACCAACGAATAACCGCCATGAAAAGACATCTTATCTGCATCCTTGCATCGGCGGCCGTAGCAGTCACGGGATGTAACGAAACAACCGAAACAAACGCGGGGGGGGGTCAGGGCACGATCCGCATCGCCTGCAAAGCTGACATTTCGATCGACGCCGAGGCGAAAGCCTCTCCGAAAGGAACCCGTGCCGAAATCACGGCTCCGGCCGGGAGCGAGTTTGCGCTGCGGATCACGGGCGCCGATTTCGACCGCTCGTGGGAGAGCGTCGCGGCGTTCGACGCCGAAGAGAACGTCTTCGTCGAAGGTCCCTATAAAATCGCCGTCGACTACGGCGACCCCGAAGCAGAAGGAACCGGCAAGCCCTATTTCTCCGGCACGACCGACCTCGACGTCGTGGCGCGCCGCGTCAACACCGCCGAGATCACGGCCCGCATCGCCAAATCGCAGACCCTCGTGCGGGCTACGGAGGCTTTCCTGAAATTCTACCACGATGCGGAATTTACCGTCACGACCGGTTCGGGCAACGAATTCACGTTCCGCCCCGACGGCAGCGGCGACGCCGAGCGCATCTGGGTGAAAGTCGGCACGACGCTCACCCTCAATGGCACGGCCCGCGGCCAGAGCCAAGACGGCGAAAAGGAGGGTCCGCTCTACACCTTCCCCGCCCAGACGCTCGACGCCACCGTGGCGGCCACCTGCCACATCTTCACCCTCGACGCGTCGAATGCCGGCAGCGCCTCGCTGCACATCATCCTCGGCGAGGGTGAGGGCGAAATCCGGCCAATAGACATCGAACTGAACGAAGATGCCATCCCAAGCAAATAAAAATTACGAAATATGAAGACTTTTTCCATCATCCTGACGGCAGCCATAACGGCGATCCTGTTCGCGGCAGGCTGCGTGAACGAGGACCCGGCCTATAAAAAGGAGCCCGGCACCACCCCGACAACGGACGGCAACGGTTATCTGTCGATGGCCGGCATGACGATGCGCGTCATCTACGACGACCAGACCGAGACGCAGCCCGACGATACGTCGGGTGAGACCGTCAAACCCAAGACGCGCGCCGAAGAGGCCCAGCCCGATGTCGACCAATTCATCGTCGAGATCACCGACGCCGAAGGCACCCCGGTCTACAAGGACACCTATGCCAACCTGCGGGCTGAAACCGACGAAACCGACGGCAAAATGGAACTCCCGGTGGGCAGCTACACGCTGGAGGTCCGCTCGGAGGAGCCCTCCTCGAAACTCGCCGATTGGGAACATCCCGTCTATTTCGCAACGCGCGATTTCGCAATCGAAAAGGACAAGGAGACGCCCCTCGAGGAGATCGTCTGCACGCTGAACAACATCAAGGTGACGGTCGCCTGCTCGAAAGACCTCGCGGACCGGCTCACCGACGCGACGGTTTCCACGGTCACGCTGGGCGAAAAGTCGATGATCTTTGAAAAGGGTGAAGCGCGCGCGGCCTATTTCACCTCCCTCGCGGAGCTCAACACGCTCCAGTTCAACCTGACGGGAGCTTTCGCCGACACGCCCGAAACGCCCCTCCAGTTCAACAAGGAGATTCCCAATGTCAAGGCCGGACAATGGCGCAAGATCACGCTCGTGGTCACCTACGCCGACAAGGGCGAAATGAAATTCGACATCAAGGTCCAGAATTTCGTACTGGACGAAGAAATTCCGATCGACGGCACGGCGAACCTCTGGGAACCGGTCTATGAAGAGGGTCCCGACCCCATGGCCCCGGTGATCGAATGGCCCGGCCACGATCTCACGCAGCCGTTCCAAATCACGGCTTCGATGTTCGATGCCGACGGCAACTGCACCGAGCCTTTCGCGCTGAATCTCTCCGCCCCCAACGGCATCGAATCGTTCGTGCTGACCTTCTCGTCGACGAACTCCGCCTTCATGGACGCCCTCACGGAGATTCAGATTCCCCACACGCTCGACCTCTGCACCACCACGCAGGGCCCGGCCTATGCGATCCTCTCGGGCTTCGGGCTTCCGCTGGGTGACAAGCTCCGCGGTGCAACGGCCAAACAGTTCGACATCGCGGGCCAGATTCCGATGCTTTTCGCCAACCCCGGATTCGAAGGCACCCACACCTTCGCCTACACCATGACCGACGCCAAAGGTCTCTCGACCTCGGCGGAGCTTCGCCTCGAGGTCAGCAAGGGCACGGCAGTTCCGACCGTCGTATGGAAAGACCACGACCTCAGCCAGCGGTACCAAATCTTCGGCGGGGAAACGATCGACATCGACATCACGGCCGAAGCGGGTATCCAATCGCTCGTGGTAGAGATCATATCCGCGAAACTGACACCCGAAGAGCTGCTGGGCGTAGGCATCCCCGCCGTATTCGACCTTTGCGACGTGCCGGGTGCCGGAGACCGCACCCCGGAAGAGGTCGCCGGAGTATTAAACAGTTTCGGTTTCCCGGTCAACGAAGAGGTTGCGGGCAAGACCGTTCTGCCGACGATCTCCATCACGCCGTTCGTCTCGCTGATGCAGCAGGTCGCATACGACTGTGACAACGACTTCAAACTCACGATCACCGACAAGGCTGGGCAGACAACGACGGAGACCCTCCAGCTCTACGTTCATCCCCTGCCCTAACGCCAAATAAAGCCTGTACACCATGAAAAGGCATATCACATACGCCGCCCTGCTGCTCTGCACGGCACTCGCTGTCGCTTCCTGTTCCGGGGAGGCGGCCGACGGGGATTCCGCAGCGGGCACGGGCATGCTCGAAATGAATATTTCGACCACACGCGCCGAGGCCGACGGGGAGTACGACCCGAAGGACCGTCTGGTAGCGCGCATCTACAATTCGCGCAGCGAACTGATTCGCAAATACACCTCCGAGACCTATGTGAAGCAACTGGAGCTCATCGCCGGGGAATACCGCATCGCGGTCGAGGCCGGGGAGATCGTTCCCGCCTCGTTCACCAAGCGGTTCTACAAAGGCGAGGAAACCTTCACCGTGAACCCCGGACAGACGACCGTAGCCGAAGTGAAATGCACCCGGCAGAACACCGCCGCCGAGGTGAAATTCGACGCCTCGGTGACCGAGTCCTTCGGCACGGATTTCCATTTCTGGATCGTCGCCGACGACACTTTCGACGAAGAAAAGGCCGAGCAGGAGACAGTTCCGGCGCTGAAATACACCTCCGACGCCACGGGTTACTTCACCCTGCCCGAAGGAGTGACGACCTTCATCTGGCATTTCGAAGGCACTCATGCCGATCGCGGAGAGATCGTCATGGAGGGCAGGCAGGAGAACATTCAGGCCGGGGTCAAGTATGTCTTCACCTGCCTGTTCTCGAAAGACCGCCCGGGCTCCATCCAGTGCGTCGTCATCAAGGTCGACACCTCGTCCGACGAGCAGGACGATACGATCGTCTTCAGTCCCTCCCCCACCATCGAGGGCGACGGATTCGACATCTCGCAACCGCAGGGCGTCATCCCCGGCGAGACATGGACGAGAACCTACAAACTCGCGGCCATGGCGCCCCTGAAAACCGCGGAACTCCGGTTCGGCGAACAGACCTACGATCTGCTGGGCGACCTGCCCGAGGGCATCACCGCCGTCAGGGATAACGACCTCAGCCTGACGGTAACCCTTTCCGAAACGTTCTTCGCAGGATGTTCCGCAGGCAGCCACTCCGCCGCGTTCCACGTCACCGACTCGAAAGATGCCGGAACCACCGTCGCCTCGGAACTCCGCGTGCAGGGAATGCTGCCGGTCGAAAGTTCCGATTACGATCTCTGGAGCAACACCGTCACCCTGCGGGCCATGGTGGCCGATCCGGATGTCACGACGGTCACCTTCGGGCTGAAAAACGGCGAAGCGTGGCAGAACATGGACGGAACGACCGACGGAAGCGGTTATTATACCGCCACCTACAACCCCGAGTGGACCGAATCGACGAACGATGCCGGGCTGACCGTCTACACGCCGGCAGCCGGTACGGGCATAGCCGCCGGCAAAAGCTATGAATCCCGTGTTGTGCTGGACGGAGGAACGACTTACACCACCGCCGCTTTCACGACGGCCGAAGGACAAAGTATTCCGGACGGCAGCATGGACAACAGTTCCCTCTCCTGCTTCGGGACAGGCAATACAACAACAACGACATGGGGCAGCGGCAACAACTCGCTAAAAAAAGAACTTTGCAATCAGGCCACATTCGATGGTGCCGCCTGTGCCAAATTATCCGCAAGCGTCACAGCAGGTATGCTCGCCGCAGGCAACCTGTTCTACGGAACATTCCAATTCACCTCGCCATTCGGACCCGGCACGGTCGGGTTCGGACAGAAATACGAATACACAGCTCGTCCCAAGGCCTTAGCGGTCAAGTATCACGCGACAGTAGGCCAAATAGATGTCAACACGCATAGCGGACCACTTGCCATCGGCGAACAGGATTGCAGCCAGATATTCGTCTGCATCGTCGACTGGTCGGCGCAGCATAAAGTCACATCGGGAACAAGTACCCCGACAGGCATCTGGAACCCTGCTGACCAAACTAATCTCGAAGGATCAGGTTCCATCATAGCGTATGGCATCCTGCCCATCCGGGAATCGACCGAAGGCAGTTCGCTGGTTCCTGCCGAGATTCCCCTTCTGTTCTACGACAAAGAGGCCCCCGCACCCACAGGCAAATTCACGCTGGTCATCTCCTGCTCGACGAGCGCATACGGCGATTACATGGACGGCTGCTCCAAGAACGTCATGTACGTCGACGATTTCGAATGGGTCTATTAACCAATAAACGCAATCCGATGCGCAAACTATTCATCCGCCCGCTCGTCCTCGCGCTGTGCCTCTCGGCCGCGGCGCAGGCCCTGCGCGCCCAAGAGACGTTCCCGGCCCGAGACACCGACGCGGCCGAGATGCGTCCGAAGACAATCAACGAAATGCGCCGCGAACGCGGGCTAACCGACACCCACAACCTGTTCGTCCCCAAGGGACAGTGGGTCTTCGGCGGCACGGCCTCCTACTCGACCCACACCAACGACAATTACAAGTTTCTGGTCGTCGAGGGCATCAACTCGAAAGGCTACACGTTCCGCATCAGCCCCCTGATCGCCTATGCCGTCCGCGACAACATGGCCCTCGGAGGCCGCTTCATCTACTCGCGGACGCTGCTCAAGCTGGACAACGCCGAACTGCATTTCGGCGATCCGGAGACAGGCACGAACATCGTGGCCAAGGACTACTACGCGCTGCGCCAGACCTATTCGGCAGCGGCGATCTGGCGGCAGTACATTCCGCTGGGGCGCAACAAGCGTTTCGCGCTGTTCAACGAGATGTCGCTCTCGGCCGGCGGCACGCAGGCCCGCTTCGCCAACGACTCGCCCGTGAAAGGCACCTACGAGACGGGCTACACCCTCTCGCTGGGCATCTCGCCGGGCATCGTGGCCTTCGCGACCAACAACATGGCCGTCGAAGTGAACGTCGGCGTGATGGGCATCACCTACAACCACGCCAAGCAGGTTCACAACCAAGTCACCGTGGGCAAGCGCAACACGAGCATGATGAACTTCAAGGTCAATATCTTCTCGATCGGCCTCGGCA
>ERZ772812.2905-NODE-2905-length-10357-cov-3.366337_pt1 | contig 10357 bp, 8 predicted proteins | sample MGYA00511343_ERZ772812 | MGnify/ENA primary metagenome ERZ772812 (study PRJEB29015, sample SAMEA2737706) | human gut metagenome | biome: human gut; feature: human-associated habitat; material: faeces | place: China | collected 2012 ...
GCCACTGTTTTTGATGTGGATTCGGAATTAAAAGCAGATATTGTTCTGGCAGATGTGCCCTGCTCAGGTTATGGGGTGATCGGCAAGAAGCCGGAAATAAAGTACAGAGTGACACCTCAGAAGCAGGAAGAAATTGTAATCCTGCAGAGAACGATCCTGGATCGGGCAGCAGAGTATGTGAAGCCAGGTGGAGTATTGGTTTTCAGTACCTGCACCATTGCAAAAGAAGAGAATGAGGAAAATATGATGTGGTTTATGAATCATCACCCATTTAAACTGGAGAGCCTGGATCCTTTCCTTCCTCAGGAACTTCATTCTGAAACCACTGCTCTGGGGTATCTTCAGTTATTGCCGGGAGTGCACAAAACAGATGGTTTCTTTATTGCAAAATTCAGGAGAAAATAAGTAATGACAGATATCAAGTCAATGACAGTTGATGAATTAAAAGAGCTGGTTACTGCCCTGGGGGATAAGCCTTTCAGGGCAAAGCAGATATACAGCTGGCTTCATGAGCACCTGGTTACTTCCTGGGATGAGATGACCAATTTATCCAGGGGGCTCAGAGAGAAGCTGAAGGAATACCCTGTTACTGCCCTGGAGGTGGTAGATGTACAGACTTCCAGACTGGATGGAACGCAGAAATATCTTTTTCGTCTCAGTGACGGAAATGTGATCGAAAGCGTGCTTATGCGGTACAAACATGGAAATTCCGTATGTATTTCTTCGCAGGTGGGATGCCGTATGGGATGTCGTTTCTGCGCTTCTACGATCGGAGGACTTACCAGATGTCTGCTTCCCTCAGAAATGCTGGACCAGATTTATCGTATTCAGACTCTGACCGGTGAGAGAGTGTCCAATGTAGTAGTGATGGGAACCGGTGAGCCACTGGATAATTATGACAATCTTTTGCGGTTTATACACATTCTCACAGAGGATGGAGGACTTCATATCAGCCAGAGAAATCTGACAGTATCTACCTGCGGACTGGTACCCAAAATCTATGAACTGGCTAAGGAAAAGCTGCAGATGACACTTGCACTTTCTCTTCATGCACCAAATGATGAGAAAAGACAGGAGCTTATGCCGATTGCCAGAAAATACAGTATGGATGAAGTTCTGGAAGCATGCCGCCACTATTTTGATATGACAGGCAGAAGGATCACATTTGAATATAGCCTTGTGGCCGGGGTGAATGACAGTGATGAGGATGCAAGAGAGCTTTCCGGAAGAATCCGGGATATCAATTGTCATGTAAATCTGATTCCCGTAAACCCGATTAAGGAGCGTTCTTTTGAACGTTCTACACGACAGGCTGTTGAGAATTTTAAAATAAAACTTGAAAAATGTGGAATAAATGTTACTATTAGAAGGGAAATGGGCAGTGATATAGACGGTGCCTGTGGACAGTTAAGAAAAAGCTATATGGAAAAAACAGAAAGCGAGAAGTGACATGAGGATATACTCAGCTACTGATGTAGGGCAGAAGCGTAAGATGAATCAGGATTACGTGTTTGTATCTGAAGGTCCGGTTGGGAATCTGCCTAATCTTTTCACAGTCGCGGACGGAATGGGCGGCCATAACGCCGGTGACTATGCATCCTCACATGCAGTACGGATCCTTGTGGATGAAATCCGTGAAGATGCGGATTACAATCCTGTGAAGGTTATTCGTCATGCGATCGAAGCTGCGAACACGGAGATCAGAAACCGTGCGCAGGAAGACGAAAACCTCCGGGGCATGGGAACCACTATGGTGGTGGCGACTATTGTAGATCAGTATGCCTATGTAGCCAATGTGGGTGACAGCCGTTTATATGTGATCCAGGACGGGATCCGCCAGGTTACCAGAGATCATTCTCTGGTACAGGAAATGGTGAGAATGGGCGAGATCAGCGAAGCGGAAGCACGGAATCATCCGGATAAGAACATCATTACACGGGCAATTGGTGTAAAAGAAGATGTGGAACCGGACATTTATGAATATCGTCTGAAAAAGGGTGATATGATATTGATGTGTACAGATGGCCTCAGTAATATGGTAGAGGATGAAGACATGTTCAATATTGTCAAAGGTTCCAGAGACGTAGTGGAAGCTGTTCAGATGTTGATAGAAAAAGCAAATAGCAATGGCGGGAGAGATAATATAGGGGTTATCGTAGCAGAGCCACTTGCTGATGAGGTGAGTGTATGGTAAAAGATGGAATCGTACTAGGCAAGAGATATGCTGTACTTAGTAAGATCGGTGCCGGCGGAATGGCAGATGTCTATAAAGGCCGGGATCAGATGCTGAACCGATATGTAGCGATTAAGGTATTAAAGAAACAGTATAAAGAGGATGAAAATTTCGTGAGAAAATTTCGTTCGGAGGCACAGGCAGCAGCCGGACTGATACATCCGAATATTGTAAATGTATATGATGTAGGGGAGGACCGTGGCCTTAACTATATGGTTATGGAACTCGTAGAAGGAATTACATTAAAAGAATATATAGAGAGAAAGGGAAGACTTTCTCATAAAGAGACGATCAGTATTGCGATTCAGATGTGCAGCGGTATCGGCGCAGCACATGCATCGGGAATTATCCATCGCGATATCAAACCACAGAATATTATTATTTCCAAGGACGGAAAGGTAAAAGTTACGGATTTTGGAATTGCGAAGGCCATAACGTCCAATACGGTAAGTACGAATGCGATGGGATCGGTTCATTATACGTCGCCGGAGCAGGCAAGAGGCGGATTCAGTGATCAGAGAAGTGATATTTATTCAATTGGTATAACTTTATTCGAAATGGTAACCGGTCAGGTTCCATTTGACGGGGAGACAACGGTAGAAGTTGCAATGAAGCATCTGCAGCAGGAGATTACACCGCCGTCAGAACTCGTACCGGATATTCCGTACAGTCTGGAGCAGATCATTCTGAAATGTACGCAGAAAAGTTCAGAGAGAAGATATGAAAGTACAGGGGCTCTGATTCAGGATCTGAAGCATTCACTGGTCGATCCGGATGGGGATTTTGTAGTGATCCCTCCAATCGGTGGTATGACAGATACCGTTATCATGACAGACAAAGATCTGGATGATATCCGGAATGGAAATGATGATGAAGAGTATGATACAGAAGAGTATGATACAGATGAGTATGATACAGATACCATGTATGGAAATGATGACAACGACGAAGATTATGAGAATTATGAAAGTGGCAGAGGGGCAGATGAAGTCAATCCGCATATGCATAAGATCATGAAGATACTTACAATCGTAGTTGTGGCGATCATCGTGCTGATCCTTGTATTTACTGTTGGTAAGGCGGCAGGCGTATTTAAATCATTTGGTGGAATTACAACTCAGGACGAGGAAGATAAATCAGGCAAGGTCACAGTACCGGATGTCCGTGGTATGTCTGAAGAGAATGCAAAGGCACTGCTGAATAAAAAAGGACTCGGAATTCAGGTTGTGACAAGAAAAGAGTCTAAGAAGTATAAGGCAGGAAAGATCTCAAAACAGACACCGGAAGCCGGAGAAAAGGTATCAAAACATACCAAGATTGAAGTAGTTGTAAGTTCAGGACTAGTTGGAAGCAAAAAGGCAATACCGTATGTCAGTGGTATGAGTGAGACAGAGGCACAGAATGAACTTGAGGAGGCAGGATTTAAAGTAACTTCAAGTTTCCAGTATGATGACAGTGTTGAAAGTGGAAAAGTAATCAGTACAACACCGGAAGCAGGTACAAAAGCTGAGAAAGGTTCGACGGTTACGATGCTGGTAAGTCAGGGAAGCAATAAGAAGACAGTGCCGGATGTAAGAGGTATGGCAGATGCAACTGCACAGAGTACAATCAAGAGTTACGGATTTAATGTAGGAACTGTAACTTATGATTACAGCGACAGTGTAGAAAAAGGAATGGTCATCAGTCAGACAGTAGAACCTGGAACAAAGGCTTCTGCAGGAACGAGTATTTCTATTACCGTAAGTAACGGACCGAAACCGGAGGAAAAGATAGAAGTACAGAGTTTTGTCGGTCAACAGGAATCAGCACTGAAGAGCTGGGCATCGTCAAAAGGACTTTATACCAATATATCTGATTCACAATACAGTGACAGTTATGCAAAAGGATGTATTATTTCCATGACTCCTTCTTCAGGAACAGTTTCCAAAGGAGGAACAATCAGTTATGTGATCAGTCTTGGATCAAAATCACAAGATAGTAATAACACTGGAAATAATGGTGACAATTCCGGAAATTCAGGAAATAACGGCCAGAATTCCGGTGATGGAAATAACGGTGGTAATCAGTAAAAAGATATGCAGGGAAAAATTATAAAAGGAATTGCCGGATTCTACTACGTTCATGTAGTAGAATTCGGTGTTTATGAATGTAAAGCAAAAGGGGTATTTCGTAAAGAAAAGATAAAACCTCTGGTCGGAGATAATGTAGAGATAGAGGTTCTGGATGAATCCGAGAAGAAAGGCAATATCGTAAAAATCTTGCCTCGTCAGAATGAATTGATACGTCCGGCAGTGGCTAACATCGATCAGGCATTGGTGGTTTTTGCAATCACAAAACCGAATCCGCATTTTAATCTATTGGACAGATTTCTGGTCATGATGGAAAGCAAAGAAATTCCGGTGGTTTTATGCTTTAATAAAGAAGATATTGCAACAGATCCTCAGATAAAAGAACTGGAAGAAATCTACGAAACATGTGGCTATCCAATGGTATTCGTAAGTGCAAAAGAAGAACGGGGAATTGAAAAAATACGTGAATTGCTAAAAGGAAAGACGACGGCAATTGCAGGGCCGTCAGGGGTAGGAAAATCTTCGATCATTAATATTCTGCAGCCGGACGCCGAGATGGAGACCGGTGCGATCAGCACAAAGATTGAGCGTGGCAAACATACGACACGACATTCGGAACTATTCGCGATCGATGAGGATTCTTATATCATGGATACACCCGGATTTAGCTCATTGTACGTCAATGATTATGAAAAAGAAGAATTGAAATATTTATTCCCGGAATTCCGGGAATATGAAGGAATGTGTCGGTTTAATGGATGTGATCATGTGCATGAGCCGGGATGCGCAGTAAAAGAAGCTTTGGAAGAAGGAAAGATTCATAAGATCCGTTATCAGAATTATATAGAAATGTATGAGGAATTGAAGAATAAAAGGAGGTACTGATGAGGAACTATGTATTGTCACCGTCAATACTGGCGGCAGATTTCAAAGTTTTGGGTCAGGAAATGAAGAAGACAGAGGAAAATGGGGCAGCGTATATTCATTTTGACGTTATGGATGGAATGTTTGTACCAAGTATATCATTTGGTATGCCGGTTCTGGCATCAATCCATGATGCAACGGAGCAATTCATGGATGCACATCTGATGGTGCAGGAGCCGATCCGCTATGTAGAAGCATTCCAGAAGGCGGGAGCTGACTATGTAACGGTACATCTGGAGGCCTGTGAAGACGTAAAAACGACATTGGATAAAATCCATGCATGTGGCATGAAGGCAGGACTGGCTGTTAATCCAGAGACAGATGTAAAAGAGCTTGTTCCATATCTGGAAGACGTGGAGATGATCCTGATCATGAGCGTGCATCCGGGATTTGGCGGACAGAAATTTATTCCGGAATCACTGGATAAGATCCGTGAGGTCCGTGCGATGCTGAATGAAAAAAATCTGGAGACAGATATTCAGGTAGACGGAGGAATCTATGTGGAGAATGTCAGAGAAGTATTGGATGCAGGTGCAAATGTAATTGTGGCCGGTTCTGCTGTGTTCAGAGGAGATGCCGGGGAAAATACTGCAAAATTCATGGAGATATTGAAAAGTTATGAATAAGAAGATTGTAATCATCAGCGGTGGGGAGCTGGAAGAAGAATTTGTATTATCAATCCTTGAAAAAGAGGAAAACCAGTATGTGATCGGTGTGGACAAAGGTATGGAGTTCCTTTACAGCCATCAGATTCTGCCAAATTATATTGTCGGAGATTTTGACAGTGTAAAAAAAGAGATTGGAGATTATTACCGTAATGAGACAGATGTTCCGATCAGGGAATTTAATCCGGTAAAAGATGCATCTGATACAGAGATTGCAATCAGACTGGCTATGACATTAGGGGCAGGTGAGATTCTGATCCTGGGAGCAACCGGAGGTCGTATCGATCACCTCTGGGCAAATGTTCAGAGCCTTGCAATCCCGTTTAAAGCCGGAATTAATGCTGTGATCATGGATCGCCAGAATAAGATCCGTCTGATCGGAGGCGGGGAAACCCATCTGAAAAAAGGAGAAACTTACGGACCGTATTTTTCTGTGTTTCCGTTAGGCGAGGAAGTATTTGGTTTCAGTATCAAAGGGGCAAAGTATCCATTGACGAATCATACACTGATACCATATGACAGCCTTTGCGTCAGCAATCAGTTCCAGGAGGATGAAGTGACAATCAGCCCGCCAATCTGTCCATCCTATCGGATTATCCTGACAGTATACATTATTATTACCTTTCTGAGAATTTCCAAACTCATCTCCTGCAAGCATACACGGAGTTCCCTGTGCCAGAAAGAGCAGGAAAAATGCATTAAATATCTGATGATTCCGCAGTTCCATTACTGCCTTTTTCCTGCTCGGTCCTTCCGCCCCGCAGTTCCAGCTATAATTATAATCCGGTCCATCCTGATTATGTTCACCATTCTCCTCATTGTGTTTCGCATCGTAAGACACCAGATCATTCAGGGTAAATCCGTTCTGATCAGTAATGTAGTTAAAGATTCCCTGCTCTTTTGAATGGTGTTTCAGCCAGTAGATCACATCATGGATCATCCCTTCGTCACCTTTCAGAAATCTTCGCATGACTGTCTGGAATCCCAACTCGTGTTCCATAATCTTGGTGTTTTTCAAAAACGGATCTGCATGCACACTCTCCGTCGAAATCACAAATGGATTCAATATAAATCCATCTATATGGTATTCCATAACATAATACCTCAGACATTCTAACATCATCATCTTATCTGCAGCCGTGCAGAATGGCATCTCCAGAACGACCTCTATTCCTGACCGATGACATGCCTTCACCATATCTTTCAGTCCTCTGGCGCCGTCTCCATCTGCAGAATATGCGCTTTTGGGTGCAAAATAGCTTCCCGCACCGTATCCCCAGTAATTTCTATATATCTGGCATTCTTCAAATTCATATACCGGCATACAATGAATCTGGTTAATCCCAAGATCTTTCAGATATTCCAGCTTTTCAATTACTCCCTGAAAAGTTCCCTTCGCCTTTACTTTTGATGATGGATGTCTTGTAAATCCGCGGATATGCAGACTGTACGCTATTACCTGATGATATGGTATCTGTAATGTATGATCTCCTTCCCAGTCATAATCACTCATCTGCAGCCGTCCCCGGATCTCATGTTCTGACAGTTCCTTTTTTACACCCCAGCGTTCTTTGCCGGCAATTGCTTTTACGTACGGATCAGTTACAACTTCTTTATTGATCAGATAATTGTATTCATAATCTCCCGGCTCGATATCCTCAAGTGCTATACACCTCACTTCACCGATCATTGGTTTCATATCAAACTGCCTGCACGGTTTCTTTCTCCCTGTGCGGTATAATAACAGTTGGCAGTCCTTATCTGCCGGAACTGCAATGGAAAAATTAACCCTGTCTTTACTTATCTGCACTCCCAGTGGTAATGGATATCCTTGAACCTCTCTCATCTCTGTTATGTCCTTCCCGTTTCCCGTCTGCGCCTATTGCCATCCGTCTGCGCCATACATTTCAACATTATCTTTATTAATCATAAATACGTCTATTGCCGTCTCCGCTTCAAAATCTTTTCCGTCAAGAACATTCAATGCAATATCTACTGCTTTTTTCCCGATATTGATCGGAGACTGTGCAACTGTCCCTGCGATCTGACTATCCGCTTTCATTAATTCCTTCTTAATATCAGGCGAACCATCTACACTGTAGACAACAGTCTGATCATTATTCGCAAGATTCAGTGCTGTCTTTGCTGCAACAGCCATCTGGTCGTTTCCACACATGATTGCCGTCACATCCGGTTGTTCCTCCAAAATCTTCTTGGCTGCTTCCAGCGCACTGTCAAATGTTCCGTTTGTATCTTCTCTCGCTACAACTTCAAACCCTTTTTCCGCCTTGGCAACTGCCTGCTCAAACCCTGTAATACGGTCATTCACCGAATTCTGTGTCGTAGCCTCCAGGATTGCAACTGTACCGCCATCCGGATACTTTTCAATCAGATCATTGCCACAAAGCTTCCCTGCCTCTGTATTATCAGAGCCCACATATGCATCAATATAATCTGTGTCTTTTACCTGTGAATCAATATTAATAATTTTTACCCCTGCGTCCTGCAATGCCTGAAGCGAAGGTGTGATCTTCTCCCAATCGACCGGGCAAAGGAAAATTGCATTGATCCCCTCATTGATCATCTCCCTGATCTGCTCTGCCTGTGTATCCGCATCAGATGCCGGATCTTTTACCACCATGGTACATTCTTCTTTTTCTACGATCTGTTGTGCAGCTTCTTCCAATGTTATAAAATATGGATTCTGCATATCGATCACAGAGAACCCAAACTTGTACTTTCCTGCGTCTTCTGTCTGATCCGTATCCTCCGAATCATCTGTTGTATTCTCACTGACTGCATTATCCACCGGCTTTCCAGCCTCTTTCTTGCATGCAGATAATGCGAAAATGCATACGAGTAATACTGCAATCACTCCTAACATTCTCTTCTTCATCATGTTGTTATTCCTCCTTATTATTGCGTTACATACAGCTACATTCTACAACATTTTTACCCGTTTGACTACTATCATCTTGCTTTTTATCCGTTTCTTTGTTAAAGTTAAGATAAGTTTTAATGTTAGTAAAGGAGACTATGATATGAGCGACACAAAGGAAACTGAAAGCTACACAACCGTAGAGCTTACACTCGATAACGATGAGATCATTGAATGTGCAATCCTCACAGTATATGAAGCTGCAGGCAAAGAATACATTGCCCTGCTTCCTCTGGATGAGAATCTTGAACCTAATGAAGCCGGTGATGTTTATCTCTATCAATACAATGAAACCGAGGACGGCGAACCAGATCTCGGCAACATCGAAGATGATGATGAATACGAAATTGCCGCTGATGCTTTTGATGAATGGATGGATTCCCAGGAATTTGATGAATCAGACGTCGAAGAGTAATTCGGACACAAAACGGGAAGGAGTCATATCTTTCCCGTTTTTTTCTTTTACATAACTGATGATCAGTTTTCTCTTCGCCCTGGTCATTGCTACATAAAAAAGCCGTCTCTCTTCTTCGATTTCCTCATCCGTCACCGCTTTCTTATACGGACTGCTGCCCTCATCTGCCTCGATCACAAATACCGTATCAAATTCCAGCCCTTTTGCCGCATGCATTGTCATCAGATTCACACCCTCTGCCGCATTTTTTTTACAATTCTGCTCCTTTAATATTTCCCCGTATCGTTCTACATGTTCAAACCAGTCACCGATCGTTCTATATCCTTTGGAATTCTGCCATATCTCTTCCAGCACCGCAAAAAGATCTTCCACTGAAATCTTCCGATATGCCGCATAGTCTTTTAAAAACTCATCATAACCCATATGTTTCCGGATATATTGGATTGCTGCATATGGTGTTTTGTCTTTTATCATCTTCATGTCCCATTCCAGCTGATCCACTCTGTCCGTCATCCAGTTTTTATCCCGGTAATATTCTCTGAGCGAATCATAGGTAACTGTTCCGCCTTTCATACTATCCCTTGAGAAAAACCTGTTTGGCCGGTTTGCGATCTGCAAAAAATATTCCCGGCTATATTTCCCCTGTGAAAGGTGAAAATAACTGCTGATATCCTGTGCAATAAAATGTTCGTAAATATTATTCAGGTGTTCTTTCATCACGAACGGAATCTGATATTCCATCATAAGTTCCGACATTGCCCTTGCATCTATATTCGTCCGGTACAACACAGCTATATCTGTATAAGCAATACCTTTTTCCTGACATTCCTTTATTTTTCCCAGCACATATTCTGCCTCCTGCACAGGGTCTTTTACTTCCTGAACATGAACTGTTTCATCTGCTTTCTGAAACGCTTCGATCTTTTTTTCAAACCGGATTTTATTATTACCGATCACTCTTAAAGCACCATTGACAATATAAGCACTGCTGCGGTAATTAATATCCAAAAGTACCCTCTTGGCCTTTGGATAATCTTTCATAAATTCCATCATGATTCCCGGCTTTGCTCCACGAAATCCATATACCGACTGATCATCATCCCCCACTACAAA
>ERZ772812.2907-NODE-2907-length-10352-cov-5.146159_pt1 | contig 10352 bp, 9 predicted proteins | sample MGYA00511343_ERZ772812 | MGnify/ENA primary metagenome ERZ772812 (study PRJEB29015, sample SAMEA2737706) | human gut metagenome | biome: human gut; feature: human-associated habitat; material: faeces | place: China | collected 2012 ...
CGCCGGTTTCATGCTCTGGAAGAACACCGAGGGCCAGTATTTCACCCCGAAGGAGTACACCGAGAAGGTGAAGGAGAACCAGACCGACAAGAACAAGACCGTGGTGTTCCTCTATGTGGACGACCCCGTGGCGAAATACACCTCGCTGGAGGCCGCCAAGGCCAAGGGTTACGACGTGCTGGTGATGGACGGCCAGTTGGACAACCACTACGTCAACTGGTATGAGTCGAAGGAGAAGGAGACGCGCTTCGTGCGTGTGGACAGCGACGTCGTCGACAAACTCATCCAGAAGGAGGAGAACGTCAAGATGTCGCTCACCGAGGCGCAGCAGGAGGTGCTGGAGCCCGTGTTCGAGAGCCAGATGCCCAAGGACGACAAGATTCACTACAACATTTCGTTCGAGGCGATGTCGCCCGATGAGGCGCCGGTGGTCATCACCCAGAACGAATTCATGCGCCGCATGAAGGAGATGGCCGCGATGGGCGGCGGGGGCATGAGCCAGTTCTACGGCCAGATGCCCGACAACTTCACCATCGCGGTGAACGGCAACCACCCCATCGTCATCGACATCCTCGCCGACGTGGAGAAAGCCTACGGCGACAAACTGCGGACCGTCACCAAGAAGATCGACGCCGCGGTGGCCGAGGAGAAGCGTTTCGACGAGGTCGTGAAAGGCAAGAAGGAGGAGGAGCTGACGCCCGAGGAGAAATCCACCCGCGAGGAGCTGTCGAAGAAGATCGTCTCCCTGCGCGACGAGCGCAACGAGCGTCTGCGCGAGATCGGCGGCGAGAACCGCCTTGTCAAGCAGATCATCGACTTGGCGCTGCTCACCAACGGCATGCTGAAAGGCAAGAACCTCACGGATTTCATCCAGCGGTCGATCTCGCTGATCGAGAAATAGGATCGCCCCGTCAATGCAGAGCGACCGCCCCGAAAGAGGCGGTCGCTTTGCGTTTATGACGGATCGTCAGACCTTTCGGCGTTCGATCTCGCTGATGTTGTCGATCCTCTTTTTGCGGAGGAAACCGTAGACACCGTCGAGGTGTTCGGTGACGCGGCCGTGGGAAAATTCGTAAATCTTGTGCGTCAGTCCGTCGAGGAAGTCGCGGTCGTGGGAGACGACGATGAGCGTCCCGTCGAAGGCGGTCAGCGCCTCCTTGAGAATCTCCTTGGTCTTCAGGTCGAGGTGGTTCGTCGGCTCGTCGAGAATCAGCAGGTTGACCGGCTCCAGCAGCAGTTTAATCATCGCCAGTCGGGTGCGTTCGCCGCCCGAGAGTACCTTGACGCTCTGATCCGGGTCGGGACAGCGCAGGGCATCCATCGCACGCTCCAGTACGCTGTCCAGCTCCCAGCCGTTCACGTGGTCGATCTGTTCGTACAGTTCGCCCTGACGCTCGATAAGTCGGGCCATCTCTTCGTCGTCCATCGGCTCGCAGAGTTTCTGGTTGATCTCCTCGTACTCCTTCAGCAGGGCTACGGTCGAGGCGCAGCCCTCTTCGACCACTTCGCGCACGGTCTTGGCATCGTCGAGTTTGGGTTCCTGTTCCAGGTAACCGACCGTATAACCGGGCGAGAAGACCACTTCACCCTGGAAATTCTTGTCGATACCCGCGATGATCTTCATCAGAGTCGATTTACCCGAGCCGTTCAGACCGATGATACCGATCTTGGCGCCGTAGAAGAACGAGAGGTAGATGTTGTTGAGAACTTTTTTCTGGTTGGTGAAGGTCTTGCTTACGCCGACCATCGAAAAGATGATTTTTTCGTCTGCCATATTTTTCTTTTTGAATTATTTGCGGAGTTACACCGGAATAACGCAGGTCGCGCTACAAGCCAACCTGTTTCGACTTGTCCGAAACGCGATCTGTCCGGGTCCGAATCTATTTGGGAACAAAGATAACGCAAACCGGGCGGAGCGCCAAATTTATTTGTTCTCCGCAGAAATACGGCTTTTCCGCAAAGGCACGCGAACAAATCGCAGTGCGACCGTTGCCCTCTTGTTGAAAAACTACAACGGAATGCCTGTGGCATAACTGGTGCTTTCGCCCGGATCGAAGTTTACGGGAAAAGAGATCAGATACCGGCAGGGATGCCCCATTTCGAGAAGCGGCGTCCATTGTCCCGATGTGTCGAGAATCAGTTTCTGCACGTGTTCCGTCAGTGCAGGATGAGGTGATTCCGATGCGCCGACCAAAGTGATTGTGCCGTCAGGCTCTATATAGAACTCGACACGTACGGTGCCGTACACACCCGCTTCGTACAACTTCGTATCATATACGAGATTTCGGTTCAAATATTCGCGGAAAGCCATCAATCCGTCCTTTTTACCCCGGAATGTCGGCTTGACGAAAGCTCCCGGCAGGAAATTCATATTGATCAGCATTTTTCGCACATACGGGATTTTTCGGCCGTCCTTGTATGCCGGGGTGAAAGGGTTCAATTCCGATAATGCCGTATTCAACAGCTCCCGGCTGCGCTGGGTCGGATTGAATCGCACTCCGCCCAGCGAATCGGGATATTGTACATCGACGCAGCGTCCCAGCGTGTCTATCGTAAACTTCATAAGCAATTCATGCGAGAGTTCTTCGATTCGGTAGCCGTCCCGCTTCATGACTTTCGTCACCTTCTTCTCGAATTGTTTGCGAAAAACATCCGGGTCGTCCGACCCTGCATATCGCGGCGGAATAATCTGCGCTGCTGCCGGCAAACTTATCAGGCAAAGAATGAGAGAAATTATTTTTCTCATAATGTAAATGTTTTATCTTAACCTGAAATCGACCGGAAGCACAAACTTCTGTCGGACGGGAGCGCCAAAATAGAGCGCGGGTATCCATTTGCCGGAAGTCGATAAAATAATTTTCTTAACACGATAACTCATTTTCGGATGCGGCGATTCCAATACTTTATCGATTTCGACGGAACCGTCCGTATTGACAATAAAGACGATGATTACCCGGCCGGAAACACCCCATGGCCGAAGCTCTTCGGGATATTCAACTCTTTTTGCAATATATTTTTCAAACACAGTCAAATCATTCGGCTCGCTCTTTTTAAAACAAGCCGGGGTAGTTACTTCAGGGATATAGGCAAAATTGTATTCCATCGTCTGTCGGTAAGGAACTTTTTCGCCCCTTTCCGTCGCGGGCTGAAAAGAATCGATTCCGGCCAACGCCGTGCGAAGCAACTCCAATGTCCGTTCTTTCACGATAATCGTTTGGCGGCGACAGGTGTCGGGAATTTCCAGATCGATGCAGCGTCCCAGCGTATCGATGGTAAAATTCATCCAGAAGTAGTGAATAAGGTCATCAGGAGTATAGCCGTCGCTATAGTAAACCTCAGTCACACGTTCCATAAGCGCTTGCCGGAACAGCTGAACATCGTCCGAACCTTGAAATAGGGGAGGAGTGGTTTGGGCCTCCGCAATCGTGCACGAAAAACAGGATAAAAACAAGAGCAGGATCTTTTTCATGGGAATTGGGTATAATATTTGATTAAAAATACGACATAATTCGTCGCGGTCCAAATATTCCTGCGGCAAAATGCAACGGATATAAAAAATTCCAATGCGAACATAAGAAATAAATAACGGTTATCGATGGCTTTTCCCGTTCGTTTATCGTATATTTGTAGAGAGAAATCAACCACACAAACAAATAAATTATTTTCAGTATGAGCAAAAGTGTTAAAGGTACCAGGACGGAGCAGAACCTGCTCAAAGCATTTGCCGGCGAGAGCCAGGCACGGACTCGTTATACGTTTTTCGCAAGCGTAGCCAAGAAAGAGGGTTACGAGCAGATCGCAGGTGTTTTTGCGGAAACTGCGGATCAGGAAAAAGAGCATGCGAAGCGTTTCTTCAAATTCCTCGAAGGCGGGGATCTGGAGATTACGGCCAGTTATCCGGCCGGCCGGATCGGCACCACGGCTGAAAACCTGCTGGCGGCAGCCAAAGGGGAGAACGAGGAGTGGGACGTGCTCTATCCCGACTTCGCCAAAGTAGCCGAAGAGGAGGGCTTCCCCGAAATCGCCAATGCATTCAAGCAGATTTCCAAAGTCGAGGCGGAGCATGAGCGCCGTTATCTGAAGCTGTTGAGCCGCATTACGGACGGCAACTTCTTCAAGCGCGACGGCAAGATCTGGTGGCAGTGCCGCAATTGCGGATTTATCTGCGAAGCGGAGGAAGCGCCGAAAATCTGCCCGGCATGCCAGCACCCGCAGGCATACTTCGAACCCAAGAAAGACAACTATTAACGGAGTTCTTTTATCGAACGAGCCCGGATCCGTTCAGCGGATCCGGGCTTTTTATACAATCCAGGGCTTTTTTCGGTTGGACAGGTCGTACCGGAGATATGCGGATGAAAAGCGATAATAAGGCATTATCCACCGAAACGGGAACGGAAAATCCAAAATGGAAACGGTTACAACCCCAACAGGAGGCGGGTATCCGTCATGAATCGCTCGTACCGCAGCCGTGAATCGGCCGGCATGGAGAGGGTGTCGCCGACCTCCGAAGGGGTGATCCGGTAGCCGGGTGTCAGGACCCACACCGGCGTCAGTTCGAGCGAGTAGCGCAGCGAACCGTCGGGAGAACGGGTTACCTCGACGGTCGCCACGATTCCGCCGTCGCAATAACGCTTCCGCTGGTTGGACACGAAATTACCGAGCGAATAGAGTACGATCCCGTTACTGTCCTGTTCGTAAGGCTGTACGACATGCGGGTGGCTGCCGACAATCAGATCGACCCCGTGTCTTCGCAGAAACCCGGCCAACTGCCGCTGCACCTTGTTCGGTCGACGTTCGTATTCGTTGCCCCAGTGCATGCAGGCGATCACGCAATCCACGCCGTCGTGCTCGACCGCCGCCAGGTCCGCGGCGATCCGCACCGTGTCGATGGGATTGACCGACAATCCGGAAGGGACCGGAAGACCGTTCGTACCGTAGGTGTAGTTCAGCAGGGCGAAACGTATGCCGCCCGCTTCGAAACGGAGCGGATGCCTCGCCCGGAAATCCGAGCTGTCCAGAAAAACGCCCGTATGTTCGATGCCGTGCCGGTCGAGTTCCCGGATCGTCGTACGGATGCCTTTCGATCCGCCGTCGCAGCAGTGGTTGTTGGCCAGTACGGTAATGTCCACGCCCAGGGAGTCGAGTGCCTCGGCCAAAGCCGCAGGGGAGCGGAAGCAGGGGTAACCCGTATAGGGTCCGGATTCGGAAAGGGTGGTTTCGAGATTGACGATCGCTGCATCGGCCGCACGGAAGCGCTCCCGCACCCAGTCGAAAGAGGCATTGAAATCGAAATCGCCTTCCGGCGTACGCGCTGCGGTGAGCTGGGGCGTATGCTGCATCAGGTCCCCGGCGAAGACCAGCCGGGCACGCCGTACCTCCGGGAGGGATGGCTTGGAAGGTATGTCGATTTCGGCTGTCCGGCTCCGATGCGACAGCGTGTGGGAGCAACAGACGTAAAGGGCGCCGGCTGCAGACAATCCGATGATTGTCAGAACGATGATTTTCGAAAATTTCTCCATTTCCCGTCAAAAATACGATACGGGGCAGAATTATCCAAAAAACTCCGTAGATTTGCGTCGGCGTTGATGGGCGCATTCCGAAAATAGATTGTTATGAATAATTTGCGAGGTGTGCTGTATGCCGTCGTTTCGTCGGCTACGTTCGGGTTGATCCCGCTGTTTTCGATTCCGCTGCTGCAAGGAGGTATGTCCTCCCCGGCGATCCTGTTCTACCGCTTCGGACTGGCCGCCGCGATGATGGGGCTGATCGCCCTTGCGACCCGGCGGCCGCTTCGTATTACGTGGCCGCAAACCGGCACGCTGTTGCTTCTGGGTGCGATGTATTCCGTGACGGCCCTCGGGCTGTTGCGTTCTTACACCTACATTCCCAGCAGTGTGGCCACGACGATCAACTTTCTATACCCGCTGGGCGTGGCGATCGTGATGACGCTGTTTTTCCGCGAAAAAAATTCCGTCTGGCTGCTGGTTGCGATCCTCATCTCACTGGTGGGTGTGGCGCTGCTTTCGTGGGGCGATATCGGCGGTCCGCAGAGCGACCGTGCCATCGTCGGCGTCGGGTTCGCGGGAGCGACCGTGCTGACCTACACGATCTATATCGTCGGTGTGAAAAAAAGCCGTATTTCCCGGCTCGATCCGATGATCCAGGCTTTTTATGTCCTGCTTTTCAGCGCCTGCTTCTTCCTCGTGTACGCTCTGTCCACGACCGGTGCTCCGCTGCCCGGCAAGTGGCATCTCTGGCAAAACCTCCTGTTGCTGGCCCTGGTGCCGACCGTTGTATCCAACCTGACGCTCGTTCTGGCAATCAAGGAGATCGGTTCTACGATGACATCGATCCTCGGTTCGATGGAGCCGCTGACGGCAGTACTCGTCGGGGTGCTGCATTTCGGGGAGAAGTTCGGCCTCGACAGTGCCTCGGGCCTGATACTGATTATCACGGCGGTCATCATCGTCATTCTTCAGGCCAAGAAAAAAGAACATCCGCAAACCCTCCCGCACGAAAGCATCCATTAGCTTCGGCAGTAACGGCTGCGGAGGAAACCTTCCGACAAGGAGCGACGGACTACCGCTCCTTTTTTTCAGGCCGCTTGGGAAACCACCCTTTTTCGACCCGCTTGCGCTGTTCGAACAATTCGCCGATACTCCAGAACGAAGAGGCGCCCCAGACTGCCAACAAGGTGGACCAGACGATGTTTTCGACCAGTACGGAACCGATGACCGCCGCGATTCCCATCAGGAGGAAAATCCACCAGATCCGCACTCCGAAATAGTATTCGCCTTTAGTCACCAGCGGATGAAAAATACCGATGATGAGAAACGTGGCGACACCGATCATGATGCCGGCCAGATGATATTCCATCAAAAATTCCATAGTTCAACTCTTCTTTGTTTTTCCGAACAAAATACGTGCCCCGTCGGAAAGACAGACACGGAACACGCTGCAGGAAATGTCCCGTCGATGAGCAGTTCGTTCGCTGCAAAGATACGATTAAGCCGAGGGCAAAAACAAATTTATTTGTACTTTGCCGAGGCGGAGTATCTAAGACGAAGTCAAAGATTGGGATTAAGCTTCGGCAAAAGCAAATTTTATTTGCATTTTGCCGAAGCGGGACGGAGTCAAAGATACGGAAAGCCGAGAGAAAACGGGAATTTGTTCACAGTTTTCCGGGGCGCATCCTATCTTCTACAAAGATAGATGCGGGATTGCACGTAAAGATTTCCGGGCCAAAATCCTATCCGTCGCCCTCAAAATATAATCCCCGGCAAAACAAAATTGGTTTGTTCGACCGGGGTGTTATATCGAGATGCGCTGCCTAACGCCGGTATTTGAGCCGCAGGCTGTTGGCTACCACGCTGACGCTACTCAACGCCATGGCTGCCCCGGCGATCATCGGGTTCAGCAAAAAGCCGCTGACAGGGTAGAGCGCCCCGGCAGCGACCGGTATGCCTACGAGGTTGTAGATAAAGGCCCAGAAGAGGTTCTGGCGGATCGTTCGAACCGTCTGCTTGGAAAGCTGAATCGCCTCCGGAATCTTCCGGAGGTCGGACGAGATGATGGTCATCTGCGCCACGTCCATCGCAATGTCGCTGCCCCCGCCCATAGCGATACTCAAGTCGGCCTGAGCCAGCGCTGCACTGTCGTTGATACCATCGCCCGCCATCGCCACCTTATGACCGAGGGTTTGCAGACGCTTGACGAACGCGGCCTTGTCCTGCGGAAGTATTTCGGCCTCGAAATGCCGGATACCTGCCTTTTCCGCGATATGACCGGCCACAGCTCGGCTGTCGCCCGTCAGCATATAAACGTCGATCCCGGCGGCTTGCAGTTCGCGCACGGCCTCTACGGAGCTATCCTTGATGCGGTCGGCGATCGCCGCGACAGCCAGGGCTTGCTCCGAATCGGCGAACCAGACGATGCTCTTGGCTTCTGCCGACAACCGCTGCGCTTCGATATTCAACTCTTTGCCGACGACGATTCCCTGCTCGTCGAGCAGCCGGCGGCTGCCGGCGAAGTAACGCACGCCATCGACCGTACCTTCTATGCCTTTTCCGGTAAGGCTTCCGAATCGTTCGACGTTCAGCGTCGGCACACCTGCAAAATAGTGCACGACGGCATCGGCAAGCGGATGTTCCGAGAGTTTTTCCAGGCTGAAAAAGACGGCTTTCGCCCGGTCGTCCCCGTTCGCCCAGACAATGTCGGTAACGACGGGTTTCCCTTCGGTCAGTGTACCCGTTTTGTCCATTACTACCGTGTCGATTTTTCCGGCCGTCTCCAGACTTACGGCGTCCCTGATCAGAATTCCTTTCTCGGCCCCTTTGCCGATGCCGACCATGACGGCCGTCGGAGTAGCCAGTCCCAATGCACACGGACAGGCGATAACCAGTACGGTCACAGCTGCCAGGATTCCGTGCGTCAGGCCTCCCGACGGATCGAAAACCAACCACAGGACGAAAGAGAGCAGGGCGATGCCGATGATCGCGGGGACGAATATGCCGGCGATTTTGTCCGCCAGCTTTTGCACGGGAGCCTTGCTGCCCTGCGCCTCCTGGACCATGCGGATAATCTGAGCCAGCATCGTCGCGGCTCCGACCTTCTCCGCCCGAAAGTGGAAGCTGCCCTTCTGGTTGATCGTTCCGGCGAAAACTTTCGTTCCGGGCTCCTTATGCACGGGAAGCGGTTCGCCGCTCAACATGCTTTCATCGACATAGGAGTCGCCTTCGCAAACCGCACCGTCCACGGCGATCTTCTCCCCGGGTCGAACGGCCAGGAGATCGCCGACCCGGATGCGGCTGATCGGAATCTCCGTCTGCGTACCGTCCGCAGCGACGACGATCGCATTTTTTGGTTGCAGACCGATCAGCTTTTTCAGCGAAGCGGTGGTATCGCCTTTAGCCTTCTCTTCGAGCGTGCGCCCCAGCAGGATGAAGGCGATGATCACCGCCGCAGCTTCGAAATAGACGTGAGGTTCCACTCCCCGCGAGAGCCAGAACTCCGGAAAAACGAGGTTGAACAGACTGAACAGGTAGGCGATGCCCGTACTCAATGCGACCAGCGTATCCATCGTGGCCGAACGGTGGCGCAACTGCTGCCAGGCATTCACGAAAAATCCGCGTCCCAGCCAGAAGACGACCGGAGCGGACAACAGCGCCATAATCGCACCGCCGTAGGGCATATCCATAAAGAACATACCGATCACGACCACCGGAATCGCCAGCACGACAGCCCAGAAAGCCCGCCGTTTCAGGTCCCGGTACCGCTCCCGGTTCATCCGCTCCAACTCGTCGGGCGTGTCATCATCCGAATCGGCGAGCATGTCGTAACCGCCCTCCTGCACGGCTTGCCGGAGTCTTTCCGGCGAGGTCTGCATCGTGTCGTATTCGACCGCTGCGGTCGAAGCCGCCAGATTGACGGAAGCCGCGACGACGCCCGTCTGGGCATTGAGAATTTTTTCCACACGTGCAGCACATCCGGCGCAGTGCAGCCCCGCAAGGGGAAAAGTCCGTTTTACATATTTACCTTTCGACATACTTTTTGATTTTTTACAGACAGGGACGAGCACGGAATATCCGCACGCCCTTCGTGTCCTTTCGATACAAAGATCGGGACAAAAAGGGCGGAAGGCGTTATATAATTCCGGATACTATTTACAAGATTTCGGAACGACCGGCGGATTACACCTTGTCCAGCGGTTTGCGACGGTTCTCGCCGATCTTCCGGAAATGGCTGGGCGTAAGTCCCGTCACCTTCTTGAACTGGGCGCTCAAGTGGGCCGTACTCGAATAGTTCAGCTTGTCGGCAATCTCGCCGAGCGACAGCTCGCCGTAAGCCAGCAACTCCTTCACCCGTTCGATTTTCTGTGCGATGAAGTATTGTTCGATCGTCGTGTTTTCGATCTCCGAAAACAACGAACTCACTGCCCCGTAATCCTGATGCAACCGGTCCGCGATATAATCCGAGAGGTTGGTCCGCAAAGCGGCGTCCTTCTCCCGCACCAGCTCGATGACCGTATTCTTCACCCGCTCGACGGTCTGCTTGCGGCGGTCGTCGATCAACTCGAACCCGACGGCGCGGAGCGCTTCGTCCAACTCCTTTCTTCGCTCGGCAGTCAGTTCTGCGGGCAGCACGGCTTCGCCGAGAACGACCGACGAGGCCTCGATCCCCGCCTGCCGCAAAATATCGCGCACGACCAGAATACAGCGGGGACAAACCATGTTCTTAATGAAGAGTTTCATCGGCAACGGAAAGAATTTGTCGATGACAAAGATACGATTAAGCCGAGTGCAAAAGCAAATTTATTTGCATTTTGCCGAGGCGAAGTATCTAAGACGAAGTCA
>ERZ772812.2911-NODE-2911-length-10349-cov-3.217991_pt1 | contig 10349 bp, 9 predicted proteins | sample MGYA00511343_ERZ772812 | MGnify/ENA primary metagenome ERZ772812 (study PRJEB29015, sample SAMEA2737706) | human gut metagenome | biome: human gut; feature: human-associated habitat; material: faeces | place: China | collected 2012 ...
GTAAGCAGGGTTTTTCATTAACTACTGATTTTACATGGAGGATTTTATTATGTACAATGAAATATTTAGCCAGATTACAAATGCTGCAAACAAACGGAATCTAAGAGATTCTACTATTCATGCTTACTGTACAAGTGTTGCTCACTTTTTAAAATATACTGATAAGCCAATAGATGTGCTCTGACAACAGATGATGTTGACACATTTCTGACCGAAAAAAGACTTTCCGGGATTTCACCGGAAACATACAACCACTATCATTCCGGTATTCGTTTCTTTTATAAAAAAGTATTAAAGATGAATTGGGATGACGATGATATCCCACGCATGAAAAGGGACAGGAACCTGCCAACCGTGCTTACGAAAGCAGAGATATCAGCGATTCTGGATGCAACGCCAAACCTGAAACATAAAGCCATGATTGCTACAATGTATTCAGGTGGTCTTCGGGTATCAGAAGTCACGCACCTTCACTATGATGACATTTCACGCACCAATAAAACAATACACATCCGTGATGGCAAAAGCCGATTTGACCGTTATACCCTGCTTGCTGACCGTACACTTGAGATACTTACAGAATACTGGTTTAAATGCGGCAGACCAACAGGGATCCTGTTTCCAAGTTCATGGTCTGGCGATTATCTTGTGAAGGACAGTGTCATTCAGTTCTTCCGTAAAAGTGCAAAAAGGGCTGGAATTCAGAAGCATGTCTCTACACACTGTTTGCGCCATAGTTTCGCAAGCCATCTGTTTGAAGCCGGGTGCGACGTGAAATATATTCAGGCCCTTTTGGGACACCGTGATCCAAGATCAACAGAGATTTATCTTCATGTAAGCAATAAGACTCTGCTCGGTATTAAAAGCCCATTTGATGAGATGGGTGGTGAATGATTATGGATAAATCATGTACGATACAGGATGTCTTTGAACGGTTTTATCCTGTTTATGAAAAAAAACATGAGCTTCCTGCTCACCACAGAAAAGCAGCTTTTCACATCATGAACTGTAAAACCGGGGCTTTTGGTGTGAACATAAGTGTCTGTGAGGACTGTGGATGTATCAGCATTCACAATAACTCTTGTAGAAGCAGGTGTTGCCCTATGTGTCAGGAGTTTCCGAAAGAAAAATGGATTGATGCCCAGAAGGAGAATGTACTGGATGCACCCTATTATCATGTGGTATTCACAGTCCCTGAGGAATTGAATCCTATCATTTATAGCAATCAGAAACTTCTGTATGATGCACTGTATCATGCTGCATCATCCACTCTGAACGAGCTGGCGAAAGATTCAAAGTATCTGGGAGCTGACATCGGATATATCTGTATTCTTCATACATGGGGCTCTGCAATGAATTATCATCCTCATATCCATACAATTGTTCTTGGTGGCGGACTTGATAAGGACAGCAAGTCTTACAAAGGCTTTGAATAGTTACCAAAAAACAGCTGATAAGATAGAAAATAAAATAAAAACTAATAAAAACAGAGAATTAAGGGAGAATAAACAGAGAATAATAAATAAAATACGGAGAAATTCAGAAAAATCCATTGACAGATTTTCTGAAAAGGTGTATTGTAAGTATAACAATTCAAAAGGGGAGAGAAATATGAGTACTATACAGGATGTGGCTCAGAAAGCCGGAGTATCAGTATCAACTGTATATAAAGTTTTTAGTGACAGTTATAAAACGCGTGATGAAATCAGAGAACGTGTACTTAAGGCGTGTGATGAACTGAACTATTCGCACCATTCCATGATAAAGAAGCGTAAGCTTCTGGGCATGATGTTTAGTGAGGTTACGAACTCTTTTACCAATACATTAATGCAGATGATCATTGATGAACTGGGTGATGAATATGATATTGTCACTTTGTTTAGCAATGAGGATTTGACGAGAGAAAAGCAAAATATAACCTGTCTGGAACAGATGAAGGTTGATGCGCTTATTTTTGCAACAGTTTCGAATCAGGAGTATCCGGAAATTAATAAGATGATCAGCGATGGCAAACCGGTAATACAGTTTTTTATGCAGACACATCCGGGAGCAGATGCGATTTTATTTGACGATGAATTAGGTACCTATCAGGCAGTAAAGTATTTTATTCAAAATGGACATAAAGATATCCTGATGTTATACAAATACAGAATAGGATTTCCACAGAGAAGCAATGGATATAGAAAGGCCTTTGAAGAAGCAGGATTAGAAGTGGATGATCGTTATTTATATGATATTCCATATAATGACAGCATCCGTGGAGTAATTCAGAATAAGATTCAGGAATTAAAGCCATCTGCAATTCTTGCGGTAAATGAAATAATTGCAACCTCTACAGTATGCGCTTTAAAGGAAATGAAGTTTATGGTTCCGCAGGACATCAGTCTGATTATATATGATGATCTCCCGTGGGCAGCAGCCTCTAAGCTTACAACGATAGGTCATGCTTTCGATTCGGCAGGATCACTATGCAAAAATATATTAATGGAAATAACAGGTCTTGAGAAGAAACATACTCCAGTCCGGCTTGTGATTGATCCGATGCTTATAGTGAGGGATTCTGTAAGAATTTTAACTACATGAGCAAAGGGAACTGCACAGCAGTGAGCTTGCGAATGTAGTTCTGAATAGTTAAAAAATGTGAATTAAGACATTACTCCGGAGGTATGTTTTAATTGCAAAAGAATTATGTACTTTCCAGACAGAGACAGGTATTAGCGAAGGATATGGCATGATTTTGGTGCAAATAGAATTTAAGTCATGAAACAAATGGGAGGAAAAATAATGGTAAAACGTATAATGGGTTTAATCCTGACAGGAACAATGATAATGTCATTACTGGCATGTGGTAAAGCGGATACTGATACTGCGAAGACAGCGCAGAGCGACAGCAATAGTAGCATCAGCAGTAGTAGTGAAGATGCGAGTAACAGTGAGGGCGATGTGATTACCTTTACATTTGCAGAGCATGTTGCGGATATTGAAAATCAGGCACCGCAGGTATATGCAGTAGTACAGGAATTTATGAAACAGAATCCTGATATTAAAATCGAAATGACGGGGGCTGCACAGGATGAGCACACCCAGAAAATCAAGCTGGCATCCCAGTCCGACAGCTTGCCGGATCTTTTCTATTCATTAAAGGGCGATGCTGATGCATTGGCTGAGGCAGGAATGCTGGCAGATCTTTCAGAAGATATTCTTAATGATCAGGAATTCGTGGACGGATTTCTGCCCGGTATGCTTTCCGTAATGGAAAAGGATGGAGCTATTTATGGATTGCCTGCAGAGATTTTCTGTAATGGGATCTGGTATAATAAAGCATTGTTTGATCAGTGTGGTCTGGAAATTCCTGTAACCTATGAAGACTTCATGAACTGTGTTAAGGTTTTCAACGAAAATGGAATTGTTCCAATGGCAAGAGGAACAAAGGATGTGTGGAGCAGCTGGTCCCTTATGACAATGCATTGCAGGTATGGTTTCTTTGACCATATTGATGGAATCCTTAGTGGAACAGATAAGTGGCTGAATGATGACTATTTACGGTTTTATGAAAAACTGCAGGATATGGCAGAGCAGGGAACATTCCCGGATAATGCTTCTTCAATAGGATACTGGGAAGCTACAGAAATGTTTCTTGGCGGACAGGCAGCAATGTTTGACAGTGGTGCGTGGGATACAAAGAAATTTGATGAAAGTGACCTTAAGGATAGCATTGGTTTCTGGTGGGGACCGACATTTGAAGATGGAGTTGGAAATCAGGAAATTTCAATGAAAGCACCGTCTCACCCATATTGTGTATCAGCCAAGACCCAAAAAGAAGATCCGGAAAAATATCAGGCTATTATTAAATTTTTAAAATTCTATTATGGTCCTGAGGGAACGGAAATTATTGCAGCACAAAATCAGAGTGTGCCGGTTACCCGTTATGAAGGAGAAATTGATGCTGATAAGTATCCGGTGTTTGCGAGAGTGATTGAACGGATGAATGATGATTGGGAAAGTCCTGATACCTGTCCTAATATGAAACTGCCCGGACAATTTGAAACTACATATTTCGAGAGTATGGTTGGTGTTATCAATGGTATTTATACACCGGAAGAAGCTCTTCAATTTTTAGATGATCAGACGGAAGCGCAGGGTATTATAAATAAGTAATTAACATAAATGATCTGTCAGAGTCTAAGCATTCTGGCAGATCATTTTTAGTGAGGTGAGAAATTTATGCATTGGTTAAGTAAAAAAAGCACAAAAATTATCATGATTATGCCGGCAGTAATTTTGTTCACTGTTTTTTTTCTGGCACCTATTTTTATCAGTGTCTATTATAGCTTTACCGATTTCTCCGGAATTGGAGCAGCAAAATTTATCGGTTTTAAAAATTATCAGGTATTGCTGAAAGATAAATTCTTTTTTATTGCTTTGAAGAATACGTTTATTATTTTGATTGGTATAACAATTACCATTCTGCCGTTGTCATTTATTGTGGCATTGCTTCTGGAAAAACCATTTCGGGGAAGTGGAGTTGTGCAGTCCATGATCTTTGCCCCGAATGTAATTGCCCCAATATTAGTCGGTCTGATCTGGCTGTTTATTCTGGATCCGAAAATGGGAATGATTAATGCAATATTGAGGAGTATCGGACTGAGTGATTATCAACAGCAGTGGATTGGAGGTAAAACCCTGACCCCCTATTCGGTTGCCTTTGTATATTTATGGCAGGTACTTGGTTTTTATACAACTATTAATATGGCCGGCCTGAGAAGTATTCCGACAGATATTTATGAAGCGGCGGAAATTGATGGTGCGAATTATTTTCAAAGGATACGAAAAATAACCATACCTATGATGAAAAATACAATAGTGATTAATACGATACTGATCATCACGGGTGGATTCAAAATCTTTGAGACCGTAAAGCAGCTTACCAATGGTGGACCGAACCATATGTCAGATGTGTTGGTTACCTATATGTATGATACTACCTTTACCTCATCACGTTACGGATATGGTATGGCGGTTGCTACGGTATCATTTGTCCTGTGTCTGATTTTCTCGATCATATATCTGGTTAATGTCGGAAAATCATTAGAACAAAAGGAGGGATAAATTTGAATATGAAAGCTAATTGGAAAACGATTCTGTCCAGATGCGTACTATTCGTTATTACAGCGGTAACTGCTATTCCGCTTTTATGGTTGGTTGTCTTGTCCTTTAAATCAGATACCGATATTTTGAATAATCCATTTTCCCTGCCGGAACATATTGATCTGGCCAATTACGAGAGAGCTCTTGATACATTGCCATTATTTAAAATGTTCGGCAATACACTTATTGTTGCAGTATTTGCATTACTGATCAGCCTTGTCTGCACCTTTATGATATCCTATGCGATCACAAGACTGCATTTTGATCATGCAAAAATACCAAATGGCTTGTATTTATTGTTTGTGTCAGGACTTACGATACCGCCATATATTGTTATTTTTCCTATCTATCGGATTATTGTGACAATGGGGCTGCTGGGAAGCAGGGTGTCCCTGATTTTGCCATTGGCAACAACAACGATGGCATTGGGCGTCCTTTTAATGGTAGGATTTCTGAGAGAATTTCCGAGCGAAATAGAAGAAGCGGCCATTATTGATGGATGTAATATTTATCAAATGTGTACTCAGGTTGTATTACCGATTATTAAGCCGGTTCTGGCAACCGTAATTATTTTTAATGTACTTTATTTCTGGAATGAATACCCAATATCATCCGTACTGGTGAATGATACAAATATGATGACGATTTCACTGGGAGCGTCAATGTTCCGGGGCAGATACAGTATGGATTACAGTGGAATGATTGCAGCTACGGTCATTATCATTATTCCACAGTTGGTTTTTTATGTTTTCTTCCAGAAATATATTGTTGAAGGTATGACAGCAGGTGCAGTTAAGGGCTAATTATTAATAGAAGGAGAATATCAGATTTATGAAAAAAATATATTCAGATGACGAATTGTTTTGCAATAATGAACAAAAGGCATATTCCGGTGATGCCGGATGTGTGGATTTTCTGTTAGGGGGGATCGGAACCGGAAATGTTTCCCTTGGAGCCAGAGGAAATCTTACAACCTGGCAGATTTTTAATCAGCCGGGACAGATGAATCGTATGCCATATACTTTTTTCTCTATATGGATGAAACAGGATGGAGGAGAAGCAATTTCCAGAGTGCTGGAAAGTAAGCTTAATCCGCCGTTTAACAGATCACAGGGCTTTTTCCGGAATGAGGTTGCAGGTCTGCCACGTTTTGACAGTTCTGTAATGACCACAAAATATCCCTTTGTTAATATTGAATTTCGGGATGAGGAAATACCTGTTCAGATCAGTCTGGAAGCGTATACACCATTCATTCCGCTTAATGCGAAAGATTCAGGAATACCGGGGGCTTATCTGAATTATAAGGTAAAAAATACTACGAAAGAGAATATAGAAATTTCCATTGCCGGTTCTATGAATAATGCAGTAGGATTTGAAGGATATAATAATTTTTCTTTTATGAAGCATGCCGGTGATAGAGAAAATGAATATCGCAGTGATGATGTTATCCGCGGAATTATGTATACGGGAAAGAATTTTTCAGATAAACATATTACATGGGGAAATATGGCATTATCCACAACAGAGAAAGAAGAATACATTACTAAAAAACCTCTCTGGTATCAGGGACAGTGGACAGATGGTGGAGAAGATTTCTGGCAGGATTTTTCTACAGATGGAAGACTCAACAATGAAAGCATCTATGATCAGGTTGGAAGTAACTGGGCGGAAAAGTCTGATTTCAGTTTCCTGCATTTCACAGATAAAATCGGCTCCTTATGTATCACCCAGACATTAAAGCCGGGAGAGGAAAAAGTTTTTCCTTTTATTCTCAGCTGGTACTTCCCTAACAGACCCAAGATGTGGATTGAGTTAGACAAAGACAAACAGGATATCGTTGACGGAAATTATGATGTTACGAAAAACTACTATGCAACACTCTTTGAGGATGCCTGGAATGTGGCTTCTTATTTAGCCGGTAATGCGGACAGATTGTATGATGAGAGTGCTAAGTTTGCACATGCGTTTTTTGATACAACTCTTCCTGGCTATATACTTGAAGCAGCAGCAGATAATATTACGGTAATGCGGAGCCCTACATGCTTTAGAATAGAAAACGGTGATTTCCTTGGATGGGAAGGTGTAGATGATGCACTTGGATGCGGTCCCGGAAATTGTACACATGTCTGGAATTATGCACAGAGTGTAGCTGTTTTGTTCCCGGAGCTGGAGCAGTCAATGCGAAGGATAGAGTTTGTTGATGAAATACGGGATGATGGGTACATGCCATTCAGAGCTTATACGCCATTTGATTTACCACAATGGGAAATGACACCGGCGGCAGATGGACAGCTCGGCTGTATTATCCGATTATACAGAGAATGGGTTATCAGCGGGAATGACTCTTTGATAAAGGAATGCTGGAATGGGGTAAAAAAGACTCTGGATTATACTTTGAAGGTATGGGATTGTGATGAGGATGGAGTACTGGAGCAGCCACAGCATGTTACCTATGATACAGAGCTGTATGGAATCTCCAGTATGGCAACCAGTATCTACATTGCGGCATTAACAGCGGCAGCTGAAATGGCAGAATTTATGGAGTGTGATGACCTGGCAGACCGGTATCGTAAATTGGCAGCGGATGGTGCAGGTAAACTGGACAAGGTAAGCTGGAATGGAGAATTTTATGAGCAGGTATTAGATAATGTGAATGCTTACCGTTATCAGTATGGAAAGGGATGTCTGTCAGATCAGCTTTTGGGACAGTATATGGCATTCAATGCACAGTTGGGTTATATCTTACCTGAAGAACATGTAAAGAAGGCGGTACAGTCTGTTTTTGAGTATAATTTTGTTGAAAAAGCAAAGAAGAATGTACATGCAGAAAGAGCATATATTTTAAATGATGAAAAGGGTCTTACCCCATGTACCTGGCCAAATGGTGGTAAACCGATTTTCCCGTTTGTATATTATGGAGAAGTCTGGACTGGAATAGAATATGAAGTTGCTGCTTTATTAGTCCGTACTGATCAGGTGAATGAAGCATTAACCATTGTTAAGGCGCTCAGAGACCGTCAGGATGGTTTTAAGAGGAATCCTTTTAGTGAAAATGAATCCGGTTATTACTATACAAGAGCAATGGCATCCTGGGCGGTATACGAGGCTTTACTCGGATATCACTATGACATGCGTAAACAGGAACAGTCTTTTGAGCCGAAGCTGAATGAAGATCATTTTGATGGTTTCTGGTGCAATGGAAGACAATGGGGAGTTGTTCATCAGAGGAAGGATAATAACGGAACCCTGTATCAGTCCACAGAGGTATTATATGATGCGGTCAAAATGTAAAGATCAGCGTTTTCTGATCATGGAGGGAGCATAATGGACCATAACGAGCATTGGTGGCAAAAGAGTGTGGTATATCAGATATATCCACGCAGCTTTATGGATAGTAATGGCGATGGAATAGGTGATTTACAAGGGATCATCGGTAAATTGGATTATTTACGGAATCTGGGTGTAGATGTGATCTGGCTGTCTCCCTTTTATGCATCGCCTAATGCGGATAATGGATATGATATTAGTGATTATCAGAAGATTATGGAGGAGTTTGGAACCATGGATGACTTTGATGAGCTTTTAAAAGAAGCTCATCAGAGAAATCTGAAGATTATTATTGATATGGTAGTGAATCATTCCTCGGATGAACATGAGTGGTTTAAAAAGAGCAAAGCAGGAATAGAACCCTATCGTAATTATTATATATGGCGAAAGGGCGTTGATGGGAAAGAACCCAACAACTGGCGTTCTAATTTCAGTGGAAGCGCATGGACCTACTCTGAAGAACGACAGGAATATTATCTGCATCTTTTTCATAAAAAACAGCCGGAATTAAATTGGCAGTGTGCGGAATTAAGAAATGAGATTTATCGCATGATGAATTGGTGGCTGGATAAAGGAGTGGATGGATTCCGTCTGGATGTTATTAATTATATAGGTAAGAATCCGGAATTTCCCGATGGAGTCATTGGAAAAGATGGTTTGGGCGATTTTGTACCATATGCAGTGAACCTTCCCATCTCTCATGATTATATAAAAGAGATGAACAGTCAGGTATGGCATAACAGAGAGGGAATCCTTACGGTGGGTGAGACGCCGTTTGCCGGTACGGATGATGCCGTTCAATATTCCTGCTTGGATAATACGGAGCTGAATATGGTTTTTCAGTTTGAGCATATGGATCTGGATAATGCAGAGGATGGTTCCAAATGGTCTGACAGACGTATTCCGTTATTGGAATTAAAGAGAAGCTTCAGCAACTGGCAGAGGAAATTATATGGAAAGGCATGGAACAGCCTGTACTGGTGCAATCATGACCAGCCACGTGTTGTATCAAGACTGGGTAATGATACGGATGAAACATGGTGGAACAAATCCGCCAAAATGCTGGCTACATGCCTGCATTTTATGCAGGGAACTCCCTATGTCTATCAGGGAGAAGAGCTTGGAATGACCAATTATCCATTTTCGGATATCCGGGATTTCCGTGACGTCGAAAGTATTAATGCTTACCATGAGTATACAGAAATCTTACACGTAGATAACGATAAAATGATAAGTTATCTGAGAAATAAAAGCAGGGATAATGCCCGTACACCGATGCAATGGGACGAAACCGATGAGGCAGGATTTACTACAGGCGTCCCTTGGATGCCGGTAAATCCTAATTATAAAAGGATAAATGCTGCTGCTCAGATTGGTGATGAGGATTCCGTTTATAATTACTATCGCAAACTGATTTCCCTGAGAAAGGAATATCCGATTATCGTAAATGGTGATTTTGAACTTGTGGGAGAGAATAATGCTGATGTCTTCGCATACCTGCGTCATTGGAAGGATCAGATATTATGGGTGGCATGCAATTTTACAGATCGGATGCAGAAGATCGTAAGTCCGTCGTCCAATCATGCAGAATACCGGAAGTGGGATGTGATCTGTGACAATTATAGTCCGTCAGGATATCCCTTCGAAAAAGGCCAAATAGAGCTGCAGCCATATGAGGCAGTAGCAGTTCTTGGCAATCCATGATACAGCGTAGAGCGGAAAGTGAAATTATCTGAAATGTAATGAGAGACAAGAGTAATCGGACAAATCCGGTTGCTCTTTTTATTTTGTATAAGCTATAATGTAACTATCCAGATCTCATTCGTAAAACCACTGCTAACGCAGCTTAGGTTTATCTCATGTGGTTACTTAGT
>ERZ772812.2912-NODE-2912-length-10349-cov-2.997377_pt1 | contig 10349 bp, 12 predicted proteins | sample MGYA00511343_ERZ772812 | MGnify/ENA primary metagenome ERZ772812 (study PRJEB29015, sample SAMEA2737706) | human gut metagenome | biome: human gut; feature: human-associated habitat; material: faeces | place: China | collected 2012 ...
TCGCTGAAAAATACCGTATGCCTCCCATCCGACTGACCGAGGACGCCGTGCAAATACTCGAAAACTACCGGTGGCCGGGAAACGTGCGGGAATTGAAAAACATCACGGAACAAATTTCCATTCTCGAACAGGAAAGAACGGTCGATGCCTTGAGACTAAAAGAGTATCTCCCGGCACAAAATAATACGCTCCCGGCATTAACATCTAACCCGGAAAGCGATCATAGTTTTGCCACGGAACGGGAAATCCTGTACAAAATACTTTTTGACATGAAAAAGGACATGAACGATTTGAAACACCTCGTGTACGACATCATGCAAAAAGAACACACGATAAAGCCCGAACCGGAACCTTCAACCTCCATCGTTCTCCGGAATTTGTATGAAACCCCGCAATCGGAATTCCTAGGAGGCCTCATAATTGACCATTGTTCAATAATAGGATACTATGTGCGCGGAAGGAGGCGGAGGGCATGCCAAGGACGGTCAAGGACCCCGAGGAGAGGAGATGCGAGCTCCTCGAATGCGCGATGAAGCTCTTCGCGGAGAAGGGCTATGACAACGTGTCCGTGCGCGCGGTGGCGCGGGCGGCGGGGGTCGCGCCGGGGCTCGCCTACCACTACTTCGACTCCAAGGAGCGCATGTTCGCCGCCGCCATCAGGCACTACGCAGCGCGCTGTGCCGAGGGGGCCTGCGCCATCCTCGATGACCGCGCGCTCTCGCTCGACGAGAAGGTGGAGCGCTGCATCAGGGTGATGTCCGACCACGCGGTGTTCCTCCATGCCGATTATTTTCATGCGGAGGGCAACGCCGCCCTTCACGACCGGCTCTCGCTCGCCGTGTGCGAGGAGGTTTGTCCGCACCTAGCTGCCGCCCTCGAGCTCGACGCAATCACGCGGGGCGCGCCCGCCGACGGCGCGGGGGAGCTCGCCTCGATTATGGTCTACGGGTGCGTCGGGCTCGTCTCCGGGCCAGGCATGCCAGACGATGCGCCCCTCGCCGCCGCGAGGCGCTACCTGGGTGCGCTTATCGCCGAGTTCCGCTCAGGGCGCGCGGAGGAGGCCGCCGAGGAACGATAGGGATCCAGCCCCGGGCGACCGGGGCATTTTTCGGCCGATGCAATTGAACAGTGTTTAATGAAAGGAGTTGGAAATGGAAGACGATAGGAGGGCCCGCGAGCTCAAGGAGCGGTCGCGGGCGGCGTTCGACGTCCAGGCGGCAACCTACGATGAGGGGATGGAGGGCGACCACGCGCGCGGGCTCTACCCCGTCGTGGCCGAGGAGGTTGCCTCGGCGGTCGTCGGCAAGGAGGGGCCGCGCCTGCTCGACCTCGGGTGCGGCACGGGGGCGCTCGCCGAGCTCGTGCTCGAGAGGGTTCCAGGCTGCAGGCTGTCCTGCGTCGACCTCTCGCCCCGCATGGCCGACGCCGCGCGGGCGCGGCTCGGCTCGCGTGCCGAGGTCTCGGTCGCCGACGCGGAGGCGCTGCCGTTTCCCGAGGAGTCCTTCGACGCCGCCTGGTGCAACGACTCCTTCCACCACTACCCCGACCCCGACCGTGCGGCGTTCTCGGTATGGCGTGCGCTCAGACCGGGAGGGGCGTTCGTCGTCGGGGACGTTTGGCAGCCCGCGCCCGCCCGCGCCATCATGAACGCGTGGATGCCGCATTCCCGGGAGGGCGACGTGCGCATCTACTCGGAGGGCGAGATGCGCGCGATCCTCGGGAAGTGGTTCGACGCGGTCGACTGGCGCAGGGTCGGGTCGACCGCGTGCGTCTGCGTCGCCCGAAAGGGCGGACGGGGCGCTTAGGGGAGCCCCCGGAACGCGGCTCCGTACCCGAAACGGGAACGAAACGCCCCGCAACGCGGAGGCGAGCCCTTCCGCGCTCCGTTCCGATGTCCCCATTCCGGGAACGACTGTCGCCACCATGGGGGCATTCGCCCACAGACGCAGTGCAGAAGGGCTCGCCGCCCGCCATACGGATCCCGGACGAGTCTGAGGTGCGCGTCGCCGCGTCCTGCGGATCTGCCGCCGTTGAATCGTCGCTCCCCGCCCGCTCCCTCTACGAGCGCGCGCCTGCCGCATCATGGCGCTCAGATTGTGGGCATCCCGCTTGCAGGCGGCCTCTCTGCCGAAAGTCTCGTTTGGGGAGGTGATGGAGGGTCTCTGCGCCCCGTGCCTACTCGCGGGTAAGCAGTTGGCCCATCACCACGATGTCGTCTTCGTTCAGACGGGTGACGACGGGCTTGCCGTCCGCGTCTAAAAGGGCGCACATCCCGCAGCCGCCCGTCATGTTGGACGAGGCGAGCAGGTAGTTCACGCCTGTCTCCGTGTCGACGAACACTTTCCGCACATTGGTGACGCCCTGGGAGTACACTTCGACAAATCGCTCGCTCATTTCGAGTCCTCTCTTTCGTTTTGTTTCGGGTTCGATAGTCGGAAGAACGCCGGCCCGCGCGCTGGCCGGCGAGGTCGATGTTAGGCGAACAGCTTCTGCACGATGCTGATGAGGCCCCAGCCGCAACAGAAGCCGATAGCCGCGCCGATCACGGTCTTCGCGATGAGCTTGCCCCACCACGCACGTCCTGCCTTGCGGTTCTCCTCGTCTGTTACGTCAGGATCCTCGCCGCGCATGAACGCCTCGACGGCGCGGTAGGTGAACAGCCGGTTGTCGTGTTTGATCTTCTCTGCCATCCCTGCCGCGACCGCTGCGGGGATGAAAAGCGCGATGGCGGGTGCCAGGATCGCGGGCCAGCTCAGATCCAAAAGCGCAGTTGCCACCGCCCAGATGACTGCCGCGCCTCCGCATGCCGCCATGACTGCTCCGAGTCTGTTCAGCCGCTTTGCTTCGTTGGTAAGCACTGCTTTCATTTCCTCCACATCTCCTTTGATCAGATCGTCGACGCTTACGCCGAAGAGGTCGCTCAGGAGAAGCAGGCTGTGCACGTCAGGGTAGGTGCGGTCGGTCTCCCAGTTCGAGATCGTCTGGCGCGAGACGAAGATCGCCTCGGCTAGCTGCTCTTGGGACATGCTCAGCCGCGCGCGGTGACCCTTGATGTGGCTGCCCAGCTCCATGAGCGCTCCCTTCTGATCGAAAATGTGGCGGAATGCGGGAAACTTTACCACCCAATCCCTTTGGCAGGGGGCGAAATAGAGGTGATCTGTCCTGTCAAAAGACTTTATCAATGGCGTTGACCTGGAGTTATCGTTACGAAGGGAATAGATCCGTCCCATCCTTTGGCCAACCGCCTGCTTGCTGACGGGCCCGCGCGTAGGGATCCGGGGGCGGCATGCGAGGAGATATGGCGCCCGAGGCCGGCAAGCCTTCCTTCGGAAGGGGGAATCCGCACTAGCGCCGTCAACGTACAAGCGCCGTCAAAAAGCGTCATGCTTCCGAGGGCGAGAACCGAAGGGGCGGGGCAGGGCTTAAGACGGGCTCAGAAGAACATGCCCACCGCGATGACGAAGGCGCCCGTCAGCGCGAGGCCGCCCAGGATGATCGCCCACGCGGCGGGGCGGGCGAAGTTCAGCGTCCAGCCGATGCCGAACCGCTCGGGGAGGAACACGCTCGCGTCGTCGGGGTCGAAGTAGAGTACGCCCAGCTTCCAGCGGTCGTCCTCGTCGGCGAGGAGGACGTCGTCTTCCTGCATCCGCCTGAACACCCGGGAGCCCGCCTGCCCGTAGACGAGCGACATCGCCACGGAGCCGACGGTGATGAGGAGGCAGAGGACGACGATGACCGCCACCGCCTGCCCAAGGGTGATAAACCCCGTCGACGACAGAAGGAACAGGATCCCGACGCCGCCGCTGACGAAGATGCCCGTGACGAGCAGGAACACGCTCTGGGCGCGTGCGAACAGGCCGTACGCGAGCGCCGAGGTTGCGGGCGCGGCGGGGTCGGTCGGGCGCTTCGAGCGCAGGATCATCCAATGGCAGAACGCGAAGCACGCCGCCATGAACAGCTCGAACGCGATGGGGAAGCCGACGGCGGAAGCGAGGGTCTTCGGCGCCCAGCTGTCGACGTTGCCCGCGAAGTCGGCGTGCATGGGGAGCATGTCGGGCATCGCCGGGTAGAGCGAAAGCCCCAGTGCGAGCGTCCCCAGGACGACCGGCACGTGCAGGAGGCTCCAGGCGAGCGGCAGCGCGCCGGGGGGGTCCCCCTCCGCGACCGCGGCGGCGGCCTCCCTGCGCCGGGCCTCCCAGCCCTCCTTGCGCTTGATGTCCCTCACCTTGCGGCGGTTGCGCAGCATGAGCGCGAAGGAGGCTGCGGCAAGCGCGACGATGGCGGCGCATTCCAGCGTGGAGCCCAGGCCCTCCGCGGCGCCGCCCGGCTGCTCCGCCCCCGCCGCGATGAGGGCCCCGGCCCCGCCGGCGACGAGGGTGAGCGCGGCGGTGAGCATGAGCATGGCCGTCGCGTAGCGCTTCTTGAGGGCGATGAGACGCGGATCCTTCTGCGCCGAGGAGGGCACCGTGACCGCGAAGCACTCGTTGCTCCTCATGAGGTAGGGCGTGAACGCGAGGAGGAGCCCCAAGGCGAGCTCCATCGAGGCGAACATCCCCGCAGTGGCGATGGCGATCATGGGCCTCACGCCCTCTGCGGGGCGGAGGCGCCCATCGCGCCGGGGCGTTCGTCCGCGCCCTTCTCGGAGAGCCTGGCCCCGTCGGCGTCGAGGCCGAGCACGCCCACGTCACGCCGGGCGCCTGCCACTCCCGGGTCGGCGAACGCGCGGTCGGCCTGGGCGCGCGCCTCCTCGAGGAACGCCTCCTCGGTGCCGCCCTGCGCGCAGTGCTCGAGCGCGAGCCGGTAGAGCTCGGAGGCGATCTTCTCCGCGCTCGCGGCCTTGCGCTCGGGACTCGCGGCCTGCTGGTAGTCGGCGACGACCGCGCCGGAACGGCCGCGCATGAGCAGGTATCCTTCGTCGCGCAGCACCGCGTAGGCCTTGTTCACGGTGTGCAGGTTGATGCCGAGGTCGCTCGCAAGCGCGCGCACGCTCGGCAGCCGGTCTGCGGGTAGCAGCTCGCCGCGCGCGATGGCTGCGACGATCTGGTCGCGGATCTGGAGGTAGACGGGGTCGGGAGATGCCTGGTCGATGCGGAGGATCACGGCGGTTCCTTCCACTCTGTGTTCTATCTGCTATAGGGCGAGTATATCATCCGCAGGTCAGCGGTCCTGCATCGGGATCCGCATCGCCGCCCTGCCCGCGAGGGCGGCGGCGACGGCGGCCGCGCACGCGACGGTGAGGCCCGCGGCGGTTCCCGCGTTCATGGTGGCGAAGATCCCCGCGACGACGAGCGCGAACCCCGCTCCGATGCAGATGGCGACGTTGGCCGACCGCTTCACGGGCTCGTAGGCGCTCGCCCAGTCGAAGCGCGGCCGCCTGGCGTCGAGAAGCGCCCCCAAGCACGACGAAAGCGTCGCGCCCGCCAGCGGCGCGGCGAGCATCAGCGCCGCGCTCGCCGGCCCGTCGGAGAACGCGAAGGCGGCGACGGAGCCTGCGACGAGAGACGCCGGGACGGTGACTGCCAGGTTGGCGGCGATCTTCGACCCGACGAGCGTCGAGGCGGGCACGGGCGCGGTCTGCGCGATCCACCGCGAGCCGCCCTCGAGCGAGGTCGACGATGCGGTAAGCGACGTCATCGCCATGAAGAACGCGAGCGCCCAGGGGAACGCGCCCGCCATCATGCCGGCGAGGGCCTCGCGGTCCGCCCCCGGCACGTTGACCGCCGAGGCGAGGATCTGCGGCCCGGCGACCGCCGCGGCGATGGCGGCGACGAGGGCGAGCGCGGGCCCGGCGGCGGTGTTCATGAGGTAGATCGGCGTGGCGATCCAGAGCCGGAGCTCCTTGGCGACCATCGCGCGCAGCGGCGTGCGCTCGGCGCCCGATACCGCCCTCGCCTTCACGGACCTCCGCGCCCCGCCGGACGCCAAAAGCGAGTTCAAGGGGACGATGAGCCTCGACAGGAGGGCGACCGTCGCGACGCAGGTCGCGGCCGAGACTGCCGCGTAGAGGGCGAGGGCCACGGCGTCGCCTGCCATGGCGGCGGACGCCCAGGCGGCGGGCGGCCAGAACGACACGACCGCTTCCTCGATCAGGCTTCCCGCCGAAGCGAGGATCCGCAGGTCGTCCGCATCTCCCGATCCCATGCCGCCCGTCGCGGCCATCACGCAGACGACGATCGCCACCGTGGCCGCCACGCCTGCGATGCCGAGGGCTCGGGAGGCGTGCGCGGTGCGGGACGCCGCCCACGCGACGGCGAACGAGCACGCCACCGAGGCTGCGACGGGGATCGCCGGCGCGAGCATGAGGACGACAACCGCCGCGGCGACGTCCGCCGGGCCGGCACCGACCGCCAGCAGGTAGGCGGCCATGAGGGGGCCGCCCATCAGGGCGGAGAGGGCGAGCCCCATGCCGTAGAGCGGGGCGGTGCGCGAGACGGCGACCGCCCAGAGCGGCGCGGGCATCGTCACGACGAGGTCGAAGTCCTTGAACCCGAAGAGAAGCCCGTTGGCCTTCACGAAGGTCGAGAAGACGCAGCCAATCCCTGAAACCGCGACGGCGAGCGCCGGCAGCGCGCCCGCGGCGCCGACCGCGGCAAGCTGGCTGCCGATCATCCATGCGTAGCCGACGGCGAGCAGGGCGAGCAGGGCGACGCCGACCGCGGCGAGCGCGAGCTTGCGCTTCGCCTTCGGGTCGCGCTCGTTGAGCAGGCGGCCGACCCCGAAGGCTCCGAGCAGCTGCACTCTCAGCAAAGGGCCGAGGCTACTCATTGCGGGCCTCCCTCGCTATCTCGAGGAACACCTGCTCGAGGCTCTCGTCCCCGCGGATCTCGTCGACCGAGCCGGCGCGCACGATGGAGCCCCTCCTGATGATCGCGACCTCGTCGCAGAGCTTCTCGACCGTGTCCAGCACGTGGCTCGAGAGGAACACGGCCGACCCGCGCGCGGCGATCTCGTGGATCATGGAGCGCAGCTCGTAGGCGGCCTCGGGGTCGAGTCCGACGAACGGCTCGTCGAGGACGAGCAGCCGCGGCTCGTGGAGGAACGCGCCCACAAGCACGAGCTTCTGGCGCATGCCGTGGGAGTACGCCGACGCCATCTCGCCGAGGCGGCCCTCTATCCCCAGCCGCCCGGCGTATGCCGAGACGCGCGCGGCTCTGTCTTTCTCGCCGACTCTGAACAGGTCGGCGACGTAGTCGAGGTACTGCATCCCGGTGAGGAATCCGTAGACGTCTGGGTTGTCGGGCACGTAGGCGGTCTCCTGCTTGCACGCCACGGGGTCGGAGCGGACCGACTGCCCGCAGACGCGGATGTCGCCGCCGTCGAAGGCGAGCGCGCCCACGATCGAGCGGATGAGCGTGGTCTTTCCCGCCCCGTTGGGGCCGACGAATCCGAAGATGGTTCCCGACGCCACCGAGAGGGACACGTTCTCGACGACCTGCTTGTTGCCGTATGACTTGGAGAACCCGTCGACCGCGAGCACGGGCGCATGGCTGCCCCCTTCTGCGCGGAGCTTCCCTTCCATCACATCACCTCGTCCCCATGAACAGGATGATCCCGGTCGCCGCGAACGCGACCACGGGGACGATCCAGTACATCCACGCCTTAGCGTCGTCCTTCCTGGAAAGCGAGATTCCCGCCGCGACCTCGACGGCGGTGAATGCCGCGGGCACGCCGAACACCACGGCGTCGCGCGGCCAGTACGTGCTCGCCTCGCCCGTCAGGCTGAACTGCATGGGGACCGATTCGGGCAGGCTGCCCGAGAACGCAAGGAACACCGCCAGCGTGAGCGCGCACGCGACGGCGCCGAGCGCGGTGTGCATCGTCGATCTGCTCATAGTCTTCCTCCTTCGGTCGTTGCTCCGTTCTCTCGATGCCCTGATTTTATCACATCTGCATTAGTACATATAGAACAAATAGAACAAGTAGAACAAACTCTGGTAAAATGACGACGTTCGGATTAGAGGAGCGCGTCGCGCCCTTCTTCGGAAGGATGCTCATGAAGCACATCGACCTCATAGCGGCTAGGATGGATCAGGTGCGCTGGGAGCGGGGTATCCCCGTCGCCGAGCTCGCTCGCCGTTGAGGACGCGCCAGAGGCGCTTGCGGTCGACTCCCACGCGGCGTGCAAGCTCGGCAACGCTGATGCCGCGGTAGGCGCGCGCCTGCTCCAGCCGCATCACGATGCGGCCTTCGTCGTCGACCATTCCGCGTTTTCCGGACGCCGCGCGATCGCATTGCTGCTGCCGGCTTGGTGGCGATGCGCTCATTTGATGAACTGCGGGGTGTGGTGATGAGCCTTAGCGCCCGCGGTGCTTCCGCTTGCGCTTCTCGGTCCTTTTCGCGAACCTCTCGCGGCGACGCTCTTCGCGGCGGGCGCGGGAAAGCGCCTCGCTTTCCCCTTTCGCCGCCTCGCGCTGCTCGGCAAGGGCCTGCTGCGCCTTCGTCCCCCGGCGGACGCTTGATCGGATTTCTTTCTCGATCATCCGGCGGAGCCGTTTGGGGTTGACCCGCTTCGCCTGCTCGACCTGGACCTGGATGCCGTCCGTGAAGCGGAGCTCCCGCCACTTGTCGCATACGAAGCGCAGGACCTCCGGGGTCGTGGGCTCCGCGCCGAACACGTGGCGGGCGACGCGGTAACCCTCCTCGCCCTCGACTTCGACGATGCCGACCCAGAACGGGTCCTCGAACCGCACCGTGAGTTTGCTCATGCCCATGTTTCCTCCTTCACGCCGCATGTGAGCATGCTCGCGCGCACGTGGGAAGCACGCGCGCTTACGTGAAGGAGGGACAACCCAAGAGGCAGGTTACTGACGGGCTTGCCGCAACGGGGCCGCCCGCATCCCGACTACCCGACGGGATCGTGTTTTTACCTTCGCCGTCAGGATACCACCGATCCGCCGCGCGAGGAATGCCGCGTGGCGGGTTGCGAAGACGGGAGGGAGGGGCTCGGATTTCCGCTAGGGACGATGCCAAGGGGCGCATCCAAATCAACGCCCCTCGCCGGCTTCGTCGGCACGAACATTCCGACCCCCATCCCGAAGAAGGCGCACAGCTTGACGAACTCGTCGACGCGCATTGCCCTCTCGCCGTTGAGGACGCGCCAGAGGCGTTTCCTGTCGACCCCGATGCGGCGACCAAGTTCGGCGACGCTGATGCCGCGCTCCCGCCGAGCCTGCTCTATGAGCCCGACCATGACGTCGGCGTCGTCCATTGGAGCTCGCGAAGGAAAGCCCATCCCTCCCCCTGCCGCTGCTAGAGCGTCTCGTCCTGTCCGGCGTGCCTCTTGGCCCAATGCCGGGCGTACAGCGCGCCGACCACCGACGGCAGCACCGGGGATGCCGCCTGGGCGGCGAACACGCCGACGTAGCCGAGGCCTGCCGCGCCCAGCAGGACGGCGAGGCCCACCCTGCCCAAGAAGGCGTCCGAAAGCGAGTTCGCGAGCACCACGCGCGGGGCGCCCACGGCGAGCGCGAACGAGTCGAAGGCGTACATCGCCGCGTAGAAGAGGCCGTTCACGCTGCAGGTCACCCGCAGGTAGAGGACCGCCGCGTCGACGACCTCCGGCGTCCGCGCGCCGAGCGCGGCGACGAGCTGCGGGGCGAAGATCTGGACGAGGGCCTGCATGGCGAGCGTCACGCCGACGGCGAGGGCGAGCCCGACGCGCAGCGACTCGACCGCGCGCGCCGGCCTGCCGGCGCCCACGCACTGCGCCGCGGCGGTGGTGATTGCCTGCCCGACCGCCCAGCAGGGAAGGCCCGCGAGCGTGCTCGCCTTGAGCCCCACGCCCGCCGCCGCGGCGACGTCGGCCCCGTAGGAGTTCAGGATCGCGGTCACGACCACGTAGGAGACGTTGATGACCGCCTGCTGCACGGCCCCCGGCACGCCCAGGCGCAGCACCTCGAGCGCTTCCGCCCGCGCGCCGCGCAGGGACGGAACGAGGGAGCGGGCGCTGGGGAAGCGCGTACGGGCGACGGCGAGCGCCGCCGCTCCGGCGGCTCCCTGCGAGGCGACGGTCGCCCAGGCGGCCCCCGGGACTCCCATGCCGAGGCCCGCGACGAGCAGCAGGTCGAGCGCGACGTTCCCCGCCGCGGAGAGCGCCATCGCCAGCATCGGCGTGCGCGCGTCTCCCTGCGCCTTCAGAAACGCGCAGGAGGCGTTCATGAGGAACGAACAGCAGGACGCCCCGCCGACGACGCGGATGTAGGAAGCGGCGTCCGCCGCGGCTCCGCCCGGCACGCCCATGGCGGCGAACAGCGGGACCGCCCCGAAGAAGGAGGCCGCGGCGATCGCCGCCGAGAGCGCGGCGCAGACGACGAGGTCCTGCTTCCAGGTGATCTCGTTCGGCGCATGGG
>ERZ772812.2918-NODE-2918-length-10325-cov-9.561052_pt1 | contig 10325 bp, 10 predicted proteins | sample MGYA00511343_ERZ772812 | MGnify/ENA primary metagenome ERZ772812 (study PRJEB29015, sample SAMEA2737706) | human gut metagenome | biome: human gut; feature: human-associated habitat; material: faeces | place: China | collected 2012 ...
ACAACTGGGGCTGGATGACGCGCAGCATGCAGGAAAACGCCGCTGCATTTGTCCCCATCGATCATTCGCTGCGCATGGTGCGCAGTCTGCGCACGCCGGTCGACGAGCTCAAGGCGTATCTGCGGGAGCAGAACCGGAGCGTCCAGAAGCTGCAGCTGTTCACACCGGACGATGCGCTGCGCGGCAGGCTGCTCACCGACCTTGCGGAGCGTTTCCCCTGCCTGAGTGTCAGCACGTCCATGCCCTGCAACATTGAGATCAACGACGCGCACGCCAACAAGGGCGAGGCCATTGCGTCTCTGGCAGCGTATCTCGGCCTGCCGATGGCGGCAACGATGGCAATCGGCGATGGGCTGAACGACAGGAGCATGATCAAAATGGCCGGGATCGGCGTGGCCATGGCGAATGCGTGTCCGGAAATTCTGGCGATAGCCGACGAAATAACTGCCTCCTGCGACGAGGACGGCGCGGCGCTTGCCATCGAGCGGCACTGCGTACCGGGAAGGACGTAACGGAAATGGTCGACTGCCACATTCATATGGTGCTGGACGGCGTAAACTGGAAGGACGCCATCGCCCGGCATAAAGCGGCGCCGCAGGAGGCACTGATCCGGCAGACGCTGGGTCACTATCAGGCGCTGGGGTTTTCCTATCTGCGCGACGGCGGCGACCGCTGGGGCGTGTGCGATCTGGCCGCGAAGCTGGCCCCGGAATACGGCATACGCTACCGGTCGCCGGGCTTCCCGATTTATAAAACCGGACATTACGGCGGCTTTATCGGACGCGGCTTTGACGGGCTTGCCGAATACCGCGCGCTTGTTCGCGAGGCTAAAACGCGCGGCGCACACTTTATCAAGCTCATGATCTCCGGGCTGATGGATTTCAGCCAATACGGCGTGCTGACCGGCGAGCCTCTGCCGCCGGACTTGATCCGGGACATGATCGCCTGCGCGCATGACGAAGGCTTTTCCGTCATGGCCCACGCCAACGGCGACGAGGCCGTGCGCGCGGCGCTTGCGGGCGGCGTGGACTCCATCGAGCACGGCGCGTATCTCACGGATGAGACGCTTTGTCAGCTGGCAGAGTCTGGCGCTGTCTGGGTGCCGACGCTCGTGACGATCGGCAATCTCATCGGCTGCGGCCGTTTTCCGGACGAGGTTTTAACGCCGCTGCTGGCCTATCAGATGAACGCCGTAAAAAAAGCCGCCGCGCTGGGCGCAAGGATCGCCTGCGGCAGCGACGCGGGCGCGTACCGCGTCCTGCACGGGCAGGGCAGTCTGGATGAACAGGCGCTCCTGCGCCGCGCCATCGGAGAAGACGCGGACGCGGTGATCGACGCAGGCAACGCCATTGTCATGGCGCAGTTCTGAATCTGAACCTAAAAAAATATCTGTTTTTGCATCTTTTTATAGTACCAGCATTGGATATAATCAGGGTATCTTAACAAGAGAGGTACTCTGGTATGAAAAAGAGAAACGAAACCATCCGTATGCTGGTTCTGAGCGCGATGTTTGCCGCGCTGTGCTGCGTGACGACCATGCTGGTGCAGTTCCCGACCGTTGCCGGGTATACCAACATCGGCGAGGGGATGTGCCTGCTTGCCGGGCTGGTGCTCGGCCCGTGGTACGGCTTCTTTGCCGCAGGCATCGGCAGCGGTCTTGCTGATCTGCTGGCAGGCTACGCGCATTATGTTCCCGGCACGTTTATCATCAAGGGCCTTGTGGCGCTGGTGGCCGCGCTGCTGCTGCAGCCGATGCTCAAGAAGGGCGAAAAGATCCCGTTCTGGCGTCTGGCGCTCATCGAGCTGCCGTCCGAGGTCATCATGGTCGCCGGGTATTTCGGCTATAAGGCGCTGATCCTCGGCAAGGGCCTTGCCGCCGCCGCGTCGATCCCGAACAATCTGGTGCAGGCCGCCGTCGGCATCGTGTTGTCCGTCGTGCTCTACACCGCGCTGGCCAAGGTTCCCGAAATTCATAAGGCATTCTGGAAGGGTGGAATGAATCATGTATGAAGAACTTACCGCACAGGCGAAGCAGGCCGTCACGGAGCTGCTGGACGTTGCGAAGCTGAAGCCCGGCAAGCTGTTTGTCGTCGGCTGCTCGTCGAGTGAAATGGTCGGCGCGCGCATCGGCAAGGGTTCGAGCCTTGAGGCCGCACAGGCCGCGTTTGCGGGCATTTATCCCGTTTTGCAGGAGCGCGGCATTGAACTTGCCGTGCAGTGCTGCGAGCACCTCAACCGCGCGCTTGTTGTTGAGCGCGATGTGGCCGAGGCGCACAGCTTTGAGATCGTCAATGCCATCCCGCAGCTGCACGCGGGCGGCTCGTTCGCCATGACGGCGTGGGCCAATTTCAAAGACCCCGTACTCGTCGAAACCATTGTTGCCGACGCGGGGCTTGATATCGGCGGCACGCTGATCGGTATGCACCTGCGCCGCGTCGCGATCCCCGTTCGCCTGTCAATCAAAAAGATCGGCGAGGCCAACATCCTCTGCGCCCGCACGCGCCCGAAATACATCGGCGGCGCCAGAGCGGTTTATCAGGACTTGTAAACAGGAAAAGCTCCTCTTGCCGACTGCAAGAGGAGCTTTTGACATTTGCAGGGGCTTGCAAAAACCCTCGGCGAATTCGGGTGCGCGTTTCTGTGGGGTTTTGTTGGATTTCCCTGTTTTGATACAGAATTCTCTTTTCATCATGACAGGAACGTGCTATAATAAAATAAACCGCTGCGGGCGGTCTATGGATTTGCAAAGGAGCGAAGCATATGAAAAAATTACGTTGGGGCGTGATCGGAGCCGGCGGCATTGCGGATCGCAGGACGATCCCCGGCATGATGCTGGCCGAAAACGCGGAGCTGATCGCCGTCATGGACATCAATGCCGAGCAGGTTGAGATAATCCGTCAGAAATACGGCGCAAAGCGCGGCTATACGAAGGAAGAGGACCTGCTGGCAGACCCGGAGGTCGACGCCGTTTATATCGCCACGCCCATCGTCCTGCACGCAAAGCAGGCCAAGCTGGCCGCAGATTACGGCAAGGATATCCTGATCGAAAAGCCGCTGGCCATGACGTCCGACGAAGGGCAGGCGGTCATCGACTACTGCGAACGCAAGGGCGTGAAGATCGCGGCGGGCTTCATGATGCGCTTCGGTTCGCACGTCATGAGCATGAAAAAGGCCATCGCCGAGGGCAAGATCGGCACGGTCGTGTCCGGCTATTCACAGTTTACGCTCTGGCTTCCGTATGAGCCCGGCAACTGGCGGCAGTGCAAGGCCAAAGCCGGCGGCGGCGCGATGATGGATCTGTCTGTTCATACCATCGACCTGATGGAGTACATCACCGGTATGCGCGTGACCGAGGTCGCGTCCATGAACGAAAAAATCGCCTTCCCTGAGCCGCAGTATGACGTGGAAGACACGTCCACCATCCTCATGCGCATGGAAAACGGCGCGCAGTGCGTCGTGCAGTCCAACTTCAATATTCCGGACGAGGCGTCCAAGTGGCGCGTTGAGTTCTTCGGCACGAAGGGCCGTCTGCTTGGCGACACGATGATCGGCCAGATCGACGGCGGCAAGCTGAATGCCGTGTTCATTGACAAAAATGTCGCCTATTCCGCCGAGCAGACCCACGCCGACGATGTGGGCGTCGAAATTCCCGGCGACTTCGGCAATATGTACACCCGTGAAATCGAGAGTTTCTCGGATTCCATTCTCAACAATAAGCCCCTCGTTGTCCCCGCATCCGACGCCGTGCACGTCCAGCGCATCATGGAAAAAGCCTATGCCAGCGGTGAAGAATTGAAGATCATGAAGATTTAAGCTTTCTTACGGAATCTCCAGCGCATCCAGCAGCGCCCGGCACTCGTCAGGCGTCAGGATGCGCTGCGCTGTACGCGGGTCCTCCGCGGACGGCGCCCGACTCGGATCCGGGCGGTTTTCCTGCAGCCACTGCCGGGGCGACATCCCGAGATTTTTCTGAAAGCTTCGGTTCAGATACTTTGGATCGGAAAAGCCGCAGGCATAAGCCGCATCGGTCAGCGTCGTATCGGACTGGCGCAGCAGGAGCATCGCCGCCTCCAGCCGCAGCCGGGCCAGATAATCCTGAAACGGGATATGCAGCTGTTCACGGAACAAGTGCGACAGATAGGTCTGTGTCAGCCCCTCCCGTTCCGCGATTTCACTGAGGCGGACAGGCTCAGAATAGTGTGTTTCCAGATAATGCAGAATGCGGTGCATCCGCTCGGCGTTGCGCGTCTGCGTCATGTTTTCCGTATCGCTCAGCACGCGGTACGGCGTATCGCTGAGCAGGATGGCGAAAATCTCGTTGACCTGCGCCATGCATGCAAACGGTGCTTCCGGTGTATCGCGCAGATAGGCGCGAAGCGCCAGCAGCATTGCGCGGCGAAGCGCCGTCAGCCGCTCCGGCAGCAGGCAAGCGGACAATCCCCGGCAGCCGAAGCGGATACTGCGGATCTGCGGATAAAACCGGGCGCAGAAGCTGTTGGAGATCTGCAGCGTCAGAAGCCTTGCCGGCACGCCGGATGCGCAGAGTTCATGGCTGCTGCCCGCATCAAACAGCAATACCTCGCCCGGCCCTGCTTCAACGCCTTGCCGGTCAGTGCTGACGCGGCAGCTGCCGCTCAGTACCACGCACAGTTCCAGTTCCTTATGCAGGTGCATGGGGCGATATACCATGTCAACAATAAACATGGTACAGTCTGCCAGTTTGGAATGAGAGATCAGTTCATATTCATTGTAGGATTCCATTTTTTCCTCGAAAAAGCATCATTGTCGGGCTGCAGACGCATCTTCATCGGTGATAAGCCTGCCCCGTTCCTTCATAATAACAGTAAGCAGAGAAAAAAACAAGAGCCGCTCGGCTCTGAAAACAGGGAGGACGTATGAAAAAAGGCATATGCTGTGCAGGAAATATGATCGTGGATATCACTTACCCGATTGAAACCTGGCCGAAGCAGAACGAATTGACACACATTACAGAAGGCATTACACGCTCCACCGGCGGCTCGGTCTGCAACACCATTTCCGACCTTGCGCGGCTGGATCCCAATCTGCCGCTCGTGGCCTCCGGCTTCGCCGGACATGACGCGGAGGGCGATTTTGTCCTGCAGGAAATGGGCAAATACAAAAACATCGATTGCTCCATGATCAAGCGCAGCGGCGATACGTCGTTTACGGCTGTCATGTCGAACAACCAGACAAAGGAACGCACGTTTTTCCAGTATGCGGGCGGCAACGCCTATTACGGAGAAGACGATATCGACTGGGACAAGCTGAATGTCGATATTTTCCACATTGGCTATATTCTTCTGCTGCCACATCTGGATGAACCGGACGCGGAATACGGCACAAAGATGGCACGACTCCTGCACCGTGCGCAGCAGGCAGGCATGAAAACCTCCATCGATGTTGTTTCCGAAGCGGGCGAGCGCTTCGCACGGCTCGTGACCCCAGCGCTTAAATACACCGACTACTGCATCATCAACGAACTGGAGACGCAGCAGACCACGGGTGTCCTGCTGCGCGGAGAAGACGGCGCGCTGCATGTGGAGAATATGAAAGCCGCGCTTCAAAAGCTGCACGAACTGGGCGTAGCAAAGTGGGCCGTTATTCACTGCCCGGAGATTGGCTGCGGCATGGACGAAAACGGCAATTATTATGAATTTGAAAGCCTGAAGCTTCCGAAGGGCTATATCAAGGGCACGGTCGGCGCGGGCGATGCGTTCTGCGCGGGCGTTCTGTACGCAGCGGAAACGGATATGCCGCTGCCGGAGGCACTCAAGCTTGGCGCGTGCAGCGCGGCAGCCTCGCTCAGCGAGGTCAGCGCGTCTGACGGCGTAAAGGCGAAGGACGAAGTCCTGAATCTGTACGAGTTGTACGGCAAGAAATAAATAAAGAGGGTCATAATCACTATGAAACAGGCAGTTATGTACGGCGGCGGCAACATCGGCCGCGGCTTTATCGGCGCAACGCTCAGCCAGTCCGGGTATGAGGTCACGTTCATCGATGTGGCGGAACCCGTGGTCAAGGCTTTGCAGGAAAAAAAGCAGTACCCCGTCCGCTATGTGTCCAGCGAGGGACATGAGGACGTGATGATCGAGCATGTGACCGCGGTCAACGGCAACGATCAGGAGGCAGCCTCCGAGGCCATCGCCAACTGCGACATCATGGCAACGGCTGTCGGCGCGAGAATCCTCAAATTCATCGTCGGCAACATTGTCGCGGGCCTCAGAAAGCGCTGGGCGCGGGACGACCGTCCGCTCAACATCATCATCTGCGAAAACCTGATGGACGCCAACAAGGTCATGGAGGGCATGCTCAAGGATCTCCTGACCGACGAGGAAAAGAAGCATTTCGATGAAAAGGTCGGCCTGGTCGAAGCGTCGATTGGCCGCATGGTACCGGTGCAGACCGAGGAGATGAAGGACGGCGACCCGATGCGCGTCTGCGTCGAGCACTACGGCTTCCTGCCGGTCGATAAGGCCGCGTTCAAGGGTGAAATCCCGGAAATTACGAACATGGTTCCGTTCGAGCCGTTTGATTTCTACATCAAGCGTAAGCTGTACGTCCACAACATGGGCCACGCGACCTGCGCGTATCTGGGCGGTTACGAGGGCCGCAAATACATCTACCAGTCCATCGATGATCCCGAAATTCTGAACATCGTGCAGAATGCCATGCTCGAGAGCGCGCTGGGACTTTCTAAGAAGTACGGCGTCGAGTTGGAAAGCCTGATGCTGCACATCACCGATCTTCTTGGCCGCTTCCGCAACGCGGCGCTGAAGGACACCTGCAAACGTGTCGGCGGCGACCCGACAAGAAAACTCAGCGCGGCTGACCGTCTGATCGGCTCAAGCCTGCTGTGCCTGGAGCAGGGTGTGAAGCCCGCGTATATCGCCGTCGGCGCAGCCGGTGCGGTCTACCGTTATCTGAACGAGGCGGGCATCGAGCAGTCGAAGGAAGAAGCGGCAAAGGTTCTGAAGGACGTCTCCGGTCTGGAGGCCGACTCGGAACTGGCGGGGATGATTCTCGATATGTACGCCTACTTCCTTGAGGGTGAGCCCGTCTCCGCGCTGCGCCGCGCAGCACAGGCTGCGAAGACCGCGGGCCTCGGCCGGATCATCTGACCGAATCCATAGAACTCACAAAAAGCGCCAGCCGCTCGGGCTGGCGCTTTTCATTTACAGTTCCTGATAGACGGCTCTGGCGCCGCCGATATACTTGGGGCGGGTACGGGCACAGAGGATGTTCGCCTCGCCGATCTTTTTGATCGACAGCCGGACAGGAATCGCAACACGGCGCAGGTGCATGCCAATCAGCGTGCCGCCGATGTCAATGCCTGCATCTGCAACGATCGTCTCGACGAGCACGGGATCCTTGAAATTGGCCCACGCCGTCATGGCGAACGAGCCGCCCGCGTGCAACTGCGGGATGGCGTTGACAATCTCAAAGCCGTGCGCCTCAGCAACATCGCGCTCAACAACAAGCGCGCGGTTGAGGTGCTCGCAGCACTGCACGGCAAGTTCAATGCCGCGCTCCTGCAAAACGGGATAGATGCCCGCGAATGCGGCCTGCGCAGCCTCGAGGCTCGAGCCCTTGCCGATGCGCGCGCCGACCATCTCACTTGACGAGCAGCCGACGACAAAAATCTTGCCGGGCTTCAGCTTTGCAGCATCCAGCAGTTCTGTAACGGCCTGTTTCGCCTGCGTGGTAAGTTCTTCATACATGATTCATTTCACCTTTCCAGAAAGTTTTATGAAGTTCAGGGAGTTTGGAAAGCACCGTGTAGAGCACGACGGACAACATGAGGCCGACCGCCGCCTGCAGCAGGTTGTTGGGGATGGACGCAGCCGCTGCAAGTCCCTGCCCAAGAATCAGTGCCTCATAGCCGAAATAGCCGGCAACCATAACCACCTCAGACGGCAGTTCGACAAGCGCCAGCTGCCAGAACGGAAGCTTTCTGCCTTTCTTCAGCAGCGGACGAAGCAGCAGTGCGGCCACCAGCGCCACAAGGCCCTTGATGACAAACGTTGCGGGAACGTAATACGCATACCCGGAAATCAGATCTGCAAGCGCGCTGCCAATGCCGGCCGCGAAAAAGCCGTACCACGGGCCGAGCACCAAGCCGGACAGCAGGCACATGCCCTCGCCGATGTTTGTATATCCTGCAACCGTCGGAATCTGCACAAGCATTGTCGCCGCCCAACACAACGCCGCAAACATGGCGCTCAGAACCAGCTGCCGGAGTGTTCTATTTTGCTGTTTCATATTGGAAATCTCGTCTCAGACAAAAAACGATTTTCAGACTACGAAATTCGTTATTCGCCCTTCCAGAACGCCTTATGAATTTCCGGAACCTTGGCCAGCGCAGTGTAGAGAACAACCGACAGGACGATGCCGACGGCAGCCTGTACCAGATTATTGGGGATGGATGCAGCGGCGGCAAGACCCTTACCGAGAATCAGCGCCTTATAGCCGAAATACCCGGCGACCATGATGACCTCGGACGGCAGTTCAATCAGCGCCAGACGCCAGAACGGGATCTTCTCACCTTTTTTCAGCAGCGGCCGCAGCAGCAGCGCAGCCACCAACGCCACAAGGCCCTTGATGATAAACGTGCCGGGGACATAATGCGCATAGCCTGCCAGCAGATCGGCAAGCCCGCTGCCGATACCGGCGGCAAAGAAGCCGTACCACGGACCGAGCACCAGACCGGCAAGCAGGCACATGCCCTCGCCGATGTTCGTATACCCGGCAACAGTCGGAAACTGCACAAGCATCGTCGTCACACAGCACAGCGCGGCAAACATCGCACTTAGAACCAGCATACGGATGGTTTCGTTTCTCTTTTTCATAATCGGAGTACCTCTCTTATTGGGATACCCTGATTATATCCGATACTGATACTATAAAAAGATGCAAAAACAGATATTTTTTTAGGGTCAGATTCAGAATCGCGCCATAATTGCAGTGTTACCCGTATCGAGCACCGCGTCCGCGCCTTCCCCAAGGATACGGCGCAGGAGCGCACGCTCGTCCATGCCCCCCTGTCCGTGCAAAACACGGTACGCGCCCGCGTCGCTTCCACAGGCAATTTTTGCGCCCAGCGCGGCAGCTTTTTTCACTGCGTTCCTCTGATAGGCCAGCAGCGGCTTTAAAACCTCGTCCGGAAAGCGCCCGCAGCCGATGAGATTGCCGATCGTCACGAGCGTCGGCACCCAGACAGCGCGCGATTCTGCAAGCTGGCAGAGCGTTTCATCTGTGAGATATGCGCCGTGTTCGATAGAATCCACACCGCCCGCAAGCGCCGCGCGCACGGCCTCGTCGCCGTTGGCGTGGGCCATGACGGAAAAGCCCTCGTCATGCGCGCAGGCGATCATATCCCGAATCAGTTTCGGCGGCAGCGGCTCGCTGGTCAGAACGCCGTAGCGTTCAAAATCCATCAGACCAGAAATCATGATCTTGATAAAGTGCGCACCGCGCGTTCTGGCTTCGCGGACAAGTGCACGGTATTCGACAAATTCATCAAAGCCGCGCCCGATGAATCCGCCGTAATGTCCGATTTTGTAGATTGGGAAGCCCGGCGACCGGTATCGGATGCCGTATTCCGGGGCCAGCTTCGCGGCCAAATCGCACACACCCCAACGGTCACCGCCGTCGCGCAGATCGGAAAAACCCAGCGTCTGATACTGCTCGAGCGTTTCTCTGATGAACGCCTCCTGCGGCGCGGCCCTGTGCCGCGCAATGGCTTCTTTCCAATTCACGCCGTCCAGCACCATATGAATGTGACAGTCAACCATCCTACGCCTTTCCCGGGATGCAGTGCCGCTCGATGGCAAGCGCCGCGCCGTCCTCGTCGCACGAGGCCGTCACTTCATCGGCAATCGCCAGAATTTCTGGACACGCATTCGCCATCGCCACGCCTCGCCCTGCCATTTTGATCATACTCGTATCGTTCAGCCCATCGCCGATGGCCATGGTCGCCGCCATCGGCAGGCCAAGATAGGCCGCCAGACTTGCAATGGCCTCGCCCTTGTTGGCATGCGCGTCGTTGATCTCAATGTTGCAGGGCATGGACGTGCTGACGCTTAAACTGTCGAACTGCTCTGTAAGGTCTTTAAGCAGCCTGCCGCGCAGCGCATCGTCCGGCGTGAACAGCTGCAGCTTTTGAACGCCTCGGTTCTGCCCCCGCAGGTATGCCTTGAGTTCCTCGACCGGCGTGCGCAGACTGCGCACCATGCGCAGTGCGTAGTCGAACGGGACAAATGCAGCGGCGTTTTCCTGCATGCTGCGCGTCATCCAGCCCCAGTTGT
>ERZ772812.2919-NODE-2919-length-10322-cov-4.286354_pt1 | contig 10322 bp, 4 predicted proteins | sample MGYA00511343_ERZ772812 | MGnify/ENA primary metagenome ERZ772812 (study PRJEB29015, sample SAMEA2737706) | human gut metagenome | biome: human gut; feature: human-associated habitat; material: faeces | place: China | collected 2012 ...
CCGGGTCAAGGTAATACTCCCCATCGCCGCCCCGGTAGTAGATATTCTGGATAAACCCGTGGAGGTCATACTCCACCTTGGTGTTGGGCTCCGCCGCTATGGTGTACATGATCTCCGGGTCGATGTCCTCCCGGCTGTTGATCTCCTCCTCGGTCAGGTCGCCGCCGCTTTCCACAGTGCGGTTCAGGTGGGCGTCGTAGTACACCACGGAGTAGTCCTGCATCCACGTGGGGATATAGACCACCTTCGTGCCGGTCTGCCCGTCCTCCTGCGTCTGGGAGATGCCCTCCACCGGCGGCACATCCTTTTCATCGGCGGGCAGCGTCTGTGCGCCGCAGGCACTCAGCGTCAGCAGCGCCAGCAGGCACGCGATAACGGTGATTTTTTTCATGGTCTTAACTCCTTTCGTTCTCATATATGCTCTCCGCCACGGACACCAGCTCCTGCCGGGACTGACCGCCGATCAGCAGGAACAGGCAGTTGGCTCGCTCGTCCACCCACACCAGCGCCGCAGCGCCCTCCGGGATGGACACCTGATGGAAATGCACGGGGTCGCTTCCCCGATAGAACCACAGGCCGCAGCCGTGCTGCGCCTGCGAAGCGGTGCCCTCCGCGGGCAATATGCGGTATAGCTGGGCGGACAGGCCGTGTACGGTCACGTTCTCCGTCTCGTAGTCCTCCGGCTCGCCCGCCCCGCCCGTAGGACGCTGTCCCGTCTCCGTGGAGGAGAGGCCGCCGGTGCTGCTGCTTCGCAGCTCCACGCTGATGGGCTCGTCGCCGGTCATGGGCACGGCCTCAAACAGCAGATCGCCCTGTGAGGACGTCCAGCGCATGACCCGGATGCCGTTCTCCCTGCCGGTAAAGTCGCCCGACAGGACATAGCCCAGCGGGGCGGTGGGGGTGTAGTCCTGCACCGTGTCCCCGGCGTCCGCCGGGGTGATGCGGTAGGCTGTCACCAGCTCCGTTATCTGCACGAACCAGCGGCTCACCGCCGCCCGCGCCACCGGACTGGCCGCCAGTATTACCCCACAGGACAGGCACACCGTCACCAGCGCGGCCGCTGTTCTCTGCCACATTCTCCGGCGGCTCTGCCGCCGCGCGCCCTGTTGTACCACCGGCTCCATCCGCCGGGTGAACTCCGGCGAAGGCGGGGCAACCGTCTCCGGCAGCTCAGATGCCAGCAGTGCCGCCATCCGCTGCGCGCCCTGCCGCAGCGCACGTTCGTATGTGATATCTGTCATACAGTCAATCCTTCCTTTTCCAGCTCCTGCCGCAGCGCGGCCTTAGCCCGCTGCTGCAGCTTCTGCCCGGCGCCGTAGGACATGTCCATCAGCGCCGCCGTCTCCCGTGCGGAGTAGCCGCAGCCGTACCGCAGCAGCAGCGCCTCCCGGTACCGGGGGCTCAGCCGCCCCATGGCGTCCGCCACCGGCTCGCCGCAGGGCGGCGGCGTCACCAGAGCCGCCGTTTCGTCAAAGGGTGCGCCGTCCCGCCGCGCCTGCTGCCGCAGGATGTCGATGCATTTGCGCTCCACGGTCACAACCAGATAGGCCTCCAGCTGCGTCTTCGGCAGCTTCGCCAGTCGGGAGAAGTGCTCCGCCAGCGCCAGAAACGATTGCTGCACCGCGTCCTCGGCGTCCGCCTGAGCGGACAGCCTCCGCCGCGCCAACGCCAGCATACGCCCGCAGCAGGCGCGGTATACGTCCTCAAAGAGCCGCCGCTCCTCCACGCTCTCCAGCGCCGTTATGCACACCGTCAAACGCCCACCTCCCCGCAGCTTGTTGCATTCATCATAACACAGGCGGCCGCCCTGTGTCATCACTATATAAACGCCGCAGCCCCGCCGAAGCGGACAGGGGGAAGAAAAAATTTCGGAATTTTGCCGTCCTCGCCGCCCCGCGTCTATTCGTAGGGCACGCCGTCCCGTTTCGCACGGTTCCTGTTTTGCTTTGTAGGGGCGGACGCCTCTGTCCGCCCTGAATGACCGCCGCACCCCGTAGGGCGGGACCCATGTGTCCCGCCGACCCTACGGCGCGCCGCGCTGTCATTCCGAACCAGTGACCGATGTCACTGGTGTGGGAATCCGTCTCTTTGGGCTGAGGAGAACGGATTGCTGCGTCGCTTCGCTCCTCGCAATGACAGAGTGTGTAGGGGACGGCGTCCTCGACGTCCCGTTTTGCGCGGTTCCTGTTCTGCCTTGTAGGGGCGGACGACCCTGCCCGCCCTGGATGACCGCCGCACCCCGTAGGGCGGGACCCGTGTGTCCCGCCGTTCCCAGCGCGCCGCGCTGTCATTCCGCGCCAGTGACACGGTCACTGGCGTGGGAATCCGTTTCTTCCCGTGGGGGAGGGGATTTTGCCCCTCCCGCGAACGGCACCCCTCCCCACAAACAAAAGCCGGGCGCTTATGCGCCCGGCTTACTCTGTCCCTTTCCTTTTTTCCGATGCCGCTTCCGGCGCTTTGCCTTTTCCCGGCGGCACTGGAACGGCTCATGCTGGTGCGCCGCGGCAAAGGCCGCCCGCTCCGGCTCCGTCAGGGTGGGCACCACCCGCCGCCCCTGCCAGCCGTCCTTCTGCCGCGTTACCGACATCCGTACCGGGAACCGCCCGTGCTCCTGGCACCGGAACGTCCCGTAAAACACGTCTCCCTGCGGGTACCACGATTCCACCGCGCCCGGTGTGCGGCACAGAGGACAGGGCACCAGCCGCGCCTGCCGGCTGTTGAGCACCTGCTCCCGCTCCGGGAACACCCCCACCTTCTGCCGGGGCTGCCGGGGATATTCCACCGGGGAGAATCGGATGCTCCGCCTGCGGCGGGGCTTGGCGGGGGAGGGGGGAGGCACGGACGCGGCCAGCGCGTCCTCCGTCAGCCACGCGCTGACCAGCGCCGCGTACAGCGCGTCATACAGCGCGTTGTGGAACTCGTAGATCAGCGGGATGCCGCAGTATTCCGCCGCCTGCTCCAGCGCCACCCGCCGTCCGATGCCGATGCCCAGCGTCCGGCCGAAGGCCGCCTGCAGATCCACGCAGGCCGTCACCGGCGGCTCCGGCATCCGCCAATAGGCGGCGTTGGCCGCCAGCACGCCGTGATCCTGCGCGCCCCATTCCGCCCACAGGGAGTCGTCTCCGCACCAATCCAGAAACGCCTGATACGCCGCCGGGAAGTCCAGCTCCGCCGTCAGCGCCTGTGCCGACTCCGGCAGCTTTCTCGCCACCGGCGACAGCTTGGGGTAGATGGACGGCCGGATGTGCATGTTGAACCAGTCCTGCACCGCGCCGCCCGGCTCCGCCAGCCGCACCGCGCCGATCTGGATGATCTCCTCCATCCGTCGCCCGCCAAAGGGCTGGTTCCATTCCAGATCCAATACGATCACGCCGTCTCACCTTCTCCGCGCAAAATTCGACTTATCCCTCATTATATCACGCCATCCGCTCCGGCGCAACGCTCTATACCGGCAAATATCCCACCATCTGTCGTTTTCCACAACTTTCCGCCCCACTCCTTGTGACAAATCACAAAATTACCGATACTATGCAAGCAGGTAATTGTTTTCCCCGGCCAGAGGTTTATGCTATACAGTTGCAAAATAAGGGGTACTATGCCCTTTCCGGGCAATTACCTCACAGGAGGAAACGTCATGAAAAAACGGATACTCGCTATGCTGCTGTCAGTGGTCATGCTGGCCTCGACAGTGGAGCTCACCAGTCTGCTGACGGGGACGAACATCCTCGCCGGCACGGAAGCGCCCGCCGTCACCGATACGGCGCCCACCTCCGACACCGACACCGCCTCCGGCGGTCAGCGCATCACCGACGAAGACACGGCGGCCATCCGCCTGTCCGGCTCGGAGCTGTCCGTCTCCGGCGACATCGAACCGGACACGGCGCAGCCCTCCTCCGGCGGCACAGCCACGCTGGACGAGAACAACGCCCTGACCATCCCCTACGATCTGGCCTTCCCGGAGGAATTCGCCAGCGACGACTGTCTCTACGCCGGCGACCAGATCATGGTCAAGTTTGCCAAGGGCTTCCGCGGCAAGCTGAACACCACCCTTGTCCGCGCCGGCATCACCGGCCTTGAAAAGCTCATGGACACCTCCACCGGCGTCTGGTACATCGCCTCCGTCACCGTCACCGTGGTGCAGCCGGCGGAGAGCATTGCCTTTGAGGAGAGCTTCTACGTCACCACCACGGAGCAGACGGACGACGACCTGAAGCTGACCATCGCCCCGGCCACCGCCACAGAGCGGGACGTCACATGGGAGTCCTCCAACCCGGACGTCTGCGAGATGGGCACCGACGGACAGCTCATCAAGCATAAGAACGGCGCCGCCACCCTCCGCGCCACCCTTGTGGGCGCCGATCTGTCCGCCGAGCTGGTGGTCTGCATCTTCGATGCGGCTCCGTCCGCACAGGTGGAGGATATACAGTATCTTAGCTATGGCGATGCGTATTACGCACGGCTCGGTGACGGAACCCTCTGGCGCTGGGGTAAGGGCTATACGACGCCCCAGAAACTGAATTTTGCCGCTGTGGACGACTTTGCGGTAGACAGCTATGACGGATATGGCATCTACATCCTCTCCAACGGTACGCTGCAATACTACAATATGGACGGCACCGTGACGGCCAATGACTTTAACTACGGCAAGCCCATGACCGGCGTGAAGAAGCTCGCCGCGTATAATAACATGGAGTCCCCTTGGTGCAGTTACTATGCCCTGAAGCAGGACGGCTCCGTCTGGGCGTGGGGCAACAATCAGTATGGTCAGTTGGGTGACAGCACTGCCACCAAGCGCGATCAGGCGGTACAGATGGACATCTCCGAGCCGATCGTGGACGTGATCGGCCGATCTGGTTACACCGTATTCCTGACCGAGAGCGGCAACCTGTACGGCATGGGAGAGGGCTTCGGCACCACGCCGGTGCTGCTCACCAACGGTGTCAGCGCCATCAAGAAGGATTATGTCGATAACGTCAACAGAGGATACTTTACCGCTCAGAAGGGGCAGACCCTGTATTACTATAATCGAAGCAGTGTGGAGCGTACCGTACCCGTGCAGGGCAGCAGCCAAGCGGTCGGCCACTACAACGATTTCTACATTCAGGACGGCAGCGTGTTTGGCAAAACGACCAGCGGCAGCGGCAATGACTACGGTCAGCTGGGTGTAGGCGATACGGAGTACCACGAGGACTATGCCCAGATGCTAAAGATCACCGGCGCACAACAGGTGTGGAACTTCTCGGATACCACCTACATCCAGACCGATGACGGCTTCTACGGCACAGGCCGCAACGATAATCGTGCGCTGGCCAACCTGACTACCGAAAACAGCGCTGTGCCCGTGCGCATCTTCTTCGGCCTGCAGGCCAACGAGGAACCCTTCCGCCTTGAGCAGACCAACATCACCAACGATATTCTCACGGATAGCGACCTCGTGCTGGATTACAGCGAGTCGCTCCTCAAGGGCGGTAACTTCGGCACAGTTGCCCTCAAGGACGGCAGCGGCGAGCTTGTCTCCCTCCGCCGCACCCTCCATCTGGATAAGCTGACCCTCACCCCCGTCTCCGGCTTCACCGACGGCATGTCCTATACCCTGACTCTCCCCGCCGGTGCCCTCCAGACCAAGTTCGGTGCCGTCAGCGAGGCAGTGGAGCTTACCTTCACCTACCAGACCCCCGCCCCGGTGGAGGAGGACAGTCTCACCCTCGGTAAGACCGTCCTCACCGGTGTCATTTCCCCGGAAAGTGGTACAAAAGTGGATTTAGGTGAAATTAAAGAGGCTTTTAAACTTGAATTCAAGTGCGTTTCTAACCCCAATGCAAGTATCACATGGACAGTGGCGGATAACGCGGTCGCAATGGTAGAAAATGGCAATTTAATCGCCCTTTCCACCGGCTGCACCACCGTCACCGCCGCCCTCGACGGCACCGATCTTGCGGCCACTGCCCTGCTCTACATCAGCGAGGATGCGTCCGTAACCGTAACAAAATCCGTGCAGAATGGCGCGGAAAGCACTGTTTTGTTCAGCAACGGCGCACTTTTCGCCCTGCATGCTGACGGCACGACCCAGCAGCTTTTCGCCGACGCTGTGGACTTCCACTGGGACGGCGGCGCCCTCTGGGTCAAGACCGCCAACGCCCTCTACCGCGACGGCGAGCTAACAGAGGATTTGCCAATTTCTGTCAAATATACCAATCTGCTCTCCCGCACCTCCGACACGGTTTTAGTCGGCTCCCAGACCCTGATCCTGACCGCCGACAAGACCCTCTGCCAGGGCGAAAACCTCAGTAATATAGCCATTTCCGGCGGTTCGGCGAGCTCTGCCACCTCCGGCAATCAGCTGCTCATCACCCCCTCCGCCCCCCTCGTTTCCGGCACTTCCTACACCGTCACCATTCCGGAAAATTCCATTTCCACCTACTTCGGCGCGCCCAACGAGGAGCTCACTTTTACCTTTATTTATCTGGATACCCTGGCCGCTGACGCCGGTGACGGCAAGACCGTTCTGGCAAGCGGCGCCGTGTCCGACAACGAGGCCGCAGCCGCCCGCGCGTGGACGTCCGAGCGCCTGACCGCAGGCTGGAAAGCCTTCTGCGACAAGGGCTACGACACTTTGTTCTACGGCAACGCCATCCTCAACCGCTTCACGGAAAACAACGTGGAGAAGTGGCTGCGCATCACCGCGCCCAGCGCCAGCAGCTACGTCCGCTACGGCATCGGCGGCAACTACTGGGGCACCGAGGGGCTCAGTGAAAAGACCAAAAAGGAGGCCATCAACAAGCAGATACTGGACTTCGATGACTATCAGTCCATGGCCGACCTGAACGAGGGCACCATTCTGGAGACGATCCCCGAGACGGTGTGGCCGGTGGTGCGCTCCGTGTCCCTGCGGGACGCCAACGGCGAGGCGATCACCACCGTGGGCGCGGGTAAGACCACGTTCACCGTGACCTTCAACCGGGATATGGACACCGAAATGCCGCTGCAGGTGCGCTTTGGCAGCAGCTATCCCTATGCCGACTTCGAGGTAGCCGGACAGTGGATGGACAGCCGGACGTGGGAGGGCTCCACCACCATGACCTCCCTGATCGCCAACGGCATCCAGTACTGGTCCATCGCCAACGGACGCTCCGCCGAGGGGCACCTGAAGCTCTACAAGGACTGGGGACGCTTCAGCTTCAACATCGACACCTCCTCCGCGCTGGCTATGACCATGCAGGCCGAGGCCGCCGATGACGGCGTGATCCTCACCTGGACGCAGGACGACTTCGACACGCTGGCGGGCTACAACATCTACCGCTGTGACAGGGAGGACGGCCAGTACGCCAAGCTGAATACCTCCGTCATCCCGGCGGATGTCAAGACGTTCACCGACACCAACGTGACCCCCGGCCAGATGTATTACTACAACTTCACCGTGGTCAAGACGGATCTGAGCGAGTCCGACACCTCCGGCAAGATCTCTGCCCGCGCCAAGGACACCATGGCACCCAACATCTATCACGACGGCGTGTACAGCGCCTTTACCGGCAGCAAGTTGATCATCAGCGCCACCGCCAACGACAACCTGCAGATCGACAAGGTGGAGCTGTTCTACCGCGTCACCGGCACGGAGAGCTGGAGAGCGGTGACTATGACCGCCGTCAATGACCGGTATTCCGCCGTGATCCCGTCCTCCGACGTGACCACCGCCGGACTGGAGTACTATATCCGTGCCTTCGATGGCGTGAACTACGCCCATAAGGGAACGGCGGAGCAGCCCTATGTCATCGCGGTCAGCGAGGCCGTGGATCGCAGCGCGCTGGGCGACGTCAACGGCGATGGCCAGATCAACGTGCTGGATGCACTGATGGTGCTGCAGGCTATCAACGACCGGCTGAATCTGGACGCGGAGCAGTTCGCCCGCGCCGACCTGAACGGCAATAAGACGCTGGAGGCTGTGGAGGTGCTGACCATTTTGCAGTACGCCAACGGCATCATCGGCTCCTTGACGCTGTAAGGGGGCTGTTCCATGAGAGCAAAACGCGCATCCCGGCGCGCAGCGGCACTTTTGTGTGTCGCTGCGCTGCTGGTGAATCTGATCTCCACCGCGTGGGCGGCCAGCGCCTTCCTGCGGGTGGGCAGCGCCTCCGCCGCGCCCGGCGAGACGCGCTCCGTGTATGTCAGCGGCTCCAATCTGGAGACGCTGGCAGGCGTGGAGGGTATCGTATCCTACGATAACACGGCGCTGGAGCTGACCGGCGCGGCGATGGTGGGAGCTTTTTCCGCCCTGGGGAGTGTGAATACCGCCACCGTTGGACAGGTGTCCTTCAACGGCGCCTGTCTGGACGGCATATCCGGCTCCCAGAATATCCTGCGGCTGGATTTCCGCGTGAAGGCGGACGCCGCGCCCGGCGATTATCTGCTGGATATCCTGATCGAAAACGCCTACAACACGGATCCGGTCGCCGTGCCGTTGAGCGGCGCGTCCGGCGTGTTCACGGTGACGGAGCCGCAGTCCACCACCAAGACGCTGTATTTTTACAGCGGCAGCAGCGTGTCCACGCTGCACAAGGGCGAGCAGGTGAGCATCACCGCCCGCACCTATGACAGCCGGGGGCTGGCTGCCGGTAAGCTGGAATTCCGCTATGACGCCGCGCTGTTCACCTGCGTGGCGGCGGAGCCGCTGGCAGCGCTGTCCGGGGCGATGAAGTCGCTGGACACCAGCCGGGCGGGGTATGTGTCCGCCGCCTTTGCGTCTGAGGAGGAAATACCCGGCGGCGAGCTGCTGCGGCTGACGCTGGAGGTGGCGGCCGATGTGGACGCGGATACCTCCGTGACCTTCGTGGCCTCCGAGCTGTACGACACGGCGCTGGCCGCCATGAACGGCGTCGGCTTCACCCGGACGCTTGCCCTGCGTAAGGCCGAGGTGACACCGGAGACGCCCGCTCTGCGGGTGACCATGCCTGCCGCTGCCCGTACCGACAAAACGATCACCGCTGTGGCTGTGCTGGATAGAGGCAGCGGTCTGGCAGCCGCCGATTTCTGCATTTCCTACGACACGGCGCTGCTGACATGCACCGGCGTGAAGGTGAGCGCGGGTATGGAGAGTGTGGACGGCGTGTGTATCGTGACGAATCCCAAGATTGACGGCGGTCAGGTGAAATTTACCTTTATCTGTGAGAAGGGTTTTGCGGATGAAGCGGTGCTGGTGAGCATGACGTTCCAACCGAAGAAGGAGGGAGCTGTCACCCTGACGCCCGCCATTGCTACATCGGCTGTCGGCGCTGACCGTCGGCCCATCGCGCTGGATATGTGCGCTGCGTCCTGCGAGGTGAAGGATCCCTTCTTCGAGGTGACGTTCCGGGATGAGGACGGCACCGTTCTCTCGCGGCAGTCGGTTCGCTATCGTGCTGCGGCTGTGCCGCCGGACGCGGTAAAAGCGCCGGACGAGGCGCATCACTATGAACTGGCCGGGTGGGGCGGCGACTATTCCAGCATCACCGCCGACGCGGAGTTCACCGCGCGGTACACAGCCATCCCTCACACCGAGGTCGTGGATAAGGCCGTGGAGCCTACGTGCACCAAGGCGGGACTGACCGAAGGGAAGCACTGCTCGGTTTGTAGTGCGGTGCTGGTGGAGCAGGAGGTCGTTAAGGCCAAGGGACATACCGAGGTTATCGACAAGGCTGCGGAGCCGACTTGCACTGAGACGGGCTTGACGGAAGGCAAGCATTGCTCGGTGTGTAGTGCGGTGTTGGTGGAACAGGAGGTCGTTCCGGCGCTGGGATTCACCGTTTCCGGGTCTGTTGCCGGTGTCACGGACAATGCCATGGTCACGCTGCTGAAGGATGGCGTCGTGGCGGCACGGGGTGACGTGCGGGCGGACGGCGGTTTCCTGCTGTCCGGGCTGCGGATCGGCGCGGGGACGTATACGCTGCGGGTGGACGGCGGCGGCTGTGTGGCGTGGGAAATGCCCGTTGCTCTGTCCGATGACAGCGGCAGCGCCAATGTCGCCTGTTTGCTGCTGCGCATTGGCGATGTCAACGGCGACGGCACCGGTGCGGAGAATGCGCTGCAATGTGCGCTGGATCTGCAGGCGCTGTACGATTACCTTGCGCTGGGGCAGGTGCCCGGTTCGTTCTGCGACAGCGCTGATGCGGCGCGGAATGAGCTGCTGGTACGGTATTTCCTGCAGCTGGCCGATGCCAACGAGGACGGGCAGGTGGACATTCTGGACTATCAGCGGCTGTATTTGCTGGCGAGGAATGGCTGATGAACATACGCAAATGCAAAAGGCGGCGCCCTGTGGGGCGCCGCCTTTGAGATTGTCGAAAAAGCCT
>ERZ772812.2942-NODE-2942-length-10241-cov-2.432064_pt1 | contig 10241 bp, 6 predicted proteins | sample MGYA00511343_ERZ772812 | MGnify/ENA primary metagenome ERZ772812 (study PRJEB29015, sample SAMEA2737706) | human gut metagenome | biome: human gut; feature: human-associated habitat; material: faeces | place: China | collected 2012 ...
TGTAAATGCTGTTGGCGCATTGTGGTGTAAATATATCTTGGTAGCGGTACTGTTTATGCTGATGCTGATTGTAGTGATCGAACAGATTATACATACCGCCTATACGGTCACTACGAACGGAAATATTGAAATATCCCGTGGACGCTTTATCCGTAAGAAGGTAATTCCTATTTCCGAAATTACGACTATACAAAGGTACCGTTCTATGAAATTCGGGAGTTTCTCGGTGACCGATTACATATTGATAGAGTATGGGAAAGACAAGTTTGCTTCCGTCATGCCTGTCAAAGAACGGGAATTTGTTGAACTGATTGAAAAGAAAATGAACTAAATAATTTATTTACTATGAAATACCAAGTGATTATTATCGGCGGTGGTCCTGCGGGATATACGGCTGCCGAATCTGCCGGCAAAGCCGGTTTGAGTGTATTATTGATTGAAAAGAACAATCTGGGCGGTGTCTGTCTGAACGAGGGATGCATCCCGACTAAGACTCTGCTCTATTCGGCAAAAACTTATGATAGTGCAAAGCACGCGTCGAAGTATGCGATAAACGTATCCGAAGTCTCTTTTGATTTATCCAAGATTATTGTCCGTAAGAGCAAAGTGGTGCGTAAACTGGTATTGGGGGTGAAGGCGAAGTTGGCTTCGAACAATGTCGCGATAGTATCGGGAGAAGCGCAAATCATAGATAAGAATACAGTCCGCTGCGGTGAGGAGACTTACGAAGGTGAGAACCTGATACTTTGCACCGGTTCGGAAACCTTTATTCCCCCTATTCCCGGAGTGGAAACGGTGAATTACTGGACGCACCGGGACGCGTTGGATAATAAAGAACTGCCCGCTTCTCTGGCCATTGTCGGTGGCGGAGTGATAGGAATGGAGTTCGCTTCTTTCTTCAATAGCTTGGGCGTGCAAGTAGTCGAAATGCTGGATGAGATTCTCGGCGGAATGGATAAGGAACTTTCTGCTCTGTTGCGTGCGGAATATGCAAAGCGAGGCATTAAATTCCTGCTTAGTACGAAAGTTGTCGGCCTGTCGCAGACGGAAGGAGGTGCTGTTGTCTCTTATGAGAATGCGGAAGGAAGTGGCAGTGTGGTAGCGGAGAAGCTGTTGATGAGTGTCGGCCGTCGTCCTGTGACAAAAGGTTTCGGGCTCGAAAACCTGAATTTGGAAAAGACAGAACGTGGGGCTGTCAAAGTGGATGAAAAGATGCAGACCTCCGTGCCTGGTGTTTATGTTTGCGGTGACCTGACCGGATTCTCCTTGCTGGCTCATACAGCCGTTCGTGAAGCAGAGGTGGCCGTGCATTCTATTTTGGGAAAAGAAGACACTATGAGCTATCGTGCCATCCCCGGCGTAGTGTATACCAATCCCGAAATAGCCGGTGTGGGCGAGACAGAAGAATCCCTGCAGAAGAGAGGCGTTGCCTATCGTGCCGTGAAGCTGCCGATGGCGTACAGTGGTCGCTTTGTAGCAGAGAATGAAGGAGTGAATGGCGTCTGCAAGTTACTGTTGGGCAGTGACGATACCGTATTGGGGGCACATGTCTTGGGTAATCCCGCTTCGGAAATCATCACGCTGGCAGGCATGGCTATTGAACTGAAACTTACTGCCGATGAATGGAAGAAGATTGTCTTTCCGCACCCCACGGTGGGAGAGATATTCAAGGAGGCATTGTAGACCCCATGACTATTGTTTCATATAAACATAAAAGATGAAAACCGTAAAGCTAATCACCTGCGACGATGCCTTTCAGGCACATGTTATTCAGGGTGCCTTGAAGAATGAGGGCATTGCGTCTGTTTTGCATAATGAAAACATGTCTTCCGTGATGCGCGGATATGTCCGTGATGTCACGGGAGTGGATATATTTGTCTATGAGGACGAATATGACAATGCCCTCCGTCTGCTTGAACGGAACCAGATGATTCCGGAACAGTTGAGGTACTGCCCCCATTGCGGTTCGGATGAGATTAAGTTTGTGCTGAAGAAGAGCCATCGGGTGCGTGCTGTGGTGGCTGCTGTTATTGCGGCATTGTCGGCCGCACCTCCGGGCACTGAGCATTGGGAGTATGTATGCAGGAAGTGCGGCACTCATTTTGAGAAGCCGGTGGCGAAAGGAACAGTTGAAGAATAATCAGGTGTTTATTCTTTTAACCGCTTTTCAATCCAGTCCCGGTTTTTACGTCCCAATCGGCTTTCCGCAAAATCCAGGAAAGCCGATGTGTCTGTTATATGGGCTTGGATGACACCTGCCAGAAAGTTGAAGAAAGGTTCTTCACCCACTCGGACAAGCAGGTCGGCGAGTAGTACTGACCCTTTCCTATAGAGGGCAAGATGCGCTTCGCGGTCGTTGCGGTCAATACCCCAGATAGGACGGATATGGCGTGTTTCCTTGCGGTAGGCGTCGATGTAAGCGGCATAGGCTTTTTCGCCGCGGGCGTCGTATTTGGCGACGATCTTTTTATACTCGTCCCAAATGGGCACTTCCATGCCCTTGTCCTTGTCCGCGTGCCAAGATTCCACCGGAGCCTTGTTCCACCAGAAGTGGCCGATTTCGTGGGCGGTGTTCTTGAGTACATATTCATTGAATGTTCGGGAACTGAGCATAATGAAATTTTTACGGCTGTACCCTCCTGAGGTGCCGGAAGCTGAAAGCAGGAATTTCATGTAAATATCCTCATCTCCCGCAATTTTATAAAGGCGTCGGAAGAATTTCAAGGCATTGTGGCAACATTGAAGTGCCGAGTCTGCACCGGCATCCGGGAAGTCTGTATAGATAAGTTCAATGGTAGTTCCGTTATCATTGATGCGGCGGCTTTTCAGCATGGGTGAAGCCAGGATAACATTGTCGAAATTCTCCCAAGGTTGCTCCATTTCCCATATCCCTTCTTCTGTATGGGAAATAATACCTGAGCCGCTCACCGTATAACCGTCAGTGATGCCGATTCGTAAGTGCGAATAATCTGCCCGGTTACCGTTGCAGACAGGATACCATCCCGTATAGTAACCAAGTTCAATCCAATGGTCATTGAATGATTTTGCAGGGCCCTGCACTTCCTGCATGTAGAGTGTGTAACGGGTATTTATGCGGCAGCGGTCATCGGCTCCTGCCGGCCGGTAGAGGGTCAAGGTCCGTCCGTCGGGAATGAATTGGGCAGGTGCTGGGGCAAGCGTATCGAAACGGTAGGTTATCTCCCGGCTGCTGTGGCGTAGTGTGTCGATACGGGCATGGCGCCATAGTACCAACGAGATTGAGTCACTGTCATGGAAATCGACTTCAAACGAACCGCCAACTTCGACTTGTCGGTTCGGTACATCAATCTGTACGGTTAAGTCATAACTGACAATGCGCGGAGATTCTTGTGCCCGAAGCATGGGGGAGAAAAGGAGGCATATTGTAAAGCTGGCAATTGTAAGTTGTAGTTTCATGGTACATCAATTTTAGAGTGATAGTAACTGGGAGATTTTGCCTATGCAATCTATGCAAAAGTAGTATTTTTAAAGGAATATTAAGATGGATGGCTGGATATAATTTATGAAAAGACTACCTCGTTGTTGTTCATTTGTAAGATTGTCGTACTTTTGCCTTTAAAGATAAATATATTTATGAAAAGGATATTGTTGCTGTTAATTTTATCCGTCTGCCTGCTCCCATTATGGCCCCAAGAGACGGTAACTCCGGTGAAGCCGCTCTCTGCGCGGATTGATGCGTTGATAGAACACAAACTTCCCGCAGGCTCTAATGTGGCCATTTCGGTCTATGACCTGACTGCCGGCAAGCCCTTGTACGGCTATCAGGCGGACAAGCTTTCCCGTCCCGCTTCCACTATGAAGCTGCTGACCACCATTACCGCCCTTTCCCGTCCCGAAGCCGACGAGCCGTTCCGTACGGAAGTGTGGTATCAGGGAACCATTGAGCGCGATACCTTGCAGGGGGATATGTATGTGATAGGCGGTTACGACCCGGAGTTTGATGAAGAGGCATTGGATTCCCTGGTGGCTACCGTGGCCCGTTTCCCCTTCTCTGTCATCAAAGGCAAGGTGTATGGAGATGTCTCCATGAAAGACTCCTTGTACTGGGGCAGCGGCTGGTTGTGGGATGATACTCCCTATTCCTTCCAGCCCTACCTCTCACCGCTGATGCTGAATAAAGGAGTGGTGAAGGTTACCGCCACACCCGGCGAACGGGGCGACAGCGCACGCCTTGAATGCACTCCCGCCTCTTCCTATTATACACTGACGAACAAGACCCAAAGCCGTACCCCTTCTGCCGGACGTTTCCGTGTGTCGCGCGACTGGCTGGTGAACGGGAACAACATCACCGTGACGGGCAACGTCGATGCCCGCCGTGCAGGTACGGTCAATATATTTTCTTCGCAGGACTTCTTCATGCATACCTTTATGGAACGGTTGCAGGCACGGGGCATCCGGTGCATTCCGGCGGTAGATGCGGAAGTCTCTTACCTCTTCGGTGAGTTCCGGCAAGACAGTCTCTCCGTACGGATGGCTTCCTATGAAACTTCCGTGCAGGATGTGGTGAAACAGATAATGAAGGAGAGCGATAATCTCAATGCCGAAGCCATGCTCTGCCGGTTGGGTGTGCAGAGCAGCGGAAAGAAGCGTGTCTCTGCCGAGGACGGGCTTTCTGCCATCCGCATGCTGATAAAAGAGATGGGATATAACCCCGATAGGTATAATCTGGCAGATGGTTGCGGTCTTTCCAATTACAACTACATTTCACCGGAACTCTTGGTTTCTTTCCTGCGATATGCCTACTCGCGTACGGATGTTTTCCAGAAACTTTATAAGGCTTTGCCCATTGGCGGCGTGGACGGTACACTGGAGTTCCGCATGAAGAAAGGCACCCTTTCCCACAGAAATGTACATGCCAAGACGGGTTCCTTTACCGCCATCAACTGCCTGGCCGGCTACCTTAAAGCCCGCAACGGACACGAGATAGCCTTTGCCATCATGAACCAGAATGCACTGTCGGGCAGGGAAGCACGCGCTTTCCAGGATGCGGTGTGTGATGAGATGATACGTTGAGGTTTAGCCATCGTAAAGTTGACCTTTAGCGTCGTAAAGTTAAGGTTTAGCTTCCTAATGCAGACCTTTACGGAGTGAGCCCCAAGAGTAGGGGAAATCATTCCTCTTTCGTATTGCGGTAGCGTGCCGGAGACATACCCAGATAAGACTTCACATACTTCCCGAAGAAAGACTGGTTGGGGAAATTAAATTCTTCTGCAATCTCCTTGATGGACTTGTCCGAATGCTTCAGCCGGTACTTGATGTGTTCAATGGCATTCTCGTTTATCAAGTCCAGCGGTGTACGTCCGCATGCCTGCTTGATGACCTTCGAAAAGTGTTTGGGACTATAGCATAGTGCATCGGCATAATATCCTACAGAACGGTGTATGCCGTTGTCTTTGGACAACATCTCTATAAACTTACGCAGGATATAGTCGGACTGTTTGATGCTTTCTTTTGTATCGACTGTCATTTCTGAAGGGTTCACTTCTTTGTTGAGGTGTCCCAACATCTCACAGAAAATGGCAGAAAACAAGTATTGCATCACTTCCCTGTGATAGTGATGAGGCTCGTCGTTTATCTTTGCCATAAGCAGTTCCCGGTAGAATTTGAAGATTTCCTTGTCCCCTTCCTCCCCGACAGACTTTATGGGATTGTTGTGGATATGCATAACGGTATTCCATGTATCCTTCTCCATCTTGACCACGCGTTGTAGGAACTGTGTGGAGAATGCGGCAAGCCTTATCTTGTGCTTCGGGCTTACCATCGCGTGGCTGATAATGGTATTGGGAAGGCCGAGCAGTAAGTCGCCTGCTTCCAGTTGGTAGGTTTTGTAGTTGACGTCCAACTGGATGCAGCCTTCTAGACAGATAGCGATAAGGAAGCATCCCAATCTTATTGTATCTTCATTGTAGGGGCTTCCCTCCAGACTGTTGATTATGACAAAGTCATTGTCTACATAGTCAAGGACATGTTCGCTGTTTTTAAAGTCCGCGATTTCTACGATTTTTATGTTCCCTTTCTCCATATTCTTCCTTTTTCGTTTTGCAAAGTTGGTGAATAATGGGAAATATGGGATGTTCCATTATGCGGCTTTCTTGTTCTATATGTCATTTATAGACAATTCATTAGCCTTAAAAAAGATGAATGTCGAAAAAGGAACATCTTTGGAGTGTAATTGGTCATTATGGCGTTGTTCCTTTCTCCTACTTTTGCCACCAGTTTTAACAAAAAGACAATGAGAAAAAGTATGATTACATTGAACAGGAAATGGATACGGCTGATAGGGATTGTCGGTTGTACAATGTGTTTGGCATCTTGCAAGCAGGCATCGGATGCTTCCGGAATGAAACCTTCTTATGCTACCATGAAAGTGGAGGCGACGGACAAAGAGCTTTCCACTTCGTACTCAGCAACGATACGCGGACGGCAGGACATAGATATTTATCCGCAAGTGTCGGGCACCATCGAGAAGCTTTGTGTGACCGAGGGGCAGAAGGTGCGCCGGGGACAACTGCTTTTCATCATCGACCAGGTTCCCTACAAGGCTGCACTCAAAACGGCCGTTGCCAATGTGGAAGCGGCACGTGCCGCACTGGCTACTGCCGAACTGACTTATAACAGCAACAAGGAATTGTATGCGCAGAAAGTGGTTTCGGAATTCAGCCTGAAGACTGCCGAAAACAGCTACCTTACCGCCAAGGCGCAACTCTCGCAGGCCGAGGCCCAGGAGATAAGCGCACGCAACAACCTCTCCTATACGGAAGTGAAGAGTCCCAGCGACGGGGTGGTGGGGGCATTGCCCTACCGTGCAGGGGCATTGGTCAGCCCCAGCTTGCCGCAACCGCTGACAACGGTCAGTGACAACAGCGACATGTACGTTTACTTTTCCATGACCGAGAACCAGTTGCTTGCCCTGACCCGCCAATACGGAAGCATGGACGAGGCATTGAAGAACATGCCTCAAGCGGAACTGAGACTGAACGACAATTCCGTCTATGACAAGAAAGGAACCATCGAGTCCATCAGTGGCGTCATTGACCGTCAGACGGGTACGGTAGTGGCACGTGTGGTATTTCCCAATGAATCGCGCCTGCTCCACAGTGGGGCGTCGGGCACGGTGGTGGTGCCTACCACTTATAAGAACTGTATTGTGATTCCGCAAGAGGCCACCGTGCAGTTGCAGGACAAGACAGTGGTATATAAGGTAGTGGATGGCAAGGCCGTTTCTGCCTTGATTACCGTGGCCGGAATAAATGACGGACGCGAATACGTAGTGCTGGACGGACTGGAAGTCGGCGACGAGATTGTTTCCACCGGTGCCGGACTGCTGCGCGAAGGGACACAGGTGAAATAATGAACTGCTATTTATCAACTATCAATGACCCATTAAGATGAAAGGAAACATATTTATAAAACGGCCGGTGATGGCTATCTCCATCTCCGTACTGATTCTGGTGATAGGGCTCATTTCGCTCTTTACGCTGCCGGTGGAACAATATCCTGACATTGCGCCTCCTACGGTATATGTCAGTGCCAACTACACCGGCGCCGATGCCGAAGCCGTGCTGAACAGTGTCATCATGCCGTTGGAGGAGAGCATCAACGGTGTGGAGAACATGATGTACATCAGCTCTACCGCCACCAATGCCGGTTCTGCCACCATACAAGTCTATTTCAAGCAGGGCACGGACCCCGACATGGCTGCGGTGAACGTACAGAACCGCGTATCCAAGGCGCAGGGACTGCTGCCCGCCGAAGTGACGAAAATCGGTGTGACTACCCAGAAGCGGCAGACCAGCTTCCTGCAAATCGGCGCTTTGGTGAGCACCGACGGGCGCTACGACCAGACGTTCCTTGCCAATTACCTCGACATCAACGTGATTCCGCAAATCAAACGTATCGAAGGTGTGGGTGACGTAATGGAGCTGGGTGATACCTACAGTATGCGCATCTGGCTGAAACCGGAACGGATGGCGCAGTATGGACTGGTCCCTTCGGATGTGACCGCCGTATTGGGCGAGCAGAACATCGAAGCGCCTACCGGTTCGCTGGGCGAGAATTCAAAGAACGTGTTCCAGTTTACGATGAAGTATCGCGGACGTCTGAAGAGTGTGGAGGAATTCCAGAACACGGTGGTACGCTCGCAGAGTGACGGTTCCGTGCTCCGTCTGAAGGACGTGGCGGATGTGGAGCTGGGTACGCTGACCTATGGTTTCCGCAGTGAGATGGACAGCAAGCCGGCGGTACTTTTCATGATGTTCCAGACGGCAGGCTCCAACGCAACCGCCGTCAACAAGCAGATTACCGCACAGATAGACGAGATGAGGAAGAGCCTGCCCGAAGGGACGGAGTTTGTAACCATGATGAGCTCCAACGACTTCCTCTTCGCTTCCATACACAATGTGGTGGAGACACTGGTCATTGCCATTATACTGGTAATTCTGGTGGTGTATTTCTTCCTGCAGGACTTCAAGAGTACGCTTATACCCTCCATTTCCATTATCGTGTCGCTGGTCGGCACGTTTGCCTGCCTGGTGGCTGCGGGGTTCAGTCTCAATATCCTGACGCTGTTTGCGTTGGTGCTTGCCATCGGTACGGTGGTGGACGATGCCATCGTGGTGGTGGAGGCGGTGCAGTCCAAGTTCGATGCCGGATACAAGTCCCCTTACCTTGCCACGAAGGATGCGATGGGCGATGTGACGATGGCCATCATCTCTTGTACCTGCGTGTTCATGGCGGTATTTATCCCCGTGACGTTTATGGGCGGTACTTCGGGCGTGTTCTATACGCAGTTCGGTGTCACGATGGCAACGGCGGTGGGCATCTCCATGATTTCGGCATTGACGCTTTGTCCCGCCTTGTGCGCCATCATGATGCGTCCGTCGGACGGTACGAAGAGTGCGAAGAGCATCAACGGACGGGTGCGTGCGGCATACAATGCCTCGTTCAACGCCGTGCTGGGCAAATATAAGAAAGGTGTGATGTTCTTCATCCACCACCGCTGGATGGTGTGGACTTCATTGGCGGCTACCGTCGTATTGCTGGTTTACCTGATGAGTACCACCAAGACGGGGCTTGTGCCGCAGGAGGACCAGGGTGTCATCATGGTGAACGTCAGCACGTCTCCGGGAAGCACGCTGGAAGAAACTACGAAGGTGATGAGCAAGCTGGAGGACATCCTGAAAAACACTCCCGAGATAGAACACTATTCCAAGGTGGCAGGATACGGACTGATGTCCGGTCAGGGCACTTCCTACGGTACCATCATCATCCGTCTGAAGGACTGGGGCGAGCGGAAGGGGAGCGAACACACGTCCGACGCTGTGGTGGCCCGTCTCAATGCCCAGTTCTACGGCGTGAAAGAGGCGCAGATATTCAGCTTCCAGCCGGGTATGATTCCGGGCTATGGTATGGGTAACTCCCTGGAGCTGAACCTGCAGGACAGAACGGGTGGTGACATGGCTACGTTCTACGAGGCAGTGATACAGTTTCTGGGTGCGTTGAACCAGCGTCCCGAAGTGGCTATGGCGTATACCTCTTATGCCATGAATTTCCCGCAGGTATCGGTAGATGTGGATGCTGCCAAGTGCAAGCGTGCGGGTATCTCGCCGGGTGCGGTGCTCGACGCATTGGGCAGCTATTGCGGCGGTGCCTATATTTCCAACTACAATCAGTTTGGCAAGGTGTACCGCGTCATGATGCAGGCATCGCCCGAATATCGTCTGGACGAACAGGCACTGGGTAATATGTTTGTGCGCAACGGTACGGAGATGGCTCCGGTCAGCCAGTTCGTGACGTTGAACAAGGTGCTCGGTCCGGAGACGGCAAACCGTTTCAATCTGTACAGCGCTATCGCCGCTAATGTGAATCCGGCGGAAGGATATTCGTCCGGTGAAGTGCAGAAAGTGATTGCGGAAGTGGCAGAACAGACATTGCCGCTGGGCTACGGTTACGAGTACGGAGGTATGGCACGTGAGGAAGCCAATACTGGTGGTGCGCAGACTGTCTTTATTTATGCCATTTGTATCTTCCTTATCTATCTCATCCTGGCATGTCTTTATGAGAGTTTCCTGATACCGTTTGCGGTCATCTTCTCCGTACCGTTCGGGCTGATGGGTTCATTCCTCTTTGCCAAGGTTCTGGGATTGGAGAACAACATCTATTTGCAGACGGGTGTGATTATGCTGATTGGCTTGCTCGCCAAG
>ERZ772812.2951-NODE-2951-length-10212-cov-3.638673_pt1 | contig 10212 bp, 7 predicted proteins | sample MGYA00511343_ERZ772812 | MGnify/ENA primary metagenome ERZ772812 (study PRJEB29015, sample SAMEA2737706) | human gut metagenome | biome: human gut; feature: human-associated habitat; material: faeces | place: China | collected 2012 ...
CTTCTTCAGCGTCAAGCACTTTACCGTTGCTGGCACTGCAGATAGCACTGAAACCAAGCACTAAGACCATTGTCAGCATTAAAAGAATTTTTTTCATTAATAATTACCTCCGGCTCTCTTTGAATATTAGGGTCAATTTGATTCTTTACTATTATACATCTACCTTGGTATAGCTTCAAGGAAAGTTTTGTGATTCTACAAAAATCTCACAAAGAAAAAACTTTTTTGTAAATTTTTTCTTTGAAAGCTTGACTTGAAGTTAACTTAAAGTATTAAAATATGATAAAATAATATCAGGCTGCTGAAGCAGCCGCCGGCAGTTGAAGCTGCCCTCATTCTTATTGAACAACAGTATTATTGATACAGCTATGAAGGCTTAAGCTGCTCCTGAAAGGGCGGTTTACTTTGCATAGCTGTTTTTATTTTCAGAAAGGATGCCTGACACGATGAATGTTTATATCAAACACCGTTTTCTGCTTTTGCTGCCGGTGCTGCTGGGCATCACTTTTTTTACGTTTGTGCTGATGCAGCTGCCGGCAGACGATACGGTCGATATGATGTATAAGGCCTCCGGGGCGGTATCGGAAACGGTCAAAGCAGCGGCCCGTGCCGAGCTGGGACTCGACCGTCCGCTGCTGGTACGTTATCTGGACTGGCTGCTGGCTGTCTGCAGCGGCGATATGGGACGTTCGTATATTTCAGGCACGCCTGTAACAGCGCTTTTTGTGGCTAAGCTGCAGCCTACGCTTTATTTGACGGCACTGGCCCTGCTGCTTACCGCCTGTATTTCTGTGCCGCTGGGTATCGCGGCAGCGCTGAGGCATAACCGCTACTGCGATCATCTGATTCGCTGCTGCGCGTTTCTGGGCAATTCACTGCCGGGATTTTTTATGCGGTATCATATTCCCTGTCTTCTTTGCCTCTGATAGAGGAAGTGTATCAAACAGGAATGCGCTGGTTTTTAATTTACTCATGAAGGCCGCACTTTTAAAGAAATTGAGCCGGACGTTTGATCATATCAGCTCGTCTTTTAGCAGAAGCTTATGACAGCAGCATGAAAACAGGCCGGAGAATTGGAAGCTTTTTTCCAATTCTCCGGCCCGTTTTGTGGTCTTGATTAGGATTTTGCGGATTCCTCCGCCTGGGACAGCAGGTTTTCCAGGGCCTCGTAGGTCACAGAGCCAACGGCGTTGTAGACGATGATGCCGTTTGCGTCGATGACGATGGTTTGGGGTAGCATGGTGGAGCCGCCGAAGGACTGGATTACCGAGCCGGTTTCGTCCAGGGCGAAGGGAAGCTGATAATCATAGTTTGCAAGGTAAGCCTCCACATCGTCGGTCACCAGGTCGGAATGGATGGCCACCACTGCCGCGTCGTTGCCGTAGGTGCGGTATATTTCGTCAAAGTAAGGCAGCTCGCCGCAGCAGGGGGTACACCAGGTGGCCCAGAAATTCACAATGACCGGCTTGCCCCGGTGCTCGCTCAGGGTAAAGACGCTCCCATCCGCCCCGTACACCGGGACGGAAAAGTCTGGTGCGCGCATCCCGACCTCGTAGCCCACGGGGGTATCGTCCTCAACGGGGGCTGTGGTCACAGGGGCCTCGGGCGCCGGCGTGGCAGGCTCGGGCCGGTTGAAATACCACAGCGCGCCGACCAGCACCGCCAGAGCCACGGCCCAGGCCACCAGGCGAATACGGCGGCCACGCCGCTGCTGCTCTGAGGGGGCATCGGTTTGTGGACCGCGGAGGGTGATGCGACCGGCCTTGAGGGAGATGGCCCCTGTAGGGCAGACGTCAATACACCGGCCGCAGTGGATACACTCATGATCGCCCACACGGCGGATATCCATGGGGCATTGCGCCGTACAGCGGCCGCAGCTGGTGCACTTGGGAGCCTCCACCTTGACGCCAACCACGGCGATTTTGGCGAACAGGCCATAAATCGCGCCCAGGGGGCAGAGGAAGCGGCAAAAGGCGCGGTAAATGAACACACAGGCCAGGGCGATGATCAGCATGATCACAAATTTGCGGGTGAAGAGGATGCCCAGCATGGAAAACTTGTCGCGATTGGCCGGATTGGACAGCAGGCCGATGGCGCCCTCAAAGGTGCCCGCCGGACAGATGTACTTACAAAACGCGGGCACCGGGTAGCTCTGCAGGGCGTACCAAAGGGGAACCAGAATCACAAAAATTGCCAAGATGACATACTTCAGATAGCTCAGCACACGGGTGACGCGGCCTTTCTTAACTTTGAACGAGGGAATTTTGTGGAGCAGCTCCTGCAGCAGTCCCACCGGGCACAGGAAGCCGCAGATGGTGCGGCCCAGGGTGATGCCGTAGAGCAGCAGAATGCCCAGGACGTACACCGGCGTGCGGCTGCCGGAGGAGGCAATGGCGTTCTGCAGAGCGCCCAGGGGACACGCGCCTACGGCCCCGGGGCAGGAATAGCAGTTGAAGCCCGGCACGCAAACGCTTTTGGTGCTGCCGGTGTAGATGTTGCCGGAGATATAGCCCTTCAGATGGGCATTGTAAAGGAGGGCGGCGTAGAGCTGGATGAGCCTGCGCTGGGTGGGCAGGTGATTCCGGAGCCAATGGGTGAGCTTAGCCAAGGCCGATACACTCCGTGCAGATATTGACCGCCTTCACCAGCACATCCCGCAGGCCGCCGTTCATCACACCCAGCACGATGAACACAATGGCGACCGCGTACAGGCCGGCGCGCAGAGCCCCCACGGGCATCCGGCGGGGGGCGGGAGCTTCCGGCTTTGCCTTTCCCACATGGCCCTGGAGGGCCGTGATTTCCCGCTTCACATTGCGGCAGCAGGCAAAGGAAGCTGCGAAAACCACTGCAAAGGCGGCTGCGATCCAGGGGGCAACATGGAGCAGCATTTGCCCCATCACCTGCTCCAGATCCCAGGAGGTGAAATGCTCCCGGTCAAGGAGGTAGACCAGGCACGGCACGGCGCAGGCCAGCACCGCCACGGCAGCAGCCATGCAGATGACCCGGCGCTGCCGCTCCAGGGCTTTTGCCTCATCGGGAAGCGTAGCCACATGGGCCTTCAGAAGGTGCAAACGGTCTTCGGGGGAATGGGAGCCCCGGGGCCTCACTCCTTTGCCGGTGGATTGCAGGATCAATGCCCCCAGGGTCATCAGTCCATAAACCGCCAGCACAGGCAGAAGGGGCCGCAGACGTGCTTCCACAATTTCCACGCTGAATACAGGGGAGCGGTACACGCCGTTGGCATCTAAATTGGATGGGCGGTTGCCTTCCAGATAGATGTCCACACACTGCCAGGCCAAAAGCGCCAGAACCAAAATGGTTGCCAGCGTCATGACCCAGCGTATCGCTTGCATTTGCTTTTTCATCATCCGTTTCCTCTCTTTTTTGATGTATGAATTATAGCACACGGTGCGGCTTCACGCAACAAAAAGTTCCATCCAGACCAGGGAGACAGCATTTCCTTGTTCCGTCCTGACGCGGCAACACCCCTGGCTTCCCCCGGGGGCAGGCCGGCGCTGTTTGCAGTCTCGGGAATTCGCAAGGTCTGCCTACAGGATGAATCAATAGATTATCTGCATCAAGAGAAGTTTAATACAACTATATGCCGAAAAGTAAATGCTGCCGTGATCCTGAAATTCTCGTTCTAATCCTTGACAGGGAAAATAAATTGTGCTATTCTCACATAACATAGACGCGACGAGAGGAGAAAACAATATGAAACATACAAAAACGCTGCTTTGCCTGCTGTTGGCGCTGGCAATGCTTCTGTGCGCCGGCTGTAAGAATACCGACGGCGTGCAGTCCACCAGTGAGCCGGCCCCCGAGAGCTCCGCTCCTGAGACCTCTGCTCCCACCGAGGAGACGGTTGCTCCCACCGAGGGGGAAGCGGTTTCCTATCAGATGGGCGACAAGATACAGGATTTCACCGTCACCACCTTTGACGGCAAGACTGTGACCCTGTCTGAAGTGCTGAAGGAAAAGGATATGGTGCTCATCAATATTTGGGCTACCTGGTGCGGCCCCTGCGGCGCTGAGTTCCCCTTCCTGCAGCAGGCGTATGAGCAGTATCAGGACCGGGTAGAGGTCATTGCCCTTTCCTGCGAACCCGAGGATACTGACGATGTGCTGGCGCAGTATGCTGCCGAGAAGGGTATGACCTTCCCTGTGGCAAAGGACACGCCGGATTTGGCAAGCGCTTTTGGCGTGGATTCCATTCCCACCTCCATCGTGGTGGACCGGTTCGGTACGATTTGCTTCCTGGAGGCCGGCTCTCAGTCTGATGCGGATTCTTTTATCAACCTCTTTGAGCTGTTTTTGGGGGACGACTACACCGAGTCCATCATGCAGTACGGCATTCCTCGCACGAAGCCCAATGTGGAGCCCTCCTCCGAGGCGGAGCTGGCGTCTGCGCTGAATGCAGAGGGCGGCTCTCTGGTGTTTACCAATGATACCGATGAGTATTCCTGGCCCATGGTGGCGGGGGAGCAGGACGGCCGCGCTGTGGTGGCTTCCTCCAACCATCAGGTCAACCGCAGCGAGGCTGTGGTGAACGCCACGGTGAACGCCAAGGCCGGCGACGCGGTGGCCGTTACCTTCAAGGTATCCAGCGAAGCCACCTTTGACCTGATGCAGATCCGCGTCAACGGTGAGACCGTGAAGTGCTTCGGCGGAGAGCGCGATTGGACGACCTACGCCTACGCCTTCGACGCCGATGGGGAATACACCGTATCGGTTGCCTACTGCAAGGACGAAGCAAGCGAAGACGGTGAGGATACCCTGTGGATTGACACCATCGAGTTACTTTCCGGCGATGCCGCTGCCGCTGCGGTGGATGCCAACCCCACTTACCTGTTCGGCGATGCCACTACGCTGACCGTCACCAATCCCGACGCCAAGGAGATTGTCTTTGACGACCCCAGCCAGCTGCCTGAGAACACCACTTTCTACATTGTGCCCGGTGGCACTGCAGATGTTCTGCTGACTCTGGCTCCTGACGTGGACCCTGAGACGCTCTTCATGTACTGTAACTATGACGGTTCTCAGCCCGCTGTGCTCTCTTGCCAGACGGAGGAGGGCTATGCGTTCCAGAGCGCCATTGACAGCATAGAGACCACTGGCTACGGCGATTCGAGTATGTGCTTGTACAACGCTCTGGACAGCGAGACGCCGCTGATGCAAGTCATCCTCTTTGCCAACGAGGAAAATGTCAACGAAGTGGTAGCCACTTCCCTGGCAGATGAAAACGGCAATGCCACGGTCTCCTGGCAGTACGCTGACGGCACCAAGCCCTCTACCACGGCCCGGCCCACCACGTCTGCCACGACCTCGTCCGAGGTCACCTATACCGTCAAGTATGTGGACCAGAACGGTCAGCCTGTGGCAGGTGTCACCTGCCAGGTCTGCGATGATACAACCTGCGCCACCTATCAGTCTGACGAAAACGGCGTGTGTGAATTCACCCTGCCCCCTTACGCCTACGAGATCCACACCCTGAAGCTTCCCGAGGGCTACGAGGGCGACACCACCACCATCACCACCGCCCCTGCCGAGGGCGGCGAGATGACGATCGAGTTAAAGAAAAAGTAATGGTTTTTCTGGTATAACCCGGTCCTTTCTGTCAATATGGCACCCCCTGTCTCCGTTCCGGGACATGGGGGTGCCATATTTGCGACATGCCGGTTGGGGATGCAGAACGGCCTGAAGAGACTGCCTTGCCCCAGGGTAGGCGCGAAGGGCCATGGGATCTCATCACTTGCCAGTGGCAAGTGACTCTATGATTCCAGCTGGCATCCGAAGGCTGACGGATGAGAAAGGGCGAAACCTGGCTGGTTGATATGCAGTTCCGTTCAGAAGGGAACATGTTACGTTTTTGCCGATCCTGCCTACCAGTCTGCCAGATATCGCCCGTTCCTCATCCGCCTCACGTCGTTCGGCGCCCTGCCCGGGGAATGCCGGGTGCTGCCGCGCCAGTCCAGTAGGAGGAAAGGCTGCCGCCCTGGGTGGGAAGCACGGAAATCAATTTTGTGAAAGAAATTTCAGCAAAGGCCCACGGTGATGGTTATATGTCGTTTTCGTCTAATTTTTGGCTGGACTTTGTAACGGTCTGGGGTGTGATACGACTAAATTTAGAACCCACTCAAAAGGCAGACTGTATATCGCGGATATTTATACCCAAAATTGATTTCCCTGGGTGGGAAGGATCTCTGCTGGACAGACAGGGAGGGGTCTGTTATAATGAAGCAAAATAGGAAGGGTTCACAGACTGGCTTTTCAAACTGGGTTCGGGGAGAATATGGTACCATCTTGCGAAATCCCAGTCCTGCGTCCCGTCACAAAGGAGGTCCCCCTATGGAGGAAAAGCATTACGATTTTTTCCAGAACAAGCTCTGCGAATTCTACCCCTGTCACCCGGGGGCGGATCCCGAGACCTTTAGCTGCCTGTTCTGCTACTGTCCCCTGTACGCCCTGGGCGACCGGTGCGGGGGGAGCTTCCGCTATACGGCAAACGGGGTCAAGGACTGTACCCATTGCCTCCGGCCCCATGTCCGGGAGAATTATGGGAAGATTTTGGAGAAGATGCCGGAGATTTTGGAGCTAGCGAAGAAAAAAAGGGAGGAAGCCTGTCCATAATTGCCGCTTTTCATATGAAATGGGGCCTGCTGCAAAGGTGGCAGGCCAGAATTCGCTGCTACAGTCTCCTGTAGAACCGGTTCTGGCCTCCGCTTGCAGCAGGCCCTTGTGCTTGCTTTTGATTACGATGCTACTTGTTCTACAAACCGTTGGAATACGGTTGCGACCTGAGCTCTGGTGGAGCTTGCGGTGGGCGACAATATGCAGGCATTACCACTTGTCATGCCATTGATCAGACCAGCTCCTACAGCCCAGGCCATGGCATTTTTTGCATAGCCAGATACCCGGCCGGAATCTGGGAATTTGCCCAAATCGCCGGTTGCATCTGTACGATATTCCATGAGTTTTGCGTACCGATAGAAAACCGTTACCATATCCTGCCGGGAAATGGTTCCGTCAGGGTCAAAAATCCCGTTACCACGGCCCAGAACCAGCTGATTCTGACTGGCCCAGAGGACAGCTTTTCCAAAGTACCGGTCCATGCTCACATCGGAGAAGGGATTTTCGCCAGTGGAAACCTGAGGCTCTCCAGCCAGCCGGTATAGAACCGTTACCATCATGCCTCGGGTCATAGTGTCGTTGGGACAAAACTTTCCATAGCCCATGCCATCCATCAGTTCATGCTCCACAGCAAAGCCAACGCTGTTGAAATACCACTGGCCCGGCCGCACGTCGACAAAGGGACTTGTCCAGGGATATTCGGGATAGGTATCCCAGACTGCAGTATCATACCCTTGCCAGGTGGGGGCGGACCAACCTTGGGCCTCTTCCCGGAAAAAGATTGTCATCCGGATTGAGAAGTTAAAAATGGCGTCCTGCTCGACGACTACCGGTGCATCGCCCATGAAGTATACGTTTTCTAATGCGTCACAACCGATTATGGCGTGGGTTTCCATCTTTGTTACGCTGGCTGGAATTCGCACGTTATGGAAGTTCAGGCAATAGACAGATTCGGAGCTCAAAGCCTGGATGCCCTCGGGCAGCTCCAGAGTTCCGCCAATTTTTCTTGGTGTGGCTATGAGAGTCCCATCCTTATCACATAAGAATCCGTCCATGCTCTGGTATCTGGGATGGCCCTCCTCTACCTGAATCTCTTCCAATTGCCTGCAATCTACAAACACACCTTGGGGGAGGTCTGTGATACAGGCAGGAATGGTAATGGAGGTAATGCGGCTTCGGTAAAGTGCGTCCGGGTGGATGCTGGTTACCGTCTCCGGGAATTGGTAGGCTCCGGTGATGCCACCGGGGATACAAACCAGTTCGGTTCTATCAGCATTGTATACGATGCCGTTCAAGCTGCTATAGCTGGGGTTGCCGGCGGCAACCTGAACCTCGGTCAGTAGATCACAATGGTAGAAGTTGGGAAGTTGGATCTGCGTGACGGTGGCAGGAACTGTGACACGCACGAGTTCAGGACAGTGTACAAAAATCTCTTTTTCAATTCCGATGACGGCAGCGCCCCCAACCTGGTTGGGAATGTCAACGGCTGTAACGGTTGAGTCTACGCCCACCACAAATCCAGTGGTTGTATTTATATAAATATTTCCGTTCTCCACAGGATAGGGCGTATACAGAGGATCCGGCGCTTTCTCCCAGGTTTTTTGTGGATATTGGTTCCAGGGAGCCTCGTCCCAGCCGGTTGTTCCCTCTATGTAATAGATGGTCAGATCCTCGGCAGCGTCCCGAAATTCCTCTTCGTCTTCCATATATGGCCTGTTTCCTTCAAAATAGAGGCTTTTCAGGCTGGTGCACCCGGCAAAGGAGCCGTAGGTGATGAGGTGAACGCTGGCAGGAAATACTACGGTTTCCAGGCCGCTGCAACCGGCAAAGGCATCGTGACCAATGGCGATGATCTCATGCTCCCCGTTTTCCTCGGGGATTTCTACCTTTGTAATGGTTTCGTCGGCATCTACCACGGTATTGCCGTCCACATAAATGTTTCCGCCCTCAGCCGGATATTCCTTAATACCCTCCTGGCTGATTGCAGAGACTGCGGGAATCCCAGCTAGCAGCAGGGCAGCGGCCAGCAGAAGCGCAAAGCTTCGCCACAGGTTCTGTGCTTTCATAGTTGTCCTTCCTTTCTGTATCCCACCCTGCCTCTGGGGCAAAATGGGACTGATTTCGACGCAGTGCATGCGCCTCTATGGTTAAATTATACTGTACATTTTTGAGAATTGCAATAGGAACTCGAAAAACATCAGAGCAGTGCAGGGATGCGCAGTGTCAATATTACGCAAGACTAACAGAATGCTTTGATACGGCCCTGGCGCATAAGCGTCTTGGCTCTGGCAGAGGGCAGGGGAGCATGGAATTCTTATAGCTCCTTCCGCTTTCGCCCGGGGGCGTTGGCAGGGGGATCTGGGAGCTCCAGGAGGTAGCGTTCGCAGGCGTTGATGATGGTGGTGCCTCCCCGCTGCAGCACCCGGGGGCGGCCCACGCCGTAGCGGGTGTGGACATGGCCGTGGACCAAGTATTGGGGGGCGTACTTGTCCAGCAGGGGGAGGAAGGCGGCGAAGCCCTGGTGGGGCCGGCTGTCTTCGTCGCCATAGCCCCGGGCCGGGGCGTGAGTCACCACAATGTCCACCCCGCCGGTGCGGTAGAGGCGGTAGCGGAGGCGGCGGATGCGCCGCTCCATCTCCCGCTCGGTGTACTGATGGGGGCCGCCGGAGTACCAGGGGCTGCCGCCCAGTCCCAAAATCCGCAGGCCGCCCACGCAGACCACCTGGTCCTCAATGCAGGTGCAGCCCTCTGGCGGGTGCTTGTCATAGCCGCCGTCGTGGTTACCATGGACGTAGAGAACGGGAGCCCGCCCCATGGTCACCAGGAAGGAGAGGTATTCTGCATTCAGGTCGCCGCAGGACAGAATCAGGTCAATGCCGTCCAGCCGCCCGGGCCGGTAATAGTCCCACAGGTACAGGCATTCCTCGTCAGAAACCAACAGAATCTTCACAGGAGTGTCCCCTCCTTTTCCGGAGGAATTCGGTCCCGATACACGCCCTGGAGCCGGACCATGGCCTGGGACATGGGCAGCAGCTGGTCAAAGGTGGGGATGCTGCCTTCCACGCAGTCACACAGCCAGTCCATGTGGAGAATCTCCTCCGGGGAGTACCATTGGTTGCCGTCGTTACGGAGAGCGCCGTCTTGGGAGGAAATCAGCCGGTGGAAGGGGTCGATGGAGCCGTCCACAATGCCCCGCTTCAGAATTTCAGCCAGATGCTGCACCCCGTCCGGGAGGCTGGGGTCGATCCGTACATCCACCACTCCGCTGCTCATGCCCCACCAGTAGTTCACCGCCTGCTCGCTGTGCTCGGCGTTCAGGGCGTCCCAGCCGCCGTTTAGAATGCTGCGGATCATTTTCTCATAGAACCGGCCCCAATGCCAGTAGGGAGAGGCCAGAGGCTGAATGGCGCCCCCGGGCCCAACCTGGTACACGCCCCAATCCTGCTGGGGCAGGTCTGGGGTGGGAATGTCCCGGTTGGAGATGATGGAAATTCCCTGCCGTGTGAAGAGATCCAAGGCATTGCCCGGGGTGCAGGACCAGTGAAGATAAATTTTCACCCGGGGATTAGCCAGCCGCGCCCC
>ERZ772812.2963-NODE-2963-length-10184-cov-11.855958_pt1 | contig 10184 bp, 7 predicted proteins | sample MGYA00511343_ERZ772812 | MGnify/ENA primary metagenome ERZ772812 (study PRJEB29015, sample SAMEA2737706) | human gut metagenome | biome: human gut; feature: human-associated habitat; material: faeces | place: China | collected 2012 ...
GCCTCCGGCGTGCTGGATGCGCCGCGCGTCACGAACGCGAAGGCGGCGGCCCCCAATCCAACGATCAGGCATGCGCACGCCGCCAGCGCCGTCCAGCGCTTCCACGGCTGCGCAGCCTTTTTAGTCTCCTCACTCTGCGCCAGATATTCCGGCTTTACATCGCCGACTGCGCGCAGAAGCTGCTGCTCATTCATCGAAGAATCCCTCCCTTTTCAGATGCTCCCGCAGCTTTTTTCTCGTCCGATGGAGCGCGACCGTCACAGTTCCGGGACGCATCGCGTACATTTGGGCGATCTCCTCTGCGGATTCCAGAAAGAAATACCTGCGCAGAAACAGCTTTCTCGTTTCCGGCGGCAGCGTGTCGAGGAACCTTCCGACGCTCTCGGAAAGCTCCTTCGCAATGACCGCGTCCTCGACCTCCGGCGAGCCGGAAACGCATTCGCTCAGCTCGTCCAGCGCCAGTACAGCCGCACCGCCGCCGCGCTTGGCCGTTTTCCGCTCCTTGAGCCGGTCGAGCGACAGGTTCCGCGTGATGGCGGCCAGAAACAGCTCCTCGGCCTCCGGGGTCTTGGCAATGATCACAAGGCCGCTGGTGCCGGTGTCCAGCCGGTGGCACAAGGCGGGGGTGTACAGGTCGTTCTCCTTGTACTCGCCCTGCTTGTTCAGGTACAGCAGCGCGCGGTTCAGCAGGGTGTCGTCCTCCGGACCGTCCACCGCAACGCCGGCAGGCTTGTTCACGATCAAAATCTGCGGGCAGTCGTACACCACCTGCGCCGGGGTGCGGGCGTTCTTCCACGCGGGGCCTTCCACCCGGCGGTCGGCGTCCAGAACGTCATCCAGAATGAACAGCTTGATCTCATCGCCCGCCATCACGCGGGTGGAAAGCGGCTGCTTTTTGCCGTTCAGCTTGATCTTGTTCTCCCGCAGCGCCTTATTCAGGCGGCCGGGGGTCAGGGCGGGGTATTGTTGGGTCAGATAATTGTCCAGCCGGGTGGGGGCAAGACATTTTACTTTTAAAATTTTCACGGGAAATTCCTCTCTATCTTAAAATCAGTTGCAATAGAATGGGTTCTTGATTCGTTTTTATTGTAGCGGAATAAATCTACCGCGTCAAGAAAGAAGGTATTTTTATGAACCTGAAATATAAGATTCTGGCTGTTCTGGCTGCGGGCATCGCATTGACGGCCTGCGGCGGCTCCGGCACCCCCGCCAGCACCCCCGCATCCAGTGCAGTGCCGGCCTCGTCCCATGTGGCAGAAGAAGGCGTTACGGAACCGATCAATCTGCTGACATGGACACTGGACGATCTGGATGACCCGGATGCGGTAACGCTTATCCCGGCATCCATCGTTTCCGGCGTACAGGACGGCAAATTGACTGCAAAAGTGTTTGGCTACGACATTTATAAGAAAGAGGAGATTGAAAACCTTGCCGTTGGAGACAAGATCGCCTTCCACGAAGAGGGTGCGGCATGGAATCAGGTCGTGAACGATGCGGTGACGAGCATCGAAAAAAATGACGAATACCATCTTATAAGCATCAACGGCGGCATGGAGCAGCCCGGCGGGCTGGACTTGAAGCTGGAGGATGATGACACCTACCGGACGATGACCTTTGACGATTACCCGCTCTATTACGAGATGGGAGAAAAGACGATGCCGCTGGCAGAGGATGTAGTGCTGAAGGACAGTTCTGCCGACCCGCAGGCCGAAGCCGTGGAGACTACGGGCGCGGATGCGGTGGCAGCAGCGATCAATGCAGACCCCGATAACTGGACCACCTATAATACCACGCTGGTGGTGCAGGGCGGCAAGGTGCTGGAGGTGCGCCGCATCTGGGTGCCGTAAATTTTGCTCAAAACCGTTGACAAACGTTTTGCGTATGCTATAATTTAGCTGTACGCAAAGGGGCATTTCGCCTGCTTTGCGGAATGTAAAATTATGACAGATGGCAATGATGGGGTCAGAAATGCACACACCACCGTCCAGAGAGAGCGCCCACGGCTGTAAGGTGCTCCGGTCGGGATCATTTCGCGCCACCCCGGAGCTTCCGGCGAATGCAAACCGGACGCTGCGCAGCGTTAATGCGCCGAAAGCGGCAGGGGACAAGTGATCCTTTGCAATTTGGGTGGTACCACGGAGTTTGATGCACAAGCAGCCTTCGTCCCTTTTGGGATGAGGGCTGTTTTTTGTTTTTTCTCCGTGCCGCCCCTCTGCCATAACAGCATAAAAACGGCGCACAAACGCCAAAGACAATTGAGGAGAGAAAGATCTATGCAATGGACCGGTTTGAATGAACTGCGCGAAAAGTACCTGAGCTTTTTTGAAAGCAAGGGCCATCTGCGTCTGGACAGCTTCCCCCTGGTACCCAAGAACGACCCCAGCCTGCTGCTGATCAACAGCGGTATGGCTCCCATGAAGAAGTGGTTCCTGGCACAGGAGGAGCCGCCCCGTCATCGCGTGACTACCTGCCAGAAGTGCATCCGCACCCCGGATATCGAGCGCGTGGGTATCACTGCCCGCCACGGCACCTTCTTTGAGATGCTGGGTAACTTCTCCTTCCAGGATTACTTCAAGGACGAGGTCATTCCTTGGGCTTGGGAGTTCCTGACCAGTGACGAGTGGATGGCAATCCCCAAGGATCGTCTGCACATCTCTGTGTACGAGGAGGACGACGAGGCCTACGATATCTGGACCAAGAAGGTTGGCATCGCCCCGGACCACATGGTGCGTCTGGGCAAGGAGGACAACTTCTGGGAGCACGGCTCCGGCCCGTGCGGCCCCTGCTCCGAGATCTACTTTGACCGCGGCCCCGAGTACGGCTGCGGCAAGCCGACCTGCGGCGTGGGCTGCGACTGCGACCGCTATATGGAGATCTGGAACCTCGTGTTCAGCCAGTTCGATGCCGACGGCAAGGGTCACTACGAGCGTCTGGCACGCCCCAACATTGATACCGGCATGGGCTTGGAGCGTCTGGCCTGCGTGATGCAGAACGTGGGCAACCTGTTCGAGGTGGATACCGTGCAGAGCGTGCTGCACCATGTGGAGCACATTGCAGGCAAGACCTACAAGCAGGACCCCAAGACCGATATCTCCATCCGCGTCATCACCGACCATATCCGCAGCTGCACCTTTATGGTGTCTGACGGCATCCTGCCCTCCAACGAGGGCCGCGGCTATGTGCTGCGCCGTCTGCTGCGCCGTGCCGCCCGCCATGGCCGGATGCTGGGCATCGACCACCCCTTCCTCGTGGATCTGGTGGAGACCGTCATCCAGTCCAGCGAGTCCGCTTACCCCGAGCTGCGTGAGCATGACGCCTATATCAAGAAGGTCATCGGCACCGAGGAGGCAAACTTTGCCCGCACCATCGATGCCGGCATGAACATCCTGAACAACATGATCGACCGTCTGGAGAAGGCACACCAGAAGCTGCTGAGCGGCATGGACGCCTTCAAGCTGAACGATACCTTCGGCTTCCCGCTGGATCTGACCAAGGAGATCGCCGCCGAGCAGGGTCTGGAGATCGACGAGGACGGCTTCCACGCAGAGATGAAGAAGCAGAAGGAGCGCGCCCGCGCTGAGCGTCTGAAGAAGAACATCTCCGGCTGGAGCGAGGATCTGTTCGGCGCACTGGAGGCCGAGTCCACCGTCTTTACCGGTTACGACACCCTGACCGACAAGGGCACTGTTGTGGCGCTGAGCGATGAAGAGACCCTGACCGATGCCATTGCCACCGACGAGGAGGCAAAGGACGGCGTGCTGGTGGTGCTGGATAAGACCCCCTTCTACGCAGAAATGGGCGGTCAGGCTGCCGACCACGGCGTGCTGAACGGTGCCGAGTGCAGCCTGCGCGTGCTGGACGTGAAAAAGACCCCCAAGGGCTACTACGTCCACACCTGCGTGCTGGAGAGCGGTATCGTGAAGGTGGGCGATGTGCTGACCGCACAGGTGGACAAGGGCTACCGCATGGCCATTGCCCGCAACCACACCGCTACCCACCTGCTGCAGGCTGCCCTGCGTGAGGTGCTGGGCGACCATGTGCATCAGGCTGGTTCCTATCAGGATGCCTCCATCACCCACTTCGACTTCACCCACTTCAGCGCCGTGACCCCCGAGGAGCTGGCACGGGTGCAGAAGATCGTTAACGATAAGATCTTTGACTCCATGAATGTCACCGTGCAGGAGATGCCGGTGGAGGAAGCCAAGAAGCTGGGCGCAATGGCTCTGTTTGGCGAAAAGTACGGCAAGGTGGTCCGCGTGGTGGATATCGAGGGCTGGTCTACCGAGTTCTGCGGCGGCACCCATGTCAAGAACACCGCCCAGATCGGCGGCTTCAAGATCGTCAGCGAGTCCTCTGTGGCTGCCGGTATCCGCCGTATCGAGGCCGTCACCGGCCGCAACCTGCTGATCCGTGCAAACCTGCAGGAGGCCATGCTGCATGATGTGGCCAACACCCTGAAGGCCAACAACGTGGCTGCTCTGCCCGCCCGTGCCGAGGCTGTGATGGCCGAGAACAAGGCCATGAGCCGCGAGCTGGAGGAGATGAAGGCCAGGATCGCCGCCTCCAAGGTGGACAGCCTGTTCGACAATGCCGAGGAGGCAGACGGCGTGAAGATCGCCTCTGCATACTTTACCGGTACTACTGGCGACACCCTGCGCGGTATGTGCGACAGCATCCGCGACAAGGCCGTGAACCCCGTGGTGGCTGTTCTGGTGGGCAAGGCCGAGGATAAGATCACCATGGCCGTCACCGTGAATAAGCTGGCACAGGAAAAGGGCCTCAAGGCCGGTGTGCTGGTCAAGGAATTGTCTGCTATTGCCGGCGGCAAGGGCGGCGGCAAGCCGGACTTTGCAATGGCCGGTCTGAAGGACGAGACCAAGATCGACGAGGCACTGGCTTCTGTGAGCACCATCGTCAAGAAGGCTCTGGGCTAAAAAGATCCATGTCCCCGCCCGGTGCCGGATGCGCGCCGGGTGGCGGGCTTTTGTAGAAGCAGGAAGGAGTGTTCCCCCATGGAAGATTGTCTGTTTTGCATGATCGCAGAGGGCAAGATCCCCTCTAAAAAGCTGTACGAGGATGACCAGGTAGTGGCATTCTACGACATCAATCCGCAGGCAAAGGTGCATTTCCTTGTGGTTCCCCGCAAGCACATCTCCTCTGCCGCTGCGCTGACCGAGGAGGATGGTGCTCTGCTGGGCCACATCTTCGCCGTCATCGCAAAGCTGGCCAAGGAGCAGGGACTGGAAAACGGTTACCGCATCATCTCCAACGTGGGCGAGGACGCAGGCCAGACCGTGAAGCATCTGCATTTCCATGTTCTGGGCGGCGAAAAACTGCCTGTCTGATTCCAATACGAAAGGGAGATTTTGATTATGGCTGAAACTTATACCCTGCACGTTGCAGGCCTGACCCGTGAGCTGACCATCTGCAAGGTGAACGACCACATGGACATTGCCGCATTTATCATGCTGGGTGATGCCGAGCTGACCGTGGCCGCTGCTGCGGAGCTGCTGAAGAAGTGCCCGGATTTTGATATCCTGCTCACCGCCGAGGCCAAGGGTATTCCGCTGGCACACGAGATGAGCCGTCAGAGCGGCAAGCCCTACATCTGCGCCCGCAAGGGTGTCAAGCTGTATATGCCGGACCCTGTGGTGGTGGAGGACCAGTCCATTACCACTGCCGGTAAGCAGAAGCTGGTCATCGACCGCAAGGAGCTGGAAAAGATGAACGGCAAGCGGGTGCTGGTGGTAGACGATGTCATCTCCACCGGCGGCTCTCTGAAGGCACTGGACGCGCTGGCAGAAAAGACCCAGTGCACCATCGTGGGTCAGGCCGCTGTTCTGGCCGAGGGCGACGCTTCTGAGCGCAAGGATATCATCTTCCTTGAGCCGCTGCCCCTGTTCTTCCACTAAGCCGGGATGCGCCGCCCGCTCTGCGCGTTCTGCGCCGGAATGATGGGCCTTAGTTTCCTGTGGACTTTTTTGCCGCAAACGGAGCTTTTTATGCCGTTTGCGGCATTTTTTGTTGCCTTTTTGCTGCTGCTTTGCATCCCGCGCCGCAGCCGCAAGCTGGCGCTCTGTCTGCTGCTGGGCGCACTGGCGGGGCTTTGCGCGGTGCATACCACGAGCGCCCGGCTGGAGCGTGTCCGGGCAAATTACGCCGGGCGCACCGTGCTGCTGACTGCTGAGGTGGAGCGCGCGGACAGTAACTATTTTTCGGACACAGTGGACGCGACCCTGTGGGTAGAAAGCGTGAACGGCAGCCCGGCGGGCTTTCGCATAGCCTGTGCAGAGCTGCCCGCCTGCGCGGCAGGGCAGCGGGTGCAGGGCTGGTTCACGCTGCAACAACCGGACATGGAAGAACAGACGGCGCAGTACGCGGATGGCATCGCTTTGCAGGCAGAGCCGTTGGCAGAAAAGCCGCAGCTCACCGTACTGGGCGAGAGCGGCAGTTTCCGTGCCCGCACCCACCGCTTGCAGCAAAAACTGAGCGAGAGCCTGCGCCGTGCCATGCACCGGGACACCGGCGGCGTGCTGGCTGCCATGACGGTGGGAGACCGCAGCGGGCTTTCGGCACAGCTGCGCAGCGCCTACCGGGGCGCGGGGCTTTCCCATGTGCTGGTGGTCAGCGGCATGCACGTTTCCATCCTGTGCGGGGATATCCTGAGCGTTTTGCTGCCCTATCGCTGGGAGCAGAGCTACCGCAGCCGCAGACGGCGCACGGTCTGGAAAAGCCTGCTGGCGCTGGTGCTGATGGGCGTGACCGGCTTTACGCCCTCGGTGCGCCGCGCCGCTGTGGCGGTGTGGGTCAGCGCCTTGGGCGTGTGGGTGTGGGGACCGCCGGACGCCCTTACCTCGCTGGCAGCGGCAGGCATCCTGATGACCGCCGTCAACAGCTATGCGGTGTGGGATATCGGCTTTGAACTCTCCTTTGCGGCAGTGGTGGGCACGGTGGCGGGCAACGCCTGCATCCGCCGGATGCGGGACGCCCACGACAGGCGTTTCTGGGTCAAAGCGGGGGAAAACCTGCAAAAGCCGGTCAGACGTCCGTGGTACAGCAAATTGCCGAAGGGCGTGCAGGGGCTTGTAGAGAGTGCCTGCATTGCCGCCTGCGCCTCGGCGGCTACCTTCCCGGTGCTGGTGCTGCGCGGCCTGAGTGTCAGCGCATGGGCGGTGGTTTCCAGCATCGCGGTGCTGTGGATGGTGCAGCCGCTGCTTTTGCTGGGGCTGGCAGTAGCTTTTGTGGGACTAGTGCCGTGGCTGGCACCGGTGCACGGGGTGCTTTCCCGGGTGGCAGACCTGCTCACAGGGCTATTGAACGGCTGGGCGGTCTGGCTCAGCACAAAGCCCGGGGCATCCATTTACTTTGATACCGCTTACGCAGCGCTGGTCTGTCTGCTGCTGTGCGGGCTTGGGGTGCTGGCTTTCCGCTGGCGGGTGCGTCTGCGGGTGGCGCTGCCGGGCATTTTGCTGGCGGCAGCGGTGGGCATCGGGCTGGGCAACGCGCTCAGCCGGGACGTGGTGCACATCGACCTTGTGGGCAGCGCACAGGCGCCTGCGGTGGTAATTGCCCAGAACGACCGGGCAGTGGTACTGTTCCGGGGCGGTAGCGCCGCCCAGCGTGCGGTGGAAAACCAGCTGGCGCGGCGGGGCGTGCGCACTGTGGAACTGGTGGTAGACCTGCGCATGAATGCAAAAACCGCCTGCACCCTGCCCGCGCAGCAGGGCATCCGAGCAGAGCGTCTGCCGGTCAATACCAGCCGTAAGCTGCGCTGCACCCCGGCGGCGGTGGAACTGCTGCGCACCCGGGAAGGGTGTCTTGTGCGGCTGAGCATCGGCAACCGGCAGTTTGTGACCTTAAGCGGCAAGGCAGAACTGGCGCAGCCGCTGCAAACGGAGTGGCTGATCGCTACGCCGAAAAAACCGGAGACAGTGCAGTACCAAAAACTGCTGGCGATGCGCAGTTACAGTTGGATGACGCCGGAAACGCAGTACACGTCCTCCCTCAGCCTGCGCCGCACCGGCGGCGAAAGGCTAGGGTAATGCTTTGCAATCCGGGTCGAGTGTGGTACAATACAAAGAGCAATTTATAACAGGAAAGGGGCATTTGCATGGCCACGGAAGCAAAACTCCGGCAGCTGGCCGACAAGGGCTGCCCGGTCTACTATTTTTATTCCAGCGAGCGGTATCTGGTGCGGCAGGCAGTGGCGGCGGCGGTGCGGGTGCTGTCGGCAGACAGCGACGAGGACGCCACCATCCTGGACGGTGCCGCCCCGGAGCTGGAACAGCTTATCATGGCAGCGGGCACCATCTCCTTTTTTGGCACTCGGCGCGTGGTGGTGCTGCCGGAAATAGACCCCGCAGCCTACGGCAGCAAGGACTTGGACGAGCTGTGCAGCACCCTTTCCAGCTTGGAAAACGCCGTGGCGGTGCTGGGCAGCGTGTTCCCGCTGGAGCGCAGCAAGCTCAAGCTGGGCAAGCAGGCGCAAAAGCTGCAAGTCCAGTGCAAGGCCATCGGCTACGCAGAGGAACTGGCAAAGCCCCGCCCCTTTGAACTGAAAAATTTGATGATGGAACGCGCAAATGCGCAGGGCGCAACTCTGCCGGACGGCGCAGCCACCGCATTGCTGGAGCGCTGCGGCGAGGACCCCTTTCTGCTGGAAAACGAAGTGGACAAGCTCTGTGCCCTGTCCGGCTACCAGACCGTGAGCGCCTCTATGGTGGCAGAGATGGGCACAGTGAGCCTTGAAGCGGATGTGTTCGAGATGATCCGCATGATTACCGCCAAAAACGCCACCGGAGCCTGCAAAAAGTTACAGACCCTGCTGCGGCTGCAGCAGGAGCCCATCGCCATTACGGCGGCGATGATCGGCAGCTATGTAGACCTGTACCGGGTAAAGCTTGGGGCGGCAAAGCGGAAAAATTACAGTGCGGTGCACAAAGATTTTGGCTATAAGGGCAGCGACTACCGGCTGAAGCGCTCGGCAGAGACTGCCGCCCACTACACCCTGCCCCAGCTGGAGGCCTGCTTGCAGGTGCTGCTGGAGCTGGACCAGAGCCTGAAAAGCCAGCCTGTGGCGGCGCAGACACTGCTGGAAACAGCACTGTGCCGTCTGGCGCTGGCGGGGAGCGGAAGATGATGCAAAGCGAGATGATCCATACCGACCGGGTGCTGATCGTGGAGGGTAAGTACGATGCCGTCCGTCTGGCGCACCTGACCGATGCCATGATCCTGCTGACGGATGGTTTTGGCATTTATAAAGACAAACAGCGCCAGCAGCTATTCCGGGCGCTGGCGCAGAAAAACGGTCTGATCTTACTTACGGATTCGGACGCGGCAGGTTTCCGCATCCGCAACTACATCACCAACATGGTGGGTGCGCAGAATGTGGTGCAGGCCTATGTGCCCGCCATCCACGGCAAGGAAAAGCGCAAGGCGCAGCCCGGCAAGGAGGGCTTGCTGGGGGTAGAGGGCGTGGATGACGCCCTTGTGCGGCAGGCACTGTTGGACGCCTTGGGCGCGGAAGCCGGTGCCGCGCCGGTGCGCCCGGCGGGACGGCAGATCACCTACACCGACCTGTACGAGTGGGGGCTTTCCGGCAAGCCCGGCAGCGCCGAGCGCAAGGCTAGACTCTTGAATGCGCTGGGGCTGCCGCCGCGCCTTTCCAAAAAGGAACTGGTAGAGGCTTTTAACCGGCTATATACTTTTGAACAACTGGACGAGTTGCAGTTGAAAATTTTGCAGGAGTGAAAACTAGCTGTGTTTGCCCCACGCCTGCCGCAGCAGTTCCAGCGCGTGGGTCTCCAGCCGGGAAACGTAGCTGCGGCTGATGCCCAGCAGCCCGGCGGTCTCCAGCTGGGTCAGAGGCGGTTGCCCGGCCAGCCCGTACCGCAGCAGTAAAATCTGCCGCTCCCGGGCGGGCAGAGTGTCCAGCAGCTGCCGCAGCCGCCGGACATCCTCCTGCCGCTCACAGCTGTCCTCCATGCAAAAGCCGTCCTGTATCACGTCTGCTAAGGTTAGCGCCGAGTCTCCGTCTGCCTCCAAGGCTTCTTGCAGAGAGACGGTCTGCCCGTTCTTGCGCTCCCGCCGGAACTGCATACGGATCTCGTTTTCAATGCAGCGGCTTGCGTAAGTGGAAAACCGCGCCTTGCGTGTGGCATCAAAGGTATCTACCGCTTTCATCA
>ERZ772812.2973-NODE-2973-length-10165-cov-5.290801_pt1 | contig 10165 bp, 8 predicted proteins | sample MGYA00511343_ERZ772812 | MGnify/ENA primary metagenome ERZ772812 (study PRJEB29015, sample SAMEA2737706) | human gut metagenome | biome: human gut; feature: human-associated habitat; material: faeces | place: China | collected 2012 ...
TCCTTCATATGTACCTGCGATTGGATTTTTCTTTATGGAATCATTGTATTTCAAACAATCAGAATACAACTTCTTAACTTCCTCTATATCATCATATTTCTTACTGCCCTCGCAGAATGCATTATAACGAAGCTTTATGGATCGTCTGTCAATCTTTTCACTAAACTCTTCACAGACCACTGTATCTGCATATTCAGTAGCAGCATTAATAATTTCCTTCTTGTCAGCAAATCTTCCATACGAATTATTCAACTTATGATACGTTCCATCAGCTCTCCTGCGCCTATGTCTGTATACATAGATTAATTCTAGGCTTTCAAGTTCCGTAAGATATTTATTCACTGTACCTTTTCCACAGCCCCATGCAACAGTCATCTCGTCTTGGGACATATGCCATTCTTTTGTAGTATTATTAATTGTCCCAACTAATAAGAAAAAGAACATAAAAGCAGCAAATGGCTTCGATGCATTTTGAAATATTTTCTGCATCTCCCGTAATTCTATAACCACAAAATAGCTGTTCTGTGTATCTACTTCCAACCCTTTGTTAGAGAACACATAGTTATCTCCATCTTGCGTCAATACGGAAATTATATTTTGTTCTTGAAGAGATTTTATTCCTTTACGGATGTTATCCATCAAAGTTCTATCTTTTCTAATTCCAGTCTTTGGAAAACGACCGCACATAAAATAAGCAATGCTCTGAATTGAAGTTACTACATTTTCATATTTCTTATTGTGTATCAAATTTAATACTGCAATAACTGCCAGTTCTTGTTCATCGTAACAATTTCCTTTGTTTATAAATATTTTCTGCATAAATACTCCTTTGTATAAATAATCTTCTTTTACTACTTTTCATTTCTTACCATTCTTAGACCATCAAAATATCTTTTATCACCCATAAATACTAAGTATGGTCTTCCATCCTTCTTACCAATACCACAGCCTATCGGATGCACTCCTCTTTTTAATAAAGAATTACATTCTTCTATGTCGTAATTAAAAGCTGGTTTCAATTTTTTGTTGTACATTCTCTTTCACTGCCTCCATCCTAAGTATTAAAAACGTCAATTTTTGACTTTTTTGTGTAAGACCACCTAAAATAAAACGTCAATTTTTGACGATTCTGATACTGCTACTACAATAGATTTTTTTATTAAAAGAAATACATTTTGGAACCGAAAATAAATTTCGATTCCACGTCAAATATATCTTCTTTTAAACTATTCTTTTTCTACTATATTAAGTGGAATATTATTTTCGTTTTTCCCATTAATTTTTGGATTTTCTTTTTGAGATTTAAGATATGTTACCAGAGAGCCATAATTTCCATATCTTCTGAGAGAATCATGAATTAATAGATACTTTGCAAGTTGACTACCTTTGATCTTAGATTTGACCATTACTACATATGCACCAGATTCATAAGCAAATTTACACTTCTCATTCAGTTGCTTCTTTTGCTTAGTCCTCTGATTCATAATATATTTTGGAATTTTATTTGCTGGATGTTTCTCAATGAATTTACTTATCCAGTTGTAGCAGTCGTTCCATTTATATGGAAGTCTGTTAAAATACTCTTCGTCTTCTGGATACCATTCAATCCATAGCTTTTTGACATTATCACTTGTAACTGTCATATCACTTTTTGCGATCTCATATGCAACCAAAAGCTTCTTTTCTTTTCCACATGAAATCATGCTTTCAACTTTCTGATTATTCACTCTCTTTTTCTCCTTCATATGCTTTTTCCTGTGCAACACGATTCATTCTCTTTCCGAATCTTATAGATGGAACATACTTTCCTTCTTTCCTCACAACACCCCGTCCAAAGTTACCATAAGTTTTAGCATTCTTCCATTTACGTTCTAATATTAAGATGTCATAAATACGCAAATATCCATCTTCTCTTATGACATCTACCATAACTTCCATGAATGCTTTCATTGCCCAGTAGGTTTCATGCTTTCGGATAGGATGATTCATCTCTTTTGCTTTATCATAGACTGCATCTGTCAGCTGTTTTATTCCATTTATTTTCACCATTTCTTCACCATCCTTTCATATTTTTATATAATAGAAGAGAGCAGTTGTGATGCTGCTCCCTCTTAATTATCTCCGAATCTGCATACCGCCTTTTCGAAGTTCTTTGACAATATATTTAGTAGTATCTTCTCTAGCTCTCTTTAAGAATTCTTCCATTTGAGGAATATCATTCTTGTCAACGCTATTGAAAGTAACTGGCTGATTGTATTCAACCGTCACATTACCCATACCCTTACCTTCTAACTGACTGATAACAGAAGCAGTAACATTACTAAAATCTGGTACAGCAATACTCTGCATATTAGCCATATCATTGACATACTCTTCAATTGTTCTACCGTTGATAACCATGTTTCCATTGTTATCAAGCTGATCAGAAAGAGCCATGAGTTTTTCAGTCGCTGTATGTTTGATTACACCAGTGCCTTTTTCAAGCTTGGTGATTCTACCACCCTTGCCATTAGGAATCTGAAGTTCACGACCTTCTTCATCTACAATGGCAATTTGATCTCTGTCAACTCCCGGAGTACCTTTCGCATATCCGCTAATCTGACTTAATCTTACCCATCCTAAATCTCCATATCTTCCGTCCGCAGATTTGATATGAACTTTAAGATCTCCTGTATACCTAGCATTTCCACCAAAGTCCTTACTAGAATAGCTGTCAATTACAACACCATTCTTGACACCAGAATATAAGTTTCCAGCCGGTTTCTTTCCCCAAGAGTCATAATAGTAACTTCCTGTGAAAGTTACAACATCACCGACTCTTGCTATTCCATCTCCACCGTTTGATACAGGAGCCGGATCTGGTTTCGGAGGGTCTGGTTTCTTAGTAACGGTTACTCCGATTATTTGAGATAATCCTGAGCCATCTGTTGTAGATACTGTTACTTGACATGAGCCAGGCTTCTTACCACTAATCGTTCCATTTGAAACAGTCGCAACAGAATCATTACTTGATTTCCAAGTTAATGTCTTGTTGGCAGCATCGTTTGGTCTGACAGTAGCAGTAACAGAAGTAGACTTTCCTTCTTCGATTGATACTGAGTTTGATGATACTTTAAGCTCTGCAACAGGTCTGTTTGTTGTATTTTCAGGCTTCATAATATTTTCAGTTATCTTATTGTTCTCTGAAGAATTATCTTTGATTCCGCTTGTATCTGTACCAGATGCAGAACCAGATGGTTTACTGTTTGCTGTCTGCTGAGATTGAGATGCATTAGACGCTTGGTTCTGTGCACCTGTCTGAGATGACATCTGAGACTGATTATTATTAAAGTCATTACTTCCAACCCAACCAGTGTTCTTGATGATAGAATTAATTTTGCTGTAAGCTTCTTGATACATTCCAACTTGCTTATTAAGCATACTCTGAATGATCTCATTTTGCTTATCTGCATTGTGTGAGATTTCATATTCTGTATCTTCGAGTAGATCAGATAAATCTTGGCTCATCTGGTCATAACCTTTAGATATCAAATCGTCCTTATGATCCTGTTTAGTTGTATTCAAATCATCTTCAACATCAGCCAAATCTTGTTTCAATTTCTTAACACGAGCCAATGTAGATGCATCTGAGCTGTTCTCCATAGCCTGTATCTGAGCTTTGATAGAATTAACATCTTTCTGCTGAGAATTGACTTTCTTTTGATAGTCCGCATACTCACGTTGTTGCTTATATGCTTCACGTCTTTTATCTATGACTTTATCAAGTGCATCTACTTCAGTTTTTAAAGCATCAGTATACAATGACACAAGAGAATCCTGATAATCTTTAACATTAGAGGTGGCACTTCTAATTTCCTTGCGATACTCAGAAGATTTATCATTGTATTCATCTAAAGATATAAGTCCATTATTATACATCTCTGTGAGTTTAGATAATCCTGTCGTAAGGTCTGAAATCTTTTTCTTCACATTCCCCAAGCTCTGCGACAATAATGTAATTTGTGTAAGTCCTTCATCAGTAATTGCTCCGTTCTTATCGAGAAATGCATCGTCATTCAGCAAACTACGAAAATCTTTCAGTTCATCTTCAAGATCATCATACCCCTGAATGACTTTCTCCAAATTACTGATTCTGAGTTCATAGATAGAATCTTTTAACTTTTCATTATCTTCCAAAAGTCCAATTGTTGATTCATCTAACTTATTAATATCTTCAGCTAATTCCTTATATCTACTAGAATTTACGTCATATACTGACTGCTGTTCTAACAGCAGATTCCTTTGTTCTTGATTCTTTTGAACCTGAGCATTATTCGTATCTATCTGCTCTTGATATACTGATTCCGGCACTTCTTTATCCTGAGATTCTAATAGTGATGCATACTTGTCCAGTTTAGATGTCCGTCTCTCAAATGCATCTATTACATTCTGAATCGTGTCGATTTTAATTTGATTCAATTTATCCTGTAATTCAATTAACTCTTTCGATGCATCATATATCTTTGCAGAAAAGTCTTGGATATTCTTCATGGCTTCTTGATATGTTTCTGAACCCTGTTTCAGCAAGCCAGAACTAAGCTGTGAATTAACTTCTGCCTGATATTCATTCAACTTCTTAGTCAACTGATTATAAGTATCTTCTTGTGCTTTGATGGATTTATTAAGATTACTGATATTATCCCCATTATCAATAGCCGTTCCAAGAGCATCATTTAACTCTATCTTGGCATCTGCCACATCTTTTATCGCATCATTGATACCGATAATCGCATCGTATTCTTTTTCGATAATCTCTAATCTCTTCTCAGCAAGGTCAGACAGCTTATCTTCAAGGTCACGTACTTTATCTAATGAATCCTCATAATCCTTGTAGTATGTCTTATAATCATCAATCTTTTTCTTAAGATCTTCATCTGTGATTGTTTCGATATCCAACGTTCCATTGCGGACTTTAGATGCATATGTCTCATTTAGTCCCACAGAATTAGCCTTTGCAAGATATTTATCTGCTGCTCTTTGATTTGCAGTGATTTCTTCCTGTATTTTTTCTATTGCTTCATAAGCTTTCGCTTGTTTACTGGCAAGTCCAATAGCACGATCAATATTATCCACTGCAATCTCTGTAGCACGAGACATCTCGTTAAGATACACTTCGATCCAATCAATTACTTCTTCTGTCTTATCTTTGGTAGAATCAGATGAACTATTTGAAGAAGATTTTGTTGAAGAACCGCTTGATTTTGCCGCAGAAGACTTTGAAGAAGAGGTGTTTTTCTTTTTAGACGATTTTGAACCGCTACTCTTTACATTGAATTTACCAGTACCCCTTGAGAATGCAGAACCTAATGAATGTGCACCGCCTTCATAAGCTAATTTACCGTGCGAACCTGTGACATATCCATTCTTCAGCAAAGCTTCTGACTGTTCCCCATTGAACACGATGTCATCCTTTTTTAGGCTTGTAAATGCCGGATCGCCACCATTAACTATAAACGGTTCACCATCACGAACGATTATCTCTGGTTTTAATTCATTCACTAAAGCTCTTGGTTCATCTTTTCTGAGTCCCCAGTTGCCATTTGAACTAACATTTGTAGTTCCTTTTGCATGCGCTGTTCCAAGAGAATGTGCTGTACCATTTGCCGGAGATACACTTCCATTTGTCTTAATATTATAGGTAAGAGTTCTGGTCTTGTCTCCCGGAATGTTCCCCTGTCCTGTGACAACGACAGAATATGTCACAGTAGCATTCTTATTTGCTGGTTTAAATGCATCTACGGCCGAAGAATCCACCTTGTACTTCACTTTAGAGTTCTTGTCTGAGGGTTGATATCCATCAACCTGCGATTTGTCAACACCAGCTTTTACAAGCATCTTCGGAGATATGGCAGAAATCGTAGATTGGATTGTGCCAAGTGAAGATGTATCAAGGTTCACTCCGGCTTTAACATTAATCTTAGTATTTGTCACTGATGATAAAGCTGCATTGAATTCTGATGTATCCAATCCTAACTTCGCTTTTGTCTCTGCATTTATGCCTTGAATTTGAGATGCTAACTGCTGTACTTTAGCCTGTGCATCAGAAGTATCAATCTGTACCCCGGCTTTCTGAAGTTCCGTCTGTGCGTTCAGATTATTAACTGCCGTTTGATATTCCTGAAGTTTTGATATTGCATCACCGACAGAACCATCAACCTGACTTGCATCTACATTTAATACAACAGAAGAATTTTGCAGTGCTTCTTTCTGATATAAAAGACTCTGTAAATTATCTGCTGCCTGTTGTGCTCCTTCAACAGATAAATCCACAACACCATCACTGTTTTTAAATTGATCTAATGCGCTCTGAGCTTCTGTGATCTTAGAATTGACTTCATCAATATTAACACCAATCTCGATATCTGAAGAACTTAATTCCTGTTGTTTTTCAACTAGATATTCCAGAATGGCATTAGCATTCTGAAGCTTCTCCGTCTTCACTTCCGTTTCTGCCGCTTTTGCCGCCCGTTTTAAACTTGCTTTACCTACTGCCATACTCCATTACCTCCCTGGCTAATTCTGTATATTCCTTCGCGCTTCTGCTGGATTTCTTGTATTCTACAACCGGAACGCTGTTGTCCTGCGACCATTCCACAGAACTGTCCACACGGATCACATGCTCAAATACGTAAATACTCTCCAGCTGATGCAGTGTTTCCATTGTCTGTTTGAAGTAGTTCTTACGGGTATCTACCTTGGTTACTGCAATTCCGGCAACCTCGAGATCTGGCGAAATCTGCTTTACTTCATTCAGAAATTCGAACATATTTGCAAGACCAAACATCCCCCACGGGCTCGCTTCTACCGGGATGATCACCTTGTCCGAAGCGCACAGAATGTTCATGACCCAACCGCCCAATGTCGGCGGTGCATCGATCAGGATGTAATCATAAACTTCTGAATCTTTAATCTTCTGCAGGCATTTCCGAAGGATAAACTCTCTCTGCCACTTGGTAAAAAGTTCATATTCAATCGAACTCATCAGCGTAGATGACGGAACCAGATCCAGATTCTCATACGGTGTATGCACGATATAATCGGTCAGATCCTCCTGCTTGCCAATTGCATGATAAAGGTTCTTTTCTCCCTGTGCATGCTCCAGTACCCAGTCCTCTGGAAAAAATGCCAGAGACAGATTCAGCTGCATATCTCCATCCACCAGCAAAACTTTCTTTCCGGCACGCGCCATAGCTGCACCAAGGTTTGAACAGGTGGTAGATTTGCCACTTCCGCCTTTGTTATTGGTAAAACAGATCGTCACGGTCTTTCCCATTGAAATCCCTCCATAAAAAATGTCATTTCCTATGTCACATTATAAGGGATTCTGTCAAAATTGGCAATGCTTATTGCTTATTATTTCAGCAGGTATTTGTTGTTTGTGTTGTTTCAGTCCAGAATTTTTCCGTCAACGGAGATTGTAACAACCTGCCACGGAATGAATTTTCCGCTGTTCTGGAGAGCTTTTTTTGCTGCCATTTCCAGACCGCCGCAACACGGAACTTCCATACGCACAACCGTCATACTGCTGATATTATTGCTTTGGATAATTTCTTCCAGTTTCTCACTGTAATCTACACTGTCCAGTTTCGGACAGCCCACTAAAACAACTTTCCCTCTGATAAAATCCTGATGAAAATTTGCGTAGGCATAGGCAGTACAGTCTGCTGCGATCAAAAGCTTCGCGCCCTCAAAATACGGTGCCTGCGTCGGCACAAGCTTAATCTGCACCGGCCACTGCTGCAGCTGAGATTCCATTTTATTTTCAGTCGGAGCTGTTGTCTCACGCTTCATCTGACGCATACGGCTTCCCGGACATCCACCGCTCATATGATGTGCTGATTTATTCTCGCCTGCTTTTTTTCGCTGATTTGCAAGTACAGCCTCTTCATCATAAGCTGCTGCTTCTCTCTCTACGAATGTGATCGCACCGGTCGGACAGGCTGGCAGACAGTCACCAAGTCCGTCGCAATAATCGTCACGCAGAAGCTTCGCTTTGCCGTCAACCATTCCGATTGCGCTCTCGTGGCAGGCAGCCGCACACGCACCACATCCGTTGCATTTTTCTTCGTCTATATGAATAATTCTTCTGATCATAAGATATCCTCCTGTTTTTGTTATTTATTTTTATTGGTTTCTTCTTACTCTTTTTCTTTTGGTGCCTTGACCTTACACACAAAGAATACTAAACTAATAAGAAAAAATATGTGGTTATAACCACAAAATAAACAAAAACGGAGAATTGCTATGGATTATGAACTGATTTCCCAGACTGCACTATTTCAAGGCTGTTCCCCTTCCGAGACAGAAAAGCTTCTGCACGGGCTGAAAACTTTTACAAAAAAATATAAAAAAGGAGCCCCGGTTTATCTTGCCGGAACTCCTGTCACTGACGTAGGAATCGTATTATACGGTACTGTCCAGATTGAAAACAACGACCTGTGGGGCAACAAAAATATCATCAGTCTTGCACACACCGGGGAAGTGTTTGCTGAAGCTTATGCCTGTGTTCCCGGTGAGCCGATGATGGTCGATGTCATAGCAATGGAAGAAGCAGAAATCCTCTTTCTGAATGTGCCGGAACTTTTCAGGCTTTCCGCCGCCGGAAAAGGCGAATATTCGCATCTGATCCACAATATGACGATAATCAGCGCACGCAAAAACCTGCTGCTCTCACGCCGCATCCTACACACCTCTTCCAAGAAGATCCGCGATCGTCTGCTCTCCTATCTTTCCTATCAGGCAGGACTGCAGAAAAACCGTTACATCGACATTCCGCTGAACCGCCAGCAGCTTGCCGATTACCTCAGCCTGGATCGCAGCGCCCTTTCAAAAGAACTCAGTAAAATGAAAAAAGAAGGGCTTCTGGACTATCACAAAAATAGTTTTGTATTAAAAGATATCGAATAGATTGCACTTGCTTTTATCACATTTTGCCATGTTTGATACGACAGCTTTATCAGAATTCAAATGCCTGTTTGATACTGTCATAATGAAGGAATTTATCCTCTGCCGCAAAGGCTTTGATCTCGTCCAGAGTTGCAAACATGTAGCCATCTGTCTCTGCTTCCTGCAGATGCAGATCTTCATCTTTAACATCCATAATAAAGCGGTATACATCGACAAAATAGTTGTCACCCTCGCCCGGATTTTCACGTTTGTAAGTAAACAAATAACCGCCGTCAGCATCCCGTGCATCAAGGCCGGTCTCTTCTTTTACTTCGCGAAGAACAGCCTCGCGTGACTCCTCACCAGCCTGCGCGGCCCCACCGGAAACCTCCCAGCATCCCGGTGCCCATGCTTTTGTCATGACTCGTTTCGTGATCAGAAATTTGTGATCCGGACGCGCTACCACACCAAGTACTGTCAGATGGTACTCCCCGTCCTTCAGGCACCAGTCGTTGCGTTTCATTGTGCGGCCCGTCGGTTTCTTATCTCTATCATAAATATCCCAGTATTCCATTTCTTTGTCTCCCTGTTGAATTTTGTATTGAATTTCCTGTTAAACTTTGTATTGAATTTTTATATTGTATTTCTGGTGAATTTCCCTGTCATGCTTCTGGTGTTTATCATAGCATCCCAGGGAAAGGATTGCAAATTAGAGTTTCAGGAATGGAATCTGTGGCGTGGGCATCGAATTTGGCAGTTAATCCCGCTACCCAATGCTCAAAATGCCTCTTTTCAAGATCTTGGCATCGATTTATACTCCTGCTTTTATTTTTCGATGCCTGGTATGTCCGGGAACTTCTCAGATTTTCCCTGTTCCCCTGCAATGATTACACGGAACATATCCAGATATATGTCCACTTCCGCCGCATCCGCCGCACATTGTATATCCGCCGACCCAGCCCATTATCATATCGTGATACAAATAAGGCGTATATTGCTGACCACTTCCGCCACAAATGCCACAGATTCCTGCATTGGAAACATAAATTTGTCCGGTTCCATTGCAGACTTGGCAAACTTTTTTCTTATTGCTTGATTTTTTATTATTCTTTGCAACGTTGCGCACCCGGACTTTGCAAGTTAATTTTTTCTTTCCGATCTTAGCAACAATTTTTACCTGACCGGCTTTCGCAATACCATCAAAATGTTGTTTTTTTAGCCTTTCTGTCTAATAGACACT
>ERZ772812.2975-NODE-2975-length-10163-cov-2.911061_pt1 | contig 10163 bp, 10 predicted proteins | sample MGYA00511343_ERZ772812 | MGnify/ENA primary metagenome ERZ772812 (study PRJEB29015, sample SAMEA2737706) | human gut metagenome | biome: human gut; feature: human-associated habitat; material: faeces | place: China | collected 2012 ...
GCCTCATCGCAGGTGCCGATCGACTCGTTACTCCGCCGCATCGCGGGCGTCGACCGGCTCGCCGCGCCGCGCGGTGGCGGACGGACTCAAGGGAGGCGTGCGGTCCGGCAACGCGCGCGTTTTCGGACAGGGCACCTGCGGAAAAGGTGCCTTCCTCCTTGGATCGGGATATAATTGGGCGCAGATGCCGCTCGGAGCCCGCTTGGGGCGCCCTGCGGCGGACGGCAGGGGCCCGCAGCCTCCCAGGGTGATCCGAAAGGAGCCGCGTATGCTCGTTTCAACGCAGGACATGCTGCGCCGCGCGTGGGAGGGGGGCTATGCCATCCCATCCCCCGACTTTCTCGATTCCAACTCCGCTCGCGCGTACTGCCAGGTGGCGGGCGAACTCAAGGCGCCGCTCATCCTAAGCTTCGCCGAGGTCCATCTCGAGCATCTCGCGCTCGACGAGGCCGCCGAGCTCGGGCGCTTCTACGCCGAGCGCTTCGACGCCCCCATCGCGCTCCACCTCGACCACGGCGTCACCTTCCCCGTCATCGAGGAGGCGATCGCGCGCGGGTTCACCTCCGTCATGATCGACGCGTCCGGCGAGGAGCTCGCCGAGAACATCCGCCGCACGCGCGCCGTCGTCGAGCTCGCGCATGCGCGCGGCGTCGCCGTCGAGGCGGAGATCGGGCATGTGGGCACCGAGGAGGAGGGCAACGACCACGCGCTCTCCGAGAACGTCTACACCGAGGTGGTTGCGGCCAAGGAGCTGGTGCGCGCGACCGGCGTCGACTCGCTGGCGGTCTCCATCGGCACCAAGCACGGCGCCTACAAGGGCGAGCCCCATATCAACTTCGAGCGCCTGGCCGAGCTCAACGACGCGCTGGGGATCCCGCTCGTGCTGCACGGCGGCTCCGGCTCGGGCGACGAGAACCTGGCGCGGTGCGCGCAGGGGGGCGTCGCCAAGGTCAACCTGTACACCGATTTCATCGTCGCCGCCCGCGACGCCGTCTACGGGCAGCGCCCCGACAGCTGGCCGAAGATGCTTCACGCCGGCGACGAGGCCATGAAGGACGTGCTGCGGCGCTACTACCGCGTGCTGGGGTGCGTGGGGAGGTAGGCGCCGCTGTCGGCAGGGCCCGCCTTGCGGAGTCCGGCAGGTCGCGGATTGCCCGGCGATGCGTCCAGGACCGCCGTCGGTGCCGCCGCACCGTTTTCCGGACGACGTTCGGATGATTCGGAAGAGGAGGTTTTCCATGATCACGAAAGAAGAGCTTGCGACGCGGCTGCGCAACGCCTGCGCCGCGGTCATCGCAGCTGAGGAAGAGCTCACCGAGATCGACTCGCACTTCGGCGACGCCGACCACGGCCTCACCATGGTCAAGATCGCGGGCGCCATCGACGGGGCGGTCGTCGAGGCGGACGGCGGCATCAAAGAGATGCTCGACGACGCGGCGATGGCCGTGATGGTGCTCAACGGCGGCAGCGCCGTGCCGCTGTGGAACACGTGGCTCGACGCGCTGCAGGAAGCGGCGCCGGAGGGGGATGCGGCGGACGCCGCACAGCTCAAGGCGATGTTCGCCCATGCGCTCGAGGAGCTTTCGGACATGAGCGGCGCCCAGGTCGGCGACAAGACCATGATGGACGCGTTCATCCCCGCCTGCGAGGCGATCGCCGCCTGCGACGGCGACGAGGCGGCGCTGTTCGAGGAAGCGGCCCAAGCGGCGCGGGCGGGTGCTGAGAACACGAGGAACTTCGCCTCCAAGTTCGGCCGCGCGAAAAGCTACGGCGACAAGACCATCGGCACGCCCGACGCCGGCGCGGTCTCCATGGCGCGGTTCTTCGAGGGCCTCGCCCAGGCGTAGCACCCCCGGAATGCGAAAAGAGAAAAAGGGACGGTCACTTTTTCTCATTCGAGCATAACCAGGCGCGCGAGGGAACGCGAGAAAGCGAACGTCCTCTTTCCGCGTCGCCGTCCTGCAGGTTTCGCTCCCGCGCACCCGCGCGGGCGAACATATCCAGCTCACGAGAGAAGGAGCGTACGACATGATGAAGAAGTTCATCAACAGCCAGGAAACCATCACCGAGGAGGAGCTTGCCGGTTTCAGCCTTGCCTACGGCGACATCCTCACGGTCGACGACCACACGGTGGTCAGCCGCGCGCTCGCCGACGCCGACCGCGTGACGATCGTCACCTACGGCGGCAGCGGCCATGAGCCCGCGCAAAAGGGCTTCGTCGGGCCGGGCATGCTCGACATTCAGGTCGACGGCGACATCTTCGCCGCGCCCAACGGCGCCGCGGTGTTCGAGGCGATGAAGCTCGCCGACAAGGGACATGGCGTGCTTCTTCTCACGCTCAACTACGCGGGCGACCAGCTGGCGGGCAAGCAGGCCATGAAGCTGGCCAAGAAGGCCGGCATGAACGTGCGCCAGGTCGTCACCGGCGAGGAGATCCGCTACAACGAGGAGTGCGAGGACAACCAGCGCGGCCTGGCGGGCTGCGTGCCGGTCTACCACATCGCCGCCGCTGCCGCCGCCGAGGGCAAGACGCTCGACGAGGTCGCCGACATCGCCCAGCGCTACGCCGACAACATGGCCTCCATCACCGTCAAGTCCACCGACGCGACGCATCCGCAAAACGGCATGTCGTTCGGCGATCTGGGCGAGACCGACCAGATGGAGATCGGCGCCGGCCAGCACGGCGAGGGCGGCGGCGTGCGCGTGCCGATGGCCTCGTCCAAGGAGACTGTCGCGCTCATCGCGCCCAAGCTGGTGGAGCATCTGAGCCTGGCGTCCGGCGACAAGGCGTTCGTCATGATCAACGGATGCGGCGCCACCACGATGATGGAGCAGCTCATCCTCTACAAGGACACCGTCGAGTACCTGCAGGGCCTCGGCATCGAGGTCGTCGCCAACATGGTGGGCGAGATCCTGACCGTCCAGGAGGCGGGCGGCTTCCAGATGAACATCGCCAAGTGGGACGACGAGTTCCTCCGCCTGTGGAACACGCCGGCGCACACGCCCGTGTTCTTCAAAGAGTAGCCTCCGGCATTTCGTGCCGTCTCTGAATGCGGCGCGCGCTCGAACGTTGCGCCGCCCGCACGCGGCGGCATCCCCCCGAGCGCCGCGGCGCCTATCCGCGGCGGTGCTCTGGACGTCGAGCCGCCCACCAGCGGCGGCATCCCCGAACGCCGAGCCGCCCACCAGCGGCGGCGTCCTCGAACGTCGAGCCGTCCATCCTCGGCGGCACCTCCTGATCGCCGCGCCGCCCACCCGCGGTGGCGCGGCGATCCGACAAGAGAAAGGTCTCCCATGTCCGCAACCTACATGCACATCGGCATCCCCGTCCTCAACAAGAAGCCCGGCATGGTCTACAACGAGTGGGGCGGCTTCTGGGTCAACGAGAGCGTGGACGCCTACGACTACAAGATCGAGTACCTCAAGTTCGAGGAGGGCACGCGCTTCCCCGAGATCCTCTCCAAGCAGCCGCACGTCGCCTACGCCGTTGACGACATCGAGCACTACATCGCCGACGCCGACCGCGTGATCTTCGGCCCCGAGAGCCTGGGCGACAACGTGCGCTTGGCGTTCGTCGTCAAAGACGACGCCATCATCGAGCTCTACGAGGAGAAGTAGCGTCGCGGCTGGCTTTCGCCCCCGAACGAATACGTCGGCATCCGCCATCATCCGGTAGCGGATGCCGCTCGCTTGGCGGTTCTCGACCGAAATGCGGAATAACTTGCCGTCCAATTCCGCATTTCGGTCGAGAACCGGCTCGTTCGGCATTTCGTGCTGTTTCGGTATGGCGATTGATGCGATCCGGCACCTGCCGTTTTGCCGCCTTCTGGGCAGGTTAGTATTCCGCAATGGAGAAGGTCAGCGCTGAAGGCACCCCTCCGGTTGCGATCCTGCGAAACGCCTTCGCCATTTCCTCGCGTTCCGGCACTCCGAAACGTCTTAGGAGTCGTGCGAAATACCCCTTGTTCATCACATCCTTGTATGAGAAACGCACTATGGGCATTCCGTATACCGACAGCAAGGACTCGCGGCGACGTTCTTCTTCCAGCACCTTCAATGCCGAGACGCCGCCTCTCGTCTCGGGATTCTCGTATTTCACCGCGCCATCGAACTCGCCGATGATGCGCATTCCGTCTTCCCGCAGCCAGCAGAAATCCACGCGGAACGTCTTGCCGGGATCCAAAGGGTGGGGCAGCGTTCTCTGCAAATCAGGCAAGGCGAACCCCATCTCGATCATCGTGGCGCGTGCGAGTGACTCTCCAACACTTTCGCTTCTCGGGTCAGCATAGAGCATGGCGATCGATGCCCGACGCGCCCCTTTCAGTTTTCGCATGCCGAGTGAGCTGAAATAAGCGAGGTAGCGGTCTCTGCTTTGTTTGGCCTTGCCGCGGAGGGCTTTGGAGATCTCGCTTTGCCGAAGCACATAGTCTGAAATAGCGACCGCCATTCCGAAGTCCGCGATTCTCATGCAGTCAAACACGGTGCGCTCCAGCGACGTGGTTCTGATCCCTCTTACGACAATGGGCCGATCGTTCTCGACGACGTGCCGGATCACCCCTTTCGTGGAGCGGCCCCGTTGCGCGGGGCCTACTGCGACATGTACCGAGTCGAGATCGTCGAGCGCGATCGGGAGCCCGAGCGCGACGGCGGCCGAATTGCGGCAGAACACCCAGGTGGGATGGATGCGTTGGAGCGCCGCGATCGTCCGATACGCCCTTTCTCGCTTCGAGAGGCTCTCCCAGCAGGATCTTCGCGCGTATACGCCCGGAGCGGGTTTGATGACCTCGCCCTTTTCAACACGGTATCTGAGATTGTGCCGAAGCGCAGGATCAAACGTCGCGGCGAACTCGCCGAGCTTTTCGGAGTGCGTCAGTAACTCCTCTGCCTGGGGATCGCGTGCTCGAGTCATCGCATCTCGCCTTCAATCCGCGCTCGGAGCGCTCGGTGGGCTGAATTTGCGGGAATGCGATTCTCTCACGAATGCCGGTCGGCGGCGGAAAACGTAACGGATCGGTGAACTGCTCGCCCGGTTTGAAGGAGCTCCTGGCGCTGCTCGCGTTGATCCTCGACCTAAATGCGGAATAACTTGCCGTTCAATTCCGCATTTCGGTCGAGGATCGGCGCGAGTGAAAGACGGGTGGGCGTTTGCGCGTACCCGTCCGTGCGCCAATAGGCGTTGCCCGACTTTAAGACTATTTTTACATCGCGCCCCCTATACTCATCGCATCGCCGGTGGTTGCGCGGGGCTCACCTGCACAATGTTCGCCGTGGGCGCTTTGCCCGGATACGTCGGTTGCGCCGTTCGGGCGGGGCTGGCGCCGTTCGGGCGGGGCTGGCGACGGTTCGGTCGGATGAGGAGGTCGGCTATGGCGTTGGTCAAGCTCAAGCGGGCGCTGGTGGTGGGATGCGGGGAGTTCGGCCTCGCCGTCTCCGACAGGCTGTCCTCCGCCGGTTGGTCGGTCGTTGTGGTCGACCGGGATCCCGCCGCGTTTGCGGGCCTTTCGGCGCGGTTCGGGGGCGAGTCCGTGGTTTCCGACGGCGCCGATGTGGCGGTGCTCGAGGAGTGCGACATCGCGAAGACGTCCCTGCTCGTCGCCTGCACCGAACGCGATTCGGTGAACTACTTCATAAGCCGCGTCGCCAGCGAGGTTTACGGCGTGGAGCGCGTGTTCGCGCGCATCGAGGACGAGGACCTCACCGGGTTGCTCGACGACAGTCCCATAGAGCCCATCTGCCCGCATGCCCTGTGCCTGGGCGAGTTCTGCCGTCTGTCCCGGATAGCGTGAGGAGGGGCCATGCGAGTGGTGATCGCGGGCGGGCGCTCCCGCACCGATTTTCTCGTCGAATCGCTCGTCGACGGCGGCAACGAGGTAGTCGTAATCAACGGCGACCGCACCTGGTGCGAGCACATGTCGTCGCGTCACGGGGTGCCGGTGGTGTGCGGCGACGCGACGAAGCGCTATGTGCTCGACGATGCCGACATCGAAGGGTCCGACCTGATCATCGCCTTGTCGGACAGCGATGCGGACAACCTCGTCATCTGCCAGATGGCGCAGCGGTATTTCGACATCGAGCGTCAGGTGTGCACTGTGAGCGATCCGCGCAACGTCGTTGTCTTCAAGAAACTGGGCATCTCATCGGTGATCAGCGCGACGTATACGGTTGCGCGGCTGATCGAGGAGGCCTCGTTCGGGGTGATGGTGAATGACGCGCACGGCATCGCATAACGTCCATCGCAACAGCGCCCATGCGGTTGCGGGGTATGCCGGGCTGGCCCTCGTCGCCTTGGGCGCCGCGCTGCTCGTGCCCCTTGCCGTCCTGCCGTTCTATCCGCAGGAGACGGGGCTCGCGCCCGGCTTCATCTTCCCCGGCGTCTGCGCGATGCTCGTCGGCTACCTGGTTTATTTCTTCGGTGCGCGCGATGCGGCGGCGCTCACGCTGTCCCGCGCGGAGGCGGCGGGCGTCACCGTGATCATCTGGATCTCCGCGATCGCCGTGTTCGCCGTTCCGCTGGTGCTCTCCGGCGTGCTGACGATCCCTCAGGCGATATTCGAAGCCACCAGCGGCCTCACCACGACGGGGCTTTCCGTGGTGGATGTGGCGGCGTGCCCCAGGATCGTGCTTATGCACCGCGGCATGATGCACTACATGGGCGGAGTCGGTCTGATCCTGGTCCTCACCTGCATCGTCAGCGACTCGCACGGCCTGAAGATGTACAACGCCGAGGGGCACACCGAACGCTTGCTCTCCAGCACGGCGGGGTCGGCGCGCATGGTGCTCGTCCTGTACACGGGGATCATCCTGATCGGCGCCGTCGCATACGTCATCGCCGGGATGCCGGTCTTCGACGCGATCAACATCTCGATCTCGGCGGTGTCGACGGGCGGATTCGCCGTCCGTCCCGACTCCCTGGCGTCTTACGGCAGCATCGCCATCGAGCTCATCACCATCATCTTGATGATCGCGGGCGCAACGAACTTCCTGTTGAACTTCATGCTGCTGCAGGGCCGCTTCCGCGCGTTCGCGCGCCATGCGGAAACCGCCGCCTTCCTGGGGATCATCATCGCCGCGACGGCGGTGGTCGCGGCGCTGCTGTTCGCATGCGGGATGGAGCCGACCGTTCCCGAAGCGCTGCGCGTGGGGCTGTTTCAGACTGTGTCCGTTATGACCTCGACGGGACTGCAGACCATCCCCGACTTCGGACAGCTCGTTCCCAGCATCCTGTACGTGCTGGTGTTCCTCATGATCGTCGGCGGCGAGGCGGGCTCGACGTCCGGCGGCATCAAGGTGTATCGGCTGGTCGTGTACTCGAAAGGCCTCCTCTGGTCGCTGCGCGACCGCTTCGGCCACCGCAGGCGGGTGTACAGCAACAAGATCAACCGTTTCGGCAAGCGCATCGAGTGCCGTCCCGAAGAGGTTTCGAGCGTGCACACGTTCGTCGGGGTGTATGTGGGGCTGCTCGTGATCTGCGGATTCGTGTTCGCGTTGTTCGGCGCGTCGGTGGGGGATGCCGTCTTCGAGGCGGCGTCGTGCCTCGGCAACACCGGCATCGGCGTCGGGTTCCTGCACGCCGAATCGCCTTCCGCGGTGTTGATCGTCGCTTCAGCTGCTATGCTGTTCGGGCGCCTTGAGATATTCCCGCTCATCTTCGGAATGAGATGGATGCTCCAGGCCGTCAAGGAGGAGGTGCGCTATGCCGTTCAACGTTGATGCGCGGGCCGTTGGATCGCCCGGGGACGCCGTTTCCGCAGTGCGGCGGGGTCCGCTCGTCCTGCGCAACCTCGGCATCGTGGCGCTGCTGTTCATCGCGGGGATCGCCATGTCGTTCGGCTTCTCCCTGGTGGGGCTCGAGCCCGAGGCGAGCTTCCTGCTGTTCATCGTGGGGATCCTCATCGCCTCGCTCGAGACGGACTCGGGGTTGTGGGGGATCGTGCTCGGCATCATGTACCTGCTGGTGTACGACCTGTTCTTCGCGCTGCCCCATCTCTCGCTTCTGATCTTCAACTGGACCGACGCGGTGACGCTGGTCATCTTCGCCGTGGTCGCGCTCATCACCGGCGCGCTCACCAACCGTATGAAGCAGCAGGTCGAGATCGCTGAGCGCAACGCGCTGGTGCTGCGCCGCCTCAACAAGATCAGCGCCGGCCTGATCGACAGCACCTCCGCCGAGGGCGCCTGCGCGTTCGCCTCCGACGCGCTCTGCAGCGTCTTGGGGCGCGAGGTGTCGATCTCGCTCGGCCGGCCTGCTGGAGACGCGACGTCGCTTGAATGCTACGAGCAGGGATACCAGACCGGCGCGGGCGCGGGCGGCCCCGCCGGCTGCACAACCCTCTACGTCCCCCTTGCGGCGAAAGCCCAGGTGTACGGCGTGGTGGCAGTCGACTGCGCCGAGGGTGGGCTCGACAAGGCGGAGCGCTCGTTTTTGGATTCCGCCATCAAGCAGACCGTCATTGCGGTCGAGCGCAACAACCTCGAGGAGCATGCGCGTGCGGACGAGCTGAAGATCGAACGGGAGCGCTTCAAGACCACGCTGCTGAGGAGCGTGTCCCATGACCTGCGCACGCCGCTCGCGAGCATCCAGGGCAACGCCGAGTTCCTGAAGGGCAACTGCGGCCAGGTGGGGGAAGCTGAGCGGGAGGCGCTGCTGTCGGCGATGGCGTCCGACGCGCGGTGGCTCGCCGAGATGATCGACAACCTGCTGGGCATGACGCGCGTGCAGGACGAGGACGTCCCCCTTGATTTCCAACCGGAGGTCGTCGACGACGTCATCGGCGACGCGGTGATGCACGAGATGCCGTACCGGGAAGGGCATGAAATCGCGGTGACGCCGCCCGACGACGTGGTGCTCGTTCCCATGGACGGCAAGCTCATCAGGCAGGTGCTCATCAACCTCATCGACAACGCCATCAAGCATTCCGCCCCTTCGGCGCGCATCGTCGTGTCGTCGGAGGTCCGGGACGCCCGGGCGGTGTTCAGGGTCGCCGACAGCGATGGCGGCATAGCGCCCGATATGCTGGGCAAGATCTTCTCGAGGTTCGTCTCGGAAGGTGCGGAGCCCGGGAGAAAAAGCGGCATCGGACTGGGCCTGAGCATCTGCCAGGCGATCGTCGAGGCGCATGGGGGAGGCATCTCCGCGCGCAACAACGACGAGGGCGGCGCCACCTTCGAGTTCTGGCTCCCTTTGGAGCGGCCCGCCGACGAGACGGCGGCGGAGTCGGAGCCGAGGGTGGAGTCGGGGCCGACGTCGGGTGCGGGGCCGAGGGCAAATGCGGAGCCGACAGAGCCGGAGCCCGGGCAGCCGCAGCCGCCGGATGCGCGCCCGGCGGACGCGCAGCCGCCGGATCCCGAGCCGCCGGCAGGAGAGGGGGCGCGAGATGGCCGATGAGATCCTCGTCGTCGAAGACGACGACAGCATCCGCCGCCTTCTGCGCATATCGCTGAAGACGGAGGGCTACCGCGTGAGCGAGGCGAAATCGGCGACGGTCGCCCTGTCGCTGTTCGAGGCGAACGCGCCCGTGCTGGTCTTGCTCGACCTGGGGCTTCCCGATCGTGACGGGATGGAGGTGCTGGCCGGCATCCGCTCGCGCGGGACGACCCCGGTGATCGTGGTGACCGCGCGATCCCAGGACAACCAGAAGGTGGCCGCGCTGGACGCGGGGGCGGACGACTATGTGGTGAAGCCCTTCAGCATGGCGGAGCTCTTCGCGCGCATCCGCGTGGCTCTGCGCCACAGGGCGGATTCCCGACGGCAGGACGATGAGCCCCGCCTCTATTCGATCGACGGGCTTGAGATCGACGATGTGACGCGGGCGGTGCGGCTCGACGGCGCTGCGGTGCACCTCACTCCCTACGGGCACGGGATGCTCGTAGTGATGGTACGCAACCGCGGCAAGGCGCTCACGCACCGTTTCATCCAGCGGGAGGTGTGGGGCCACGACGCTTCCGACGGCTATCGGACGCTGCGCGTGATCATGGCGTCGCTGAGACGCAAGCTGGGCGACAAGCCCGCCGCGCCGCGCTTCATCGCAACCGAGGTGGGCGTCGGCTACCGGTTCATCGGGGAATAGCCGCCAGGGCGGTGCGCCTCCGTCAGGGTGCCAGCCCCGGCAGTTCGGCGCGCCGTTCGGAAAACAAAGCGGTCCTCGACCGAAATGCGGAATTCC
>ERZ772812.2983-NODE-2983-length-10141-cov-3.510212_pt1 | contig 10141 bp, 7 predicted proteins | sample MGYA00511343_ERZ772812 | MGnify/ENA primary metagenome ERZ772812 (study PRJEB29015, sample SAMEA2737706) | human gut metagenome | biome: human gut; feature: human-associated habitat; material: faeces | place: China | collected 2012 ...
CGGCTCGTAGGGAAGCCCCCACGCTTCGGCCACCGAGCGGTAGACGACCTTCCCTTCGACGATGTTCAGACCGAGCCGCAGCTCTTCGTTCTCGGCGCAGGCGCGCCGCCACCCCTTGTCGGCCAGTTGCAAGGCATAGGGCAGCGTGGCGTTGGTCAGCGCGAGCGTCGACGTATAGGGCACCGCACCGGGGATGTTGGCCACGCAGTAGTGCAGGATGCCGTCGACATAGTAGACCGGATCTTCGTGCGTCGTGGGCCGCGACGTCTCGAAGCAGCCGCCCTGATCGATCGCTACGTCGACCATGACCGTACCCGGCTCCATCAGTTTCAACATGTCGCGCGTCACCAGCTTCGGCGCCTTGGCGCCCGGAATCAGCACCGACCCGACCACCAGATCGGCGTGTTTGAGCTCCTCGCGGATGTTGTACTCGGACGACATGAGCGTCTTGACATTCCGGGGCATCACGTCCGCCAGATAGGTAAGCCGCCGCAGCGAGACGTCGCAGATCGTGACGTCAGCGCCCGTACCGGCCGCCGTGCGCGCCGCCGCCGTACCGACCACGCCCGCACCGATGACGAAGACCTTGGCCGGCTTCACGCCCGGCACGCCGCCCAGCAGGATTCCCTTGCCGCCGCGCGGCTTTTCGAGGAAGTAGCGCCCCTCCTGTGCGGCCATGCGGCCCGCGACCTCCGACATGGGGATCAGCAGCGGCAGCGAACGGTCGCTGCGTTCGACCGTCTCGTAGGCGCAGCACACGGCGCCCGACGCGATCATCGCCCGCGTGAGCGCCTCGCTGCTGGCGAAATGGAAATAGGTGAAAAGCAGCTGTCCCGGACGAACCAGCCCGTACTCCGGTGCGATCGGCTCCTTGACCTTGATAATCATCTCGGCCGTCGCGTAGACCTCCTCGATGGTAGGCAGCAGTTTCGCCCCCACGGCCTGATACTCCTTGTCCGCGAATCCGCTGTCGACGCCCGCTCCGCTCTGGATGTAGACCGTATGCCCCCGCCGAACGAGTTCCATGGCTCCGGCCGGCGTAAGCGATACGCGATACTCGTTGTTCTTAATTTCCTTTGGAATTCCGACGATCATAACGATATGTTTTAATTTTACGAGAGCAATTTAGCGAAATTAAAAACAAATTCCAACGATTTTCTTAGAATTTATAACTCACGGTCAACGTCGCGCTGCGGCCGTAGGCATAGAGCAGGCTCGTAGCGAACGGGCGGTAAAAGGTCTCGGCACCGCTGCGCAGGCGCCGTACCCGATCGGACTCGTAGGCGGAGTAGACCGTGCGACGGTCGTCGAGCAGGTTGCGTACCGACAGCGTGACCGACAGTCTCGACGCGCCCAGCCGCCACATTCTCCCCGCCGAGACATCGGCCGTAAAGGAGTCGTCCAGCCGCTCCTGCTCCATGAAAAGAGCGAATGTTTCGGGCGAATCGGAGGCCTGGTTCGCCACACGCGAAGTCCGGTAATGGAACGACGGCGCGACCCATCGTCCGGCGACCAGCGACGCATCGGCAGAGAAATACCACCCCGAACGGCCGAAATAATGCACGCCTGCCGTCGCGGCCAGCGAGGCCGTGCCGCCGGGCCGAAGACCGCTCATGTAACTCGTGACGCCGTCGGCGCGGAGCTCGTTGCCCGCATCGGTGTAGAGCCATACCGAAGGATTCGTCGCATAGGTGTGGCTGCCCGCACCGACGGCGGCCGACAGGCTCCAATTCCACGTAAGGCGCAGTCGGGCCGCCGCCTCGGCGCCGTAATCGAGCCGGCCGATGCCGCGCACCGTCATATCGCAGTATTCGTAGGAGAGGTCGTCGAAAAAACGGGTAGTGCGGATTCCGTCCCGCGTCGCCGCGAGGTAGCCCGTCACCCGCAGCTCGAAGGCCCCGCCCGTGCGGACGAAAACCAGTTCGGCGCCGTAGCGGCGCGACAGGGACGGATCGTCCACCGTCCGGTTGTTGTAGAGCGGCTGCAAAAACAGATCCTCCACGTCGGGCACCGCGGCCGACGCCGACGCCGAGATTTCGAGATAGCTGCGCGATGAAAAGGCATAGCCGGCGCTGGCCCGCAACGCGTAGGGTGTGAACCGCAACCGCGAAGAACCGCCGTAGGAGCCGGCGCCCGGAAACAACTCCTTCTCATAGAATCCGCGCCGCCGGACGACGCAGCGCCCCACGCTTGCGCCGAACGCCGCCGTCCACCGGTCCGAACGGTAGCGCACCACACCGTCGGCCGCGACCTCGCAGCGGACGGTGCGGTAGTCGTAGCCGAAACGGTCGCCTTCGCCCACCGTCCGGTCGGGGTGGCGCAGGTCGTTCTGCAAACGGTTGGAGTAGGTCGCGTCGTCGAGCAGGAAATGATCGATGTCGGTCAGACGGTCGGCACCCAGCAGGTCGCGCAACTGTTTATACCGGCGCAGCGCATCGTAATCGACCCTGAGCGCGCAGGCGACGGTCAACTGCGGATCGACCTCGGACTCGATACGAATCGCCGCCTGCATCCGCAGCGGACGTTCCACCCGATCTTCGAGGGCATAGAGCGCCTCGCCGTCGGGCTGCATCCGATTACGGCGGTAGAGCTCCGCCCAGTCGATCTGCGTATAGCGTTCGTCGCCGGTGCGCCACACGGCGTCGACGGCCTCGAACGCCTCGCCCGTGAAGTAACTGGGCAGGTAATGGTAGTTGTCGGGACGGGGCGTCGAAGCGTCGTACCAGGCCAGCGAACTCTGGCACCGTATGCCCGTCTCGACCGCGGCGGATGCCCGCAACAGCGTCGACCCGCCGATCCGGCCGCAATAAGCGACGATACCCAGCGGCAACCCCTCGCGCCGTACCCTGCTGTTACGCACATCGCCCGCCTGACGCCCCCATGCGGGATTGTAGTAATTGGAACCCCGCAGCATAAACGCCTCCTCCACCGAAGAGGAACGCAAACCGCGCTCGGCAAACGGCACGACGAACACCGCCGTCCAGTATCCGTCGCCCCTCGTGCGGCGGCCGACGCGCAGGGCGGCTGTCGTCTGCCGCGTATAAACGCCGTCGACGAGCGCATCGCGCCCGAAACGCCCGTCGACAGTCACGGCCAGGTGCCACCTGCGGGGCAGTTCGAACGCCAGCGAGCCTTCGGCACCGGCGCGATAGTTGCGGGTCGCCGCACGCAGGGCCAGCGCCCCGCCCGGCACCGGATCGTATTCGGTGAGCGACACCGCCGTCGCTCCGGCACCGACCGAAAGCCTCCCGACCTGCGGACGTGCACCGGCGACATACCGCGTCTCGGCCTGCAACCGCCGAAGCGCGGTCAGATAACGCCACGACACCTCCGCACCTTCCAGCAAAACGGGCGACAAGGCATAGTCTTCGCCCCGCCGGCGATACGAAACAGCCGAAAAGCGGAATGCCGACACTTCCGCCCAAAGGTCGTCAGCCTGCTGCACGGCACGGTAAAAAAGCAGCGAATCGCTCTCCAATTCGGGCATCCGCTCCTCCTCGTAGGGTGCAAAGGGGTAATAGGGTTCGTCGTCGAACGCCTGCGCAAACGCGCCCGAACAGCGCAACAACAAAACCGAAAAGAGTATTTCACGAACTATTCGCACGGTTTATAAGCCTGATTATACTACAAATATAGCGATTTCCCCGATTATCCGCACACTGCGGGGGGGGGTATTGCTTTTTCGGAAAAGAATCGATATATTTGTGGACAACAACCTGCAAAATACCTTGCACGACACTTCGCCGGCGCACCGTAACGCGTCGGTTCCAACACCTGACAAATGAAAAAACGAACGCTTCTCCTGCTGCTGTCGCTCCTGCCTCTGAACATGACCGCACAGCAGAAATTCCTGCTGCGCGGCCAAGTCGTCGACGCAGCGAACGACTCCCCCGTGAGCTTCGCCACGACGGCCCTGCTGCGCGATTCGACGGCCGTCGCCGCCGTCGCCGCCGATGCGCAGGGGCGGTTCGAACTCTCGGCGGAGGCCGCGGGCGACTACCGCCTGCAAATCACCATGGTGGGCTACAATCCCGAAACGCAGCCCGTCACGCTCCGCACTGCCGCGACCGATGCCGGTACGATCCGCTTGCGGCAGGGCGTGGACATCGACCAGGTGACGGTCACCATCCAGAAACCGCTCGTCACGGCCGACGCCGAGAAAACGACCTACTCGGTCGAAGACGATCCGCAGGCCGCATCGTCGACGCTCGAAGAGATCCTGCGCAAAGTGCCGCAGCTGACCATCGACGCCGAGGGCAACGTGAAGCTCAACGGACAGAGCGATTTCAAGGTGCTGGTCAACGGACGGTCGTCGGCGATGTTCAAGAATTTCAAGGACGTGATCCGCAGTATGCCCGCCTCGCAGATCAAGAAGATCGAAGTCATCACCGAACCCTCGATGAAATACGACGCCGAAGGCGCGGGCGGCATCATCAACATCATCACCGCCCGCAAGGAGTTCGACGGCTACAACGGCAGCCTCAACTACAACACGGGACTCGACACCCGCCAGCAATACGGCGGAGCCTCTCTCTCCGTCCAGAAGGGCAAGTTCGCCGCTTCGGTCCAGGCGTTCTTCTTTCAGATGAACCGCAGGAACCGCCCCTACACATCGGAAAGCCGGCGCGAGAATTTCGCCTCCGAACAGCAGCGCTACCACACCTCCGAATCGACCGGCTACGGCAAGGGCCACAACGAATACGTCACGCTGAACCTGAGCTACCAACCCGATACGCTCAACCTCGTCACCCTCGAAGGATCGCTTTGGACAGGCGCATGGAAGAACAGCTCCGACACTCGGATCCGCATGTCCGACGCCGCCGAAACGCCGACCGTCGCCTACGACACGCACGACTACGACAACTACCCCTACACGGGATTTCAGGTCGGCGCCAACTACGAGCGGCGTTTCCGCAAGCCCGAACATACGTTCACTGTTTCGGACATGGTCGAGATCGACCCCGACAAGGGTTACAATCTCGTCACCTACGACGGCGTGCTGAACTACCCTTCTTCGCAACTCTACAAGCGCCATACGAGCCGGAGCTTCACGAACACCTTCCAGCTCGACTACTACAACCCGCTCGCGGAACACCACTACGTCGAAGCCGGCAGCAAATATATCTACCGGATCAACAAAGGCTACCAGAACGAGATCCCGTGGATCGATCCCGTCGGGTTCGATCCGACGAACATGACCAAGTACGACGACCTGCGGCAGCGGCAGCAGATCTTCTCGCTCTATTTCGGCTACGGGTTGAAATTCTCGAAGGTATCGGCGCGTGCCGGCGTGCGCATGGAGCGCACGTGGAACCATGCCGACGCCGACAACAGCCGGGAGGGAATCTACGATTACGGCAACCGCCTGCTGAACTTCATCCCCTACCTCAGCTTCACCTACAAACCGCGCGACGGGCACAACCTCTCGCTCTCGTATACCGAACGGCTGCGCCGTCCCTCGATCTCGATGCTGTCGACCTACCTCGACGACAGCGACCCTTACAATACCTCGCAGGGCAACCCCGATCTGGAAGCATCGACGACACATACGCTGTCGCTCAAATACAACTATTTCTCCCCCAAATGGAGCGGCACCTTCACCCTGTCGGGCCACCTGTCGAACGACGGCATTTCGAGCTGGACGAGCGTCGACGACCAGGGCGTCTCGCACACGACGTACAGCAACAACGTGCGCGAGCGCACGGCCAGCGCACGGCTTTCGGTCAACTACTCCCCCTCGGAGAAGTTCTCCTTCGCGCTGAACGGGCGGGGCGGTTACAGCCACTACCGGCTGCCCCAAGAGGAGATCTCCACCGAGGAGTTCACCTTCGACCAGAACCTCAACATGAACATCGCGCTCTGGAAAGCGGCCACCGTTTCGCTGGGCGAAGGATACAACAGCGGCAGCGCGAACCTGGGCCGCAAGTCGGGCGACTACTTCTACTCCTATGCCACCCTTTCGCAGAAGTTCTTCGACAAGAAGTTGCAGATTTCGGTCAGCTGCTACAACCCCTTCACCAAATACCAGACGTACAGCTCCACGGCGCAAACCCCGACCTATCGCTCGCAGAGCCGCAGCCGCAACCATTCGCGCCAGTTCTCGATCGGCGCCTACTGGCGCTTCGGAAAGCAGAACGTCCAGGTCAGGAAAACCCGCAAGTCGATCTCCAACGACGACATGATGGACGGCGGCAACAAGCAGGGCGGCAAACAGTAGATTGCCGGGCAGCCCGTCCGGAACCGGTGAACAGCGGCTGGCATGGAACCGCACCGACCGAAAAAGAGAGGAGCGTCGTTATCCGACGCTCCTCTCTTTTTCAGGTCTCCGACGCTCAGAGACTCCCCACCACGGCGCAGAGCAGATCCCAGAACTTCTGCACGGTGGCGATTTCCAGCCGCTCGTCGGGCGAATGCACGCCGCGCAGCGTCGGGCCGAACGACACCATGTCCAACTCCGGATATTTCTCCAAGAACAGCCCGCACTCCAATCCGGCATGGATGGCCCGTACTTTGGGCTTCACGGCGAAAAGCCGCTCGTAACACTGCTCCGTGACGTGCAGCAGGTACGAATCGGGATCGGGCGACCAGCCGGGATAACCGTCCGAATGAGCGACTTCGGCGCCGGAGAGCCGCAGCACCGCCTCGACGGTCTGTGCGGCATAACGCTTGGCGCTCTCCACCGACGAACGCTGCGACGTAGTGACCACGATCCCCTCGGCACCGAACTTCACCGATGCCAGATTCGACGAGGTCTCGACCAGCCCTTCGACGGCGTGCGACATCGCCAGCACGCCGTTAGGCAGACCGACGAGCGCCCCGACGAGCGACTGCATCGTCACGGGATCGAGTACCCATTCGACCCACTCGATTTTGTTCAGGGTCATCTGCAAATTGGGTTCGGTGTACTTGAACTCCTCGACGATCTCGACGGCGAACGCACGGCAGCGCTCGCACACGTCGCCGGCCGTCTCGGCGGGAACGCCGAAGACGGCGAACGCCTCGCGCGGAATGGCGTTGCGCAGGTTGCCGCCGTCGAAACGGTTCAGCACCGGCCCGTAGGGCAGCAGCTCGTAAAGCAGCCGCGCCATCAGCTTGTTGGAGTTGGCGCGCCCCTTCTCGATGTCGTCGCCCGAATGGCCGCCGGCCAGCCCCTTGACGTCGATACGGAAATATTCGAACCCGTCGGCGTCACCATCGGGCTGAATTTGGCCACGGTATCCACGCCGCCGGCGCAGCCGATAAAGAGTTCGCCCTCGTCCTCCGAATCGAGGTTGATGAGGTACTTCCCCGTCAGCATCCCCTCGCCCAGCCCGAACGCTCCCGTCAGGCCGGTCTCTTCGTCGACGGTGAAGAGCGCTTCGAGCGCCGGATGCGCGACGGTCGCGGAGGCCAGCATCGCCAGTGCGGCAGCCATGCCGATCCCGTCGTCGGCGCCGAGCGTCGTCCCCTCGGCACGCACCCACCCGTCGTCGATGCGGGTGCGGATCGCGTCGTGCTCGAAGTCGAACGCCACGTCCGAATTTTTCTCACAGACCATATCCATATGCGACTGGAGAATCACCGTCGGACGCCCTTCGTAACCGGTCGTCGCCGGTTTGCGGATCACGACGTTGCCCGTCTCGTCGCACCGGTACTCCAATCCGTGCTCCTTCGCCCAGCCTACCAGGTAGTCGCGTATCTTCTCTTCCTTCTTCGAGGGCCGCGGTACGCGCGTGATCGCCTCGAATTCCGTCCACACCTCGCAGGGTGCGAGTTTCGTCAAATCTGTCATCTCTGTTTCGGTTTGAATATGCACAAAATTACAAAAGAATATCCATTTTAAAGAGAAATTACTTAATTTTGTCTGATATAATCGAACACCATGATTCCGGACTACCAAACACTGATGCGGCCTCTGCTGGAATGTATTCAGGACGGACAGGAGCATCTCTTCAAAAACGTCATAGAGCAACTGGCCGACCGATTCGAACTCACACAGGAAGAACGGGAACAGTTAGCTCCCAGCGGCCATCGTGCACTTTTTTCAGGTCGCGTCGGCTGGGCAAAAACCTACTTAAAGAAGGCGGGACTGCTCGAACAGAGAAAAAGAGGGATACTCTCGATCACCTCTCTGGGAATAAAGGCTTTAAAATCCAAAAAGAAAATAGACGTAACCTACCTGACGGGATACCCGAATTTCGTCGATTTCTACGCCCCGTCGTCCCGCAACGACAAGACGCGGGAAAACGAGTGCGCGCCTGCTATCGATCCGGAATGCACGCCTCCCGTCACTCCGGAAGAGACGATCGCCCACGCCTACGAACAGATACACAATAAACTGTCGTCCGAACTGCTGGATGTCGTACTGATGCAGGATTTCGCATTTTTCGAACGGCTCGTCGTCGAGCTTCTGGTCAAGATGGGCTACGGCGGTTCGATTCAAGATGCGGGACAGGCAATCGGACGCACGGGAGACGAAGGAATCGACGGTATCATCAAGGAGGACAAGCTGGGTCTGGACGTCGTCCATATCCAGGCCAAGAAATGGAACAGGAACAATACGGTCGGACGTCCCGAATTGCAAAAATTCGTGGGTGCACTCGCCGGACAGGGAAGTACGAAAGGGATTTTTATCACCACTTCCTCTTTCACCAAAGAGGCGCAATCCTACAAACCCCAGGGAGTCAAACTGGTCAAAATCGACGGAGAGAAACTGACACAGCTCATGATCGAATACGGACTCGGGGTCACGACTGCGTTCTCTTATGAAATCAAACGGATCGACCGAGATTATTTCAACGACTTAGACGATTGATGCCCATGCTTTTCAGAATCGGACACGGATACGACGTACACGCATTGGCCGAAGGGCTGCCCCTCGTGCTGGGCGGCGTCGGGATCGAACACGACAAGGGGTGCGTCGCCCACTCGGACGGCGACGTGGTGATCCACGCCCTCTGCGACGCACTGCTGGGCGCCGCCGCGCTGGGCGACATCGGGCTGCATTTCCCCGACACGTCGGACGACTACAAGGGTATCGACTCGAAACTGCTGCTGCACCGCGTCGCGGAGCTGCTCGCCCAAAAAGGCTACCGCATCGGCAACGTCGACTGCACGATCCGGATGCAGCGACCCAAACTACGCCCCCACATCGACCGGATGCGCCGGACGCTGGCCGACGTCATGGGAATCGGTGTCGACTGCGTTTCAGTCAAGGCCACCACGACCGAGCGGCTCGGCTTCGAGGGCCGCGAAGAGGGCATCTCGGTCTCGGCCGTAGCGCTCATCTACCGGGAATAACTTTCGGGACTATCCTTCTCTGAATCGCATCGCCGTCCATAGCCGGCGAAGGATGCGTGCGAACTCTTGCGAACAGAGCATATCCCTGTGTCGGGTAGCTGCGGACTGCCGTTCTTCGGACAATCAGGGAAAACGTTTTCGCTAAGCCATGTACAGAGCCGAACTTGTTCAGACTGTGCCGAGGCGAAAAAAAATGGAGAAAGAAACGCCATACGCAATCATCGCAACAACACGAAACGGGATCGGGATAATTCCATACGATTCTTCCGCTGCGGCCGCACCAAAGTGCCAAAATGACAGTTCAACGTTCCGATGCTGCCAAACCGACACTCGTAAGCCCCCCAAAAGGGAATATCTTTCGAATCATGCAACAAACTGATTATCATATACAGTAATATATTTTATTAAATTTTCTGAAAAATTTATTAAAAATATTTACCAACTTACCTTTATTTGTATTATCTTTGCATCGGTTAAGGTTAGAAAACAGATCCGCCGCAGAGGCGACTCGAACGCGGATCGCAATTCAGGTTAAGTATGGTACGAATGATCAAAAACACCGTGGTTGCCTCGCGGACGCTGAAGAGCAACCTCACCAACAAACTGTTGGACATGATGACCTCCGACTGGTTCCTCAAAGTTCTGGAATCGAACAAGTCGAACATCGATTAGGGAAGAGATCACGAAAGAGCGGTCTCTTTCTTTTTTTTCAGACAATCCGATCGCGGGCGCAGGCCCCGCTCACAATAAACCCCGGTTCGCAAGGAAGCCGGGGTTTTCGTATCGCAGAAAGGGCTCCGTCACTTCGCCGGAACATCTTCCGGCTGCGCCTCGGCGGACGGAAGCCGCCCTTCGCCGCGAG
>ERZ772812.2986-NODE-2986-length-10136-cov-7.218927_pt1 | contig 10136 bp, 5 predicted proteins | sample MGYA00511343_ERZ772812 | MGnify/ENA primary metagenome ERZ772812 (study PRJEB29015, sample SAMEA2737706) | human gut metagenome | biome: human gut; feature: human-associated habitat; material: faeces | place: China | collected 2012 ...
CAAGATTGTGGCGCAGAGAAAGTGCCACGCCTTCCATGCAGGCACGTACCATATGGCCTTTGGTCTTTGCAAAATCAAGTCCGTAGAAAACACCTTTTGCATATGGATTCCAGATTGGGGAACGCTCACCGGACATATATGGAAGGAATACGACCCCGTCACTGCCCGGATTGATTTTTTCTGCAATCTCATTGAGCTGATTCAAAGAAGACATCCCTGTCTGTTCCTTCATCATTCGCTCATAATCTGCAAATTCACGTTCAAACCAGCGCATCACCCCGCCGCCACCGGTCGTCCCGCCCTGCAGAAGCCATTTCCCCGGAATGACATGATACCCGAGGATCAGTCGTGGATCTGCTTTGTATTCATCAATGCAGATGCTCATTCCACCTGCCTGTCCGCCCTGTTCCTGTGTTTCTCCCGGATGAATGACACCGGCACCCAGAGTTCCACAGGCTGCATCCAGACCACCTGCTACAACCGGGGTTCCTTCTGCGAGTCCGCACTCTGCGGCTGCTTTTGCTGTCACGCTACCTACGACATGGTCACATTCGCAGATCTCCGGCAAAAATTCCATCGGAATTCCGAGGCGTCTGCACATCTCTTCATCCCAGCATCCCTTCTTCATATCGAAACAGTGAAGGCCGTATCCCTGAGACATATCCTGTGTGATCGCACCTGTCAGTTTAAAGGCAATAAAGCTGTTGGACTGGAGGATCTTGTCGATCTTTTCATAAACTTCCGGAAGATTTTCTTTGTACCAGATGATCTTTGCTGTCGTATAAGACGGCTGAAGTGAATTTCCTGCAACTTCAAAGATTTTATCTTCACCGATTTCCTTATTCAGCCGTTCACAGATATCCTGCGCACGGGTATCCATCCAGATCGGTGTGTTAGTAAGTACTTTGCCCTCTTTGTCAATCGCAATGGCAGACCAGCTCTGTCCGTCAATGCCAACTCCGGCAATCTCCGCCGGATCGATGCCTGCTTTCTGCACGGTTTCTTTTGTTGCCCTGCATACAGCACTCCACCATTCCTCCGGATCCTGCTCTGCCCAGCCTTCCTGTGGATAGTATACCGGATAGTCACCATTGGCTGCGGCAAGGACTCTGCCTTCTTTATCAAATACCGCCACCTTACAGGCACTTGTTCCGATATCGATTCCAAGTAAATATGATTTCATCATTTTGCTGCTCCCATTTCTCCGGCTGCCCGGAGTTCCTTCTCTTTATCAGATGTTCATGCTAAAACCCTTACGGATTTTCCGGCAATGATCTCGGTCTCAAGTTTCTCACTGAAAAGTTCTCCGGGTGTCTCACCGGCATTTTCCAGATGATTCAGCATAACTTTTGCCACTTCTCTTGCAATTCCGTCTGTCGGCTGTGCTACGATCGTCAGCTTCGGATTACAGGCACGCGCAAACTGCAGGTTGTCAAACCCGATCATCGACAGCTGCTCCGGAATCCGGATGCCCAGTTCGTTCACTCCGATCATGGCTCCCATAGTCATTTCGTAGTTTGTAACAAATACCGCCGTCATCTCCGGATTATTCTGCACAAGTTCTTCCAGTCCCCGGACACCGCCCTGAATCGTATAGTCTCCATGCCAGATCAGAGATTCACTCACCGGGATCCCGGCACTTTCCAGTGCTTTATAATATCCTGCCATACGTTCCTGCGCAGTAAAAACTTCTTCCGGTCCGCCGATGATTCCAATATTTCGGTGTCCTCTCTCGATAAAATACCGGACTGCATCTTCGGCGGCTTTTTTATTATCAACCAGCACACTGTCACAGTTGATACCCTGAATCTTTCGATCAATCAAAACGATCGGTTTACCCGTCTTCTGAAACCTTTTCAGGTGGTTTCCCTCTTCATCAACCGGCATGTTGATGATACCGTCCACACGCCTGCGAGTCAGGAATTCAACTGCCTCCTGTTCCAGTTTCTTATCGGTTCGGCAGTCGCAGACGATCGTCGCATAACCATGACTTCGCAGGATATCCTCCATACCGGTGATGATCTCGGCACAGAAAGTATTGTTCAGCTCCGGAATGACAACGCCAATCGTTCTGGTCGCGTTCGTCTTTAAACCTCTTGCCACCTCATTGACTTCGTAATGAAGTTCTTCGATAGCTTCCTCAATCTTTATTCTGTTTTTTTCACGGACATTTCCTCCGTTAAAATAGGAAGAAATCGTAGCCAGCCCAAGTCCTGTCCGTCTGGCTATATCCTTCATCGTCGCTGCCATTTCGCCTCACTGCCTTCTGCTTTTATTCTGCTTTACCGTCGCATCCGCAGACTTTCATTCTTGCCATAACCAGTTCTTTCACTGCTGCGATTGCTGTCTTGCCATAAGCTTTCGGATCAATGGTATCCGGTTTTTCTTCAAGAAGTTCTTTGACTGCTTTGGAGTAAGCTGCACGAAGTTCTGTCGCAAAGTTTACTTTGCAGATACCACGTTTTACGCAGTCGCTTACATCTTCGTCACTGAGTCCGGATGCTCCGTGAAGAACCAGCGGAATATCAACAACTTCGCGGATCTCACTTAAACGTTCTTTATCAAGAACCGGTGTACCTACATAGAAACCATGTGCTGTTCCGATTGCAACTGCCAGAGAAGTAACACCTGTACGCTCAACAAATTCTTTTGCTTCCTGCGGATCTGTATTGGTGTCAGCTTCTGCTTCAAGATCATCTTCCTTGCCGCCGACTTTACCAAGCTCTGCTTCACATGGAATATCCAGTGCATTTGCTACATCTGCTACACGTTTTGTCTCTGCAATGTTTGCCTCGAAGTCCAGTTTGGATCCGTCGATCATAACAGAAGTATATCCTGCATGGATTGCCTGCATAGCCAGTTCAAAACTGCTGCCGTGATCAAGATGAAGGCATACCGGAACAGATGCTTTTTTAGCTTCTGCTGCAACGATTGCTGCATAGGTATCCACAGTACCGTACTTTATAGTAGATGGAGTTGTCTGGATCATAACCGGTGCTTTCAGTTCTTCTGCTGCCTGAATAATGGCTTTCACCATTTCCATATTCTCTGCATTAAATGCTCCGACTGCATATCCACCTTCCTGAGCTTTTAACAGCATTTCTTTTGATGTAACAAGTGGCATAACTTTTTCCTCCTTAATGATATATGTATATTTTTTGTTTTACTACTTGTGATTGATCGGAAAATTCCAAAACCGAAACGTTTCCGTTTTGAGTTAATCATACATCGCCTCCCGCATTCTGTCAACCGTAAAATATTTATCTTTTATCGGAAAATTTTCCCTTGCATTGTACAGTAATTACAGGTAAATTGAATATAGAAAGGCGTATTTTAAAAGACTGCGCCAGCGAGAAATCAAATTATCTGAACGGAGGCATAAACGACATGTTAAAAGGTATTCCTGAAATCTTATCACCAGAATTATTAAAAGTATTATGTGAAATGGGACACAGCGATCGTCTTGTTATCGCTGATGGTAACTTCCCGGTAGAATCCATGGGTAAAAACGCTATCACAATCCGCTGCGACGGACATGGTGTTCCGGAAATCCTGGAAGCAATCCTGAAAGTTTTCCCACTGGATACTTATGTAGAACATCCGGTAAACCTGATGGAAGTAATGCCTGGCGATGATGTAGAAACCCCGATCTGGGATACATACAAAGAAATCATCCGCAAATATGATGACAGAGGAGATGCTACTGTAGGAAACATCGAGCGTTTCGCATTCTATGATGAAGCCAAAACAGCTTACTGCATCATTTCCACAAGTGAAAAAGCTCTGTATGCAAACGTTATGCTGCAGAAAGGTGTTGTCATCAACAACTAATTATCGGCCATCTTTTTTCAAAAACCCCGGGGATCTTTGGAGACCTCCGGGGTTTTATTATTTTGAATATAAAGCATCATTTTTTGAAAGAAGATATACACAATATTGATTCATGCTTATCCCCTCACGTACAGAGTGTTCTGCAAGATCTCTATGCAGACTTCGAGGAATCCTCAGCTTGAACTGCCCGGAATATTTCGAAAGACTGTCTGGCTCATGAATTTCAACCTTATCTTCCAACGCTGCTTTGAACCATTCTCTTTTAGCATCTACTGCATTCTTAATTGCACTTTCCATTGTTTCTCCACACGTGATACATCCCGGCAAATCCGGATACGAAACCACAAAGCCGCCCTCATCCTGATCCTCAACAATTTCCATCCGATATGGCTTTTTCATATATTCGTCCAACTTACTCATTTCTCATTCCTCACTCTCAACAATTTGTTTTACCAGCTGTATGTATACTTTTTTAATTGGTTCATGTCTGGGTATTGTAATTGGATTACATCCTTCTTTTCGAAATGTACAATGACTGCTGCCACCTCCCGGCATATACATCGTATATCCGTAACTCTCCAATATCTTTTTTATTTCATCAAATCTTACATTACTTGACAGGTTACATATTTTTGCTGTCAGCTTATCCCACTTGGACATAAATCATTCTCCTTATATTATATTAGGTGTCATATATGGTGTCAACAATCTTCTCTGGAATATTGTTTCGAACTGAAACATGTGAATATCCGAACGAGTACGGAATCTATAAGATGAATTAAATATAGCACAGTGTTTTTTACAGGGCAATAAAATTCGTTCGTCAAATTCTCTCTTTTTATGTCAAAAAAACACCTGACGCGGAATGTTATATCTCTGATAATAAATACATTCCTAATCAGGTGTTTCATTATTAGTATTCTTTTGCCTGTTTTAATCCAGCTCGAAAAGCTGACGCTGTTTCAGGTCGATGGATGACCATACGGTACTTGTATGTTCCTGACCGTACAGATATACAGTACTGGAAACTTTCGCATACAGCTTACAGGACTCTTTATATCCATTGCTGCCATTCTGGTTTCGCAGATACTGTTCGATATCAGAAACTTTCAACGCGTAGGCACTGTTCTGGGACAGATGGAATTTGCCATCACTGCCACTCTCAATTGTACCGATATTTCCATAACCGCTCAGACTTCCGATCTGCGCTGTAATATCAGATACATTCTTCGTGGTCGGGCATCCGTCTTCTACACTGCCATTTTCATCTTCAATGTAAAACTGAACAGTCATCTCCTGTTTATCGAGTTCTTCCTGACTTAAATCAGCACTTACCATATTGTAATCCCTGACATTGATGTAGAAATCCATATTTTCTTCCAGTGTATTTGCTTCATCAGAATCCCATGATGTCTGGTCTGTCATATAAAATCTGGTGCGCTCTGTCTCTGCTGCCGGATTCAGTGTTTTTACAAAGTTTACTTCCGGTTTTACCGCAGTAACGTTTGCCGCTGCCACGATCGTATTGATAAACAGTTTGATTTCATCATCATTCTGTACCCGCCGATGTCCTGCTCCGGTATAAATAACATTCCCCTTACTGTACAGATAATAATTATTTCGAACATCATTTGGTGAATTATTATAATAGTTATCCGTCAGACAATACCAGGCAACCACATCGTTCATTCCATCGCTCTGATCATTGATATCTCGATCCTGCTCCATCCCAAGCTGATAATACTGTCCGTGTGTCTCTGCAATGGTAATACTGTCGCCAATCACATAAGGATACTGCGTGATCGCACCATCATTTACCTTTGTTGCCCTTGTTGTCAGTGTATCTCCCGTACCGAGCGTTTTACCGTCCAACATTGCATTTGTATATCCCTGTGTCTGTGCATAGCTCTTTGATTTATCACCGTTTTTATATGCCACATCACCTGCCAGCGTAAGCAATGTCTTAAAGTCCACACTTCCATCTGACAATGGTTTGCCTTTTTTGAGCAGTTCAGAAACCGTCTGATTTCCAATCGTTGCATCAGAAGTAATACCATAGCGGTCCATACCTACTACCGAACGGAGAATTGTATTCAGCGACAGTCCCCAGTTTTCATTTCTTGCAGTATTCCACAGCCAGCTGTCGTCATAAAGACCAATGCTTCCGCCGCTGTTTACTGTTCCATTTGAATTGTAACCGTCCCTTGCGATCTGGCCGTATATTTTTTGATGATCAGTATTGATATAAGAAGTCGTGTCATGTGCAAAAATAACACTCTTTCCGGATCGGATAAATTTCAGGATCTCCTGCACCGCATCTATGGAAATATCCTGATACACATCCTGGAATCCTATGATCAGCATCTGCTGATCATCCAGCAGATTTGCAAAGGTTGTTTTCTGTCCGTTTTTATCCAGAACATTTCCATTATTAATGTCTGTAACATTTCTGGAAATTACATTGATATTGAAGTCCTGCACTCCGGCTATCAGATTCTTAAAAGTGCTGCTATCCGCAAGTGTCCATGTACATGGATTTGAACGATTTACTGAATTATCCTGTGGAACAAGCTGCAGAACATTGATCGTCTGTTTCGCAACCCCATCCGGTTTCTGCTGTTTTGCATAGCCAATCTCAGAAGTATGGATATAGGTGTTACGGTTGCTTGTCAGTTCCAGTTTCCAGGTAATCAGCTTATAGTAATCTGACGGAATTTTTCTGGTAACGGTATATTTCTTTCCAAGCTTCAGTTCATAACGCATATCTCCGCTACCATAATCTTTCTGTGAAAGGACATTTCCGTCTTCATCCTGCACGACCATATATTTGTCCTGCGATTCTTTCTTTGAAAGATTACCGTCAAAGTTCAGATCCAGGTAAAGTTTACAGTCATAAGTTGTCGTTGCCGGGGCTGCATCAGAATCATTTTCTACCGTAAAAGTATATTTCAGCTCCCCGTCAATATATCCTGTATCACTGAGATCCACAGGTGTCTTGAATGTGCCGGCAGTTCCCAGCCGCTGCGGTTCCTTCGGTTTGCCTCCGTTCTCATCAAATTTGATTACCGGCTTTGCCAGATTCATAAAGAAGCTGAGATCTTTTGCTCCGCTTTCCAGTTCTTTATTCGTAGCTACATTTTCATATTTCAGTGCGTCCTTTATGAACTGGTAATAATACGAAGCAGAATCTACTTCCTTTGCATTCGGCTTATCACCATCTACAAGTCCGGATGCCAGCACCACCGGATAACCACTCTTTACAAAATCCATCAGTGAATTGTACTGCTGCTTTGTTATATCATTTCCGGATCCGCGGAAATATCCGGATCCATCTTCATTGTATGTACTGAGCGGTGCGTACCGGAGTTTCCCATCGGACCATGGACCCTGCGCATAATCTGTATCAAGCTGACCCAGCATTTTCGCAAGATTGTTATTTGCAATAATACTTTTTGAATCACCTACATGAGCATATCTGTACTCTCCACTTCCCGTAATCAGGCTGTTTGCATTTTTTTTCTGATCGCCGATGAACACCATATCGTATTCCGAGCCGATATCATCAATATGTCCGACAAATTCTGCTGCTGTCATAGGAGTAATTGTTGCTCCGATATTTACATCTGTTCCACTGTCTGCATAAATGACTCCGAATTCTGAACAGGAACCATACCTGGCATTATTTCCGTTTCCTCCATTACTGTCCAGCGTTCCCAGAAATGTGATTTTCATACTCTGTACTGATCTGATCGTCTTTCCGAACTGTAGCGCAGTCACTTTACCCTGATTATCTGTTGTAATGTTCGTTGATCTGGTTACCGTATCAATCAGCTTCTGTCCGTTCACATCTGAGTATAACTCAGCTTTGTACTCCACAGGAACACCATTCTGGCTGCCATTTCCCTGATATGTACGGTTCTGATAAAAGAATCCCCGAATATCCTGAGCCCCGTCAAAAGTTACCGTAAAATACGGCGGATTATTTTTGTTGTGATTATCTTTATTGTTCCACAAAGTATGCCATCTCGTGTTTGGATCTCCGTCGATCATATTCTCAGCTTTATCATCTTCCTTTGCAGTCTCACTGCAGCAGGCCGTTACACTTTTGATCTTACGGTCTGGACCAGCCACCCATTTCTTCACATTTTCTTTATCCAGCATCTCATTTCCCGTATATGGCATAATTTCCAGTACTTTGAGGTTTTCTTTTACCAGGGTACTTCTCTGATATTTGTAATTAATGATGTATTCAATTGCCCTTGCCTGTGAGATTTCTCTTCCAAGAGGCTCTATTTTCTGTGTAGAAGTATCGCTTCCATCATCCAGATTCGTCTGTTCTGAATTATTATTTTCCAGCTTACGGTACTGGTTTTCGCTATTGATGTATTTGATAATCTCTTCAAATCCATGCATGGTATCGTCAGGATCATAAGTAATGTTTTCCTCAGAATCCACATTTCCATTAAAATTTGTATGGAAAGAAGTATTTACAAGATTATAATCCCCATCTGTTCCCACAAACGTATTTTTGAAAAAGTACATATATGTATTTATATAATGTCCGTCTGCATCTTCTGTCTCATTCCTCACAAACTTCGAAAAAGCATCGGTAAATGCTTTCTCATGCACTCTGGAAGCGTTGACAACACACGGAATGGAAGTCGCTGCAATCGCAGCTGCCACATCAGCCGAAAGAGTACCGTTTACATAGATCAGGTCATACTTATCAAGTGTATCTGCAAAACTGTCTGATACACTGACTCCGTCATCCTGTGCCTGCACATCAACAGATTCATCATCCTGTGTATCAATGTCTTCTGCATCAATGTTCTCTGATTCATCTGCATTCTCCTGTACATCGATGTCCGTTTCATCCTCACCGGCACCATCTTCTGTATCACCGGATTCCGGAACTTCTTCGCTGACATCTGTCTGCTCTGTCGTGTCATCTCCGAAAGCATCTTCCGGTTCGAGTACAACCGCCTGCTCCTCATCCTGTGCAGAATTTGCCGCAGTATCATTTCCTGGCGAACTGTCCCCGGTGACTGCCGGAGCATACGCAGTTGTTGTGCCGTCCGAAGTCAACTTCGTATCGACTTCAATTCCAAAATTCTCAAATTCCCCGTCTGCGCTGTCGGCATCCGCTTTTGGATTCAGATGAAAAACATATTTTTTGAACCAGTCATTGTCTGTATAACCACCCTGATAATAAAAACTGTTTACCTGCACGGATGCAGCCATATCACCGCCCGGTGTAAAATCATAGTTTCCTGTTCCCGGTGTCAGACTGTAATTTGCCTCAGATATATAGTGTGTTGCCACTTCTCCGTCAGAAACCGGAAGGTAGACATCCTGATTCTCCGGATAGTTTGGATAATACCATCCGAAATAACTGTACAGAAGTGCATCCTCTCCTTCTGCATCATTTGATTCACAGCAGAAATATACTTTAGATACACGATAATAATAATTATAAGAAAGCTCACTTGAAATTTTCTGAATTTCATTATAAGGAACGGCACTTCGTCCGGTTACAACAGAGATTTCGGATCTGGTAAGTTTTCCATTTACTTCCTGATAGTACCAGTACTCATCATTATCCAGCACAATACTGCCATCCGTAAGTTCCGCATCCGGATTCTCCGCAAGATCTATCGCATTTGCTTTTACATAAGCAAGGTCGCCGATCATCGTATATTTGTAGTTCGGATACTGATCAATATTTTCGCCGAGGTATACATATGGATCTGCCTGTGATCCGGCTTCTTTTTCATTTACAAACTTTCCCAGAATTGACTGAAAGACTGCATCTGCATTGCTGTCTGTCCCGGTTGCGTCCTGCCCGGAAACATCAGCGTCTGCAGTCGCCCCACTGGATTCATTCCACTCATCTCCACTGTCTGACTGAATATCTACAGAAGAAGATCCGTCATTAGAAATTTCTGATTCAGAATCTGAGAATGCATCGCTGTCGCTGAATGCATCTGCATCAGACATTTCTACTGTACGCACATAAGACTGCTGTACAAATTCCGGCTGTCCGTCAAAAGACTGTGTATCAACACCGCTTTCATCACTTGAAAAACCGCTGCTCTCATCGTTGGCATAAGAATTATCAAATGTAATGTCATCGGAACTGTCACTACCAGAATCAGAGGCTGCTTCATCACTGCTTTCAGAAGAATCATTTCCATCAGATTCAAACGCATCTGTACCTGTAGAAAAATCCGCGCTATTAGAGTCTTCTGTGCCGGAACTTTCCGTACCGAAATTTTCTGTATCCGTTGCTGCCTGACCGTTTTCCC
>ERZ772812.2991-NODE-2991-length-10124-cov-4.093852_pt1 | contig 10124 bp, 8 predicted proteins | sample MGYA00511343_ERZ772812 | MGnify/ENA primary metagenome ERZ772812 (study PRJEB29015, sample SAMEA2737706) | human gut metagenome | biome: human gut; feature: human-associated habitat; material: faeces | place: China | collected 2012 ...
AGAAAATGATTTCCATTTTCTTTGCGCCTGCGGGCGCAAACTCTGCGAGGCTTTTCCTCCCTCCAAAACCTTTGCCTGAATAGGTTTTTCGACAGTCTGAGCTGCTGCAGAGCGAGCGCTCTGCAGCAGCTTTTTGCTATGTACCGGGATCAAACATCCGGCGGTGTCCAGTCTATCGGCTCCGGCCACTCGATTCCCTGGCGGGAGACGACATTGCGATCCATGAAATTGATCGCGCTGCCCGAGGACTCCATCAGGGCAAACAGCCCCATCACGGAAGAGCCGTCACTTTCGGTCCAGGCAAACAGGCACGGATACAGCAGGATGTCCACATCGTACAGGCATGCCTGCAACGCGGGGGGGAGGTCGCCAAAGGTAAGCTTTTCCGTCCCTGCTGCCTCGTACAGGGATCTCAGTACAGTCGGGATCTGAACCAGCAGCTGAAGGGACGCATAAGCGTTTGGGTATTTCTGAAGCAGGGCCGTGTTTTCCTCCATGCCGGCCCTGAGCTGCTCCGCACCCCATTCCAGATCATCCAGATTATCTCCAGAGAAACCGTAAAAACTGGTTGGCTGGAAGAAATTAAACCGATTAAAGAACGCGTTCAAACCGTATTGCATCTGCCCCTCTGCGTCAGACACTTTTCCGCAGCCAAACAAGGAGACTGATAATGCGAAAACGAGTAATAGCAGAAGAAATCGTTTTACTTTCATGATAATCTGTCCTTTCTTTCAATTCATAAAGGGTTCTTCCTGCGAAGTTGTTCTTTCCTGCAGACTATTCCGCTCTGCTGCGGCCTCCCTTCACCCCTATATTTCACCAGAAACGGATTCCTGACACTTTTTTCAAAATTTTTATAAAAATTTTTTATCGACAGCCGTTTATGACCCGCTTCGGGCGGGCAGAATCTCTCCAGATACCGGACAATGTCCGGCTAAGGGAGGGAGTGCAATGGTCAAGGGAACGACGCGGCAGGTCCTCGTGGTGCGGCCGCAGGAGTCCGACCTGTTTGAGCAGGCTATTTTTCTGCTGCGCGAGGAGGCGCTCGAGCAGCACGGTGTGACGGAGCAGGCCCTCCTGGAGGAGGCACGCCGCCTTGCCGCCGCACCGCCGTCCGCACGCCCGCACCGCCGCATCCTGGCTTTCCTGTACGCCGCGATGGGAGCGGCATCTGTGGGGCTGGCGTGGCTCTCCTGCGTGCTGATCTTCTAAGGCAGCACCGTATTTTGGCCTTAACCGAATCATGCGGTACTGCCCCGGGGCTTCTCCGCCCGTTCAAAAAGGCGAACGGGCGGAGTTGCTTTTTTTCGCGCTTTATGGTACAGTATAGGGCAGGAGGGATGGACCCATGCAGCTGTTTTCCGGCGATACGCCGCTTTTTCTCGCACCAATGGCCGGCGTAACGGACTACGCCTTCCGCACGGTCTGCGCGCAGCACGGCGCGGACGTGACCGTAACGGAGATGGTCTCCTCCCGTGCGCTCGTCTATCAGGACCGCAAGAGCCGCGGCCTGCTCCGCCGGAACGAGGGCTCGCTGTGCGGCGCGCAGATCTTCGGCAACGACCCGGCCATGATGGCCGAGGCCGCGCAGATCGCCGCCGGCATCAGCGGGTGCGACTTTCTGGACATCAATATGGGCTGCCCCATGCCGAAGATCGCCAACAACGGCGACGGCAGCGCCCTCATGCGCGACATCCCGTTGGCCGGGCGCATCATCCGCGCCGTGGTGGACGCCGTTTCCGTCCCCGTGACCGTAAAGACCCGCCTTGGCTGGGACCGGAGCTGCCCGAGCGCCGTCGCGCTGGCCCGCGCGGCGGAGGAAAACGGTGCAGCCGCTATCACGGTCCACGGCCGCACGAAGGCCATGCTCTATTCCGGCCGCGCAGACTGGGACGCCATCGGCGAGGTCGTGCGCGCCGTCTCCATCCCCGTTATCGCAAACGGCGATATCTCCGACCCCGAGCAGCTGCTGCGCTGCCGGGCGCACAGCGGCGCTTCGCTGTTCATGGCGGGACGCGCCGCCTTCGGCGACCCGTGGCTGTTCGAGCGGCTGCGCGCTGCCCTGCGCGGCAAGACGCCCCCGGAGCTGCCGCCGCTCGCCGACCGCGTGGACACGGCCCTGCAGCAATTCGCACTGGCGCTCGAGGACAAGGGCGAGCATATTGCCTGCCTTGAGGCGCGCAAGCATTTTGCATGGTACCTGCGCGGCGTGCCGCACAGCGGATTTTATAAGGAACAAATCTCCAACATTTCCGCCTTTTCCGACATAGAACGTCTGGCAAAAGAGATCAAGCGTGATCTGAGGTGATCCCCATCGACGAAAAGCACATGATCCGGCTGGCAGCCGACGGCGATATGGCGGCGTTTGAGCAGCTTGTCACGACGCATCAGCCCGCCATCTACCGGCTCGCGCTGCGCATGACCGGCAATCCGGAGGATGCCGCCGACATGACGCAGGAGGCCTTCCTGCGCGCGTGGCGCGGGCTTGGCAGCTTTCAGGCCGATTCCAGCCTGTCTACCTGGCTGTTCCGGCTGACGTCCAACGTCTGCATCGACTTTCTGCGTGCTGCGCGCCGCCACCTGGTCGTTCCCATCTCCGGGCTGGACGCCGACGGGGAGGAATATACCCTCGATGCACCCGACCCGGCCAAGCTGCCGGAGGAGGAGCTGCTTGCGCGCGAGGAGCGGGAGGAGCTGCGGGCCGCCATGGACCTGCTGGCCCCGGAGCAGCGGCTGATCCTGTCGCTGCGCGTGGAAAATGACCTGAGCTATACGGACATCGCCGCTGTGCTTGGCGTGCGGGAGGGAACGGTCAAGTCCCGTCTCGCCCGCGCCCGCGACCAGCTGCGAAAAAAGCTGTCCCAGAGCGGGAACAAAGCGGCCGCCGCCTCGTCTAATCCGCAGAAAGGAGGTCGGGGCCGTGAACTGTAACGATTATCTTCCACTTTTGAGCGGACATCTCGACGGCGAAAACTCGCCGGAGGAAGAGCAGCGGCTGCAGGCGCATCTGGCGCAGTGTGCAGACTGCCGCGCACGGCTGCAGGCCTTTGAACGCGGGGACCGTCTGCTGCGGGCAGACACCGCCGTCCCTCCCGCCGGGCTGACAGCCTCCATTCTGGCAGCCGCCGCCAAAACACCGCAGCGGCTGGTCAAAAAGCCATGCCGCGCCTACTGGGGCGGGCTTGCCACAGGCCTTGCCGCTGCCGCGCTGGTCGTCTTCACTCTGCTCGGTCCGCTGAAGGGCTTTGCTCAGCAGAAGGCCAACGATACTGCCGCTACTGCCGCGCACGGCGACGTCGTGATGGGATACAGCGGCAATGTCACGTCATTTTACCACGATGCCGCAACATCCGGTGTTGAGGCGCCCGAGTGCAAGGCTGCGGATACGGACGACGCAGCGGCCGCATACGACGGAACCGCCGCGGAGCCGCTGCTCGTCGTGCTGAAGGGCGCGCACGCCGACGTTCTGCCGGAGAGCAGCGAGCAGCTGTCCTCAAAAGAGCGCGACAGCTGGAGCGAGACGGCCGGGCTTTGGCCGGAGGACGTCCGCGCCGCATATCGCCTGCCGGCGGAAGCGCTGCCAAAGCTTCTGGCGGACTGCAGCGGGATCTACGCCTTCACGCTCTCCGCTCCGGTGAAGGAGGCAGCGGAATGCATCATTCTGCTGGCCGCAGAGGATTGAACCGATACCGCTGCAGAGCAAGCCGTTCTGCAGCGGCTTCATATTATCAGGAGGTATTATGTGCACTGCAATCACCTATCAGCCGCGTGAGCTCTATATGGGCCGCTCGCTGGATTACGAGGCATCCTATGGCGAGGAGATCGTCATGCTTCCCCGCCGGTTCCCGCTCCGCTTCCGCCACGGCGGCGGCTCGGAGCAGGGCTATGCCATCCTCGGCACGGCCCATGTGGCGGACGGCTATCCGCTGTATTACGATGCCGTGAACGAAAAAGGCCTCGGTATTGCCGGGCTGAACTTCGTCGGCAACGCCCGCTATGCCGCGCCGCAGGACGGGCGGCAGAACGTGGCGCAGTTCGAATTCATTCCGTGGCTGCTGCGGCAGTGCGCCACGCTGGCGGAGGCCCGGCAGCTGCTGCAGGACGTCAACCTGACGGGAACGCCGTTCAGCCCGCACTTCCCCGCCGCCCAGCTGCACTGGCTGCTCGCGGACGCGACCGGCGCCCTCACGCTGGAGCCGACTGCTGCGGGGCTGCAGATCTACGAAAATCCCGTCGGCGTGCTGACGAATAACCCACCGTTCCCGCAGCAGCTCTTCGCGCTGAACAACTATATGCATCTGTCACCGAGACAGCCGGAGAATACCTTTGCTCCGGACGTGCCGCTGCAGGCCTACAGCCGCGGCATGGGCGCGCTCGGTCTGCCGGGCGACCTGTCATCGCCCTCGCGCTTTGTGCGCGCGGCGTTCGTGCGCGCCAACGCCCGTTCGGAGCGGACCGAGGACGCCAACGTCAGCCAGTTTTTCCACATCCTCACGAGCGTGGAGCAGCAGCGCGGCTGCTGTGAGCTGGACGACGGTCAGTTTGAGATCACGCTCTATTCCAGCTGCTGCAACGCGGACCGGGGCATTTATTACTACACGACCTATGATAACCGCCAGATCACCGGCGTGAAGCTCCACGCAGCCGACCTCGACAGCGCGCGGCTCACGGCGTATCCGCTCGTGGACACACAGCAGATCCGCTGGGAAAACTGAATCCAAACGCATGGAAAGACCGGGGCATCCGCTGGGATGCCCCGGTTTTCACAAGAGCAGATGCCGCGCATTTGCGCGGCATTGGGTCAGGTTTTGGCTTTTTTCTTTCTCGGCTTTGGCAGCGGGGTGCACGCCGCAAGCACGGGGATGAGCACGTCGAGCAGCGCAGTGTTGTCGATGTCGAGCATGTAGTGCGGCCGCGCGCCGTCATAAGGCGTGCCCGTCCCGGCGTCAGAGAGCAGCGCCGCCGTTTCCGGCAGGCACTTGACAAAAACCGTATTGTCGCACACGAGCAGGATCGGCTTGTCGTCAAGATAGACCATTGCGTCGCCGAACATTTTCCGGTACCGCACGGCGCCGAAGCGCGCGATCTGTTCGCAGACGAAGGTGAGATATTCTTCCGAAGTGGCCATATGCATACCTCCCTGATGTTTGCGCAATTATAAAGGATTTGCGCCCCGTCTGTCAACGCGGTCTGCCGGGCGGCAGAAAAAATTCTGCGATCCGGACACTGCATCTTGACAGCGCGGCTCGGTCCCGGTATAATTTTCACATCGCACGGTGTCCCGGCCGTGCAGGTGCTGCGCAGCGGCGCGTTTTTTTGAGCCTTGAGTTAGATGACACTAACCTGATTGCATGTTTTTGGGATGCGGCGTCAGATCAAGCTGACGGTATGTCCTTTTTTCTTTGTCATAGGATTAGATACATCTAACCGACGTGGAAAATCCGTGCCATCCGCGCGGCAAGACGACCGGGAATCTTCACATGAAAGGAAAGGTGTTTGAACGAACATGAAGCAAACTGCAACCCGATCCATGCCGAAGCTGCTGAGCTTGCTGCTCTGCTTTGCCATGGTATTCTCTCTGCTGGCGCTGCCCGCACAGGCGGCAAAGGCGGATGCCTCGAGCGTCGACGGCACGTACACCGGTACGGGCACGGGGCGCAACGGGGATATTACGCTGTCCGTGACGATTGCGGACGGTAAGATCACACAGATCGAAAACGTTTCCAACAAAGAGACGCCGAAATACTGGGCGGAGGCGGTCAAGCTGTTTGACAGCATCCTCGCCGCCAACGGCACGGACGGCGTGGACGCCGTCTCCGGCGCGACTCTGAGCAGTGACGGCATTCTTGCGGCTGTGGACGATGCGCTGGCGAAGGCCTCCTCGCAGCTCTCCGGCAGCGGCACGGAGGCGGATCCCTATGTGATCTCCAGCGCCGCGCAGCTGCAGGCGTTTGCGGCGCTGGTCGATGCGGGCAATACCTACGCCGGTCAGTATGTGGCGCTCGGCGCGGACATTGACCTCTCCGGCGTCGACAACTGGAATCCCATCGGGGCAGAGGCCAAGAGCGACACCTGCCTCGACAAGCTCTTTGCCGGCACGTTCGACGGCCGCGGCCACACCGTCTCCGGACTGAAGATCCGGGTGGCGGACGCTGCGAGCGAGACCAATGTCGGCCTGTTTTCCACGCTCGGCAATACGGCTGTTGTGAAAAATCTGAACCTGACGGACGCGGACATCAGCCTGACCGGCACCGCAGACTCCGTCCAGTGCCGCGCCGGTATTCTGGCCGGTGACACGGTCAACGCCGCAGCCAAAGACGGCGGCAGCCGCAGCCATGACTCCATCGGTGTGCGCATCGACAGCTGCTCGGCGACCGGCTCGGTGAACGTAACCGGTCAGAACGGCATGGTCTGGGCGGCCGGCCTTGTCGGCCGCAGCCAGATCGGCGTCTGCATCACCAACTGCTGGACGGACGCCGCGCTGCGCGCCGAGTCGCTCGGCGGGACGAAGTCGGCCTATGCCGGCGGCATCACGGGCCACACCGGCAACTATGCCGTACTCGCCAACTGCGCGGCCTTCGGCACGGCCTATGCCAGCTCTCCGATGAGCACAAACTTCGGCGGTCAGGCCGGCGGCATCGTCGGCATGTCGGCGGCCAAGCAGTACAACACCTATGCCGTCGGCGATGTGACGGTCGGCAACGGCGGCACGAAGCACACCTGGGTCGGCGCGCTCGCCGGTGAGATCACGTCGAGCGGCATGTCCAAGGACAGCAGCGGCAGCTACACGGTTTATCCCGAGCAGGGGGCGCTGCGCAGTGACAATTACTTTGCCGGCGACGCCGTGCTGAAGGTCGAGACCTATGACGGCGATACGCTCAAAGAGACCAAGACCGTCGAGCCCACGGTCGACCGCGGTTTCTCGTCGACGCTCAAGAGCGTGGATATGGCCATGACCTCCGTTGCCATGACAAAGGCGGACATGGCCGCGGCTGCGTTTGCCGACACGCTCAGCGGCAATATTCCGGAGATCAACGCAGTCCTCGCAGCCTACGGCATCACCGGCGTGGCGCTGCGCGAGTGGCAGCTCGACGGCGGCCGCGTCCTGCCGACCGGCGACGTCTGGGTCAGCGGCGAGATCGACACGGGCATCTTCGCATCCGGCGACGGCACGCAGGCCAGCCCCTATCTCATCCGCACGGCGGATCAGCTGCGCGCGTTCGCCGGCTCGCTCAACAACAAGATCAACTACGCGGGCAAGTATGTCGCGCTCGATGCGGATATCGACGTTTCCGATGCGGCATGGACGCCCATCGGCGGCAGCGACTGGGCCTTTGCCGGCACGTTTGACGGCCGGGGCCACACGGTCTCCGGCCTGACGGTCGGCTCGGCATCGGCGCCGCTCGCGCTGGATGGCGATAATCTCTTCATCGGCCTGTTCGGCGTGCTGGAGAAAACGGCCGTCGTGCGCGATGTCGCGCTCAGGAACGTTGCGTTTTACACCAGTTATGAGGCCACGGCCTATGTCGGCGGCATCGCGGGCTACCTCAACGGCAGCGGCGAGTCGAATGTCTTTACCGGCGCTGTCGTGGACGGCTGCTCGGTCTCCGGCACCATCTCCCACACGTCCGCGAAGGGCAACCAGTTTGTCGGCGGCATTGTGGGCATGCAGTATAAGGGCGCGGTCATCAACAGCGCTTCCTTTGCGGATCTGTCCTGCACGGTCCTGAGCGGTGACCTCGCCGAGGTCGGTGGGCTCGTCGGCCTGAACAACCGCGGCCTCGTGGCCAACAGCTACGCCGTCTGCAGCGTCTACGGCAGCGGCAGCCGCGAAAACGGCAACGAGGGCATGGCCGTCGTCAGCGCGCTCGTGGCGTGCAATGCCGGAACGGTCGTCAATTGTTACGGCTCGGGCGACACCACGACCAAGGAGTATTCCACCTATGTCGGCATGGCCTCCGGCTGGGTCACCGGCATCGGCAAGACCTATCTCTGCTGGTACGACCTCGACAGCACCATGCTCATCGGTAAGGACACCAGCACCCCGCAGCTCGTCAGGCCTGTCGAGTCCATCGGCACAAAGGTCTCCTCCGGCGTCAACGACGAGGGCGACCAGTATACCGGCGGCCTTGTCGACCGCATGACCGGCTATGACGCGGCGGGCTACGCAGCCATCGCCGCGGCGCTCAACGCCAACTTCGCCGCCTTCCCGGCGGACATCACGGTCTACGGCCTGACGGCGGACGCTCTCAGGACCTGGACCTACGACGCGGCCCGGAAGCTTGTCGTTCCCGGTGCGGATGCGGCTTCCGTGACCTATGTGCAGCCCGCGTGTGAAAAAGTGACGAAGCCGGAGCTCAAGCTGCTCGACGGCGTCTGGTACGGCCGCGACGCCGACAAGACCACGGTCGTGAAGATCACGGTCGCGGACGGCGAGATCACCGAGACGGCGGTCGTCTCCGGTGAGAGCAGCGGCGCTGCCTACGATGCGGCGCTTGCAAAGGCCGAGTATAAGGCGACCTACGGCGACATCTCGACCTACGATGCGGCCGACCCGGCAAAGTTCGCCGGCGGCACCGGCACGCAGGCCGACCCTTACCGCATCGCGACTGAGGCGCAGCTGCGTTATCTGGCAGAGTCCATCAATGCGGACGTCGACTGGTGCGGCGCTTACTTCCTCCAGACGGAGGACATCGCCCTCGGCGGCGAGTGGCTGCCCATCGGCTGGGCGCTCAACGGTGAGGTCAACGGCAAAAAGACGGCCATCGCCGCCTACCCGTTCCGCGGCAATTATGACGGCGGCGATCATACGATCTCCGGCCTGCGCATCGGCAGCGAGGACGCGCCCGCCGACCAGATGGCCTCCGGTCTCTTCGGCCTGACGGCGGGTGAGCTGTCCACGAACGACCTGCCGACGGATCAGCGCATGGTCACGCTCAAGAACATCCATCTTGAGGATATTGGTATCTACGTTTCCACCCGCTACGAGACCTTCACCGGCGGTCTGGTCGGCAGTGCACAAAACGGTATTTATATCGACAACTGCTCCGTCACCGGCGTCATGAACGTGACCACATCCGAGAGCTTCGCCCGCGCGGGCGGTCTGGCCGCTGCGCGGCGCCGTGACCAACAGCTGGACGGATGTCGACATCACCGCCGCTACGGACACCAACCACGTCTATGCCGGCGGCCTGTACGGCATGGACAACCGCGCCACGACGGTCAACTGCTACGCGCTCGGCAGCGTGACCGGCAACTCTACGAACAACAATAAGGTCCACATCGGCGGTCTCGTCGGTCAGGCGGGCGGCGTGCACATCAACTGCTATGCGGCAGGGGATATCGTCTCGCGCAAGACCACGACGGACGTCGGCGCGCTCAACGGCCGCTCCGCGGGCATCGCCGTGGACTACAACTGCTACTTCAACAGCGAGGCGCTGCAGCAGCAGGGCGATACCGTCAACGTGCCCGCCGTGGCTGTCGGCGTCAACGCCAACGACAGCGCCATGCTCAAAAACGTCTCCGGCAAGACGAAGGCCGAGCTCGGCAGCGAAGCGTTCGCGCAGCTGCTCAATGACAACGCCGCCCGGATGGCGGACACCGTCACGGAGGTCGATGCCTACCTTGAGACGCTGCAGGAGCGCGGCTTCGTGCACAAGGACTATTACACCGGCAATGACCTGCTGACCTGGCGCGCGCAGGACGGTGTGGTCGGCTTCTTTGCAGAGTCTGCGCCCGAGCTGCCGTTTGACGATGTTGCTGCGGGCAGCTGGTACTATGACGACGTGGCCTTCGTCTTTGGCAAGGGCCTGATGGTCGGCACGGGTGGCAATCACTTCGCACCGGCGCTCGCCGCGACGCGCGGCATGGCCGTGAGGACGCTCTACAGCATGGAAAACGAGCCTGACGTTACCGGCACGTGCCCGTTCGCGGACGTGGCGTCCGGCAGCTACTGTGAGGACGCGGTCACGTGGGCGGCTGCCAACGGCATCGTCAGCGGCTACAGCGCCGCGGCGTTCGGCCCCAATGACGGGATCACCCGCGAGCAGCTGGCGACCATGCTCTATGAGTACGCAAAGTACAAGGGCTATGATGTCGCGAAGGCGGCGGATCTGTCCGGCTTT
>ERZ772812.2997-NODE-2997-length-10104-cov-11.600060_pt1 | contig 10104 bp, 11 predicted proteins | sample MGYA00511343_ERZ772812 | MGnify/ENA primary metagenome ERZ772812 (study PRJEB29015, sample SAMEA2737706) | human gut metagenome | biome: human gut; feature: human-associated habitat; material: faeces | place: China | collected 2012 ...
CGAGCGCTATGGCGTGGAGCTCATCGGCTGCGACGTGGACGTCATCGAGCGCGGCGAGGACCGCAAACTCTTCAACGAGTGCATGGCCGAGCTCGGCATAGAGACGTCGAGAAGCGGCTACGCCTACTCCCTGGCCGACGCCGAGGCCATCGTGGCCGAGCTCGGCTATCCTGTGGTGCTGCGCCCCTCGTTCACGCTGGGCGGCGAACCCGTCGAACGCGCCGAACCCCGACGCCAGCGACAGCGCCATCATGCAGCGGACATCCCCGCCTCCCACCGCCATCCCACTCCCCCTCCTCGCCGTCACGCGATTGCAGAGCAGGCAGAACGCGACGACGACGCCTCCGAACGCGGCGCCCGCCACGATCGAACGCGTGCCCGCCCCCAACGCCTGGAAGACAATGCCCGCCGCCCCTGCCAGATAGCAGGTTTCGCGGGGGATCGCGCGTGCCGCCAGGTCGCATGCCGTCGCCGTCAGAACCGCCGCCCACACCGCCAGCCAGCAGAGCGCGCCGATGGATGCAAGGGGATCATGCGCCGAACCCGCCGCGTACGAAACCCACGCCGCCCATCCGCACGCGATGGCGAACACCGCCGCGCTCAAGGCGCGTGCAGAAGGAGGGCCTCCGCGATCCGGCGCGCCCGGCTGCCCTTCCACGCCCGGAACAGCACCCGCCCGCGCGGCGACGCGCTCAAGCAGGATCCCCGCCGTTAAAGGAAGGAGGGCGAACGCCAAGATGCCGCCCGAGATCGCGGAGAGCAGGCAGACCGCCGTCCCGACGGGATTGGCCAAGGCGACGGCGCCGGCAACGGAGCCCATGGCGCTACCCCGCCGCTTCGACCGGCTGCGCGGCGCCCGTCGAAGCAGCGGAGCCCTTGAGCGAGCGCCGGCGCAGGACCGAACGCGACGAATGCGCGGATCGTCGTTGCACGGCGGATGCGGTGGACGACGATGCCGAAGGGGCGTCCCTGCGCGCCGTCCCGACCGATACGACGAAGCCGTCCTCGGTCACCGCGAAGCGCGGAACGACGTCGTCCCCGCCGATCGGCCGTCGAAACGCGCTGCCCGCGCGGGCGGTCCGCGCGCCCGCACTGCGGAACTCTATGCGCATGACCCATCCTTCTTGCCCGCCCGGCCCCTGCTCCCATCCGGGCATTGCCAAAGATCCCGCGCGCCCGCCGTCCTCATCGAATGCGGAGGCGTCCACCGAGCAGGTGCCCTTACCGCCCTCGCCGTCCTTGTCGCGTTCGTCGATGGACGAGGCGCCCCCGCCCGTCGACGCGCCGTCAGCGGACCCGTATGCCGCGGGCGGCTCCGCACCGTCCACCCGGCTTGCGCCGGTCATCGGCTCCGCGTATTCCGCCCGGCAGACGCCGCCTTGCGACAGCGCGCCGCCCCCCGGAAAAGCCTCGGCGCCTCCGCCCAGCCACGCGTCCATCCGCTCGTCGAGATCTGCCGGAACGGTCTCGGCAAGAGCCTCCTCCTCGAAACGGTGCAGGCATCCGTAGCAGATCCTCGCGTCATCGAAGGCTATCGCCTTGCAGATCGGGCACTCCTTCATCGCCGCCCACCCCCTTCGGCCGCGTTCCGCGTCCCCGAGAGCGCGAGGCGCTCCCCCTGGCGGAACCAGGGGCTTTCGCACCGCGAGATGCGCTCGATGACGCACACGGCCTGGCGGTTCCTCAGACGGCGGAAGGGCCCGACCCTGCGATGCGCTTCGAGGATCGTCCCGCATGCGTCGACGAACGCCACGTCGATGGGCCTGCGCATGCCCATCGTGTGGATGTCGCGGCACGGCGCGATCACCAGCATCCCCTCGAAATCTCCGCGCGCGAAAAGCCCGCGCGCCCGGGAAAGCGGATTCAGCGCGAATCTCACCGACGCGGCGCCCGCCCCGCCTCCCTCCCGCATTCCGCGTACCGTCTTCCTTTTCTCCATATCCGCTCCCTTCCTCATGGACGCTCCGCGCTCATCCTTCGGACGCGGAGCAGGTGATGACGACCGAGGTCGCCTCGCCCGACCAGACGCAACTGACGAACAGCCAGGTGAAACGTCCCTCTTCCTTGACGAACGAACCGCAATCGTCCCTTCCGCTGTCGACGGACGCCCATCCGGCGGCCTCCAACTCGGCGGAAAGCGCCGCGAACGCTGACGGCGCGTCGGATCGCTCGACGAACCCCACGACCGGGCCCTGAGCCGCGACGCGGACGTCCTCCCGATCCTCCAGGCGCAGGACCTCCTCCTGAAACCCCTCGGGAAGCAGCCCCAGCGCATCCGATGCGACGGCTTCGGATGCGCCCCCCGAATCTGCCGCGATCCGCAGCTTTTCGGCGACTCCTTCGTGCGGGGCATCGAGCGCGAACTCGACGGCGACGCATGCGACGACGACGGCCGCGATGAACGCCGCCGCCTTCAGAACGCGGCGCGGCGCCGGCGAGGCGGCAGGCTCCCTCGCGTGCTTCGGCACGCTCATACGAACACCCCCGGCTTGTACTGGTCGACGGTGAAGTCGACCGTGTGCGAGAGCCCGGGAAGCTCGACGCCGAAGACCTCGGAGCGCAAGCCCAGCCCGAACAGCGTCGGGAAATACTCCAGCGTCGCCCTGAACTCGAGCCTGCCGCCGAACACCGACTCCACCGACACCGAAACCGCCAGGTTGTCCCGGTCGAACGCGCTCGCGAGCTCGCCTTCGACCAGCTCCCTGCTGCGCTGGATGTCCTGGCCGTAGGCGGGGGACGCCGCGTGGACGCGCACCGCCTGATGGGCGAGCCTGTCGAACGCGGCGCAATCCGAGAGGAACAGCGTCGCGTTCACCACGATGACCGCGATCGCGATCATGACCGGCAGCGCCGCCATCAGCTCGACGGTCGCCTGCCCGCCTTCCCGCCGGTGCGGCGGCGTCCCCCAACGCCCACGACGCGGGCGGCACCGGTGCCGTCGCCCGCGACGTCCCGTCACTCCCATACCCTCACCCCCGTCACCGTCGCGCCCAGATCGCGCAGGGCGTCCGCCGCGTCCTCGATGAAGCGCTCCGCCCCCTCGGTCAGCGCCGCGGGCAGGGCGATGCGGATGGTGAATGCCGGGCCTCCCGAGAACAGTTCGACGTCGGCGACCTCGATGCCGCCCGACAGGGCCGCGATCCGATCGGTCAGAGCCGTCTCGGCCGCGCCCACCACCGACGAGAAGATGTCGGAGGAAGCCGACGGATAGGCGATCACCTGGCGCTTCACCGACACGAGACGCGCCGAGAACTCAGAGCCGTCCTTTTGCGCCACATGGGCCGAATTGACGAGCGCCGGTTTGAGCGCGTCCATCTTCACCGGCCGCAGGCCGACCGAGGCGATCGCGTCCTCGAAAAACCCCGTCACCCATGTCCCCAGACCGCTCGCCCCGGCGAACGGGAGGAAGTCGAGCGCCCCCGACACGGCGCCTCCGAGCGCCTCCTGCCCCGTCGAGTACACCGAGAGAAGACCTCCCCACACATCCAGGACGATGCCCGCGAACCCGGCGGCTATGCCGTCGTCCAGCCCGTCCAGCAGCGAGGAGATGACGTTGCCCTGGTCGTCCGCCTCGTCGGGAACCAGCGTCGCCGCCGAGATCGCCGCCCGCGCGCCGAGCACGCCGGCGTCGTCGACGAACGAGTTCGCGAACCCGGACGACGAAGGCACCTCCGCGAGGTTGACGACGAACACGATCGTCCCCAGGTTCCCCGGAGGAGCCGCATCGATGCGGAAATCCGCCGCCTCGCCGATGAGGTCGGCGCACCAATCGAGCAAGCCGCCCGCCTTGTCCTTGACCGCCTGGGTCTCGGGAGCCAGCTCGGCCCGCGCCCGCTCGTATTCCTCCGCCGCGTCGGCGACGACGGCGTAGTGGTACTCGAACCCGTTGTCGATGGAGCTGGAAGCGGCCGCCACTTTGCCGAGGCTGGCGGCCGTGAACCCGCATGCGGGGCAGGTCGCCATCCCCTCGGCCTCCATCAGGGCGATCGACCCCCACGAAAGCTCCCCCGTCGCCTCGGGACAGCCGCTCCACGCATGCATCACCGGACCGCGCTCCTCGTCGTCGGTCGAGATGGGATAGGCGGGATCGGTGTAAAGCGTCGTCGCCCGCATGTCATCGGTGTTGCGCGGCAGACGGGGGAAGTGCGCGTCGAACGTGCTGCCATCGTCGTAGACGTATCCGAACGAGAGCTCCCGCGCGGCGTAGCGGTAGAACTTCTCCCGTAGCGCCGAGCGCGCCTGCTCCTCAATCGAGGACCCCTCCGGATGCTCGATGGCGATGCGCTGCGCGTAATACGCCTGAGCGCGGCGCAAGGCGACGGAGAACGACCAGGTGTCGACGCTGCGGTACAGCGGGTTGTCGAGCGCACCCAGCCCCGCCAACGTGTCGGCGCGCTCGTACATACAGTACCCGGGCGCGTTGCCGCAATCGTGCCTGAACGCGCGCTCCTTCACCGCGGCGGACTCCTGCGCGAGCTCCTCGGCGCGCTCCGCCGCCTGCCGGATCTCGTCCGCTTGGCCGTCCGCCGCATCCGCCATGTCCTGCATCGCGTAGACCTTCCAGCCGTCCATGATGTTCAGTGCCGAAAACGTCCGCGCATCGAAGTCCAGCTCATACGCACCGGCGATACACCCTGTGTTCTCCATGCGCTCTGCGGCTGCCGCATCGAACTGCTCCTGCGTGATCTTCTCACCGTGTGGAAATATGGCTGTAAATTTTGTGCCCGCGTTTTTGTCGGACAGATAGTTCCGCAGGTGGGCTGCCGCCTGCAACAGCTCCACGGATTCTGGCACAGAAAAATACATACTCTCGCCATTTTCGGTCACTCGAAATACCGCCTGTCGCGGCTCCTGCAAAATATCCTGACCGCTCATCGCGGCACCTCCGGTTTCTTCTGCAGCTTGCGCACAGGTTCATCCTGCTCGCAATCGCTGATGTACTCCTGCACGGCGGCAGGCACGACCTTTTCGTAGAGTCGCTGCGCCGCCTTTTGCAGCTCCGCTTCCAGCGTCGAATCGCGCTTGGCGATGTAGCGCCGGAGAGCGCGGAGCTTTTCTTCTTCAAATGTGATTTGAATATTTGCCTGTTTCATAAACTTCTCCATTCTACAAAAAGCAGGCACACGGTTTTTACCATGTGCCTGCTGTGCGTATTTGTTTTATACGGCCCAATGCTGTGCGCCGGTGAGCTGGTCGAGGATCAGCGAACCGACCGTGACCGCATCCTCGATCGTCAAGTAATGCGGCGCGCTTTCATCCAGCAGCAGCCGCCCGGACGCCGGAAATTCCTCGTCCGAAAACCAGACCTTCAGCCATATGGGATAGCGCGGCGCAAAATCGAACCGCGCGCAGAAATCTGCGTTGGACGGCAGGAGCTCCGCGCCGAGTGATCTGCATCTCCGCTCCAGTTCCTCCGGCGGCAGGATGCCGAGGTCGCGCCGGACGATCAGCTCCGCATTGCGGTCAAGACCGCCGCCGCGCACCAGACCGTCCTTGTATTGAGAAAATGTGATCGTCCGGCCGGTCAGCGGCGCACCGTCCGCCAGGTCCAGATAGTGCAGCAGTGTCAGCACGTGCCACTTGGAAAGCGGCGGCTGAATCGTGCAGTCCAACAGCCGGACAGTCACGGTCTGCCCAAGCGTTTTCAATGAAAACGAACCGTCTGCATACTGCGCACCAGCCTTTTCCGCAATATCTTCCGGTATGTGCTGGGCCAGCCGCTCCTGCGCGACGGCAAGCATAGCTTCAAATTGACGGTTTTCCATACACTCACCTCTGTCCCTATCTTACCATGCTGTTTGGCAGTTTTCAATTGCGCTGTCAGTATGACATACCGCCTTGCACCTGCTCGTCCGGCATCGGTGCGGCCACGATTTTACCATCTACACGCATGAACATTTCCGGTTGCCGAAAACGCTCCGCGAATTGCTCGGCAAGTTCGTGCGGCAGGTCGGTGAAATCACTTTCGCCGAGCCCGGCAATGAAGAAATTTCCTGCAATGATATCATAGATATCACCATCTGCATCGCGCAGCGCACGGTTGAGCGTCAGACCATCCAGCTTTCCGGACTCGCGGCAGACCAGCGCGACGGGCTGTTCAAAGGGATACACGGCTTGGATATATCCGCCGACGAGAGCCTGCATACTTTGCAGATCATCACCGATCTGCGTTTCATACGGAGCCTTTCCCGGCTCCACCATTAAGACGTTCATGTTTGTCCTTTCCTCAGTCATAGCTGATGTACGGAATTTTCAGCCAGTGCGTCCAGCGTGCGCCTTCCAGCTTTGTTTTCACGACGCCGTAGCGCGTTCCCATTGCCTCGACCACCTCACCATTGCCGATGTACACACCAATATGACCCTCGTGCCAGACGGCAAGACCCGGCGTTTCCGGGATCGTGTCAATGGGGCCGGAGACGGTTGCGGAGTGGTACATTTCGTTTGCTGTGATATCCGGCATCCCGTTGGTATTGTAGATGATTTCCTCGCTCTCAGCATCTAACCAGCCGTAGCCTTTAATCAATCCAACACAGTCTGTCGTTCTACCGCCGACCCACGTCTGGCGGATGAAATCTGCGTTGCCAGCAAGAGCATCCGGATACTGTGCCAGCTTTGCTTCAAACAGGCTCTCGGTCAATACGAGACCGAATGTGCCCCAGACGTAGCCCCAATGCTCCTGATAAGCATGGAGCGCATATTGCACCAGATCGTCGGCGTTCTTGGTGGCTGGGTTCGTGAAGCCGGACGTGTCCAGTTCCGTGCTGCCGGTTCCCACACCGTAGTCGATCTGGATCGTGCCGCCCGATGCGCCGCTCCCGTCGCTGCCGTTGGCATTGCCCGCAATCATCGTGTAGATGTGCGCGGCATTTTCTTTATCCTCGTCGGTTATGGTTCTGCCGAGCTTGACTGCAAGATTTTCATACGCTGCCGCCAGCGAGAGGGGGACGGTGGCGGTATAGGGTTCCTCCTGTTCTATAACGCTTCCGTCTTCCAGTTCAACGGTCACGGTTCGTATTCGCTGTTCCGTGATAAAAAAGCAATCCACGAAGCGGTCTGCCGCGCGTTGGCTCGGCGCGGCCTCGCCAAAGCAGAGGGCATAAAAAATCGCCTTGACCTGTATCGGGTCAAGACGATTGCCGTCGGTCATAGTCGCGTTGGCTTCCGCCACCGCCGAATCCAGAAAGGAAAAAGCCGTCTGCATATCTGCAATGTGCGTTCTGAATTCGTCCGGCACACCTTCGCTATATGTCACCCCATAAAAAGAGGCTTCCACAGCGGAATTGTTGTGGTCGGCCCCACCCGACGTAGTCGAGCAGAGGATGGCCGCGATCAGGATAACCGGCGCGAAAATGGCGACCAGCAGAAAGCCGACACCCGTGCGCCCCTTTTCGCTGGTCAGCAGTGCGGCGGCGACCTTTATGAGCATCGGAGATACTGCCATCAGCGGCCGCCCGCCTTTCCGAACAGGGCTTCCTTGTACGGCGGCGCGTGGACTTCCAGCAGGTATCGTTCGTTTCCGCATTTGTAAAGGCACACACCGCGCTGCGGAAATTTAATAAGGTCGAACTCGCTGTCCTCCAGCTGGAGCATATCCATATACGCGCGCCGGTCAATGGAACCGGCGTTGAACAGGAACTGGTGCGGCGGGATGGAGAAGAGCGGTTTTGTCATCTCGCGCACGCCTGGCTGGTCAAAATCTTCGAGGTTCTGGCTTGCCAGCACCAGCGCGGATTCCTTTTTGCGCACGCGCTTGAGCGAATTTCGGATGTACTCGATGGCGACGGGATTGGACAGCCAGATATAGAGTTCGTCCAGCGCCGCGACCGTGTTGCCCTCGGTCAGCAGCTTATCTGACATATACGACAGCAAATTCAAAAGAATTGTGCTGCGCACATTCTGCGCCACGGACAGCAGACCTTTTACACCGAACACCAGAAAGCGCGTTGAGGTCAGGTTTGTGTGACCGTTGAAGAATTTCGAGTCCGCGCCGCGGCACATGGAGTGCAGCCCCAGCAGGATCTGCTGGAGCGTTTCTCTGGTGTAGAGCTGCGGCTTCGTTTCATCGAAATTTTCATACTCGATCTCGATAAAATCATACAGCTCAGATAAGATTGGGTAGTCCTCCGGGCGCATCTGCGAGAAGTCTGTGTCCTCCGTGATGCCCCATTCTGTGTATAGCTTGGTTAACATAATTTCAATCGTATCAATTTGCGCTGTCGTAAAGTCCTTGTAGGTGCGAAACACATCCTTGAGAAAAGACGTATGCTGCGCCAGCCGGGTGGACTGCCGGAACGCTTTCGGCGCGTCCACATCATATGGGTCTGCATCGGTGTCCCAGCAGCGGGGTTCCAGCAGATTGATCTTATACGTCCCCTCGATAATATCCGCAAAGCACCCACCGAGCGCCTGGCACAGCTCCCACTGCTCATGCTCCACGTCCAGCGTAATGACCGATTTCCCGGCTTCCAAAAAGTTGAGCAGAAGCAGCTTCATAAGATAGCTCTTGCCCTGACCGGAGTTGCCGAGAATGAGAACATTGGCGCTGGTCTTGTCTTCGTCGCGCTGGTCGAAGTCCACCACGATGTTGCTGCCGTATTTGTCCTTGCCGATGTAAAAGCCCTTACGGTCTGTTTTACCACTGTAGTTGAATGGGAACAGATTTGCGACCGAGCTTGCTGGCAGGACGCGCTCATACTCTGTGCCAAGCACATTGAATCCGACCGGGCTGACCGCGCAGAAGCCTGCCTGCTGGCGAAGCTTCAGCCTGTCCACGTTCAGCTTCGAGCGCATGAGCTCGACCTCCACATTCGTCTGCAAAATTTGCAGCTCCTGCATATCTCCCGCGATCATTTCGATGTAGACCGCGCAATGGAGCAGCGGTTCTTTGTTTCGATGCAGAGAACCAATGAGGTTTGCCACGTCCTGCAAATTGCTTTCCGCTTCCACTGACCGCTGCAAATCCTGTGAGCTGCCGCGGTTCATCCGGTTGCGGATCTCGGCGTTGTGGACGATTTTGCGTTCTTCGAGCGGCGAGACCATGCGTGTATAGATGTGCAGCGTCACGCCGTGCTTTTCGCCCAAATGCCGCAGGATGGCAAGATCGTCGGTCGATGTTGGGTACTCACGCAGCGCCCAAATGCAGCGGAACGTGTTGCCGCAGATGTAATAGCCGGTTTCAAATTTCACGATGCTCGGCGCAATCATGTCGAGGAAGGATTTCAAAGATTCTGTTTCCGCGTCGGTCTGCTTTTTTCTTCTGAAAATACTCATCCCGTCGCCTCCATGAATCGCTGACCGTCGTAGTCCTCGAAGCGCTCCGTTGTGGTGTTCTGCTCGAAATAGATGGCAAGCAGGCGCTTGAGGTCTTCCTTTCCGGCGCGGCGCGTGGTGAAGCCGTTGTCGCGGAATTTTGTCTCGATAGTAGATAAGAGCGTATATGCCGTGTCGGGCTTTTCATTTTTCAGCCGCACCGCGAGATAAAATTCCCGCGCCAGCGTCATCTGCACCTGCTTTTCGTCCAGAAATGCACGGTCCTGTTCGAGCAGCTCCCGGATCGCGGGGTTCTGTTCTTCCTGCATCCGATCATGATAGAACAGGCAGGTGGCATTGAAGCTCTCGCGAGAGTTCATTGCCAGCAGTTCGACGCCGGCTTGCGCACTGAGTGTGTTCTGGAGCGCACGGATCTTCGCACTGACTGCACCAGCCGGGAGGACGCTGATATTCGTGGGCTTGATGATATAAAAAACGAGATCACCAGCATCCGTGGAAATGCAGTAGTCCGTTATCTTTTTGACGCCTAAGAGATCCTGGGTGGACTGCCGTCTTTTATCTTTCTTCTGCCTTTTCATGTCGGGTCCTCCCATTCAAAGATTTGCTGTTCTGTGATATAAAAGCTGACCACGAACGAGAGAAAATCCAGCACACTGAGTCCATCCAAGTGAATAGATAAAAACGCATACGCCGCCACCAGCACCATTGGCAGAAACAAGCCAAGCTGCGTCAGCGCAAGCACCGCGATGAGCAGCCCAATGCCGATGACGGCCAAGTCCCGAAGCTGCCAGAGCCAGAGCGTGGCTTTGGCGTTCAGGTTATCGGGGTAAATGT
>ERZ772812.2998-NODE-2998-length-10103-cov-5.996019_pt1 | contig 10103 bp, 7 predicted proteins | sample MGYA00511343_ERZ772812 | MGnify/ENA primary metagenome ERZ772812 (study PRJEB29015, sample SAMEA2737706) | human gut metagenome | biome: human gut; feature: human-associated habitat; material: faeces | place: China | collected 2012 ...
CTACGGACCGAAGGTCGACATCAATGCTAAGAATGTATATGGCAAAGAAGATACAATGATCACAATCCAGTGGGATGCACTTCTTGCTGAACAGTTCGATATGTACTATATCGACGAAAACGGCGACAAGAAACGTCCATGCATCATCCATCGTACATCCATGGGATGCTATGAAAGAACACTTGCATGGCTGATCGAAAAATACGCAGGAATGTTCCCGACATGGCTGTGTCCGGAGCAGGTTCGTGTGATTCCAATCTCCGAAAAATTCAATGCTTATGCTGACAAAGTAGAAGCACAGATGAAAGAAGCAGGCATCCGCTGCTCCGTTGACAGACGTTCCGAAAAGATGGGTTACAAGATCCGTGAAGCACGTCTGGAAAGAGTACCGTACATGCTTGTAGTTGGTGCAAAAGAAGAGGAAGAGGGCAAGGTTTCCGTAAGAAGCCGTTACCTTGGTGATGAAGGAATGAAAGACCTCGGAGAATTTATTGCAGCAATCAAAGAAGAAATCAAAAATAAAACAATCCGCAAGATCGAAGTAGAGGAAGAGAAAAAATAATCGGTCTGTGTAAGATCCTATCAGAGGGAGGCGAAATGCCTTCCTCTTTTTGTGTCGATAAGTTCCTGGGATACGACACGCTGTTTTGACAAAATCTGCGCCCTCTGTCACCTATAATGAGTTCACTTACCAAAGTGAAGGATCTATAGGCGGCAGGGGGCTTTTTGTATGCATCAGGAAGTGTACATAGATATTGTGTTTGCTGCGAATCTTCTGATGGATTATATTCTTCTGAGACTTACAGGAATTGTTCTGAGGAGAAAGAACAGCAGACGAAGATGTCTGGCGGCGGCAGCGGTCGGAGCTCTTTTTGCGTGTCTGAATCTTTATGTACGACCAGGAAAAACAGGGGTACTGACCATAGTTCTTCGAGTAGTTTGTGCTGTGTTCATGATATGGATCGCATATGAGATCCAGGATGTGAAGCACATGATCGGAGCCGCACTGTTTTTCTTTGGAATGACATTTCTGACCGGTGGTTTCTGGATGGCGGTATCAGAAAACAGAAGAGTGACGGCTGTGTTTTTTTTATCGTGTGCGGCTGTGACTTATGGAGGGTTAAGTCTGATGATCTGCCTGATGGAACAAATAAAAGAATCCAGAGAACATATCTATCCGGTTGCCCTGAAATATCACGGACAGCTGCAGGAGACGTATGGTCTGTATGATACAGGAAACCGTCTGTGTGATACAGTGACTGGAGCACCGGTTTCGGTGGCAGATCCGGAAATACTTCGAAGTCTTCTGAGTGAGGAGCTGACAGACAGGCTGCTGCATCTTAAAGAAAGACCGGAGGAGATTGAAAGTACAGAGATCGCTGACCTGAAACCGCACTATCTGTCCTTCCAGACCGTAGGACGGGAAGTGCAGCTGATTCTGGCAGTGACATTAGAGGATCTTTGTATTCAGATTCCGGGAGAGCGGATCCATGTATCCGGACCGGTGTTTGCATTGTCTTCAGAACCTTTTGCTTTGGGAAAGGAATACAAAGTGATATTGAATTCCAGATTATTGCATTAGGAGGGGCAGGATATGAGCAGATCGGCAGTAGGAGTGGATTATCGTCCGTTTCAGGTTTTTCAGAAATTAGTTCTTTCAAGATCGAGAGAACTTTATTATATCGGAGGAAGTGATGTGCTTCCGGCACCACTGGAGCCAAAAAGAGAAGCATATGTGATCAGCAGACTCAAAACAGACCAGGAGCAGGAAGCCAGATCCCTGCTGATTGAGCATAATCTCAGACTCGTCGTTTATATTGCAAGAAAATTCGATAACACAGGAGTTGGAGTGGAAGACCTGATCTCGATCGGGACGATCGGTCTGATCAAGGCTATCAATACATTCAACCCGGTAAAGAATATCAAACTGGCGACATATGCATCACGTTGTATTGAAAATGAGATTCTGATGTATCTGCGGCGAAACAGTAAGACGAGAATGGAAGTATCTATTGATGAACCATTGAATGTGGACTGGGATGGCAATGAACTGCTTCTTTCGGATATTCTTGGAACCGATGATGATGTAATCTCCAGGAAACTGGAGGATGAAGTGGAAATCACACTTCTGGGAAAAGCAATCAACAAACTGTCACCAAGAGAACAGACGATCATACGGCTGCGTTTTGGACTGAACAATGCCGACGGAAAAGAGAAGACGCAGAAAGAAGTCGCAGATCTTCTTGGAATCTCTCAGTCCTATATTTCCAGACTGGAGAAACGGATTATGAAACGTCTGAAAAAAGAAATCGTAAAGTATGAGTAAGGTAGTAAGAAGCCATACCGCTGCATATACATAGAAGGAATATGCAGCGAGGTGTGCATGCATGAAAAAATTCAGAATGGAAATGGTCATGGCCTGTCTGCTGCTGGTAAGTTTTTACCTGCTGTCCAGACAGGCTGCTGTTGTTTCAGTACAGATGAATTTTCCGAAACTGATTCTTATAGATCCCGGACATGGGGAGGATGATCCTGGGATGATCGGTGCAGATGGACTGGAAGAGAAAGGAATCAATCTGGCGATATCACTTCTGCTGAAAAGTGAGCTTGAAACAAGGGGCTATTCTGTGGCAATGACAAGAGAAACAGATAAAGGACTTTATGATGCATCAGCAAATAATAAAAAAGCACAGGATATGCAGCGTCGCATAGCAATGATCGGCGAAAAGTCACCGGTGCTGTCGGTAAGTATTCACCAGAACAGCTATCAGCAGGATGCATCTGTGCATGGACCGCAGGTTTTTTATTATGAAAGTTCTGTAGAAGGAAAGAAGCTTGCAGAGGCAGTACAAAGCAGCCTGAATGAAAAGCTGGAAATAGACCGACCAAGAGAAATCAAGGGAAATACCAGTTATTATCTGCTCAAAAGAAGTCCCGGAACGCTTGTGATCGTAGAATGTGGTTTCCTGACCAATCCCGAAGAGGCCAGAAAATTGCAGACAGAATTGTATCAGCAAAGAGTAGCGGCTGCAGTGGCAGATGGAATTGATACATATCTGCATGTGGATAACCGGAAAAGTTACAGCTAAAAAGTGTAAATATTGTGAAAATCAGGAAGTTTGTTTGCTATATGAAAGTTCCTTTGTTATACTAAATCCGTATGAGCAGAGAAAAACGATTTTACAGGCTCTGGCAGGTATAAAGTGTAATATATTCTGTACGAGATTTAATGACGAGGTGGATAATGTTTGGTATCATATATATAGTACTGAGCCTGCTGGCTGGTAAAGAACTGGCAGAAATTCTTCTGTTTACAGGAAAAAACGCTCAGGAAGCAGGCAGCAGGAACGGACAGCACAAAGCTTTCTGCAATCAGATATGGGTTCTGGCGGCAGCCGCTTTTGGAATGGGAACACTGGTATTTGGATGGACAACGTACATGATCTCCTGGGCGGCCAGCGAAGCAGGTGCTAAGAAACCACTGATCTATGGAAATACAGCTGTTCTGATCATAACGGCAGTTGTTCTGGTTTTGCTTTATTGGAAACGATATCGAAAAACAGGAACTGTATGGACCGTGGCAGACAGGAAGCTGATCAGTGACAGCAGGGCATTTCGAAAAGAGTGTATTTTATTTGGATCCCTGTTGGTATTTCTGACGTGGATCATGTTTTATGTTTTTTATATAAGAAATGGCGAACTGTACAGTGGGTTTTCCGTATACGGGGATTATGCACCACATACAGCGATGATGCGCTCTTTCTCAAAGGGCAATAACTTCCCGACAGAGTACCCGCATTTCGGAGGACAGGATGTCAAATATCATTTTATGTTTCAGTTTCTTGTCGGAAATCTGGAATTTCTCGGGATCAGACTGGATTTTGCATATAATATAGAAAGTGTTCTGGCGCTGCTGGGATTTCTGATGCTGCTTTACAGCATTGCAAAACGACTGACAGCAAGCCTGGCAGCCGGAATTCTGACATTGGTACTTTTTTTCTTCCGCAGTTCACTTTCATTTTTTCATTTTGTGACAGAACATCTACAGGCAAAAGACCTGTGGGCAACGCTGAGGGACAATACAACATTTATCGGATATACAACCAATGAAAACTGGGGATTATGGAATTTTAATGTATATCTGAATCAGAGGCATCTGGCATTTGGACTTCTGATCGTTTCTCTTGTCATCTGGTTATTTATGGACTGGCTGGATATCGGCTGTGCCGAGGAAGAAAAAGGCATTGTCTGGCTTCGTAACCGATTTTTTACAAAAAAGGCGTGGAAATGTATCTGCCCGGAAAATGCACTGATGGCAGGGATGTTCCTGGGATTGACATCGTTCTGGAATGGAGCAGCGGTGATCGGTGGCCTGCTGATCCTGCTGGGCTTTGCTGTTTTTTCAGACGGGAAGCTGGATTATCTGATCCTTGCAGCCACATCCGTGATCTTTTCGGTGCTTCAGACCAGGATCTTTATCTGGGGGGAAGCAGTAAGCCCTTCTCTTTACTGGGGATTTCTTTCCGATGATAAAACCCTGTGGGGAGTACTGTGGTACCTGATCCAGATGAGTGGGATTTTCTTTGTCGGCGCAGTTGTGCTGGTGTTCTTGTTGAAAAAACGACAGCAGAGAGCGGCTCTTATAAGTTTCCTGTTTCCGGCTGCATTTGCATTTTTTGTATCGCTCACTCCAGATATTGCAGTGAATCATAAATATATTATGATCTCCTATGCATTTACCGCAATTTTCTGGGCATGGGCGCTTATGCAACTGTTTCAGAAAAAGATACTTCACAGAATCGTAGCGGTACTACTTGCTGTCTGTCTGACCATTACCGGTATTTATGATTTTGTTGTGATCATACGAAATAATGGCCCAGGGCACAGAGTCAGCGTGAATATGAACAGTGATCTGACAGACTGGCTGGAAGAACATCTGACGCATGAAGATCTGATCCTGACTCCGGAATACAGCATCAATGAGGTAACGATGTCGGGAGTCATGATGTATATGGGATGGCCATATTATGCGTGGTCGGCGGGATATGATACTTATTATCGCGCAGCACAGGCAAAGACTATTTACAGTACAATAAACAAAGAAGAACTGAAGAGACTTGTAAAGCAGGAAAAAATCACCTACATTCTGTATGAAGAAGGAATGGAATACGAACAGCAGTACTGCAGAGAAGAAACAATTGCCAGTGTATACAAGCTGGTATATGAAACAGAGGACGGGAGAATAAGAATTTATGAAACCTGATAAAATAAAAAAATTAATCATGATGATCATACCGGCAGCAGTATTAGTTGCATTGTCAGCATATCTGCTGCAGGGCGATGTATGGACTTTTTGGACCTGGTATCTTCTGGCACTGGTGCTGGGAGTGGCAGTTATGCCATTGACAGGAGGACTGTTTCGACGTTTTGATGATAAGGGATGGATTTTTTCAAAAGTAACCGCAATCGCGATCACCGGTTTTCTGACATGGTTTCTGGTAACTGTGAAGATATTGAAATTTACAGCAGTTACCTGCGTGGCGGTGACTGTTATATGCACTGTTCTTTCTATATTATTATACCGAAAAGAACAGAAAGACGGATTCGAGTGTATTCCTTTTGCACATCTTAATCTGGTATATGCGGAAGAGCTTCTTTTCTTTGCAGTCTTTCTTATGTGGACATATTTTGCAGGATTCCATCCGGCAGCTTATGGAACAGAGAAATTTATGGATTATGGTTTCATGGAAGCAATGATGCGAAGCAAAACACTTCCGGCAACAGATCTCTGGTATTCTGAGGGCAAGATCAATTACTATTATGGCGGACAGTATTTTGCAGTATTTCTGACAAAGCTGTCAGGCACGAAAGTAGAACTGACCTACAACCTGATGCGTACTTTTGTGGCAGGGCTTGCCTTTATTATGCCATTCTCACTCGTGCATCAGATGGTGAAAGACCGACTGGGCAGAAACATCAGCGGATGGAAGAAAAAGCTGCCGTCTGTAACAGGATTTCTGGCCGGAATCGCAGTTTCCGTGGCCGGAAATATGCACTATGTTGTTTATGCATGCGTGATTCCATGGCTCCAGAAATTGAAAGGAGAGGAAGTCAGCAGTTACTGGTTCCCAGATGCGACCAGATATATCGGATTCAACCCGGATGTAGCTGACAAAACGATTCATGAATTTCCATGTTATTCCTTCGTACTTGGAGATCTGCATGCACACGTTGTGGATATCATGTTTGTTCTTTTGATCCTTGCATTGCTTTATGCCTGGATGAAAAAGGTAAGAACAACAAAGATCACACTCGAGAATACAGAGAAAAAAGAATTCTGGCGCAGACAGCTTCTGATGCCACAGCTCCTGGCAGCTGCAGCCCTTCTGGGAATGTTCCACTGGACAAATTACTGGGATTTTGTCATTTATTATACAGTGACCTGTGGAGTGATCCTGATCATGAATATTATCGGACAGGAAGGAAAGGTAAAATGGATCCTTGCCGTGACAGCGGCACAGGCAGCGGAGATCCTGATACTGGCAACACTGATCATCCTTCCGTTTACGATGCAGTTTGACAGCAGTAATATGGTACAGGGAATCGCACTTGCTCAGCATCATTCCCTTCCGCATCAGCTTCTGGTGCTCTGGGGCCTGCCGACGATACTGACTGTATTGTTTATCATTTCTCTACTTGTTGAGAAATTAAAAGTGGCAGAAAACAGATCTCTGTATCGGCTTTTGAAATCAGTTACACTTCCGGATCTTTTTGCTGTGGTCATGGGACTCTGTGCGATCGGTCTGGTGCTGATTCCGGAACTCGTCTATGTACGTGATATTTATGAAAACGGAAATGCCCGTGCCAATACGATGTTTAAGCTGACCTATCAGGCATATATTATGTTTGGGATGACTATGATCTACGCAATCTTCCGTCTGCTGATCATAGGAAAGAATAAGATACTCAAAGCCCTGGCAGTGATCGGATTGATTCTCTTTGTATGGACCTGTGGTTATTTCGGAAACAGTGTACATGCCTGGTTCGGTGAAGTATGGAAACCGTCTGAATATAAAGGACTGAATGCAACTGCCTTTCTTGAGACCGATTTCTCGGAAGATGTCGGCGGAATCAAGTGGCTCAAAGAAAATGTCAAAGATGTAGAAGTGGTGCTTGAAGCAAACGGTGACAGTTATTCCGAATACGAACGGGTATCCGCCATGACCGGTCTCCCGACGATCATGGGATGGTACGTGCATGAGTGGCTATGGAGAGGAGATCTTGCTGACATCAATGCCAAGATCGCAGATGTCGAGAACATTTATACTTCGACAGATGAAGCACATGTGAAGTCCCTGTTGGAAGAGTATGATATATCGTATATTTTTGTGGGATCGTGTGAACGAAAGAAGTACGGTGACCAGTTGAATAACGATATGCTGAAGAGTATGGGAGAAGTCGTTTATCAGGATGATGAGTGGCAGACCTATATCGTAAAAGTGAAATAAATGAGATGAAAAAAATATCGCAGAGTAGCATACTCTGCGACGTTTTTTTAATCGCATACATTCTAGCACATAAAAAATATTATGTAAAGATGCAAAAATATGGAATAAAATATCTATATAGTACGAAATTCTTTTCGTTTTTTCGATATTACAGGGCATAAGAAGTGTTATTCATAATCAAAATGAGCAATTACAATATCATTAGCCGTCAAAATTATGGTCTAGTGAAAGGAGCACAAATTATGCCAAGAAAAGGAGAAAACATTTACAAAAGAAAAGATGGTCGCTGGGAGGGACGTTTCCGCAAATACAGAGACGCAAATGGCAAGATCAAATATGGTTATGTCTATGCCAGAAGCTACACAGAGGTAAAAATCAAGCTTAATAAAATCAAACAGGAAATAACTATTCCTGCGGAGTCTGGCACTGCTGATATTATCGTACGCACATTTTCAGAAGTGGTGAAGGAATGGATCACCTACAAGACACCGCTGCTAAAAGAATCTTCCGTAGCCAAATATACCAATATCATAAATCTGCACCTGCTTCCATTTTTCCATGAGCAGACAATGCAAAGCATTTCCGTGCAACGCCTCGAAGAATTTTATAAAAAACTGCTTCTGAAAGTAACACCAAAAGGAACTCTCTTAGCGCCCAAAACAACACTGGATATTCTTTCGGTAATGAAATCCATTCTGGTCTATGCAAATACAAAAAAATATCTGCAATATTTGCCGCCTCTTCGTTTTGAATGCCGGCCTCTGGTGAAGAAACTGGTAATCTTAAGTGAACGGAATCAAAAAATCTTATCCTCTTATTTATGCCTGCATCTTACATACCGGAATCTTGGAATTCTCATATGTATGTATACCGGAATCCGTCTGGGAGAAATCTGTGCACTCACATGGGAAGATATTTCTCTGACGGAAGGTTCTATTTATATAGACAAAACGATACAGAGAGTTCAAAAAGAACATAATGGAAAGAAAACAATGCTTATCATAGCAACGCCAAAGACACCATCTTCTATCCGAACCATTCCAATTCCAAATCAATTATTGCAGATCATAAAAAGCAGTGAGCTTCCTCAAAAAGGATATCTTCTGACCGGTTCCACAGAGAAATATATAGAGCCCCGTACGTATCAGTATCATTTCAAAAAGCTTCTTCAGAGATGTAAAATCCCAGAAACAAATTTCCATGCATTGCGCCATACTTTTGCTACCAGATGTGTGGAACTCGGATTCGATATCAAAACACTCAGCGAAATTCTCGGTCATTCCAGCATCAATATCACCTTGAATCGATATGTACATCCATCCTTTGATCTAAAAAAACAAAATATGAATAAAATGAATGAATTAATTTCCTTTAGATAAATTGTCAGAAGTCCTGTGTTTTTGCAGAAATGCAAGCCCAGGGCTTCGATTAATATGGGATAAATTGCCGAACGATTACGGTTGTAATTTGTATGAAAGAACTGTTATAATTCTGATATCGGATATCAGTAAATGATGTCCAGACATCTGATCCGGCGCTTCTGCCAGATAATCCCAGAAAAAGTTATAAAATCAGAAAAGAATGTTGCTGTCCAGTTGCAGTGATTGTATAATCAATATATAGAACAAACTGGCGTAATGTTCTTTTGAAAAGTACGAACAGAGTATCAACATATCTACGGAATCAAAGAAGGGAGGTTTTACTATAAATCAGCTTAACAGAAAGAATGAACGCCAGATAAAACGAAAGATAAAGACAAGCGGTCAGGTGAAAAATCCTGTTGCATACCAGAATAAAGACATCATATCCAAAGTCTTTGGTGAAAGTATGAGGAACAAATCCTTTCGGGCATACGGAATGGATATTCCGGAGATTGTTGAAATCCTGCCTACGAATCTTCCAGCAGTGGAAGCAAATGAGATGCGTCTGGACAATCTCTTCCGGCTGAAAGATGGCACGATTGTGATCGTCGATTATGAGAGCACCTACAGTTACACGGATAAGATCAAGTATCTCAATTACGTTGCCCGGACTACAAAAGGTATGGATTAAGTGAAAAACAAAACCAGCCAGTAAGAATGATCGTCATTTATACTGGAAGCATCCGAAGGGGAACCACCAGGGCAGATGTTGACATGGGATGCCTGCAATTTACGGTAGAAGAAGTATTCCTCTCCGACCTGGATGCACAGGAAATTGAAACACGTTTCCAGAGAAAAATCCACTCAGGAGAGATTCTGTCGGATGAAGAACAGATGCAGTTTATCATCCTGCCGCTGGTACATAAAACAAAAGAGGAAATGCAGGACTGTATAGTAAGATGCTTTGAGATGGCGAAAAAGATCGATTCAAAGATTTTTATTATCAGGACTGATCGTGTTTACAGATAAGGTGATTCGCAGAGAAGATTCAGAAAGAATAAAGAGGTGGATAGAAATGACGAAAGTTGGAAGACTCTTTGAAGAAGAAAAACAGAAAGCCGTACAAGAAGCCATAAAAAAAGAAAAAGCAGATAAGAAGAAAGCTCTCCAGAGAGCAAGCGCAGATAAAGAGAGAGCTCTACAGAAGGCAGCCGCAGAAAGGAAGCAGGAATTG
>ERZ772812.3010-NODE-3010-length-10087-cov-3.302432_pt1 | contig 10087 bp, 11 predicted proteins | sample MGYA00511343_ERZ772812 | MGnify/ENA primary metagenome ERZ772812 (study PRJEB29015, sample SAMEA2737706) | human gut metagenome | biome: human gut; feature: human-associated habitat; material: faeces | place: China | collected 2012 ...
GCCTTTTCTGCGATCGTGATCGGCAAAACCCGGAGCGCAAAGCGCTCCGGGTTTTGCGGATGCTATATCATACCACGGCTGTAGGGGGAAGAACAAGTGGCGGTATGCAGAAAATGTGTGCCGGAAAACCGTAATTCACGGGGTTTGTGCACAGTCGGCGTCGAGCGCTGCATATTCCGCGTCCGTGACCGGCTCCAGCCACTCGTTGCTCGTCTCCTCGCCGGGGCACTCGATGGCGATGTGGCTGAACCAGCAGTCCTTCTGCGCGCCGTGCCAGTGCTTGACCTCAGCCGGAATGGTCACCACGTCGCCGGGGTGCAGGGCCTGTGCGCGCTTGCCTGCCTCCTGATACCAGCCCAGACCGTCCGTGCACAGCAGCAGCTGGCCGCCGCCGGACTTCGCGTGGTGGATGTGCCAGTTGTTGCGGCAGGCGGGGGAGAAGGTGACGTTTGCGAGGAAAACGGTCTTCGTCGGGTCGGTCAGCGGGTTGAGGAAGCTCTCGCCGGTGAAGTACTGCGCGTAGGCCGTGTTCGGCTCGCCGAGGCCGAAGAGGCCGCCGTTCGCGTCCGCGCTCTCGTCGGCGTAGACCTCCTTCGCCTGCCGGAAGGCGGCCCAGGCGTTCGGCCAGCCGGCGTAGAAGGCAAGGTGTGTGAGAATCTCGGCCATCTCGGTCTTGGTCACGCCATTTTGCTTTGCGGTCGTGAGATGGTAGGTGAGGGAAGTGTCCGTGATGCCTTTGCTGATGAGCGCCGTGATCGTGACGATCGAGCGCAGCTTGAGCGGCAGCTGCCCCTCGCGCGACCAGACTTCGCCGAAGAGCACATCGTCGTTCAGCTCAGCGAATTTCGGTGCGAAATCATTCAGGGCGTCTCTGCCCGCAGTCTGTTTGACCATGATGGTGCCTCCTTATTTATTTCAGATACTGACGGTAAAATGCTTCGATGCGGTCGAACGGGATGATGTCCATCCGGTCGTAGAGATCGGTGTGCACGGCCCCGGGGATGAGCAGCAGCTCCTTGTTGTCGCCCTGCAGCCGGGTGAAGGCGTCGCGGCTGAAGTAGCACGAGTGTGCCTTGTCGCCATGGATCATGAGCACGGCGCTGCGGATCTCACCGGCATAGGCGAGCAGCTTTGCGTTGAGCAGCGACAGCGTGGACGTGACGTTCCAGCCGCCGGTGGAGTTGAGCGAGCGCGGGTGGTAGCCGCGTGGCGTCTTGTAGTAGTCGTGGTAGTCCTTGACGAAAAACGGAGCGTCCTCCGGCACGGGGTCGACCACGCCGCCCGCGCGCTGGTATGTGCCGGCTTTGTAGTCGGCTGTGCGCTGCGCGTTGAGCGCCTGACGCAGGGCGTAGCGGGCATCCGGATTGTCGTCGGTGTCGAAGTAACCGTTTGCGGTCACGCGGGTCATGTCGTACATTGTGGACGTGACAGTGGCCTTGATGCGCGTGTCGATGGCGGCGGCGTTGAGCGCCATGCCGCCCCAGCCGCAGATGCCGAGGATGCCGATGCGCTCCGGGTCGACGTCCGCACGTACCGACAGAAAATCGACCGCGGCGGAAAAGTCCTCGGTGTTGATGTCGGGCGAGGCGACGTAGCGCGGTGTGCCGCCGCTCTCGCCGGTGTACGATGGGTCAAAGGCAATCGTCAGAAAGCCGCGCGTGGCAAGCTCCTGCGCGTACAGGCCGGAGCTCTGCTCCTTTACCGCGCCGAACGGGCCGCTCACGGCCACGGCGGCGAGCTTTCCGGCGGCATTTTTCGGCTTGTAGAGATCGGCCGCGAGCTCGATGCCGAAGCGGTTGTGAAACGTGACCTTGCTGTGGTCAACGGCGTCATTTTGCGGGAACGTCTTGTCCCATTCCTGCGTAAGGGTCAGGGTGCTGTTCATGATTACATACCTCCTGTGCTGGGTTTATGCGATGGCCGCGCCCATGGCGCGGGCGGTCTCGAGTGCGGGGTGGCCGGCGATGGCGCCCGGCTCCGTCACGCCGCCGGCGAACACTGTCCCGGCGAGGCGGCACTTTTCATAGCACGCGATCCAGCCCTCGAGCCCGTGGATGGCGCGCTCGTCCGTGTCCGGCTCGTCCTCGGTCGCCGAGGCGAGCAGGTAAATGTCCCGGAACGCGTAGTCCGACGGGAAGAGGGCGTTGGCGCGGTCGAGCAGGGTCTTGAGCTGGCCGCTCACTTCGTAGTAGTAGATGGGCGTTGCGAACGCGATCACATCCGCGTGCTGCATCTTTTCCGTGATGGCGACGGCATCGTCGTCGATCACGCACCGGCCCAGCGTCTGGCAGGCGAGGCAGCCGCGGCAGAACGCGATGTTCTTGCCGCGCAGCGAGATGACCTCCACCGTGTGCCCGGCGGCGCGCGCCCCGTCGGCGAAGGCGTTTGCCAGCGTCTCGGAGTTGCTGCCCGCGCGCAGGCTTGTGCTGAGGATAAGAATGCTCTTGGCCATATCGGTCCTCTCCTTTTTGAGCGGCTTGACACCGCCGCTGGGATCTGATATCCTAAGCATACAACCTGAAGCTGACTTCAGGTCAAGCACTTTTTTGCGATTTTTTTCGAGGTGATCCCATGTATACGATCGGACAGGTTTCGGAGCGGTTTGATCTGCCGGTCTCCACGCTGCGGTACTATGACAAGGAGGGGCTGTTCCCGAACCTGACGCGCACATCGGGTGCCCGCCGCTTCGGCGAGCAGGAGCTCGAGGCGCTGCGCGTGATCGAGTGCCTCAAGCGCTCCGGACTGGAGATCCGGGAGATCCGGCAATTCATGGAGTGGTGCGCGCAGGGCAGCGACACGTATCCCCAGCGGCACGCGCTCTTTGTGCAGCAGGCCGAGCGGGTGGAGGCAGAGATCGAGCGCCTGCAGAAGTCGCTGGACATGATCCGCTTCAAGTGCTGGTTCTATGAACAGCTCATGCGCGACGGTGACGAGGCGCGCGTGCGCGCCATGCTGCCGGACCATCTGCCGGCGGATATCCAGAAGATCTATGACCACGCGCACGAAACGTAACCATAGAATACGATTCAGAAAGGATGGCGACCCATGAAACAGCGATCGATCCTCGTGACGCTTCTGCTCTGTGTGCTGCTGCTGACCGGTTGCGGTACGGCGGCACCGGCCCCGGACGCGACGTCCACCCCCACGCAGGAGGCGGCGGCTGCGCCGACGCCGACGCCCGACCCGCTGAGCACCCTGCCGTATGAGGACGGCCAGTTCTATGCCGCGGCCTATCTCGGCTATCTGGAGCCGAAGGATCTGGACTTTTTCCGCCAGACGTATTTCGGCGGGCGGGAGCTGCCGGTGCACCACATCTCGGACGGGGATTTTTATCTTATCATCCCGCGTGACCCGAACGCGACCGTGCGCCTGCTGCGCAACGATATGCTCACGCAGACCAGCTCGATCTTTTATGAGCAGCCGGACGGGAGCCCGTTCGTGATCGGCTGCAACGTCAGCGATATTTTTCCGGACGTGACGGTCGAGATCACGGCCTCCGACGGGGAGAAGGTGTCGTTTTCGCCCTTTATCTCGCTCGAGGATGGCAGTGTGGAGGTCGGCGAGCGCGGCCTGAACATCACACGCATCTCGACTGCGCCCTGATCGATCGGGAGCGCAGCCCCGGATACAGAACAGATCCCCCTTTGTGCAGCCGTTATCCTGCACAAAGGGGGATCTTGTTTTTCGCCCGGCTTTACCGGCCGCTGCTTTCCGCGAGCGGGAGCTCCGTGCTTGCACAGACGACGGCGCCCACGCGCTGCATATCGGCGAGGTTCGCCGCCTGCACGGCATCCGTGACGGAGGACGTGCAGTCCGAGAGCACGACGGCGTCATAGTCGAGCGAGATCGCGTCGTAGCACGTCGTGCGGATGCAGTTGGGCGTGGTGGTGCCGATGAGCACGACCGTGTCGATGCCCTCCCGCCGCAGCATGTCGTCGAGCGGGGTGTCGAAGAACGCCGAGAACCGCGGCTTCATCAGCACGCGATCCCCGTCAGCGGGTTTGAGCGGGTCGGGGGCTTCCAGCGATTTCGGGTCGTCTCCTTCAGCGCAGAGGGGGCGGCCGCCCTCGAGCCAGATGCGGTGGCGCACCGGCTCGACGTCGGATCCGTCGGGGGCGTATTCGCGGCGCACATGGAACACTGCCATGCCCGCCTCGCGCGCTGCGGCGAGCGCCCGCGCGCACGCCGGAACCGTCTCCGCCGCGCCGGCGACGCACAGCGACGACGAGGGGTCGATGAACCCGTTTTGCATGTCGATCATGATGAGCGCCGCGCGCTTCGGGTCGATCATGGGGCCTTTCCGTCCTTTCCCGCGGTTTCACCGCGCAAGGCCGTCCTTGCGCGGAACGCTTCGCTCATGATACCCGTTCGCATGGCGCCGTGCTTCCCGGCGATCGCCTTTCGGCCGAGACCCACGTCGCAGGGCCTCGCGACTTCGGCGCGGAGGGAGACGTCGTGAAGCGGCCTTCGATCCTGACGCATGAGAAATCTGCCGTCTTTTATCTCATTTGCCGAATCTAAGAAACGGGAGGCGGCTCACGGGGAGGGAGCTCTTCTCCAAAATGAGAAAAAGTGACTGTCCCTTTTTCTCATTTTCGCAGCCAGGCGAATGCGGCGGTCATGAGGATGAGTCCGGCGGCGTCGAACGCGATGAATCGCAGGATGCTGGCGGCGAGCACCTCGTGACCGCCGGGAAGCCCCAGCAGGATCGCGGTTTCCCCGACGAGCCCGATCGCCTGCTGCACCAGCACGACCACGTACAGCGCGCGGAACCGCCGCGGGCTTGCGATGACGGCGGGATACGTCGCGTTCCACATCAAGAACGCGACGCCGAGCCCGCGCACCGCCGCTTCGCCGGCGACCCCCGACAGCTCGTACGCCCCGGCGAACGCCTCCGGCCACAGCACGAACTGCAGTGCGCACTGAACGTTCAACGCGAACACGAGCGCGACCGCGATGCGCGCTGCAACAGCGGGAACGTCGCGTGCGTTCTTCTCCTGTTCGCCATGTGCCAAGGTGTGTCCTGCCTCCAGGTTTTTCGGGGTGGATTGCGGCTCGCTCGACGAATTTCAAGCTTGCTGCCGCGAATCATGATAGCAGGGAGCGATAGAAGGCGTGCTGCCTCTCGCGCTATTCGGGCTCTTTTGCGCTAGCAGGCGATGGCGAAAGCCAAAATGGCGCGATTAGAGCGCGTCCGGACCGTGCTCTGGCGGCAGCGCGGGATCCGCTTCGCGAAACCGCAGGTCAACGGCCTTATGGTCGCGAAGCATCATCGCTTGGCCGGTTGCCTGGAGAAAAGATGCGCTCTAACCGCGCCATTTTGGCTTCAGGGGATGTCGCTGCGTGTCAAAACTCTTCGATTAGAGCGTCTGGCGAGGATTCTCCATTCGATGATGCCCTATTATTGCAAGGAAAGAGGCGGCCGGCGATGCGGATTGCGAAGCGGGCCGGAGGACGCAAGCTTTAAAAGGTCGAATCCGCATAGGCGGAAAGACCCCGCATAGACGGAAAGACGGGGAAGCGGGCATGAGGGACGGCGAAGGACGTGGCGAAACCCGGCGAACGAACGGCCCGGGGAGAAGCGAGAAGATAAAATCCGAGTTCATGCGCGGTGCGAAGCGCAAGGTGCCCAAAAAGGCACTCGTCGGCGCCGTTGTCGGACTGGCGGCTTGCGTCGTCATTATCGTGGCGGTGGTCGTTGCATTCGGGGGATTCGGAAGGTCGGCGACGGTCGGCGACTACGATGTTCCCGCGCTTGCCACAGTCGAGGGCGATACGCTGATCGTCGACGATCCTATCGATGCGGGTCAAGTCGCCTATCTCCGAATCAGCAACTATCCGGAGCTCAGCTTCGCGCCCCCGGGCACGGCGCTCGCTTCCGATCGGGGGCTGATCGAGCGTGCCTGCGGGCTGTTGTCGGGCGCGCGGTTCGTTCCATGGGACGGCTATGCCCGGTATGAGGAGGAGACGAGATATTCTGTAGGGGGATACGCTTCCAGCCTGGCGCTCCTCGATGCCGATCAGGAAGTGCTCCTCTCCATCTCCTACGATCCGGGCATCGTGAACATCGGCGAAGGACCCGGCGAGGGTATCTGCATCCGCATCGGCGAGATGTGCTGCGTGATGGAGGGCGATCAAGGGGCGATCGTCGACTTCATCGACGAGTGCGTGGAATCCGCCTCCTCGGAATACAAGGGCGATGCCGAGGGGGCCTATCGCGAGTTCAACCCGGCGGATCCCCACACATGGGTGCCGGAGGACGACATCGATAAGTACGAGGCTTCGCAAAGCCAGGGTACCGGCGACACCGGCAGCGCCAGCGACACTAGCGACACAAGCAGCACCAACGACACCAGCGATAAGGAGGCGGATCATGTCTGATTCGATCGAACGCAACGCGGCTTGCTCCCAAGAGGTTCCCACCACGGCAGCGGAGCGCATCGCCAATCCCAAACCGCACCCCGACTTCGAGGCGTTCGTCGCGACGATCGCGGCGCTTCGGGCTCCCGACGGTTGTCCGTGGGACCGCGAGCAGACGCATAGCAGCATCGCGCACAACATGATCGAGGAGGCCTACGAGGCAGTTGACGCCATCGAGGCGCTCGCGTCGGCGGAGGATGCCGTCGAGACCGCCCCCGATTCCGGCTCCGGCTCTCCGTCCGAAGACCCGCGCGTCGCCGCGTCCGACCGTGCCCGCGCCGCCACGCCTGATCGTGTCCGTGCCGTCGCCCATCTGCGCGAGGAGCTGGGCGACGTCCTCCTCCAGGTCGTGCTGCAAAGCCAGATCGCGGAGGATGCCGGCGAGTTCACCATCGACGACGTGTGCGCCGACATCAACGCCAAGATGATCCGCCGCCACCCGCATGTTTTCGGCGGCGCCTCCGCCGACGACGCGTCCGCGGTGCTGGGCTTATGGGAGCAGGTGAAGCTTGCCGAGAAAGAGGCGGCCGACGATGCGGCGGATGCCGCCGGCGGCGCGCGCGAGGGTCTGCTCGACGGCGTGCCCACGAGCTTCCCCGCGCTCATGCAGGCGCAGAAGATCTCGCGCAAAGCCGTCGCCGCCGGATTCGAATGGGACACGCTCGACGATGTGTGGGTGCAGGTCGGCGAGGAGATTGCCGAGCTCAAGGAGGCCTACGCCGCCGCGCCGAAGGGATCCAAGGGCAAGATCAGCGTGACGGGCGAGCTGCCCGCGGACGGCGGCAAGACGCCCGAGGAGCTGGTCGCCGCCGTCGAGCTCGAGTTCGGCGATGTCCTGTTCGCCCTCGTCAACGTCGCTCGCAAGATGGGCGTCGACGGCGAGAACGCCCTGCGCGCCACCTGCGCGAAGTTCCGTTCGCGCTGGGCGCATATGGAGCGGCAGGCCTGGGCGCAGGGTCGCGCCATCGAGGATCTCTCGACCGAGGAGCAGGAGCGCCTGTGGCAGCAGGCCAAAGCCGCCGAACGGCGTTGACGAAGGGCTTCGAGCAGGAAAAACAGCCCCCTGCTCCAAAAATGACGCGTTTTGCGTAGATACCGGGCTCCGGAACATGGCAAGGGGTCGGCAAGGTGCTCCGCTATCAGGGGTTTCGCATGCTGCCGGGCGTTGGCTCCCCCAAACGATGTCGATCGTCCTCCCCAGAGGCGTTCCCGCCTACGCAAAATCCCGCAAAAATGGAGCGCGCCGGGCGTTTTGGCGTTTCCGGGGCCATCGTGGCAAGACGAGGCGCGCCGATTCGCCAAGGAGGCTTGCGCAGCGAGCCCTGCAAACCCATCGCGGGGGTGATTTCGCCTCCCCGCAGCCGAATCGCGAAGGAAAATCACGCGTGATTGGCGAACGCCGCCGTGTCCTTGTGCCGCATGCACTATCATGGGGGAGCAATTCGCCGCACATAAGGAGATCCGTTCATGACCAATTCCGACGTCACCCGCCCCAACGAAGATTACCGATCCTTGGGCGGGACGCGCATCGTCCTTTCCGCCGCCCCCGCATGGCCGGCGACGCGCCCGACGGGATGGAGCTCGATGCCCGCAGGCGATTGGTCGACCACCAAAGGCAAGACGATGCACGTCGCCCCGCCGCGCATCGCGGGTGCGGAGCCCGGCGAAGCGGCCGAGGACGACGACGTCGATCCCATCGAAAAGGAGCCGCTCATCGCGCTCGACGCGCTGGACGAGCAGTCCCTCACGGCGGCGGACCTCGCACGCGTCAAAAACGCCGAGCGCAAAACGCGCGAGATCCTGCAGAAGTACCGCGCTGCCATGCGCGAGATGATGGTCCGCTGCGAGATCATCGACCAGGACCTCAGCCTGAAGAAGCACCGCAACCCCATCCACCATGTGGAGTCGCGCATCAAAAGCCCCGAGAGCATCTTCGAGAAGCTGGGCCGCTACGGCAAGGAGCCCACGCTCGAGAACATGGAGCGCTACATCATGGATATCGCGGGCATCCGCATCATCTGCTCGTATATCCAAGACGTGTACAACATGCTCGACCTGCTGAAGCGCCAAGACGACCTGATCATCGTCAACGTCAAGGACTATATCAAAAACCCCAAGCCCAACGGCTATCGCAGTCTGCATGTGATCATCCGCATCCCGGTGTACTTCCTGGACAAAAAGGAGCTCATCCCCGTCGAGATCCAGCTGCGCACCATCGCGATGGATTTCTGGGCGAGCCTCGAGCACGATCTCAAGTACAAGGCGGTCCGTCGGATCCAGGGCATCGACTCGTACCACGAGCTAAAGGACTGCAGCCGCATCATCGAGGAAGTCGAGAGCCGCATGCAGATCCTCGCCCGCGCGCTCGATGCGGACGACGAAGACTAGCGCCTGCCCGTCAGGCCGCGGGCGATCATGGCCGTCAGGCGCCGTTCGCGCTTGACACCGGGGTCGTCGGGCTGGGCGACGCTGCGCCAGAAAAAGCGGGTGTAGTGCGCCACCACGAACAGCACCATCAGGCAGGCGAGGACGGTCTCGGCGATGAGCAGCGCCTCAAGCGCGTCGGAGAGGACGCCCGGCGCGAGCAGGCCCTCCCCGCGGAAGAACGCGAGCGCTTTTCCGAGCGCGGTGGCGGTGATGACGAAGGGAAAGGTCATCGCCGCGAAACTGGGGTAGAACCGCAGGCGCATGAACAGCGGCAGGCGCGCAAGCACCACCACGAGCAGGATCTGGGCCAGCACCAGCAGCACCGCGACGAACGCCGCGTTGGGCTGCGGCATGCAGGCGAGGTAGCCCGCTAGCGACAGGCTCATGGGCGCGGTGTAGATGCAGAACAGCGGGCGCGCCGCCTCGGGAACCTCCCTTTTCAGATAACGTGCGGTCACCAGCACCAGCAGCACGAGGTAGCAGGCGAATCCGAACCAAAACAGCGCCCGGCCCACCGGCTGCATGCCGAACGACGGACAGGTCACCGATGCCACGATGATCCCCACATAGCAGATGAAATAGGTCGGGAACACCTCGGACAGCTTGAAATGCACGATGAAGCGCGCGGTGAACCAGACCATCAGGCAGAGGTGCCCCGCCACGGCGGCAGCCCATAGCGCGAAGGCGGGATGCCAGGCGAGGGGGGCGAGGTAGGTGGCGAGCTGCATCAGCGTCATGAACAGCGTCGCGCTGACGCTGGCGAGGATCGAGTTTTTGAGGTCGTCTCGGATCAGCGCGGGGAACAGCGCGATCTTGGCGACGAGCAGCGCGACGAAGCAAAACGACAGCGCGCCGCAAGCGATATGGGCGATCTCGGTGTAGGGTTGCAGCAGGTTGCCCAAGGCGGCAAGACCCAGTGCGACGCCGGCGGCGGGGATGGGCACGTTTTGGATCAGGGTGCGCATGAAGCTCCTTTTAGCCGGCAGGCGGCGGGGTGGTTGATTGGCGAGCGGCGGGGCGGGCCGAGCCTGCACTTCTGCGGCGCCGGCTCTGCATCCACGTTCAGCAAACCCGCGTATTCTCGCATGACGTAAAATGAAAGGGTTCGACGAATCCGCGAATCGACAGACTATCCGCATCTTCGGCCTGCGCGCTCGCGCGCCGCGGACCGAGGCGCGCGCCCAAGGAGGAGCCCATGAACGCGAACCACTCCGCCATCCCCCGATTCGGCTTCGGATAC
>ERZ772812.3019-NODE-3019-length-10069-cov-3.026862_pt1 | contig 10069 bp, 5 predicted proteins | sample MGYA00511343_ERZ772812 | MGnify/ENA primary metagenome ERZ772812 (study PRJEB29015, sample SAMEA2737706) | human gut metagenome | biome: human gut; feature: human-associated habitat; material: faeces | place: China | collected 2012 ...
CCATCTTCAGCTTGTAGTCGCCGTCTTCGTCGTGGAAGAGCGAAATCTCGGCCGCATCGGCTTCGATGCCTTCGAGCGTCACGACGACTTTGCCGGCCTTTGCGGCCGCCATGCCGTAGACGGGCTGTTCCTGCCCGGCGACCTTGGCCATGACGAGGATGTTGCCCTTGTCGTTGCGAATGTCCGATACGGTGACTTCGAGCGTCTTGGCCGAGACGGCCGTGGAGGCCAGCATGAAGCTGGCGGCCAGTAACAGGTGTAAGGTTTTCATAACCGGGATTTTTATGGGTTTAACGGTAATCTTTGTCCTCGTCGCAGCCCGTCAGGTACCAGACCAGCGAGAGGATCAGGTTCAGCCCCCAGCCGGCCATGACCCATGCCACCCACCAGTAGTGGGGCGAGGTGTACCAGTTGACGAAGGCTAAGAAGCCGCAGACCGCGACGTAATTCGTGATGCGGCGGCTGAACCGGCGCGCGAAAAGGCGGCGTTTGTCGGTGTTGGGGGAGGTGATTTCCATCGTTTTCGGTTTTGCGGGCCGGAGCCCCGTTCGTAAATCTATTACAAATATAAAGTAGTTTATATAATAAACCAAATTTCAAGCCGGAAATTTTTCAAAAAATCGGATACCTATTTATAAAGCAGCGGGATTCCGGCAGGATGCCGTATTTTGACCGGCGATTGCAATTTTTGATCGAGTTGGCTGCTGATAGTTTATTTTATCGATTAAGTACGCTCTAATTCCGGCGAAAAAATGCTAAATTTGCAAAAACCTGAACGAAAACCTGCTATGAAAAAAATGCTATTGCTCCTCCTCGGCCTTGCCGCGGCGTGGAGTGTTGCGGCGAAGGTCACCCTTCCCGACGCCATCGGCAGCAACATGGTGCTGCAACAGAATACCGACGTGAAACTCTGGGGTTGGGCCGACCCGCATGCGGCGGTGAAGGTCGAGGCCTCGTGGGGCGCGAAAGCGTCTGCAAAGAGCGACGGCGGGGGCCGTTGGGAGGTGACGCTGAAAACCCCCGCCGGCAGTTACGACCCGCAGCGGATCATCGTTGCAAGCGGCGACAGGCAGGTGCTGGACAACGTCCTGATCGGCGAGGTGTGGTTCTGCAGCGGCCAGAGCAATATGGATATGCCCCTCGGCGGCTATTGGAACGGACTGATCGAGGGCGGCAACGAGGTCATCGCTTGCGCCGATGCGCAGCGCAACCGCATCCGCTTCCTGAAAGTGGCCTATTCGCAGGGCTATACGCCGCAGGAACGCGTTCCGGGTGTCTGGAACGAGTTCACGACGGCCACCGCCGCACGGTGCAGTGCCACGGCCTATTTCTTCGCCGAGATGCTCTCGCGGGCGCTGGACGTTCCGGTCGGCGTGATCGACAGTTCGTGGGGCGGCAGCCGCATCGAGTGCTGGACCCCGCGCGCGGCGCTGGAAACCTATCCCGACATCGATCTGGATGAAAAGGCCGTCGCCGACCTGCCCGACTACATGCGCCCGATGGCCATGTACAACGCCATGGTCTATCCCCTGACCCGCTATACCGTCCGCGGCCTCCTCTGGTATCAGGGCGAGTCGAACATCGGCCACCATACGGAATATGCCGCGCGGATGGCCGACATGGTCGCCGGATGGCGTGCGCAGTGGGGGCTGGGCGAACTGCCTTTCTATTTCGTCGAGATCGCTCCTTTCGGTTACGGCAACGGGCTGGCGCCCTATCTGCGCGAGGCGCAGTGCCGGGCGCAGGCGCTGATCCCCGGCAGCGGCATGGTCTCGACCAACGATCTGGTCCTTCCCTGCGAGGAGGGCAACATCCATCCCCGCGACAAACGCAGCGTGGGCAAGCGGCTGGCATTCTGGGCCCTGAACCGCACTTACGGCCGAAAGGACGTGGCGTGCGAGAACATGCAGTTCCGCTCGATGGAGGTCAGGGACGGCAAAGCCTACCTTTCGTTCGACAACACTTTCGGCGGCTTCGGCCGGGCGTTCGACCTGAGGGGTTTCGAGGTCTGCGGCGCCGACCGGATGTTCCGTCCCGCGCAGGTGCATTTCGAGGGCAATGAGCGGCTGATCGTCTTTCTGCCCGATATCCCCGAGCCGGTGGCCGTGCGCTACGGCTTCCGCGACTTCCAGCCGGGCAACGTGGTCAACACCCGCGAGCTTCCCCTCGTGCCGTTCCGCACCGACGATTTTTAACCCGAAACCATCAATCCGAAACCTATGAAACGAATACTGCTGCTTGCCGCCGCCCTTGCCGCGGCATGGACCGCCGCCGCGAAGGTCACCCTTCCGGAGATCATCGGCGACAATATGGTGTTGCAACAAAACACCGAAGCTAAACTCTGGGGCTGGGCCGATCCGCATACGGCGGTGAAGGTCGAGGCTTCGTGGGGCGCCAAGGCGACCGCCCGGAGCGGCGGCGACGGCCGCTGGGAGGTGATGCTGAAGACCCCTGCGGGCGGTTACGAGCCGCAGCGCATCACGATCGCCGGGGACGGCCGGGTCGAGCTGAACAACATCCTGATCGGCGAAGTGTGGTTCGCCGGCGGTCAGAGCAACATGGAGATGGGCGTGCAGGGATTCCACAACTGCCCTGTGGCCCGTTCCAACGAGGTCATCGCCCGGGCCGACGCCCGGCGCGGCAGAATCCGCTATGTGAAAGTTCCGAAAACGGCCTCCTATACCCCCGAAGAACGTGTCGGCGGCCGCTGGAACGAATTTTCGACCGAAACGGCTCCGCTCTGCACGGCCGTCGGTTATTTCTTTGCCGAGATGCTGGGCGACGTGCTCGGCGTTCCCGTGGGGGTCATCGACTGCACATGGGGCGGCAGCCGCGTCGAGAGCTGGACCTCGCGGGAAATTCTGGAGACCTATCCCGATATCGACATTTCGGAAAAGGGCATTGCGGCGACCGACGAGTGGCTGCGGCCGCTGGTGATGTACAACGGCATGCTCTACCCCTTGCGCCACTACACCGTCCGCGGATTCCTGTGGTATCAGGGCTGCTCCGACGTCGCCGGTTACAAGGATTATGCGCGTTATCAGACCGCCATGGTGAAACATTGGCGCGAGCTGTGGGGACTGGGTGAACTGCCCTTCTATTTCGTGGAGATCGCGCCCTACGAATACGGCGCCGGACGCCGGGGGTATCGATTGCGCGAAGCCCAGCAAAAGTCCCTCGACATGATCCCCAACAGCGGCATGGCCTCGACTGCCGACCTCGTGATGCCCTATGAAACGCGGAACATCCACCCCTCGCGCAAACGGGAGGTGGGCGAACGGCTGGCGATGCTGGCGCTGGAACACACTTACGGTGTGAAGGGCGTCGAGAGCGAAAATCCCCGGTTCGAGAAGATGGAATCTCTGCCCGACGGCGGTGTGGCACTCTCGTTCACCCACTGCCGCAACGGTTTCTCGACGACGGGCGAGATCACCGGGTTCGAAGCCGCGGGCGCCGACCGGGTGTTCCGCCCCGCCCGGGCGTCGGTTCTCTCCAAAGAGCGCAAAATAGCCCTCCACTGCCCCGAGGCGGGCGGGATCGTCGCCGTGCGCTACCTGCAGCGGAATTTCTCGATCGCCAACCTGCACAACATGCGGCAACTGCCCGTCCTGCCGTTCCGCACCGACGACTGGGACGAATAAACCACCATACAAACCTCATACGATGAAGAAAATACTGATAGCAGCCATCGCTTGCTGCACGCTGGGCACCGCTGCCCGCGCCGGCCTGCCCGAAGGGGCCCGGAAAATTCTCGAAACCGTCCATGCCCCCGAGTTCCGCGATGCCGAATACAGCGTCCTCGACTTCGGGGCCGCGGCGGACACCACCGTCGATTCGCGCAAGGCCGTCAACGACGCCATCACCCGGTGCAGCGACGAGGGCGGCGGGCGGGTCACGGTCCCCGCCGGCGAGTACCGGGTCGACGGCCCGATCGTCCTCAAAAGCAACGTCAACCTGCATCTGGCCGAGGGTGCCGTCATCCGCTTCAGCGAGAATCCCCGCCACTACCTGCCTGCTGTGCTGACCGTCTGGGAGGGCACCGAAATGTTCAACTATTCGCCGCTGGTCTATGCCTACCACTGCAACAACGTAGCACTCACGGGCAGGGGAACGCTCGACGGCGGGGCCAAGAACACCTTCGCCAAGTTCCGTCCCCAGCGCTCCGGAATGCAGAGCACCCTGCGGCAGATGGGCATCGACCAAGTGCCCGTCCACGAACGTTATTTCGGCGAGGAGTCGATCTTTCCGCCCAGCATGGTCCAGCCGCTGGGGTGCAAGAACGTGCTGATCGAGGGGGTCACCATCCTCGACAGCCCCTACTGGGTGATCCACCCGGTCTATTGCGACAACGTGATCGTGCGGGGCGTCACCATCGACAGTTGGAACCTCAATAACGACGGCTGCGATCCCGAGTACACGACCAACGTGCTGATCGAGGACTGCACCTTCACCACCGGCGACGACGCCATCGCCATCAAGGCGGGCCGTGATCAGGACGCTTGGCGCATCGGTCAGAAGACGGCCAACATCGTCATCCGCAACTGCCGTTTCAGATCCCGCTGCAACGGGCTCTGCATCGGCAGCGAGATGGCCGCCGGGGTCGAGAACGTCTATATGTACGACGTGGTGATCGACCGTTGTTACAGCGGCATCTACTTCAAGTCGAACCTCGACCGCGGGGGCTTCATCCGCAATGTCTGGGTCGACAACGTCGTCTGCGACTTCGTGAAGACGGCCTTTATCCGTTTCGAGACCGACTACCACGGGGCCCGCGGCGGGTTCCACCCCACGGTGTTCGAGAACTTCCTCATCCGCAACGTCACGGGCAACAAATCGGCCGAATGCGGGTTTTACGCCGTCGGCATCGAGGGTTATCCGATGCGCAACATCCGGCTGGAAAACGTCGAGCTCAAGGAGGCTCCCATCCCTTACCTGTTGAAAAACGTCGAGAACGTCACCTTCGAGAACGTCACGATCAACGGCCGGCGTATGGACCGCAATCCTGCGGCGACGAACGATACGGTACTGAAACTGAAAACCGACTGACGCCGCGATGATCCGTAAAATGCTATTGCTGCCGGTGTGTGTGCTCTTTGCCGCCGTTGCCGCCGCACAGCCTGCGATTCCCGACGGACTGTTCAACGACTCCCACGACGTCAACTCCCTCGGGGCGTGGGGACCCTATTCGAAGCAGTATGCGGGCATCTCCCACGTCGGGGAGCTGTCGGGCGGGCGGCGTGTGGACTTCGCCGTCATGCCCGGCTTCTACCGCCGTTCCTACTCCGTTCCGAACGTCCTTTACGAATCGGGCTACCATCCGTGGCGGGTCGATCCGCAGATGTCCCGGATTACCTACCGTTTCGAACTGGAATGGAAAGACCGGGTCTATGTCGATGTCACCTACCATGTGCTCGACAGTCTCCGCGTACTGGTCGGTGCGGAGTGCGTCAACAACACCGACCTGCCGCAGAACATTCTGCTCCACAATGTGGTCTGGATGAGTTGTGACGACGATTATCCCCAAGTGGAGGCCGTGAACGCCGCCGGAACGACCGTCCGTTACGGTTGCGATTACGACTCGTTCGAACCTGCGGTCCGCGGCCACGACTACGCTTTGGTCTACGACGGCTGGATGCGGGGCGAGGCGCGCGACGGACGCTCTCTCAGCGGCAGCGTCCTGAAAGATTTCGGCCGCAATCCCGGCGACCGTGTCGAATATCGCTTCACCGCCGCCGAAGCCTGCCCCGAGGGGAGCTTCGCCCTGCGCTATAAGCTGGCCGCAGGCCGCAGGGCCCGCCTGAAAGTGTCCGGTATTCGCGGGGATGGGATCGAACTCACCGGGACCGGGGATTATGCGCTGATGCGCTTCGACTGTGCGATAGAACGGGGTGAGAACCTCCTTACGCTCGAATCGCTGACCGCCGAGCCCGTCACGGTCGATGCGCTGTTCTTCGGCGCTGCGGCGGCGGTCGCCTCCGTCACCGTCCGGCCCCGGCCGCTGATCTGCAAACCCGAGCTCGTCGAGGGCGACGACGCCCTGCTGGTCAAATACGACGGTTTGGAGAACTACTATGCCATCGGCTGGGACTATCCGATGACCGAGATCAAGGAGTTCGCCAACGGCGACCTCGACGTCTTCATGCGCCGTGCCGTACACCGTCATCCGCCCAGATACTTCACGGGCGACCGGAAAGGCTACTACACCTCGGTCTTCATGCGTCCGATCGTGCTCGCCCCGAAGTCGGACACCACCATCTACACCCTGTTGGCCACGGGTTCGCGCCCACAGGCCGAAGCCGCCGCCGGCGAGTTCCGCCGCAGCGGCCGGGTGCTTGCCGAATCCGCCGCCGAACGCTGCAAGGAGGCCGATACCCCGCTGCTGCCCGAGGCCGCCGGCTACGCTTTCGGCGAACAACTGCTGGAGGCGACGCTGCTCACCAATGTCGTCTACCCGGTCTACACGCAGAAGGAGTATATCCGCCATTTCACGCCGGGCAAGAACTGGAACAGCCTCTATACTTGGGACTTGGGATTTATTTCGATGGCCCTCAATGAGATCGATCCCGTGAAAGGGTTTGAGACCATCCGGGCCTATACCACCGGTGCAGGAGCCCAGTCGGCATTCATCCACCACGGCACGCCCCTGCCGATCCAGTTCTTCGCCTACAGCGATCTGAACAACCAGTTGCAGTCGGACGATGCCGCGGCTTTCCTCTACCCCCGGCTGAAACGCTATTACGACTTCATGGTCGGCCACAACCCCCACTCGACGACCCGCATGCCCTCGGGCCTGCTGCGCTCGTGGGATTATTTCTACAGCACGGGTGGCTGGGACGACTATCCGCCCCAGTATGAATTGCGTTCGCACACAGAACTCTACCCGTCAGTGGCGCCGATGGTGACTACCTCTTACTACCTGCGCGCAGCGAAAATCCTGCGCATGCAGGCCCGGAAGATGGGGCTCCGGCGCGACGTCGCGCAGTACGACCGCGACATTAGGATGCTCACCGACGCCATCCAACGCAATGCGTGGGACGACGAAGCAGGGTATTTCGGCTATGTGATGCACGACGAGGCGGGTCGCCCCGTGTCGCTCTTCCGGTACAGGGACGGTTCGAATTTCAACAAGGGTCTCGACGGCATCAGCCCCTTCGTGGCGGGCATCTGTACGCCCCCGCAGACGGAGCGCATCCTCGAAAACATTTTTTCGCCCGACCGGTTGTGGACCGACACCGGCATTTCGACCGTCGACCGTTCGGCGGCCTATTACAGCGCGGACGGCTACTGGAACGGCTGTGTCTGGATGCCCCACCAGTTCCTCATCTGGAAATCGCTGCTGGACAACGACCTGACCGACGAGGCTCACAAGGTCGCCTTCACGGCGCTCGACACATGGAACCGCGAGTGCCGGGCGAGTTACAACAGTTTCGAGCACTTCATCATTTCGTCGGGCCGCGGGGCCGGATGGCACAACTTCTCGGGGCTTTCGTCCCCCTTGGTCAACTGGTTTTACAGCTATTTCCGGATCGGCCATGCCACGACGGGATTCGATGCCGCGCTCTCCCGGGGACGCTTCTCCGACGACTGCACGCACTACGCCGCAGAGGTCGATTTCGAACCTTCGGCCGCGGGCCGCAGCGTCGCCCTGCTGCTGTGCCTGACCCCCGGACCCGACTACGAGGCCCGGCTCGACGGCAAAGCCGTGAAGATTAGCTCACCCTATCCCGGCCTGCTCTATGTCTCGCTTCCGGCAACCGCCCGGACGGCGCGGCTGGAGGTCAAACCCCGTAAAACCAATGACTGACATGAAAAAGATACTTGCATTCCTGTTATTACTGACCGCGTTTTTGCCGCTTCGTGCCGCCGACCGCACGGATGCCGTCCGGAGCGCCCGCGAGGTGCTCGTCCGCACGATCGGCTCCATGCCGCCGAACGTCGTGCTCCGGCATGTGCCCGGATTGGCTTTGGGTGGGTGCGACGGCTTCGAACATCAGGTCCGGAAAGGCGTCCTCTATGTCTCGGGCAGCAGTCCTGTGGCCATCTGCCGGGGTTTTTACGACTACCTCACCGCCAACGGCTACGGCACGGTGACGTGGAGCGGCAGCCGCATCGAACTGCCAGACCGCTTTCCCGACTCGCCGCGCCGCAGGGTCGTGTCGCCCTTCCGCCACCGGCTCTACTACAACGTCTGCACCAACGGCTACACGACGCCCTACTGGGGTTGGCAGGAGTGGGAGAAGGAGATCGACTGGATGGCCCTCCACGGGTTCGACATGTCGATCGCCCCGATCGCCGGCGAGGCCGTTTTCGCCCGCGTATGGCGCGAACTGGGACTTTCGGACAAAGAGATAAACGACTATTTCACGGGTCCGGGCCACATGCCGTGGATGCGCATGGGCAACATGAGCCAGTTGGACGGCGCCCCCTCGCAGGCGTGGCACGAGGCGCAGGTTGCCTTGCAGCATCGGATCGTCGACCGCATGCGGGAACTGGGGATGAAGCCCGTTTTTCAGGGATTTGCAGGCTTCGTCCCCAAGGCGATGAAGGAGCGCTACCCCGGGATCAACCTCACGACCACCCGCTGGAACGGCTTCAACAGCTATATGCTCTCGCCGCTCGACAGCCTCTTTACCCGGATAGCCCGGCGCTATATCGAAACATGGGAAACTGAGTTCGGCAAAGGCACCTATTACCTGATCGACAGCTTCAACGAGCTCGACATCCCGTTCGGCGAACAGGGCAGCCGGGAGCGCTTCGACCTGCTCCAAAGTTATTCGAAAGTCATCTACAACGCGCTCCGGAGTGCCAATCCCGACGCCGTGTGGGTGATGCAGGGGTGGATTTTCGGCCATCAGCGCGTCATCTGGGACCCGCAGAGCATCGAGGCGCTGCTGAGCGGCGTTCCCGACGATAAAATGCTGATTATCGACCTCGCTGTCGATTTCAACCGCTTCGTCTGGCAGAGCAAAAAGACTTGGGAATACGTCCCCGGGCTCTTCGGTAAGCAGTGGATTTACTCCACGACGCCCAATTTCGGGGGCCGCAACGCCCTGACGGGGGTGTTGGAGAGCTATGCTAACGGCCACCTCGAAGCGCTCCGCGATCCCAAGCGCGGGGCATTGGTCGGCTATGGTACCTCGCCGGAGGGCGTCGAGCAGAACGAGGTGGTCTACGAACTGATCGCCGATGCCGGGTGGCGCGACCGGGAGATCGACCTGCAGGAGTATCTCGCGCAATATTCGACAGCCCGTTACGGCAGTTGCCCCGAACCGATGCGGAACTTCTGGCGCGAAATGACGCGGAGCGCCTACGGCAGTTTCACCAATAATGCCCGTTTCAACTGGCAGCAGCGCCCCGTGGCGGGACGTGTTCCGACGATGGGCATTAACGAGCATTATTACCGAGCTATCGAGAGTTTCCTCTCCTGCGACATCCGCAGCGAACTCTACCGCACCGATGCCATTGCGCTGGCCGCGTTCTACCTCGCGGCCAAGGCCGACGACCTGTTGGACAAGATCAACTGGGCCTATGTCGCGGGCAACACTTCGGAGGTCCCTGCCTTCGAACGGCAGTTCCTGAACCTGCTCGCCGAGGCCGACTGCCTGCTCGAATCGCATCCGGTCTTCCGTCTGCAACGGTGGGTGGATTTGGCCGAACGCGCCGGGCAGAGCCCCGAAGAGCGCGACCGCTTCACCGGGGAGCTGCGCCGGCTGGTCACTGTCTGGGGAGGTCCGCACCTGAGCGACTACTCGGCCCGCGTGTGGTCGGGGCTGATCCGCGACTACTACCTCCCGCGCTGGGAATACTACTTCATTGCCAAGCGGACCGGCGGGGCCTTCGATTTCAAGCATCACGACGAGTGGTATCACCTCGCCCGCGGTATCTCGCATGTGACGCCCCACCACGATCCGCTGGCTTCGGCGCGGCGGCTGGTCGAACACGCGAGCGGTATCTCTTCCGCCAACGATTACCGCCCGGCTGATGCCGTGGCCTTCATCTCCCCGTTCGAGCACCTCTACGAACGTACCCGGCTCACCTTTTCGGTGCGCAACGCCGACTACCGCCGGGC
>ERZ772812.3023-NODE-3023-length-10059-cov-3.699320_pt1 | contig 10059 bp, 6 predicted proteins | sample MGYA00511343_ERZ772812 | MGnify/ENA primary metagenome ERZ772812 (study PRJEB29015, sample SAMEA2737706) | human gut metagenome | biome: human gut; feature: human-associated habitat; material: faeces | place: China | collected 2012 ...
CCTCGCGCCGGCACGGCCCGCCGCACCGGATGTGCGCCCTGCGACCGACGCTCCGACGCCAGCGCCGACCGTCGCCGAGACCCTGCGGCTGAATTACCCCGACCCCTTCCTGAAAGACGCCGCCCGACCGCAGGCGGCGGCTCCGCGGCCTGTCGTGCGCCGCCTGCCGCCCGCGAAAAAAGCCGAGCCCAAACGCCGCGAGCGGGTGCAGCTTTCGCACTTGGCGACGGTGACCGTCGGCGGACAGGCACTCCACATCCTGACGATCGGCGGCAGACAGTACGAACTGAGTCTGCGCGACACGGCCGCAGGATTCCGCCTGACGGGCGCCGACCGCGACTCGCTCTACCTCGAACGCGAAGGAACGGTCTACGGCGTAAAACGCTGCGACGAATAGATGAAACTGCATACGACATACCTCGCAGGGGCCGTGCTGCCGACGGTCGTGGTCGCGGCGCTGGTGATGCTCACGGCGACGCTGGGGCTGCTGGCGCTGTGGGAGCAGGAGATGCTGCTCTTCACGCGCACGCAGCGGATGCGGCAGGCGCGCGCCGACGTCGAATCGGCCGCCCTGCTCTACCGCCTGCATCCCGACGAACGGGCACTGACCGCTGCCGGAGGTTATCTGCTCTACGACTCCCTGCCGCAGTCGCGCATCTTCGTGCGCTGCGAGCCGTGGGGTCTCTACGAACTGCTGCACATCACGACGGCCGACTCGCTCGTCGCGAGCAGCCGCATCGTCGGCGCCGAGCCCGATCCCGTACGGACGCTCTTCTACGCCGACGACCGCACGGCCGTCGCCCTCGCCGGCAGCACCTACCTGCAAGGGACGCTCCGCCTGCCGCAGAACGGCCTGACCTACGGCCGTATGGGAGCGGAGTTTTACCGGGGAGAAGAGGTTCCCCGCACGGCGATCCGCAGCTCGGCAGCGAGGCTTCCCGCACCTTCGGCCGCCGTCGCGGCACGGATCGACACGCTCTTCGCTTTCGCGCACCAGCTGCCGGTCGCCGGCGAGCTGCCCGACAGCCTCGGCGTATCGTTCCGCGACCCGACCGCCGCCCTGCGCCTCGGCACGGCCGAGATCGGCTGCTGCACGCTGCGCGGGCGGATCGTGCTCGCAGCCGACGAGCTGCGCATCGACTCCGCCTGCCGGCTGGAACACCTGCTCGTCTGCGCCCGCAAGATCACGGTCGGCAGCGGAGCCCGCATCGCGGCGCAGCTCTTCGCACGCGATACGGTCGTCGTGGAGCCGCGCGCCGTGCTGGAGTATCCATCGGGCATCTGCGCCGGACGTTACGCCGAGCTGGGCCACCGGGCGACGGCGGACGGCTATGTCATCGTCCGCGACACCGTGCGGCACGAAAAGATGACCGCCTCCTACCGCCAGTCGCGCACGGCACGCGTGCGGGGGCTTCTCCATGCGGACGGTGCAGCGCAGTTGCAGGGGATCGTCGCGGGGCGTACGGAGCTCAGGCAGGCCGTCTACTTCTCACCGCAGGGCTACTACAAGGATATGCTCTACGACGTCGCGCTGCTCGAAAACCCCGCCACGGCGCAGCCGCTGTGGCACGACGGCGCCGACACACTGCGCAGAAAGGAGACCGTATGCGTCGACTGAGACGCCCCTCGGCCGGAAGGCTGCGCGCGGCATCGCTCGTCGAAGCCGTCGTGGCGGCTGTCGTCCTGCTCGTCGCGTTCGCCGCGACGATGGAGCTGCTGCCCCGCCTGACCTTGCGCGACGACGATGCGCCGGCGGTCGCCGAGGCCGAATACCGCGCACGGTGCCTCTTCGGCAAGTACGCCTCGGGGCTGTGGCCCGCAGGCACGTACGTCGAGCGGTACGGCGGAGGCGAAGCGACGGTGCGCGTGGAGCCGTATCGGCAATACAATGATGTGCAACTCCTGACGATCGAAGTCCGCATCGACGGAAGCCGCAAACGGATCGTACACAGACAGCTGGTGGAATGTGCCGAGTGAAACATACGCTGCACGGATCGACGCTCGCGGAAACGCTGGTGATGATGCTCGTGGCGGGGATCGTCTTTCTGGCCGCCATGGAGGCCCTGACGCTCCTCTCGCAACTCGTCGCACGGCGTACGGCTGTGCTCGTCGAGGCAGGACGGCAGCGCGACGGGATCTTCCGCATCGGGCAGCTGCTCGCCGCAGCCGACAGCGTCCGCGGCGGGGAGGGCGGCGGCACAGGCGAGCCGCTGTACCTCTACCGTGCGGGGCGCGAGACGGCGTTGGCGGTCGGCGACTCGGCGGTGCTGTACGTCGCGGGGGAGTTCCGCGATACGCTCCTGCGTCGTGTCGGGCACATGCGGCTCCTACGCTGCGACGCGGCGGCCGATACCCTCGAAATCGACGTCGAGGGCCATATGCTGAAACTCCCCGTGCTGCGGCCCGCACGGGAAAGCTACGGACGAAGAATCGCTGAAATCGAAAAGGATCATGGATACGAAGAGCCATAAACTGACGGACGCCCGACGCGAGATGTTCTACGCCGAGCTGCATGCGCTGCTCGGTGCAGGACTCGACTTCTCGGCGGCTTTTCGGCTGTTGATCGAGGGCGAGGGCGACCGCCGGACGAAGGCGCTGCTCGAAGGGCTCTACGCCGCCGTCGTGCGCGGAGAGACGCTCGCCGAGGCCATGCGCCGAAGCGGGGCATTCCGCCCCTTGGAGTGCGGCGTGGTGCGCATCGGCGACGAGACGGGACGTCTGGCACGGACGCTCGACTTCCTGCGCGACTACTACCGCAAGCGGGCTGCGCAGCGGCGCATGGTCGCCTCGGCCGTGAGCTATCCCGTCGTCATCCTCGCCGTGGCGGCGGCCGTCGTGGCATTCATGCTCTCGGTCGTCGTACCCATGTTCGAGGAGGTATATGCGCGTATGGGAGGAGAGCTGCCTGCGCTCACGAGGGGGATCATCGCACTCTCGAAAGCGTTTCCCGCCTATGCCGCCGTCGCGGTCTGCGCGGGAGGGGGACTTTATCTGCTCTACCGCGCCAACCGACAGCGCGAGGAGGTGCAGCGCTGGCGCGCGGCGATCCTGCTCCGCCTGCCCGTCGCGGGTGTGATCATCCGCAAGAACATGCAGGCGCAGTGCTGCAAACTTCTCGACCTGCTATGCGCCGCAGGCGTGCCCCTGCTCGCCGGCGTCGGAATGCTCCGCGAGGTCATCGGATTCCACCCCTACCGCAAGTCGTTCGACGAGATCGCGCGACGGCTCGAACGGGGCGATGCCTTCGCCGAAACACTGGCCCGATTCCCCGAGCTCTACGACCGGAAACTCACGGCGCTCGTCCGCGTCGGCGAGCAGACGAACCGCCTGCCCGAGATGCTCCGCAGGCAGGGCGAGACCCTCGCCGACGAGCTCGAATACGCCATACGGCGCTTGGGCGCGATGCTCGAACCCGCACTTATCCTGCTCGTCGGAATTCTCGTCGCCGTGATCCTGATTGCCATGTATATGCCCATGTTCTCCCTCGGAGGAATCATGGGATGATACCTTTATTAACCAACCTAAACAAATTTATTATGAGAAAAACTTTATTACTGACCGTCGGATACCTGTTGGGTATCTGGACTTTCTGCCCGGCGCAGGAGCAAACGGATGAAACGGCAGTCGTACAAAAAGCTGCGGCCGCTACAGAAGAGTATTATTCCGGCAGCGACCGTTACACATCGTCGCCTCAGACATGGAGCGAAATGAAACTCGGAGGTGCCACTCCGAATCTCTACACGGGAACCGTTTCGGTTTCGGTACCCGTATATACTTATGAGGATCCTGATTTTACGATTCCCGTAGCATTAGGTTACGGGTCGAACGGGTACACTCCCAACGTACCGGCTAATTATGTCGGTTTGGGTTGGAGTATTCATGCCGGCGGACAAATCGTGCAGGAAGTGCGCGGCATCTCGGATTTTGGGCACACTCTTTATATTTCCGGTTATTCTTTTTTCGAGGAGAAAGATTTTGCGGGAAAAACCGTCGAATTGAACGTGAACGATATTCGTAAAAACGCCTATATGTATCGATTTTTCAAAGGGTCTAAATCAACAGAAACGGAACCGGATATCTTCTCGTTCAATTTTATGGGGCACAGCGGAAAATTCATGTTCGCCGGGCAAAAGATCTATGTCTTCGATACGAATCATCCGCAGGGAGAATATTCGGTGAAAATTGAAGAGATGCCTTTTGTTTCGGAGCCATACTATTCGCGGATCATTACGATTACGACAGGAGACGGATACCGGTATATTTTCGCCCCGCTACAGGAAGCTGAACTTTCAATGATCGAGCCGCACTTACAAGCGGATCTTAAAGACTGGAAGTCACTTACCTTCGAACCACAAAATCCGACGCAAAGCTGGTTTTTAATTCGTATCATCGCACCGAATCAGCGAACCGTTTCTTTCGAATATGAAAAATCAAACCAAAGTATCAACCAATATCAAGATACATTGAAAATTACATATTCGAAAAATCCCATTGCCCTTGTTCCGGAACAGGAATATAAATCAAGACTGGTGAATCCTGTTCTGCAATTGAAAAATATCAATGTAGATAATAAGGTCGATATCGATCTTATTTACAGCACGAGACCTTCTGAATATAGCGGATCGAGTGTTCCTCCGAAATTAGATACGGTACGGGTAACCAGAAAATCGAATACAGGAGCGGGAAAAATACTCAAAGAATGTATTTTGAAATACGATTATTCACCACAACTGAATAACGATTGCAGTCATGTTATGTTTTTGAGTTCCGTAAGCATACCGGGAACAGGTACTTACCGAATGGAATACTATCATATCGACAAGGGGTTTCCCGGACACAATTTGTCCAATGTCGATCACTGGGGATATTATAATGCGGGTGGCGCCAGTCCGGATATTGCCCTCGATAGCCTTTACTTTACGAATCTCGACTGGACAGCCGTAACCGGACGCAAACCTGACAGCAATTATGCCATACGAGGAATGTTGTCCAAAATAATCTATCCGACGGGCGGTTATACGACTTTCGTTTACGAACCGCATACATACAAGGACATCGTAAGCAGGGATCGCACCAATGTTGCCCTTCCTTCCTTGAAAGTCGGGACGAAAGAGGTCGAGGCAGGCGGTCTGCGAATTAAAAAGATCACGAACTATGCCTCTGCGACGGATTCGATCAGTAAGACTTATCGTTATCAGACATCGGAGGGCGTATGTTCCGGAAATTTATTGGTCCAGCCTTACTACTATTTTCATCTGGAAGAGTATGAAAAAGGAACGGACAAATTGTTGAGAAATATACACTATTGGCTACCTAACAGTACCAGCGTAGGTGCGGAGCAGCCGCATGTCGAGTATGAAAGTGTCGCTGAAATATATGACGACGGTTCTTATACGGTCTATGATTTTGCCAATTATCACGATACTCCCGACCAATTCGGTGGCAATCCTAACATACTGTTGAACCCCGATGTATATGGATCTCCGTATGCATGGGCGAATAATTTCCTGACCCAGCCGGATTACGAACCTCCGTTCCGGGGAACGTTGCTCGCTACATCGTATTACAATAGCGATAACAAGCTGCAAAAAAAGGTTACGTTCTCATACGACAGGTCTAAAAAGAGGAAGTTCGTCGAAAGTGTGAAATATGCGGCCTCCTATTTCTACGTTCAGCGCTCGTATCTTGAAACATATCCGCTCGTGCGTGTAACGACTACGGACTATATGTCCGATACCAATACTGTCATGACTCGGGAAAAATCTTATACCTACAATGATTTGGGGCAAACGATCTGCACACGTAGTCAGGAAAGCGACGGATCTGAATCGAGGACCTATGTTACCTATGTTTCGGATCTCAGTGCTGCCGAAAAGACTGCATTGCCGGGACAATCGGCCGTATATGATATGATGCGGGACAGTAATGTACTGAACAAACCCATTTATGTAAAGAGATCCAAAACAGTACTTCTGCCGGATCGTCCGGGAACCACAGGCGAACAATTGGTCGGAGCTGAGAAATTCGAATATACCGCTGCGAACGGGATGATTCTGCTTAAATCGCAGGCCAAGGCTAAGATTGCATCAATGACAGGAATGAGCCAGCCTTTGACATACTATAACTTCGCTACTTATGACAAATACGATTCCAAAGGCCGTCTTCTGCAAAAGGCGGATCGTTCCGGGTTGAAAACGTGTTATGTCTGGGGGTATGAAGGCATGTATCCCATTGCAGAGGTCGTAGGAACGGATTATTCCGCCATACAGGAGATAACCAACCGGACCGAACCTTTGTCCACCAATTTTAGTTCGGCGCAGGAAGCGGGCCTTCGGGATCTCGATGGAGTATTCGTAACGACGTTTGTATATGATCCGTATGTGGGGGTTACGAAGGTTACGGATCCGTCGGGTAGGCAAAAAAGTTTTAGTTATGATAGTTACGGAAGACTTTCCGGAGAGTTTAAGGACGGAGGGGCTCGTGTCCGCAGCTATTCTTATTCTATTATCAATGAATAAATTCCGAATAATCATGAAAAAATTACTGTTTATAATAATAGCGATTTTCAGTTTGCACTGTCCCGGATATTCGATGTATAGTCTGGCTGGGATTTTTACCGACGGAACGGATTGGCCGGAGCAAGCCTGTGAAGAAGGCGGTTCGGAACAGCAAGGCCCATCCAATATATCCATCGTCCAGGAAAGAACCGAAACGGAATCCTCGTCTTTGTCTGAAACGGAGGCAAAAGCGGTAACAAAAAACAACTATACGGCTACGACGGTCTATTGCTCGGGCGGATCGGTCGGATACCATGAGAAGCAGTTTTTGGACGGTTTAGGAAATCCTTCGGAAAAGGTGTATGTACGTTATACACCGAATAAGAAAGACCTCTATTCCTTGCAGGAGTACGATGCTAAAAACCGTATCGATAAGAGCTGGCTTTCGTTGCCATCCTCCGGCGACCTGGGTGAATATATACCCGTGGACGAACTTCGAGACTTAACATGCGAATATTACGATGATACGGCGCCTTATTCGAAAACGACTTACTTTAACGATCCTCTCAAACGCCCCCGGGCACAAGCTTTGCCCGGAGAAGCCCTGCAATCGCTGGGGAAGGCGACAGAATTCGAATACAGACTCAACTGGCAGGACGAAGTGCTCCGAATGACCGTCCGGCAGAGCGGGGAAAACTTCGTATTGGACGCCTCGGACTTTTATCCCGCCGGGACATTGACCGTGACGAAAACCACCGATGCCGATGGAAGGGTCACGTACGTTTATACCGATAAGTCGGAACGGGTCGTTCTCACGACAGCGGCCAATGCAAGGACTTACTATGGGTATGATGCTCAAGGCCGTTTGGTCATTGCCGTAACACCCGAAGGCAGTCGCTTGTTATCCCCGCAATACCGATCGGAATTACGTCAGACAGCAGCGTCGGCAACGACCGATACGGACAGTCTTTTCCGGTTTGTTCGTCTTTCTCTGACAACCGACAATGAGATCGCGGCGACCGATACCGCCGCGATCGAGGGATTTGTCCCCGCAGCACTCGGAATCAACGATCTCGATCCCGAAAATATATCGTTCGATTCTCCCTTTGTCAAGGCCTATTGCTTCACGTACCGTTATGATGGTTACGGAGATCTTGTCGCCCGTCGCTTCCCCGGCGGTGTGCTCGAAGAGATGGAGTACAATGAAAAGAGGTTGCTGACAACACGGTTCCGGGGTAAGAAAGATGCTTCGGGAACCATCGAATATGCAGATCGTTACCGATACGACGTACTGAATCGCTTGGTTGCCGTATCCAGGGCATATTATGCTGTATCGGGTAGTTCTCGGACTGAACTGCCTTCAACCCCTGTGACGATGGTCAGCTATTATTACGATAGTTATTCGAATGTTCCGTCGGAACTCGCCTACCGGAATGACCTGAATAGCGGTTTGGTCGGTGTTTCGATCGACTATACCAGACTGCGGGGACTTAAAACTTACGAAAAGGTACAGGTACTCGATCACGAAGATCATGCGGCAGGATATGTCGAACGGGCGTTTTACTACAATATGGAGGGGCGTTTGCAACAGATTGTCGAGAAGAATCCTCTCGGAGGCATCGGCTATTTCACTTATGCCTACGATTTTCAAGGTAACGAGGTTTTTCGCCGTGAGAGGATTAAACCCCAAAGCGGTTCAACAGAGGATGTGCTTACCGTCCTTACCACTTACGACCATGCCGGGCGTGTTGTGAAGGAAGAAACTACGTTCAACGATTCGAAACCGGTCGTGGTAAATTTCGAATACGACGAATTGGGGCGGCTCGTGGGAAAAGATGCGAACAGCATAACTTCGAGCTATGCATATAATCTGCAAGGCTGGTTGACCCGATCGTCCGGTCACTATTACAGTTCCCAGCTCAAATACTATGATAGTTCCAACCCTTCCTATACGGGTAATATCTCTGAATGGAAATGGGGAAATCGGTCGTATCGCTTCGAGTATGACAATCTCGGGCGCATTTCCGATGCACATTATTATGAAGGGAATACTCTGTGTGACGATTACTCCGAGAAAGACATCTCCTACGACCTGAACGGCAATATCCGCTCGCTTACCCGCTACGATGCGGGAGTTCCGGAAACACTCGATTATACATATACGAACGGGATCTTAAAGGCTGTCGGCAATAAAAGTATCGTGTACGATGGTTGCGGAAATATTACATTTAATGGTCGAAATAATTTGGAGATCGACTATAATTTTCTTAACTTGCCAATGCGAATCCATTCGACCGACGACCAGTCGGCAATGAATTACCGGTATCTTGCCGACGGTAGTAAGTTCTCGGCAACGGACGATACGGGCGAAGGTCTGGTTTACATTGGCTCTTTGGTATATAGATTTCGGAACGGAGCGTATGAATTGGATCACGCCGCATTCAGCCAGGGCTTCTTCCGGAAAAATCATCTGTCCGAAAGTAAGAAATACGTTCCGGTCTATTATGTTTGCGATCATTTGGGCAGCCCCCGTTCGTTAATCGACCATACGGGCGAACTGATGGTTCTGCGCAACTACTACCCCTTCGGCAAGACGTGGCGCCGACCGACGGAACCGGTTTACTACGATTACTATCATTTCAACGGCAAGGAACAGCAGACGGTCGGCGATGCGGGTTTGTTGGATTACGGCGCTCGATTCTACGATCCGGATATAGCGCGTTGGCTGACGCAGGATCCGCTGGCGGATGTAATGCCGAACATTAATTCGTACGTTTATTGTGCCAATAATCCGGTGAAATTTATCGATCCGACCGGAATGTTATTTCGGAAAACGGACCCCGGTAATGGGAAGAATCCGATAGATGATCCTAATGATGATTCGGAAGAGTATGAGATTCCTAATGACGATGCGGCATATATTTCAAGTGTTATAAGTTGGCATCATGCAAACGAGGTTTTTGCATCGTTGGAGGAATTGGATGAGGCGATGCGTTCTGCTGCAGGAGGTAGTACTGGCAAAGCAAGTGATCGTCCGGTTTCTTTGGACTGCTATGTTTCAGATATCGGTACCTACAATCTATTAGTCGATAATTCGCTGGGGATTTCAAGGGACAATCATTCTCGACGTGCAGATAAATTTTTCTTTTATTTAGAAATATCAGGAAATATTGCTTCTATGGTAGGTTTAGCAGCAGAAGGGATTGGAGCTCTAATGGTAATGACGGGTATCGGCGCTCCGATAGGAGCTATAGTGATGGGTGCTGGCAATATAATATCAGTATTAGGTGGAGTATCATCATTGTCTGTAGCAATATATCGAAAAGATACAGCGGGTATAGTGTCAAATGGAGTTAGTCTATTTGTTTCTGGAGGACTATATAAGATTGGCCGTGCAGCTAAACTTACAGTAATGCATGAAGCACAATTGGGCGCATGTTTTTATCCGTATTCTGTTATGTCGTATGCAATTGAAAACAACAATAATAATTAACAGTTAATAAATTGATCGAAGAATGGTTTTTTTCTTTTTTCTTATTGGAAGTCTTAGTTTACTTTGGTT
>ERZ772812.3024-NODE-3024-length-10058-cov-6.457763_pt1 | contig 10058 bp, 11 predicted proteins | sample MGYA00511343_ERZ772812 | MGnify/ENA primary metagenome ERZ772812 (study PRJEB29015, sample SAMEA2737706) | human gut metagenome | biome: human gut; feature: human-associated habitat; material: faeces | place: China | collected 2012 ...
GAGAAGCCTTCAAGCAGATGGTACAAGACTGCGAAGATGGCAAAATTGATCTTATACTCACAAAAAGTGTATCTCGATTTGCTCGTAATGTTGTGGACTGTATCGGTTATGTCCGGGAGCTCCTTTCTCTCCGTCCTCCGGTCGGTGTATTTTTTGAAACCGAACATTTAAATACCCTTGATCCCAAAAGCGAAATGATTCTTTCCTTCATGTCTACCCTTGCACAAGAGGAAAGTCATACAAAAAGTGAAATCATGAATGCCTCTATTGAGATGCGTTTTCGCCGAGGAATATTCCTGACACCCCCTTTGCTTGGATATGATCAAGACGAAAACGGAGAATTAAAAATTAATGAACACGAGGCGAAAATCGTAAAGCTGATTTTTTATATGTATTTGAACGGGAATACCTGTCAGGAAATTGCTGATACACTTACGGAACTTGGCTGCAAAACAAAAAAGAATAATGAAGTATGGTCTTCCGGTTCTATTCTTCAGATTTTGCAAAATGAAAGACATTGTGGCGATGTTTTGTCCAGAAAAACATTTACACCAAATTATCTGGATCATAAGTCAAAGAAAAATAACCATGACAGAAATCAATACAGGCAAGCAGATCACCATGAGGCAATAGTAAGCAGAGAAATTTATAATGCGGCACAAAAACTGTTAGAAGCAGGAAAGTATAGTAGAAAAGGGTATCCTTTGCCTACATTACAGGTAGTTGATCAAGGGGTATTAAAAGGATTTGTGCCGGTAAACCGGGCATGGAATGGATTTTCAACTGATGATTATAAAAAAGCATCATTAAGTGCATATGATGAAGATTCAAACGAGATTCATGAAGAGAAAACGATCAAAAGTACTTTCGACTTGAGCGGATATGAGATCGTAAGAGCACAGTTTTTCTCAACAAGATTTGATCCGGCAGTTACAATATCTTCTGGAAAGATTGCGTTTAATACTGCATGTATGAAAAAATTTGAAAATGTAGAATATGTGGAGTTGCTATTTAATTCAGTAGAGAAATGTATTGCTGTTCGTCCATGTGAAAAAAGTAATGTAAATGCGATAAAATGGGGAACTATACGAAATGGACGTTGGGCAGTTCTGCCTAAGAGCTGCAAAGGCTTCTCGGAACCGTTATTTGAACTTATGAATTGGGATAGCGATTGCAAATATAAATTACGAGGACAATTTTGTGGCAACTCAGACGAACAACTATTGATATTTGAATTAGAAGAACCAGAGGTATTCGTACAAGAATATGTTGACGAACAACATATAGACTCATCGGTAGAAGCCCCATCTGAAAATATGAAGACTGTTAAGAAAGTACTTTATCCAAAAGCATGGATTCATAATTTTGGAGAAACAACAAACAGAACAGTTTTTCTTCAACGAGTAGCATATAAAGGAAATTGGGAAATACTACGCCCGGCAAAGACGGTTGAAGGCATGGAAATTATAACCAGAAAAATATTGGATGATTTGATAGATGAAGCTGAGAAACTGATAGATAGAATGAGGTGTGCTACATATGAGTGATATAACAAATTACACAGATGAGCAGGAGATTGTTGATCAAAAAGCGATAGAGTTGGCAGAGGATTTCAGTTATGACGGTTATCAGGTTGTCAGACGTGAGTTGTTTGCACATTTAAGGGAGCCTGCTGTTGTGATCCGGAGAGACAGCGTAACATTTAATACAGCCTGCATTGCCGGATTGGAGGATGCAGTTTATATACAGATACTTGTAAACCAGGAAAATAAAAGAATGGTTGTCCGAAAGTGCGAAGAAAATGATAAAGACGCACTTCGCTGGTGCGTGGCAAAACCAGATAAAAGAAAAAGCAGGAAAATGACAAACAAAATCTTTTCTGCCATGATGTATGAAATGATGGGGTGGAATCTGGATTGCCGTTATAAGATTTTAGGACATAAGATTTCATTTGAAGGTGAGACAATATATGTATTTGATTTGATGGAGACAGAGATATACCTGGATACTAAGGGAAAACGTCAGAAGAAAAATGCAGAAAATCAGGAAAATGCAGAGAGTAGCAATAATATAGAAGGAACGTCATTATCAAATGCATCAGAGGATAATACTTCTACTGAAGAAATAAATAAAAAGACTCGTACACCTTTTTATCCGAAAGAATGGAAAGATTCTTTTGGATTGCCAGTAGAGGAACATAAGAAAGCCTTGGAAATAAATATGCTGAAGGGATATGCGGAATTTACAACACCAAAATAGATGAAGACAGGGAAAAGTCTGCTCTGAGATTGGAGGTATCAATATGCAGGAAAACAATATGATGATACCAGGGATTTCTTTGTGCCAAAAATGGGGAAAGATAAGAATTTTTCATTCAACAATAGTGGCACTGGGAGAGCCGAGGTACATACGGTTCCTTTTTAACCCTGATAAGAAAGGATTAGTGGTACAGGCATGTGCCAGAAAGGAAGCAGAATGTTTTCGTGTGCCTAAATACAATCCGGAGAATTGGGAATTTAAGATCAGTAGTGTGCCAATGTTACGGATGATCTGGAATACATGTCATTGGGATAAGGAAAAGACATACCGATTGACTGGAATGTGCCATATAGAGCATAATCTGGTTGAATTTGATATGAAGCAGGCAACAGTGCAGACAGCAGATGAATTTTAAAGAAATGGCGTAAAATAAGGACTTCTGAGAAATCGGAGGTTCTTTTTTTGTGCGATTTTTTGAGGGTAATTGCATGGTTTTGTGATGAAAAATTTTCTTTGAAAAAAAGTTGTTTCTACCTTTACATCAGGAGGCGATATGTCGATTATAGGTACTCGCCCACCCCTTATTTCAGAAACGAATTTGTATGAGCTTCACCATCGTGCAAGACTGGCTATCAAACCGGGAATCACCGGTATGTGGCAGGTGAGCGGACGAAGCGATATTACAGATTTCGAAGAGGTTGTGCGACTTGATAAAGAATACATCGAAAACTGGAATATCGGACTGGATATAAAGATTTTGTTAAAAACAGTACTGGTTGTATTCAGAAAAGACGGTTCAATGTAGTGAGAGGGATTTTTAAATGGAAAATATCTATAAAAGAAAAGTGAATAAGTCCCTTATTCCAACATGTAATATCATGGGGGTTAATATAGCGGCTATCAATATGGAGTGGCTGGTAAGCTATCTCAATGAGAATCTTGGAAGATTCGATTAGTACGAAGTTCTTGCAGCCAATAGTAGTATCCGTCTGTGAGTTAATCATCAATAACTAGTACCTGTTCATTTTACTCCATTTCTGAGATAATCTCTCCAGCAAAATATCTAACATGACTTCGCGCAATTCACTTGATTCGTGTTCATTTTATCCAGAAGGATTATTTCATGAATGCAAAACAAAAACTTCATCAGGTTCATCTTCAGGAATGAACCGTCAGATTTGCTGATTAGAAAGCCAGTGGCCTTACCGTACGACAGTGGTGTGAACAAAATAATCTTTCTTTCCACCCCTATAACTACTGGAAACATCTTCTCAAGGAAGAAGTTGTTGACCGGGCTTTTCCAGACATTGTGCCAATCTCTGTCCCTGCTCTCTCGGACTCTGACCGTTCGTTAGAAATAATTCAACCTGAAATTCGTTCCATTCGAGCGAATTGCATGAAATCATGTTAGAAATGTTGTTGGAGTGATTATCTCAGAAATGTGGTAAAATAAACGGGTATTGATTATCGAAATCTTTGCTTGTGATTAATGTTGTATTATTTTGGGCATTAGTATGATAGAGTCGCAGTTTTTGACATTTACGATAAATAATGATGATTACAGAGGATGGCATGTACGATGGTAGATTTGTTTAATGAGAATACTCTTTTTGTGCTTTTCTTTGCAATGGTTGCTATTTATAATTATTCTGCTTTAAAAGAATATCAGCGAATGGCGATTATCTATATTAGTATTTATGCATTAGCTGCCTTATTCTTTTTGAATCTTTTTACCAGACCACGCCGATTTGGAAAAACCTTAAATAGCTTAAGAGTTTTTTTGAAATTGGAACAGATCGAACGCTGTTTGATGGTCTCTATATTTCCCGGAACCAAAAGCTGTGTGAGGAATATATGGGAAAGTACCCCGTTATTTTCCTGTCACTCAAAGGAATTGACGGCTTATCCTTTGAAGCCGCAAAATACCGTTTAACGGAGTTGATCGGGGTGGAAGCAGAGCGATTTGCATTTTTAGCGGACAGTGAAAAACTGACGGAAAATGAGAGGAGCAAATATCGGGCGATCATCCATTTAGTGAATGGTAAATATTCCATGGATGAGGATATGCTTGTCTCCAGCCTGCAGACATTATCACAGCTGTTATGCCGGCATTATGGTCAGAAGGCCATGATTCTGATTGATGAGTATGATGTTCCTCTCGACAAAGCGTTTCAGCATGGATACTATAAAGAAATGGTTTCACTGATTCGGGGATTGTTCGGACAAGCGCTGAAGACGAATGATGATCTGCAATTTGCTGTACTGACAGGATGTCTCCGGGTTTCCAAAGAAAGTATCTTTACAGGACTGAACAATTTCAAAGTTTATGCAGCAGACGACGTTCGCTATGATGAAGAGTTCGGCTTTACGAATGAAGGGGTAAAAAAACTTCTTGCAAATTACAATCTGCAGGAACATTTCGAGAAAGTGAAAGAGTGGTATGACGGTTATCATTTCGGCGACGCAGATATCTATTGTCCCTGGGATGTGATTAACTATGTGGACGATTTAGTGAGCGATCCAAATGTGCAGCCTAAGTCCTATTGGATCAACAGCAGCGGAAATGATCTTGTGAAACGCTTTATTGAACAGGCTGATATCACGACAAAAGACGAGATCGAACAGTTGATTGCAGGAAATGCAGTTGAAAAGAGAATTCGTTCGGATTTGACTTATGACGAAATTGACAACAGCATCGACAATATATGGAGTGTGCTTTTTACAACCGGATATCTCACACGGCTTGGAAAAGCTGAAAATGGCGTGTACAAGCTGATCATTCCGAATCAGGAAGTCCGCGAAGTTTTTGTTCTGAAGATCCGCGAATGGTTTAATCAGATCGTTGCGAACAACAGGGCATCTACAAATAAAATCAATCAGGGATTTCTGGAAGGAGAGGCGGAGACGATCCAGCAGGAACTGACGATGTTTCTCGGAGAAACGATCCGTGTTTTCGATACAAAGGCACGGAATGAAGAAAAAGAAATTTTTTATCACGGCATTTTACTTGGTATTTTGAAAAATTATTCTGGCTGGGTTGTGAAATCAAACAGAGAATCTGGAGATGGTTTTGCGGATATTCGGCTCAAACCGAAAAATCCGGATGCGGGAATCATAGTGGAATTGAAATACGTCCGTTCTCTGCATGATCTCGATCAGGCGTGTGAAAGAGCGCTGGAACAGATCGAGGACCGCAGATACGATACAGAACTTCGTGAAGATGGACGAAATGATATTCTTGCATATGGAATTGCATTCTGCAGAAAACGGTGTAAAGTGGTGGTTAAAAATCTATAAACAAAAAGCAGTCTATATGGGCTGCTTTTTTTGCTGCGTGCGCCTGGCGGCGCACGTTTCTAACGGGTTAAAGTCCCGAATCCGCCCGGTAGTGGGAAGGATATAGCCGAAGGCAAGGGTGTCCATCGTGAGATGGAATCTGAAGGAAGCTGGATGTGAGGAACATACTAACTCATGGGCAAATCTCTGGTCTGACGAACAGAAATCTCATATAAGGTTATGCATGAGGATAAGGCTGCTTACCAAGTCGAAGTCCAATAACTACACGGAATCATGCATGATAAATGAGGCAGATGGATGGAGAGGAAGAAACGTGTGGTACCTAGGGAGGTCTGTGCGGTACGCCTTGAAAGAGGTAACCACTGCATAAAGCAATGCTGAACGCACAGAAGTCAGCAGAGGTCATAGTAGCCGAGAGGTGAAGGACCGAATCAGTAGGAGTCTTGAGTATGACCGAGAAAGGAGGAATGACCGTCTATGGCAGAAAACATTGAAAACAATGGCTGTTCGCAAAGAGATAATGCGGAACATGAAGGGTATGTGAAAGCGTCTAGGTCATTCAATCGGATATGGAAAGAAAGAGACAGTGCACAGCCGAGACTTTTAGAAGCGATCCTGTATAAAGATAACTTTAACAGAGCGTATAAGAGAGTTAAGGCAAACAAGGGAGCACCAGGAATTGATGGCATGACCATTGAAGAGGCTCTTCCATATCTAAAGGAGCATCAACAAGAGATAACCGACCGCATTTATCGTGGAAAGTATACTCCGTCTCCAGTAAGACGAGTTGAGATTCCCAAACCAGATGGTGGTGTGCGAAAGCTTGGCATACCAACAGTGGTAGACCGTACACTTCAACAGGCAATAACCCAACAGTTAGTGCCAATCTATGAACCGCTGTTTGCAGAGGGTAGCTATGGCTATCGTCCGAACAGAAGTGCAAAAGACGCAATACTTAAGGTTAAGGAGTATGCCGAACAAGGCTATACATTTGCTGTAGTCCTTGACTTGTCAAAGTACTTCGATACTCTTAATCACGAAATTCTCATCAATCTTCTCCGAAAGAATGTAAAAGATGAACGTGTAGTACAGTTGATAAAGCGCTATCTGAAAAGCGGTGTAATGGAAAACGGAGTAGTCATTGACACAGAGGAAGGCTCACCACAAGGTGGAAATCTATCACCATTGCTGGCAAATGTCTACCTCAATGAGTTCGACCAGGAATTCTTGAAAAGAGGCGTTCCATGCATAAGATATGCAGATGACATTGTGCTTCTTGCAAAGAGCAAGCGAGCATCAGAGAGACTCTTGGAAAGCAGTACAAAATATCTTGAGGAGAGGCTGAAACTTACAGTCAACCGAGAAAAGAGCCGTACTGTCAGCGTATTTGCAATCCGAAATTTTAAATTCCTTGGCTTTGCATTGGGAAGGAACGGAAAAGGCATTTATGTCCGAGTTCATCCGAAGTCATGGAAGAAGTTTAAGTCCAGACTGAAGGAGTTATCATCCCGTAAGCGATGTCAGTCAATCAAGCCAAGCCTTGAGAAAATCAAGGTGTATGCGAGGGGATGGCTTAACTACTACGGAATTGCAAGTATGAAGAACAACATAGATGACATCAACGGATGGCTCTATCACAGAATACGTATGTGTATATGGAAACAGTGGAAGAAACCGAGGACGAAGGTAGGTAACCTTATCAAGATGGGAGTACCCGAAGACTTGGCAATGCAAGCGGGTAATACCCGACGTGGACATTGGTTCGCAACGCATACAGTTGCAGTAAACATGGCAATGACAAAAGAAAGACTGATAGACAGTGGCTTTTATGATTTAGCCACAGCCTATCAGTCTGTGCACATCAACTATTGAAACCGCCGTGTACCGAACGGTACGCACGGTGGTGTGAGAGGACGGCGGTTAGTCACCGCCTCCTACTCGATTGGCATCTTTAATACCCCCCTGCTATGCAGGGGGACAACAGATGCTTTAGCTTACAGTAAAAAACCTCCAGTGCTATAATTACTTCGGTTCGCCAACCAAGTAAAGCAAAGGAGGTAGTCCAAGTGGACGTTAATAGTTTATCACACACGAGATGGGAATGTAAGTATCATATTTTGTTTGCACCAAAGTTTCGAAGAAAAGTAGCATATGGAGAATTAAAACAGGACATTGCCAATATTTTAAGTATGTTATGTAAAAGAAAAGGTGTAGAAATCATTGAGGCAGAAATATGTCCGGATCATGTACATATGCTAGTACGTATACCGCCAAGTATGAGTGTTTCAAATTTTGTGGGATATCTCAAGGGAAAGAGCACGCTGATGATATTTGAAAGACATGCAAATTTAAAGTATAAGTATGGAAATAGACATTTCTGGTGTAGGGGATATTATGTAGACACTGTAGGTAAAAATGCAAAGAAGATACAAGAGTATATTCAAAATCAGCTAAAAGAAGATTTGGAATATGATCAAATGACGCTAAAAGAGTATGTTGACCCGTTTACGGGTGAGCCGGTAAAGCAAAACAAATAGAAGAACCCAAGGGGCTCAGTAGAGAAGTGATGTTGCGGCTGGCGAACCATTCGGTGGGTCTTTAGACTCAGTGCCGGTAACAAGCCCTTATAGGGCTAGAACAAACCACCGGCTAAGCCGGTGGTTCAGACTGTAGACAAACTTGGTGTTGGGTATTATGCCCAGCACCAATGATATTGTCAATAGTCCTTTACACTTTTTCTTCACGAAACTTTTAAGCCACCTGTCCCAATGACTCATAGTATTTTTTCCTCTTGGTCATTGGAGGCAGACCACCATTGGCCGAACAAATCCTCCGATTCCAATAGATGATGAAATATCTCCATATCAGCGTTTTCAGTTCCTCTATTGTCATTTGCTTCGTGTCATATCTACCATACAGAAGTTCTTCTTTCATTCTTGCCCACATAGCCTCACAGCGTGCATTATCATGGCACCATCACTGTTCATACTCTGTATGATTCCATGACGGCTTAACTCTGCCCGATAGGATGCGCTTGTGTACTGGCTTCCCCGGTCACTGTGTAGGATCATCCCACAGACCGATGGATTGGATTTTACCATATTCTCTATTGTAGATGTGCACAGCTCTGTTTTCATGTTGTCTGACATGGACAGGCCAAGCACATCAAGGTCGTAACAATCGAAGATCGCGGAAACATAGAGTTTCCCATTCTTTGCTGGAATCTCGGTGATATCTGTCACACATTTTTTTAGTGGGCTCCCCGCCCTGAAATCCCGGTTCAAAAGATTCTCCGACTTTCTTGCGTTGCGATCGGCCTTTGTAATGCCATGGGGTTTACGGTTTGGTCTATGGCTAAGCCCGATTCTTTCCATGATTCGGTAGACAGTTCTTTCGCTTGGGACATCTTCATTCGGGTATTTCAGCTTTAACGCCTGGTTCATCCGACAGCGTTCATAAGTATCATTACATTCATCCTCCTCCACGATGACACGCATTTTTTTCCGCAATGTTCTCATATTTCCATGGGTCATCCCGATGCTTCAGATACCAGTAAAATCCCTGTCTTGTCACATCAAGCACATCACAATAAAACGCGATTTTTCCCTTAATCATGCCGCCATCCGTCTTTCTATCAATAAACTGCATTCTCAGATTTTTGCTGACTTCCGACGGCTTGCTGCGAAAAAAGCGCTTGCCTCCGCTAAAAACTCATTTTCCTCTTTTAATCGGGCAATTTCCTTTGCCTGTTCTCGGGTCTGTTGTCTGAGTTTCTGCACCTCCTCCGTAAGACTCATAGCTGTATCTGGGGTCTGTGTGCCTAGTCCTAAGTCCAGCCGGGCATCTTTTGCTCGTTTATTCCATCCATACAGCGTATCTACGTTGACACCCAGTTCTATTGCCGCTTTGCTGAATCCGATCTCTCTTCCTAGCTTCACCGCCTGAATTTTGAATTCTTCATCATAAACCTTTTTCTGTGCCATTTTACAACCTCCATTTTCACTTCTTTTTTATAAATCTGTGAAGTAGAAGTGTCAAGTATTATGATACAACATCAGGTGGTCGAATATCTGCTTCTGCCGGATGAGAGGGAACCGCTTGAGAAGGAATTAAAGCGTCTGGCCGATCAGCGGCAGGTGCATGTGATCTTTACCACTGGCGGTACAGGATTTTCCGTGCGGGATATCACACCGGAGGCTACGATCGCTGTCTGTGACCGTATGGCAAACGGCATTGCCGATGCAATCCGCAATTATTCGATGACGATCACTCCCCGTGCAATGTTCAGCCGTGCTGTCAGCGGGCTCAGGGGCCGTACCCTGATCGTCAATCTGCCCGGCAGTCCGAAGGCGGTACAGGAGGCACTGGAGTATCTGCTGCCGCACCTGGAACATGGGATCAGTGTATTGCGGGGAAACGTGAGCGAATGTGCGAGAAAATAGTAATGAATTACTAAAAATTAAAAAATGAGTAGAGAAAGGCGTGAGTCATATTAAAGTGGC